>LAZR01000614.1_pt1 | contig 26237 bp, 29 predicted proteins | sample 329461 | NCBI WGS metagenome assembly LAZR01 (sample SAMN03002196, study PRJNA259156) | marine sediment metagenome | biome: sea floor; feature: Hydrothermal impacted sediments; material: marine sediment; isolation source: Loki non-amplified sample from Loki's castle hydrothermal vent sediment ...
AGAATATGACGAAGCAACTGATACAAATTACACAAATAGAAATTATTTTTTTCAAAATGACCAAATCAATAATGTAAGTCAAGATATTAGATTGGGATTGTTATTGTCTGAAGATTCAACAAGTTTTATATTAAAGGTTCAAGATAGAGATATATTACCAGTTTCAAATGTGTTAATATTTACTGAAAGATTCTATCCAGGCGAGGGTGTATTTAGAGTAGTACAAGTTTCACAAACAGATGATAGTGGTAGAACTGTTGGATTTTTTGAAACACCAGAAGTAACAAGATTATCTCCAATAACTTTGGATGGAGTAACAAGACAAGTTTTAATTCCAGATACAAGAACAAGAACAGATTTAATAAGTGATGTTAAAATAGAAACGGATGTTAGACAAAGAGATTTAATAAGAGAAAGAAGTTTATTTGATACAAGATTAGGCTTAAGATTAGATACAAGACCCGATGCCTGGTTTCCAAGATAAGCCTGTGAACGAAATCCAACAGAATTATCTACATTGATATTCGCTCTATTATCTGAAATAGCAAATATTGATTTATTTCCTATTACTAGCCCTGTGTGAGAACCTGCGACTCCCATGAAAGCAGTATTTTCTAATGAGACAACTGTTGCGTTAGGCTGGTCCCAAGCAGTATTTACCTTAATAAATGTCCTGACTCCCCGAATTTCTCTACCCCCTGTGGGAGCGAGTGAGGTAATAGTGGTCGTAAATTGCGTTCCTGCACTTGAATTGCTTGTATAATTCCCGCTAAACGTTGTTTGGAAATTATTTATTTGTCTAGAACCCGTATCAGGTGTTGTTACTGTCTGTAATATTCCACCATCGCCTAATATTGCCAACAGTGAACCTCCCCCACTTTCCTGCACCTCTACTATATTTTCTAATTGTGTAGCATTTGCCCGAATAGCCAATTGCAATTCATCAACACTACCAGCTATAATTAATGGCCCAGTCATGGTATATCCCGCCGCTTCTACCCATTCCTCCGATGCAATTTCAGCATATGAGCCGCTAATAGTTGTCACAAATCCAGGACCAGAGAAATTTAGCCTATCTGCTGAACCAAGCGGAACACCATCATCCAATATGATTACTGTGCCAGACACATCGGTGGAAAGTGGAGCAAGTCTAAGGTCGTAGATTTCGCTCCAATTTATCCATTGCGTTCCTGATGTTAGATAAACCGCGGCAATAGGAATGCCTTGCTCCGAATCAGGCATAGCAATGAAATTGGTAAATGTTCCGCTGGGTTCATATGCATTGAATTCGGGACCAGCAGTATATTGTAAAATCCCATCATCTGGGTCTATATAAACCGTGACGAATTTGCTGTTGTGCGCACCCGTGGGCTGGAAACTTTCAAATCCGGCTGACCCACTACCAGGCCACCAATTATATTTCCCGTTTGCAAAATAATAGCCCGCTTCAACATAAATGGACTTAGTTCCGGTATCACTAGGGCGTGGAAGTAGCGGCATGAATTGTCGCTTGTAAATCCAGGCAATATCACCTCCGGTATTTGGTGCGCCCGCAAAGGAATGGTCAAGTCCATGGCTGGGCAAATAACCGCCGCCGCCCCAATCAGCATAAGCACCAACATCGCGAGCAATCACCTTCCATCTAATGGGGTTATTTTCATCCCGCGCTACCAAAACGGGCAAGTCAAAATGCCTACCGACAGTATCATTAAATGCTTGAATAGGCTCGGACGTAGCCCCCCGAATTCGCACCCATACATAATCTGGACGGTTGGATACAGTAACTACGGGACGCCCATCATCAAGATAAGCGCCTAGTAGTCCCGGATGGATAACTGGTTTATCAACCTTGCCTTTTAGGGCCTCTCCAAACGCGCCCTCAAAGGCCTTGCGCCCTTTATTTGCGACCATGACTAACTATCACCCCCAAAGGTCGCAATGAAGCCTAGCGGCTGTCCTAGGTCGCCCTGGGTCGTACTAGCAACGGTTAGGATATCTCCATTTCTATCTGCCCAGGAGCGACCACCATCATCGCTCCCAATTATGGTTGCAGGACCTGCAATCGAAGCCGTTATTGATTTAAACGCATAGAATTTTGATGGGTCACCAGCATTTAATTGAAATCCATGCCGCTCAAATGAATCCCAAAATCTTAATAATTCCCAGCCGCCGCCAAAACTAGCAGAGCGAGCGAACACGGTCTCAGGATTGGTCGTAGCCTGTTGAACAAACATACCATAAATCATTCCATCAGCGGGATGGACACGCAATGACCTCTGTCCATTGTGGTCTTTTCCTGCTGTCGTTCCGACCCATCCAAATGCACCAAATTGCATGGTTACATCTATACGATTCTCTAAACCATCAACAGAATAGATGAGCCGTGCAAGGTTACAACTCGCAAACCGCGTTCTGTCTAAGTATGAGGCCAAAACTGTAAACTGCCCTGAAATCACCAAATCACGAACACCGCCGCAGGTGTTGCCGGTCAATTCATCTAGCGTCCGAAACCATATATTCTTGCCGCCATTAATACTATAATATATTTGCGCCTCATCGTTTCCACTACCTGCCAAACTTGCGTAAAGTATTGTGCCCAAATCATCAAATGCTAAAAATCCAGGTGAAAGCGGATTTGAACCAGGACCAGCCGCCCCTATCATTGTTCCAACATCATTTTCATCCCATGTATCACCGCCATCAAATGTAACCGCTACTTGGTAATGAGGCCCGCCAGGTTTATTTCCATTACCAAAGAATACGACATGCGCGGGGTCTATGGGATTTATTTGCAAATCAACATAATGAATATTGCCAGAATTAGTTATTATATCCTTCAATTCAGCATCACTGATTGACTGGACGAATCCGGCACCAGAAGACTTATATAGCCCATCACTAGCTGTCATAATCCACATAGACCCATCCGGCCCAATGCGAAAGGCCACGATGTCTGTGGCGGCAGAGATAGAGACCTCTTCCCAGTTCGGGCCAGAGAGTTCCCAGAAATTTTGTGTCCGGAAAACCCTGCCGCTAACCGTGTTATCAAAATAAATCACGTATACATATTCTTCGACAAGCGGCGGCGGTTCTGGTCCGGGAACATCCGGGAAGGGCGGAATCGGGGGTATGGGCGGAAAGTCTGGAAATTCAAATTCAGGTAAATCCGGGGTATCATAGGGCGGGTCTACGGGGATATTTACCTTTCTGCCGGTTATTGTTTTCAGCCCTTCGGTCTCTTCGCTGGCAGCAATGTTCATGAGCAATAGATTCTGTACCGGATTATATTCATAGAATATTTCTTGCGGCACAAACTTCTTTCCATTCCAAATCAGCCCTCGGAAATTGTCCGCGGCCGCCAATGTTATTTCTACGCGCTCTTGCGGCGCAATGTCAATATGTCGATAATCCCCGGCAATGGGAATATCGATTCTAGGAAAGCGTGAATTTATTTTGTTATATGTCAGCGCAACAAGGTCATTTAACTGCCCTTGACCAGCAAGAACTAGACCCGACTGCCTTTGGACGGACCCAAAATAGTCGGCTGGGTCACCTGGTGCGGATGAGATTATTGGAGTGTTGCTTCCGGTCTCTGGACCTGAATACGCAATTCCGCCCAACTCAACATATGCGACTATTGGCGTGGATTGCTCTTTTATATTTATTTCACCACGCCAATCCTGGTCGGTCATATTCATGGCTGTATTAAACGATGTGCGGGAACCCGTGGGGGTGAGCGACAAATCTATTTCAGCCCAGAGTTTACCGCCTCTATCTGCTATTAATGAGGCGAAGAGTGTATTTTGAAGGAAACCATTAGCTCCCGCATATAGTGAGCCACGTGCGAAATCCGCATATTGTACTGGTAAAGTATCCTCGGTTTGGGAAACATCGGCTATTTGCAATATTGTTGATTGCCAGCGTAGATAAGAAATAAGTGCCTTATCTACCGTCAAATATCTGGCCTCATTCCAGCTATTCGGGTTTCTTTTGGATTCTAGTGTAGCCGAATAAGTACTTAAGGAATCCATTCTTTCCGTAATCGATACAGCTCGGAATTCAATTCGATTAGTTGCAAAATTCTTCCTAATCGAGTCGTCCTGGACATAGCCTACGAATAAGATATTATCACGGTAGCGGCCGCGCCCAATTTCCTTTCCCCTAACACTCCCTTCCCAATCTTCAGTAAAAAGAACTATCAACGCACCCTCAACAGCTTTGTTGGCATCCGCTTCTTCAATAACCCATACATCCACACTATACCCCCCCTTTTCCCGTGAGCCTTCAAAGGAGCGTAGCCCCCAGCGCACAAAAGTCCGGGCCGGGCCTTCATCTGGTTTGTTGTAGACTAGGACGTGCCGTGTTCCTGTGAACTCTTTTCCAGTTGCCGCAGTAATTGTTAGCCGTGTTGTAAAATGTCCAACACCTATGTATTGCACCCATCCAGGGTCTGCATCTGTTGAGCCAGTAATATTTGTATTGCCTTCAAATATCCAAGAGTAAGTAGAGATTGTGGAATCTGGAACAAAGCTACCTGTACTAGAATAATAAACCCCAAATGCGCCTGTCTCCATGAAACCGGCCACATTGCCGCCCATATGCACGACTGGGTCGAAATTACGCCCTTCGTCCAAATAAACCAAGTCATAGTCTTTATAGAATGTTGGCCTGTTCTTTGCATCTAGTGTGATACGTGGGAACACGGCCCAAGGCTCTCGGAATATTGTTACCGTGATGAACCATCCATTTTCCCAATCGTAATCATTTTCGGCAAGCGTGAGAGTGGTGCCGCTTCCAGTTATTGCCCGCAAGCGACCAATATTCTTCTGACCTTGCGTACCGCCTATATAGGCAGTCATGCCTTTCTCAACATCATCAATGTCACCGCTCAAGATAGTGACTATTATCTCGCGTGCGCCCTTCGCAATGCTGGGCTGATTAATTTGCATTTCAACAAGGGATTGCGGCTCAAAAATACCCATATGTATGACCGAGCGATGGGGGCGTTGCCGCAGTTGTGTGATTTCAGATGGAGTTAGGGAAGCCATAAAATTCCTATTATTCTATCCGGATATTTGAAATTATGATTATCATTCGACTTGGATATCCAGCAAAGAACGGCCCTATTTCAGGCTCTGTAATAAACACGCCTGAATATTCGGTAAATCCATAAACAGAACCAGTGGTAGTTGGGAATGTAGGAATCTCAACTACTGTCGTGCCCGTGGATTGTATATCGTCAAATACGGCTTGCGCATTTGCCCATTCGCTAAAATTGGTAAACCGCCACTCCAACTGGAATGAACGCATGGCAGGATAGATTGGGCGGCCATCGCCCTGAATATCAACAACTGGGCGCCCCATCCAGCGTCCGCGTGTTGGGCAAGCATCATGACCATTAATTTTCCAGGACATTTTATTATCTACCTCTATGCGTGTTGCGGGTAATATTTGCTATGACTGCTGCGGATTCTTCCAGCCCTTCATCAATGATACTTGCGATTAATCCTGAATCCAAACTAATATCCAGCATGACGGTTTGTTCGCCACCCCTTCCTCCAAACCCTGCAATTGGGTCGCCTGTTCCAGCACTGAGCGGCGAAACATTGACAAGTTCTGGGCGCTCACCAACCAATAGCATTGTAGGGGCTGTAAAGATTTCATTAATTGCTCCGCGTTGGCGCTCGCTCTCGCCCCCTATCCGACGACCTCCGGGTGTAGCCGAGGCAGTAGGAGATGTGCCAAACCCAGACAACATTTGATAATACCTGTTCATAAATGCTTCAACCCAACCTCCCGGACCATAAGCATCCATCAGCATATCAAAGAGAGCCCTCAGCCCTTCGTTTGTCAATTTAAGTTCGTTCGTAATCCCTGCGAATATGGTTTCGATTCGTCGCTGATGGTTGAGCCGCAAGTCATCTAATTGACGTTGATATGCCCGTCTTGCATCCTCGATTTTGCGTTTATCGGATTCTTGCTGGTCTTCTATTTCCTGCAAAAAAGCCTGAAGGCGTAGTTCTCTGCGAATTTCTACTTGTTCTTGAACCTGCTTTAGCTCAAGGGCTAGGTCTTCTTTAATTCTTTTTTGCCTTAATCTAAAATCGCCTTCACGCTTACGCTTTTCAAGATTGAATCGCCGCTGGAGCATGAGAACTTGGCGTGCATCACGCTCACGAACAGCATCCTCAAGGTCTAACAAGAATCTGTTTTCTAGGTCACGAATATCCCGTAGAAAATCTTCACGAAGCCGGATTTCCTCAATTTGGGATTCCCGAATTGCGCCCATGCGGGTAACGGCTCCCTGCTGCTCTAACCTTTGCAAATCGCGTTGCAAATCAAGTTCCATGTCCGCTCTACGGCGACCTGAAGCACGCGCCAAGTCCTCCATTGTTCGATTCAAATCCGTTCGTGCATCTTCCATTCCCTGCGCCAAATCTTGATTCAATTTGTCCATTGCTTTGGAAATATCTTCAAAGGCGGCGTTAACTTGCATTGCCATATTTTCTGCTTCTGGGCCTGGTTCACCAAATGCATCGCCCATATCTTCGGTAAAACCTATCATTTTCAGACCCACATCTTCAAATGTTTTAAATGCCGCTAGATAAGTAGTATCAAAGACATTTGCCAATTTTTCTCCATCGAATACTAGGTTAACCATTTGAGTACGCAATTCTCCCAACACAGCAGCCGTCGCAATTGCAACAGCACCAAATGCCGATAATGCGTTAACCGCAAGAATACCAATAACCGTAACTAATTGGCTAAATGCTTCAAAGGCACTTCCCACAACTTCTTTTATGCTAATCCAGATTGGTGTTACTATGCGCCCAATATTTTCTGTCCCGCTCACCATCTTTTCTGATGCTTCTTCCGCACGCCCCGCCAATGTGTTTTGGAGGTCTGCCGCATCCTGCACGATTCCATTCGTTTGGTCAAGGATTATTTGATAGCGCACCAATTGCTTTTCGGCTTCGCTCATGTCATTTTTAGACTTGAGAATTCCAAGTCCAAAAGCGGTCTGCTCAAATAAAGCCTCAGAATATTGAAGCCCTAAATTGCGTAAAGCGTCTGTATAGCCCGTTTGGATAAAGTCTGCCAATACTTCAGATGAGCCAGTAATATCTCCATTCGTTTTATTTAGAGCAATCCCCGCCGTAATGACATCTCTAATTTGTTGCTTATTAAGTGATAATTGTGTGCCCAACCGCGAAACGGCTTCAGCAATTTCATCATATGTTTGTGTTAAATCCCCGCCGAACTTCTCAACAATTTCTTCAGCGAATTCTTTCCATTCACCAATTGAACCCGCGGCTTCGCCTTGTATACGTTGATAGCGCCGCACTTGGATGGATAGACTTGACAACGCTTTATCATATTCAAGAGTAAGTTTAATACCCTCTCTAACTACTTGATTAATCATTTGCAAGCCTTTTATTATTAATGCCACAACCGCAAATTTTTTTAAGTAGCCGACAACTGCGCTCTTCGCATCATTAAAGATTTGGGCCATAGGAGACGCTTCGGCCTTTGTCTTTTGTAGACCTTCAATGGCCGCATCCGCAAAACTATTTACAGCCTGTTCCCCTTCTTCCAATGTTTCCGAGGTTTCTGCCGTCGTCTCCAGCATTTTACGTAGTGATTCCTCTGTTGCTTTATCTATTTTTAAACCGGCAGCTTCTGCTGCATCGGCAATCCGATTCCATGCGTTTTCAATAACAGTCGCCACTTGCTTGTCATAAACATCAGCGAAATCTAATAATTCATCTAGTACAAACTCAGTATTTTCATGTAGTTTTTGAAAATCTGCGAGTGCGCCAAACTGACCACGCTCAACGCCCTCATATTTTTTTAGCAATGCAGAAAATTCTTTTCCAATTTCTTGTGCGCGTTTGCTTATCCCCTCAAGAGCCTCGTCAAATTTTTCTGTTTCCTCAACGGCGTCTTCAATCCCCTTTTCAATCTCTACTATTGCATCCGAAGCATCAATAGTAAGTTGAACAGCAACCTCTTCAATCGGGTCATTGCCGCCGCCAGCGCCACCAGGGAGTGCCATAAGTTATACCTCTGCGGTTCCTTGAACTTCTGTCATGCCCAGAACCTTGGCCCCGCTCAATAGTTCTCCAAGCGGATTTTTAATAAGTCCTTGACCAAGTCGGGCTACAAATTCCATGCCGCCCTTTTCCTTCAACTCCAATACCAACTTCTCCAAATCCCCTTTATGTTCTGTGAGAGCTAATAAGCGCACAATACTCATCACGTCTTCCCTTTTCCTAGAACTTGGGAGCATATCGCGAACAGCATCAAAAACGGTCTTAGAGTTTGCAATTTCATTTCTATAGCGTGCTGCAATTTTCATGGCTTCAATGGCTTCGTAAATATTCATCGGTTCATATTGATTATAGTTATTGCTTTCCATGGTTTTAAACTTCCCTTGCTGGTGATTTTATGATTTTACCAAGAGGGATGAACTTTGGGTCCACCTTTCCTATCGGATTTATTCGATTCCTAATTCCCATCATCATCCACGTTGGTATGGCCAAGGGGATATACTTAGATTTCTTGCTCACCTTGTCATAATCATAGGCCACTCTGGATAGGGAGTGCAGGAAATTGCGCTCCCTGAATTTCTCCGCTTGTATTTCCTGTATATATGCGACCGCATCTTCTGGCCAGAGATTAAGAATTTCTTCCCTTGACCAATGATAGGCGTCGGCAATAATATGAATCCACACATTTGGGGCGCGCCCCGGATAATGCCATGCCTCCACTCTCCCACTTTTGGCAACCCGTTGAATCAATATTGCAAAATCTTCCAATTCGGGTATCTGATTAATGGCATCAATAGCGTAATAGGCAGATAATATTTTCTGCCAATATACGACATTAAATGTTTCCCGCCTTAATTCCGGCATTGCCACATTTAGAAAAGCGTAAAGACCATCCGCAATCTTTGCATTATTATCGATGCGGACAGCATATTTAATCAGTTCATTTGCTCTCTTTAGAGCAAGGAATCCGCCTAAGCGGGAGCGGGCAATTGTATGCCCGCTCCCGCCCAATTGGATAGTAATGGGTTTTCCCATTCACGCTATTGGTTATGTAATTAAGGATGGGTCATAGCGGATGACGGTTGCAAACTTTTGTGCATCGGGTAGTGTATCATCCGCAAAAGCTCGAATCATAATGCCGCCAATAGTCCATTTATCACCGCTGGCCATGTTGATACTAAACGCATCTACGAATTGGGCACGGTGAAGCGTGAAACTGACATAATCCGCCGCGGCTTCATCTGTGACCTTGGGCAACCACAATCGATAATAAGTAGAATTATCAATTGTGCCAATTCCCATCTTCTCAAAGGGAGCGCTTGTAGTAACAGGACTCGCCTTAAGAACGGGGCTGATGGTGGTTAGCGGGAACAGTGTTGAAAGCGTGATTGAAAATTCCAGGAAATTACGCTTCTGGATTACACCAATATCTCCTGACCTATCACATCGAATAGCATTTACGGTGAGGTCTTCGCCGAGACTCACATCCTGATAACAGGCCAATTCAATAGCCGGTTCTGTGGCTGTTCCGCTCATTCCCCAATAAAACCCGTCCCCATCAGGGTTATTGAGTGGTGAGGCCACAATGTCTTGATAATAAATCCACGGCGCGCCTTCAGGGAAAACGGTCGTGGTTTGTTGGGTAATACTACCCTCAGGTGTTCCGGTAATAAGTGCCATAGTAGGAATCCTCCAATTTAAGGAATATCAAAATACTTTCTTTCCACCGAGCCAGAACCACAACAGGCCGCTAATTTGCGGTTCTTTTCCCGGAGAAATTCGATATCTTGTGAACGTACTGAAACCGCTGCGCCCGCTTTATCAAATACGTATTCTTCCCCACTAGGAGCACCACGTATTATCATTTTTCCGGGCAACAGACTGGTAACAGTTACGCGTTCTTCACTCCCAACAGAAGAAGCCATTGTGGATTTGGCCTTTTTTGTAGGCCTGCCACGCTTCACCTTTTTAATTGCAGGCTTAACCTCCGGGGAATCACTGGGAGTAATATCCGATTCCTCATCGACACCTAGTTTGTTGTCGTCATGTTCGTCTTTATTATCATCCATAATTCACGCTACCCTTTCATCAAACATTTTTATATGTACAGTACCCATTTATCATTAAAATAAGCCTCTATATTTTTTCTATCACCAGCCAAAAAGACTCTGGCATAAACGTGAATTTCAAAGATGTCGCCATTGAAGAAATTTGAACGCACATTCTCTGCAAACCTTGCACCCAGACCGGCTTGATTCAAAGCGAGTAGTCTGAACTGCCAATTACCTTGCCGTCCAATCGCAATGTCCCCACTTGTCCTGTGAATTCTATGCTTAATAAATGTGAGGACAAATCGGGAGTTCCTGCACTAATTTGTTTGAGAGTGCCAGCATCGTCTCGCCTCAGAAACCGATAGCCTGTAGTGCCATTAATATCCAGCACCAACAATGAGACGGATGCGGGACCACCAAAATTAAAAAGGGTCTGAACTCCAGTATTGCTGGATTGCCGGAACGCCACAAATATGGATATTGGCACATCGCCGCCTTGAAACAGGTTTGCCAATGTAGTTGGAGGATTGAGAATATCATCTATCCCGTCCCAGAGTCCTCCGCTTAAGCCGTTCTGGATTGGCGATACATATCTCGGCGCCCAAGCACCTTCCTCACCTTGAATCGAATCATATCCGTTTCCGCTTTTGTCTTCTAGTGCTCCAATTGCTTGAAGGGATGTGGTTACGGGATTTGTTTTAGCACTATCTTGAAATAAGGTAGCAATGTCAGATATATCCCCCCATAGCGTTATGTCTAGCTCAGTAGGTACAAGTTCGCTTGGATAAATATTTCCTATAAATGTAGCCATGGCCATCCACAAATTTTCCGATATTCTTACCGCCCCGGTCAAACCCGCGCTTCGCACTCGCGGTATACTATATCCAGTTCCATATAACTGCTGGCGATGGAGCGCATCATTAATAGCACCGCCGAGATAATCCGCATTTTTGCTCGATGGTCCTTCTGTATAGCATCGAATCGTGAAGGATAATGTGGACAAATCGGTTTGGTCATGCGTGTTTCTAGGACTTTGAGGTAGCACATCCACGCGCACAGCCGGATAACCAAAGGTTCTTCCTTGGTATTGGTCCTCGCGCACATCTGCCGCATCACTACCAGCAAGCAAATTCTGTATTGTCGAATCCGCTTTCAGGAAATCAACAATATCCTTTTGAATAACATTCATACGTATCATATTACTTCAACTGTGCCTTAATGCTGGTCAGCACTAATCGGACACCATCCGCTTTTGTCTCGTGTGCAGCCGGACGTAGATAGGGGTGCGCTGGAACTCCTGGATGGAAAACACGTTTGAAAAAATGCTTTCCGCTTTCTGGGTCATACGCAGAAATATCCTTTGGTCCGCCCGGCCAGAAAAAGGCTAAAGACTTTTTATTCTTCGCCTCTATTAATATAAGTTCGCGCTCTGATGGGTCAGATGCATGAATGCCCGAACCCAATTCGTGTGCGCGCGCATATACCAGATTAGAGCCAATCAAAATCGCCCAGATATATGGCTGGATTCCAAAAGGAATTCCCTGCGTAATGCTTCGTGCCAGACGCCCAGTTTGAACGGGCGCCTTTAATGAAGCGCGCTGCGCCGCAAGTTCTCCCCATGCTAATACACCTTTAAATACAGCGATATTTATAAGTTGTTTTAGCTTTTCTGGACCATGCTTGCGTGTGACTTTTGCGGCCATTTTTATTGAACGCTCCGATTCGTCTGATACCGTTCCAGCGTTAATTGGATTAGAGAAATTTTCTGCGATATTGGCATTTGAGGGTAGTTTACTTTGATAATTCTCCAACGCGTATCTAAATAAGGATGATAAGACGGTGCGGTTATTAACAATTCATCCCGCTCCAAAATTATCATTGTCGCAGGGCGTACTAATGCGCGCCCCATTTTTTTTGTTTCAATACCTTGCTGTAGCAAAAGCATACTCGGCGGCATCTCCTGCAATGTAGTAGCCACACACTCATAAACAGCCGTTCCTGTTAGTACCGCGCCACCTACATCGTCATCCGCAGCTTGATTCATGCGGATAATTGTTGTCTGCACATTCATTCCAGCAGGCATTTAGTATTTCTCCTATCTTCTAACCACGCATAGATGGAACTGCCAGAGTCCGCTTCGGCTTTTTTAAATGCTTTATGGTTTTGGCGACCATGTTCGCACGCGCGCTTTGCCCCCAGGGGGTCATAATGAGGTCTCGGCGAGACTCAGAATAGCCCAATGACCCATAGCTTTTTATTCCTGGGTCACCCGGTCCACCTTCATTTGCGGCGGGGTCAACAATCTCATTAAGCATGATTTCTGCGCCGAAGGCAAGCCCCATGTGTAAACTGGTATCGTCTGCAATTGTTCCCGTAGAAAAGCCTGCCCGATACACTACTTCCATCTGAAATGGAACTACTGCATAGCCACAGGCACTTATTAGTGCGCCCTCCACTGGCTGTAAGAACACATAACCAAATCCGCTATCAAGTATTATTCCACAACCATCATTTCTTGTTAATGTACAGGAGCAACCACTATTCTTTGAAATAGCTGTTACCGCATCAATACTTGTGATGCGCGCCTCAGGCAACGGCAAAGTATGCGACCCAAGCGGCCACGAAAAGGTACCTGTAATAACGGTATCTAAAATTGGCGACCCAGCAAAATCGATGAAACGCTGCTCAGACCATAGATATGCGGCCTGTCTTTGTTCTACCGTTCCTACATCGATACAACCAGGCACATAGGCAAAGAATACATCATCCGTTAAAACAACAGGCGACGTGTGATACCACAGTGAAGACATTTTCTATTACTTAAACCTCGATGCCCTGGGGTCATCTGGCGTTATGATGCTGCTATTATTACTCTTCATCATCGCTTCTTGGTCTGCCCTTAACAGCATCTTTCTCGCCTCATGTTCCAAATACGCCGAGATAGCAAATAGTTGAAAAGGGGTTATCAAATGCATGTCAACACCCACAGGAATTGCTGTGTTGCCAGCAAATCGAATCCTTATTAGGGAATCATCTTTGGCTGGAGTATAGCTGGGATGTAGGCTGGCCTTTGTAGGTTGGTCATCATTTATGTTATCTTTGTTTGTATTCTTAGTATCATCATCCATTATAAATACCTATAAACGTCCCATTCCAAGCCGTTTACCCAACGGCCGCGGAATATCTGTTCATTAGCGGCCAAATTAAAACCATCAGAACCAGCTCCCTGAATAATGGAGCCGCCAACAATATGATACGCCTCTGATTGAGGAGAGTAAACTACTTTTTTACCATGCGCCCTAGCGTTGAAGCAATAATCCACGTCCTCAAACGTCCCCTTCCCATAACCTTCATGTAGACCGCCTATATCAGTCCATAGGCCACGGCGTGTTATGAAACACGACCCGGTTATAGATGCCATTTCCTTGCGGGTATTGACCTTTGGATTATTGCGACTCCAACCCAAGTAGATATGGATTATCTTCCCTGATATATCAACGGCATGACCCGCATGTTGCACACTTCCGGGCGGACCATGAGGCGAATCCTGTTCAGGAAACAGCAGTTTTATTCCCACAACGCCTATCTCAGGATTGTCCATTTCATTTATCAAATTGGTAATTGCGCCATTGAGCAGAACAATATCTGCGGAAAGAATAAGGATTAATGGTGCTTTCCCCTTGGATACAGCAAAATTAATGCCGCCCGGAAACCCCCTATTCTCTTCTAACCTGACTAATTTATCCGATTTTCTTAATAGCTTTTTTACTCCCGCGGACTGTGTTTCAGGAGAGATTGTTGTTCCATCATCATTGTTGAATTCGGGCGTGCCGTTATCAAGTACGATAATGTTGTATTCAGGGCTTCCCCAATCTTTCATACCTGCTTCTATGGATTTTATCGCGCTCTCTGCCAGTGCCCATTCTCCATAAACTGGAACGATAATATCTAAAAGGGGCTGAATATAAGGTAACACCTGTGTGTTTTCTGCCAGAGGCGATTCTTGTGGTTTAGCTTGGCTACCACTATGCCTGCGTTTCCTTTTATTCTTCGACTTTTTCTTCTTCGCCATTTTGGTTTACCTCCGAATTCTCACTAATATCTTCCACGATTGGGGGTACAGGCTGTGGAACGCCTGAGGGTATTGTGCCGATTTGTTGAGCAGTGTTCTGCACCGGGTTCGCTGCCAGTTTTTCCTTGGCAATTTCCCTGTCAATCACATCCTCCAATAAAATCCCCGCAACATCCCAATTCCTGCCCTCGGCATATAGTCTTGCTCTTGTAATAATCTCTGCCAAAGTCGAATTCTTGTTCTTGGTTTCCCAATATTTAATGATTTTTAATAATTGCGCCGCGCCAGCCTCCACATCTACATAACTACGCCTCGAATTTCCCCATACATCAATATGCGTGAATTCCACCGGGATAGTAAAACCACGTTCACCATCATAGTTTGTATTTATGCGCGCTGTTTCCGCATCTTCAAAAATGTGTTCTATAAGAGCGGCGGCGTGGGTGGCAAGAACAGGAACGCCAGCCGCCATCGCTTCAATAGCTGGCATTCCCAAACCTTCGGCCTTGCTCGTTAGCATAAATAGGTTTGAAAGAGCAACCAGTCGCCACATTTCCGCAAATGAAATACCCCGCTCAAGGCATACAAAATTACCTGTCATCCCATATTTTAGGGCAAGGTCATCTAATCTCCAACCCACTGGGGATTCTTTCCTTGTTACCAATATCCAATGAATCCTCGCATATTTTTCGCGCGCCTTGGCAATAATTTCCATCGTAGCAGATAGGTTTTTGCGTTCCTGATTATCCGCTACTGTGACAATCACGAAATCTTCGTCTTCAAAACCCATTGACTTTCTTAGCTGCCTCTTTTCTCCCTCAATCGGCATTCTCCATGCCTTGGTATCTAGGCCAATACGAATATGTTCACATTCAGCCCCCGCATCTTCAAGCATATTCTTTCCATGCTCACTAATAACCAATCGAGCGTTCAAATTACCTAGTCCCATCGCCCAGGTCTGGCAAATAGGACCATCTTCAACAGGGAAAATACCAATATGCGGCACAGGAATCTTTTTCGCATTTGCAATACCAATTTGCAACGGGATATCAAGGGCGATTACAACTGCTTCGACAGGTTCGTTTCTTCCCGATATGCCAAGTTGATGCAAATTATGCATCATGGCCGGGGCGTGAGTCATCCACATATGGCGCTGTACCGGAAGTAGGGAAAAAGGCCAGTGGTGTTCTTCGCCCGTATATCCAATACCAAGTGCCGTTACTTTTTTGCCACGCGCTACTAATTGATTGCATAGTGCAAGGGCAATGTTCATATACCCGCTCCCCTTTAAATCCAAATCACTTAAAAATATTATCATGCTAATTTACCTCTTTCAAATAATTCTTCCCATCGTTCGGCCACTTTCTCATAGCTGAAACGGCGTTCTGCCCCAAGCTGCATTCGGGCTTGCTTATCTTGCAAAGATTCCCTGTCCGCCGTTAATGTCTCTATAATTCGATTACTGAACAATTCAATCCATAAATCTGAAGCCGGGTTGCCGGCAATTATCTGCCCAAACTCATTTGTAGTAGTTAAAGCCCCTCTATCAGACGTTATTGGCAATGCTCCAGCTATTTGACATTCAGCGGCGGATATACAAAATAGTTCATCATAGGTGCATGGGTAACTCAAAATCTCGGCTTGCAGTTGGTGTTTAATCAATTCTTTTCGCGGTATCCGGCCAAGGAAACTGACATCCTTTTGTCCCATCCATGCTAGGCGGTGTTTGGTATTATTTGCGCTAGTACTTCCCCATAAACGATAATCACTCGTAATAACAAGGCTGGCATCTGGCACCTTTTCTTTAATCTGTGGCCATGCGCGTAGTAACTCAGCCAATCCCCGGTCGGGAATACTGCAATAAATTAGGCGATACGCCACCTTCTTAATAACATCTTTATTTTTATATTCCCACGCTCTTACCCCTATATCGATATGGCCCATTTTTGTTAGCGGTATTCCATAATGCGCGTGATGATAATTTGTATGGAATGGCGAAATAGTAACTACATAATCAACTCTTTGGCCCAATTGATGAAAATCTCCAACCGTAAATTGGTCTGTTGACCAAAAGATGGTGCGTTGTTTTGTCGGAATACGGGTATGGAATACACGCGGGTTTGGGCTACGGAAGATGAGCAAAATATCACGTGGGTGTTCGGTAATGAATTCAGCCAAGGCACGGTAGGCAACCCCATCATATGTACCAGGATGGTCTGGGTCGTTATATACAGTCACTTCATGACCTCTCTTCGCCAATACCCGCATTAATGACATCATTGCCAATTCTGCACCACCAACTCCGCGCCCATCTATAATTGGCGGTGTTACTCCAATGGGACTTCCGTCATTTGCAATCAGATGAATCTTCATTAAATTTCACTCCTGAAAAACCCGATGATTTTATTTGCGGTATAGGTCACCATTTCCGATGTCAGGCCAGGCCAAATACCTACCCAAAATGTATTGTCCGCTATTATGTCTGTGTTGGGCACAGTAACGCTTGCATTTATAGCAGAATATGCAGGTTGCTTAAGTAAATTGCCTCCGAATAATCTGCGCGTCCCAATTTTGTGGCTTTCCAAATATTTTGTCAGTAGCACACAAATATTAGGTTCGCGAACTGTTATAGGAAACCCAAACCAGCTAGGCTCAGAATTTTTTGTCGCGCGTGGCAGATGAATAAATTCCTCAAGCCCGGATAGTAGCCCATACATTTGTTTAAAATTCTCCCTTCGTTTGGCCACAAATGTTTCTATCCGAAATGTCTGGGCTAATGCAATCGCTCCCTGAAAATCGGTTGATTTGAGATTGTATCCTATCCGGCTATAAATATATTTATGGTCATAATTATGAAGTTGCGGAAAATCCCATTCAAACCTTTTCCCGCAGGTGTTATCTTCACCAGTTTTGCACCAGCAATCACGTCCCCAATCACGATAGCTGTTTATCATTTTGTTTACTATTGGTGATTTGGTAAAAACGCCCCCCCCCCCCCCCGCCGTTATATGATGTGCCGGATATAGTGAGAGAGTTGACATCAATCCAAATGTGCCTGTTAACTTACCTGCATATGTGGACCCAAGCGCATCACAATTATCCTCTATTAGATGAATGCCTTTTTCCTTACAAAGAGCCAATACATCTTCGATGGGAAAAGGGTTGCCTAGTGTGTGCGCCATGAATATCCCAACCGTATCTTTGTCTACTGCATTAGCAATCATATCAATGGTTGGCACATAGGTTTCAATCTCAACATCCACAAATCGTGGAATGAATCCGTTCTGAATAATAGGATTTATTGTAGTTGGGAATCCTGCCGCGGCGGTAATGATATTAGACCTGCCCTGTATCCTATCCACAATTTCTTTAAGTGTGGTTATTGCTAGTAGGTTTGCGCTAGAACCCGAATTGCACATGCTGGCAAATCGCAGCCCCAAATAATCGGCTATTCTTTTCTCAAACTTCTCCACAAATCGCCCCTCAGTAAAATGCATATCAAACGCGGCCGCAACCGCATTTTCTACTTCTAATCCGCCAACCACCTTGCCGCTTGCCGGAATAGGGGTTAGTCCAGGCTTAAATGATGTGACCTGCTTTTCAATCAATTTTGATTCACCATATTTATGCGCAAGGGTTTTGATATCAGCTTCTAGGGCTTCATAATTTATCATCAAATATCTCTATATTAGATTATAGATAACTAAGAATTCTTCGATTGAAAGGCTATGAAATCCATCATAAGACATGGCCAATTGAGCAACATCGCCAGTAATGAAATAGGCTTCTGATATATCACCATGTTCTATGGCTGCACGTTGCGCCATTTCCGTTATTGCAAAGGACAGAGATTGATAATCACCGCCGAGAACTAATGTATAGTCTGGATGGAATTCGGCTAAAATCCGATTCATTATTTTCGTGCTCTCCAACGCATCCGCATTTGATTCCATTATCACTGCCACAAGATTTCCCTCAGCCCGTAACTGCTCAATAAGAATAACTATGAGGGGCATCCCTTTCAGAGCCGAGCTATCAAAAATATAAAGATTGGCCATATCAGCTATTCCGAAATTTCCTTATTATATTCGCCAAGGCTGAGCGGGAAATTTAATAATGCCTCAAGCGGAGTGCGAATAATTTCATCTGGGTCATGCGGAATGCTTGCAATATTACAAATTATGGCTGAATTAACGCTACCTTCTTTTGCCCTAAAAGCATTCCATATGTAGGGTGGGATAGTTAATAATACATAATGCGGACCATCCGCAGCAAGTTCAATTTTCATGGGTGTTCCAAAAGTTATGCCCCCAAAACGTTCATCGTATAAAAATATTGTGGCGCGTCCGCTTACGCACAGATAGCGTAACGTCATTTTTGTATGTAAGTGCCATCCTTTGATAATCCCTGGATTTACCTCAGAGAAATAAATCTCGCCAATTTTGTTGTCTGCGGAAATGAACCATTCCTCATCAGTTCTTAATCCATGCTTTACCGAACCGCGCAAATCGCGAATCACATCTCTTTTTATGGTTTCAACCCCTTGAATGGTGTGCACCATATCTATTTGCTCCTAAAATAACTTTCATACCAAGCTATTGTGTTTAATAAATTTTTTGTGAATAGTCCCGAATTATCAGGACGTATCCAGCCCAAATCTTTCTTGGCCTTATCATCTCTAATAATTATTCTGCTACTCTCGCCTTTAGCGGTATTCAATATCTGCAATTGTAAATCTTCTCGCTTCATCAGACTCAATAATTGCTTCACCAAATCCCCTACCGTCCACCATAAACCGCCAAAATTATATATTTCCGCAGTGTCGATATTGGGGAGTTGTTCATGAAGGCTATTGGCAAGAAGTAAATATGCATGAATGGCGGCTTCAACATTTATATATTCCCGCACAGGCATACCATCGCTCCGGATTTGTGGACTCCGGTCATGTAGGATATCCCGAATTGTCTCTGGAATAAGCCGCTTAAAGTTCAAATCTCCAGGTCCAAATATATTTGCCATGCGAGCAATGGTTATGGAAAGCTTATAGTGATTTGCATAGGATTGCGCAGCCAAATCCGCTGCGGCCTTGCTCGTGTCATAGGGATGTCCGGGATTTGGTATTAGCGTTTCCCTCAAACCGCCATGCGCCATTTCAGAACGGTCTTGCTTGCCATATGCTTTATCAGAGGAAGCGATGATAATCTTGGCATTGGGAGCAATCCTTTTGGTCGCCTCTAAAAGATTAACAGTTCCCATAACGTTTGTGTCCCATGTCTGCCGCGGGACCTGCGCCGCCTCTGTCACTTGCGTAATCGCGGCCAAATGAAATATATAGTCGGGTTCAGCGATGGTAATTGCGCGTTCAATCTGTTCATAGTTCCGAATGTCGGCCTGGATTGTTCTTACCTGTAACGGCCAATCATTAGTAGGCGCATAGACTTGGCGCACGAAATCCGCATTATGCACTATGGCAAACAGATTTTCTGTTGCGTGATTTAGCGCATACATTAAATGGCTACCCACAAAGCCATAAGCACCAGTAACTAGAATTCTTTGGTTCGTAAATATTGATAGCATTGATTACCTTCCTTCCAGCCAAGGCTTTCCTGCCTTATAATCGCGTTCTAGTTGTCGGCGATTTCGCGGCGTATCCATCATCTGCCAATAGCCATTATGGATACATGCGCCTAGTTTATTTTGTTCGGCCAAATTGGGCAATATATCAAATTCAAAACGCACACTCTCATTCCTAATGGTATCTAATAGTTTTGAATCAACAATGTAGAAACCGCCATTAATATAGGCATTATCAATCTGCCGTTTTTCTGCAAACCTAGTTACATAGCCCGATTGTAATTCCAGAACACCAAAGCGTGCTGGAGGATGTACAGCCGTTAATGTAACCCACGTGTCTTTTTGAGATTGACAAAGCATATTGTGGAATACTTCTAATTTCGGCAAATTTATGTTTCCTAATCCGTCTCCATAAGTTAGAAAGAACCTTTCGCCCTCATCAAAATGATTTGCCAATCGCAATAGCCGCCCACCGGTTGGCGTTTCCAAACCAGTGTTGACTATTGTCAAATTTTCTACCCCGGCAGCCCTTTGATTATATCTTTCTCCCCATTCTCGAATAATTTCGTGTTTAAATCCAGCCGCAATGATAAACTCGCGATATCCCTGCTTGGTATAAATATTAATGATTAGTTCAAGTATTGGGATTCCTCCGATGGTGACCATCGGCTTAGGAATCAACCCCTTTGTCTCTTCTTGCAGGCGCGTTCCCTTACCCCCGGCAAATATAACTACCTTACGAACAGAATCAATTTGGTTTACCATTTGTTTATTTCCTTGGCTATTTTTCATAGCCCATAATTCGCATTGCTTCAACAATCCCGTTATCTTTCCAGAACGTCTTTATATGCTTGGCTTTAAAATGGTTTTTCCAGTCACCAATTTCCCCCTTGCGAAACGTTGGAGATTCATTAGGCTTAATTCTTTGTGCCAATGTTGTAGATGATTCGTTACGAAACACATCAGGCGCGAACTTTATCATTTCTTGGCAAGTCGCCAGCGGAACTGTGCGAAAACTCTCGTATTTTAGCGGCAGGATATTCGCATCTTTGTAATCATTCGCACGACTAATCCAGGGCGTTATTTCTGCCAACCGTTCCCCCAGACCACATATTATATCCATCATCGGGTCAGGACGTGTGTGAAGAAGCTGGCCGGAAACCCTAAAATTTTGTGCTGAAGAAGCAAAGAATTTCTTAACATGGAACATATGGGCCACTACGCAATCGCGCGGGTCTCGTATAAGTAATATTGTTTTGATTCCCATTTTCTCCAATAGATAATAAATGGTGTCGTTCCAGGGTACATGCCCAACACATCGCCTTTTATTCGTAAGCGGTTGAAAGCTTTCCCAAAGGTCTTCGCGTATAGCATCGATATCCCTTTTAATGCCCCCAACGTCTGTTTCATACCTACGGATATGCCAATCCGCCCTTACGATTTGCAAGAGCATATTAGTGCCTGAATTAGGGAATGAGTTGACCAATAAGTGTTGCATTATTATTCCACGGTTTGCATAGTCGAATGGCAAATATACCGATATTCCACAATCGGGGGGTGCCGTGGGTCAGGAATAGTCACCTCTGGATTATGTTCTTTATATATTTCAGCATTCATTTTAAGTGTGTCAATCCCAATAGGAAACCATCCTGCTCGCTTTAAATACCATTCTATTTGCACGTTATTCATCATTGAATAGTGGTTTCTGCCCGCATAGGTCCAATATTCAGGAGCGGGAGCAATTAGATATAACCATTTAATTGAAACCCGCTGCCATTCCATTAAAGTAATTAGCGGAAAGGGAGAATGTTCTAGGACGTGTCGGGCAAATAACAAATCAAATGAATTGTCAGGAAATGGCAAAAATGTCATGTCGGCTTCATGCACATTTAACCCCACCGCCTTGGCAATTGCGTAATCCTCCCCGCGTGTAACTCCAGTCCAATCATGTAGTCCAACTTGCGCAAATAATGGTTTACAAAAACCAGCCGCACAGCCAATGTCCAAAACATTTTTAGTTGATTCTTTAGCGGCGGTCTCGTAATATCTATTAATGGCGTCCTCTGCCCAGGCGCGGTGACCAGCGTCTTCTGGCTGGGGATAAATATCCTGTGCCAATTCTGATAAATACGCATCGAAATGTTTATATTTATTATTCAAATCGTTTGGCATAGTCTGGCAATTCCTTTAGTGGTCCAGCGAATTCTAGTGGGTGTTTTGTGTGCTCTCCCTGAACCGCATGATAAAATTCCAACTTAGTTTTGGTTGTTTCTTCATCTGGCCATGTGTAATGTAATAAACATACAGGCGGTTCAATGTAAAAGCGATTTTCACGTTCTGGAATATTCTCTATAGTCATACCGCCGTCTTCATCACCAATCTCTCTTGCCCGAACATCTACATCTGAGTGCCACGCCCACATACTTTGGCCGGGTTCGTTTAATAAGGGGAAGTATTTATCTAGCCCCCAAAGATACAGGCGATAAAGAAAGACTGCCTCATAATTATTATAATGAGCAGTTTCAATTAGCAGACGCCCCTGCTGCTTTAGTGCATAATTGGGAAGACTGTCACAATCGTCAAATATTATCCAATCAGCACCCTCCTCTTCAATTGCCCAATCAATTAAGAAGTTCACATGCCTACCCTGTGGATTAAAATGATGACCATTCTTTTCTACGATGGTCGGGAATTCTCTTACTTCAACAAAGTCATACAATGATGCAAACTTAACGGTATCGTCCGTGCTCCCTCCATCTGCAACTAATATTTTATCAGCCCAAACATAAGAACTGCAAAAAGGCTCAATATATTTTTCCTCGTTCATTGTTCTGACGATAACGACAATTTTTAGTTTATTTCCGTTTGATATAACTTGTTTGGTGTTTGGCATTGGACACACCTTTATTAAATAATTCAGACGTATAAAAATAACACACAACCAACTGCTTGCCATTATCAGAGATTCCCATTTCCATAGCTTGTGCGCCTGTAATTAAGACCGCCGGAGAGCCGCAAGTACACATTGCGAACCACCTGCCGCGCCCACCTTCTCCCTGTTCTTCATAAAGTGGGTCAGCATAGATAAAATGCTCCCCATGATATTCAGCACATTTCACGGCTTCGGTCTGTGCAGGGCGGTTACCATCGCTGGGAACTGTAAAATAGATATACTCTTGCTTCTCTACCTTATGGCCGCTGTCCAAAACGGCGGATTTAGGGTCGCCGCGGCGTTTGATTAGATTAAGTCTAGTAGTCTTTAAGTCAAATCCATTATTGTCGCCTATGGTTTTCATAGCAAATCCATCTTTTCTAACAATGTTTGAATACGTGCATCCCAAGTATGCGGCTCTACAGCTCGGCGTGCTGCAAAGCCCAGGCTTTTGGCCCTCTCTGTATCTTGCATTATCTCTTGAAACTTTTCTACTGCATCGGACACATTGTCAAACCCAATAAAATGTTCGCCATCAATGAAAAGTTCCATGAGGTCGGGAGTCCGATTCAGCAAAGGAACAATACCGAAGGCCATGAGTTCATATACTCGCGCTGTCGTATCCTTTAGGCTGGAATGATTGAATCCTACTTTTGTGTTGTGATAAATTTCTCTGGCATCATCATAGGCCAATCCTATATCAAAATAAGTGGCATAATTTTGGCTTTTTAGCAGATTAAAGAACTCGATTCTTTGCGTATATTGTAGTCCGATAAGACTCGCATCTATCTCCCTTTCTGCCCATGGCTTGGGCGTTTGGGCATGATAAATCGGGTCATAGGCATAGGGTAGCCATACGTCATTTGGTTTCATATAGGGCTTTTGCATACAAAAGAATTTTGTCGCGCGCCCGCGTAGTTCATCATAATTCAATACATGTGGGTCGGTCCCAACAACTGCATATGGAGCATTAGTTGGGGCAGCAGGCGAAGTTAATCCGGCGTTGACCTCCAACCATAAATCGGGGGTCCAGGGGCATAGATTTTCAAGCATTTGGTAATTGATTAATGGCGGACTTGATAGCGGCAATGGATAATCTGGCGTGTAAACATATTCGGGGGGGAGCACCATGCCCCCGCGCCACGGAATATTGCGACCAGTGAAAGGACCAGCAGTCCATATTTCTACGTCTTTCCGGCGTAGCAACGCTTCAAGGAAATATCTTCCCATTGCTACTGGATAAAAAATAGTTGTGAAGGCAATTCTCATGGCGCCAGATATAGGACTATCCAGATTGACAATAAATGTAATGCTTGGTCATCCATCGCTTTTACAAAAAGATAATCATCTTTCTTGAATAGGCGATTCCATAAACTACCTAATTGAAAGCCATCAATTAATAGGTGTGTAATTGCTATCATTATGATTTGGCCGAGGGAAAATCCGAAGACTACAAATGGAAGTGCCGTAACCAATACATGTACGACGAGAACTTTCCGGCTTTCCCTCTTGTTCTTTGTCATCCAGGAATTTTGTAAGAGCCAATCTCCCAGCAAGTGTGCGACAAGGGCATTGATAAACATCGATTCTTCTCCTTTTATGGTTTTTCTGGAACATTAGGCAATCCCCACTTTTCAGCGAAGACCGCACGCATTTTTATGGTTTGTTCTCTTCGTGCCGTTGAATATCCTATCGTTCCCGCGCCTAAATGTTTTATTGGAAGTGTTGGAAAATCTTGGACTATATTTAATGGGGCAATCCCAGCATTCTTTTCTGACAACAACTCTACCTCGCGCGCGAGGTCGATGTCTTCATAGTCAAATGGATAGTAACGTGTATCAAACCCCTTAATTGCTCGCCATGTTTTTTGTGTTAGCGCAAGCCAATATCCTTCGCCATATGTAACGACAATGTTTGCAAAAGAATTCCAGCCTGAATTCCAATCCACCTTTCTATGGCACGCCAATCCGCCTGCCTTGCAGTGCTCATAAATTCTCTGCCCCACTTCTCCCCCCAAGAAATCGCCAAGCATCACTACATCATTTGAATACAAAATCAATACCTCACCCTCTGCTATTTTTGCGGCATGATTAAATCCGCTCCCAAACCCATTATTCTCCATAACCCTATATGCCCTTAAATTCGGATATTCTTGGGCATTATGAACAAACATCTCTGAGATTTCAGAGCCAATACTTCCATTATCAATAAGAATGATTTCTGTGTCTTTGCGCGGAACTAGATATGAAATTGCCTCAGCCATGCGCTGGCGCGCTAGAGCAATTTTGTTGTAATTTAATATTAGAACTGAGTATTTATACCCGTGGGTTGAGGGGTTCATGAACAGCGCGCTCCTGGCTGTGATATTCCTCCAAAGCCTCTTCAACTTTAAGAATTGGCAAGCCTAAACTTTTTGCCAATTCTATTGATAGACCTGCGTTTCGAGGTCGTGGAGCCGCGCCTTTAATTTTGTTCGTTGCTAATATAAGATTGTGGTCGTAATCAAATTTTTTCGCTATCAGCCTTGCAAATTCATATCGCGAAAGGATTGATTCGCCAGCAATATGTAACAGCCCTATTCTACTCTTTTTCGTAGCCAATTGCAATAGCGCATCTGCCAATGATGGAATATAGGTGGGATTTCCATAAAGGTTTTTAGGCATTTCTATTGGCTTATTGAGGGCAAGCATTTCTCGGACAGCCCGCACAAAATCTATGCGTGAGCCATGGCCAAAGAGGTCTAGTGTTCGTACAACACAGGTTGGATTGCGAATATTGGCAGCTTGCTCTCCGCCAAACTTTGACCACCCATATTCGTTCAGTGGGTCCGGCTTATCATTTTCCGAATAATTCCCCTTCTCCCCATTAAATACATAGCCTGTCGATATGTGAATGAAAAAGCCCAAAAATTCTTGGCGCAGAATACCTACACCACGATGATTAGAACTAAATAGGGCATCCTTCTCTGCCTCCTTCTCCGCATCATCAACGGCTGTATATGCCGCGCAGTTTATTAATACATCAATGCTTTCCCGCTCCAACGCATCCCTAACCGCTTCACGGTCATCGATACGCATTTCAAGCGGGACACACCCGCGTTTAATTAACTCACTGCCTAGCCGCCCATTTGGGCCAGTAACCCCTATCTTCATCAATCAGTTCTTTGAAGAGGCTTCGCGAATCCGCTGAATGCGCGGGGATGCGGGCGGCAAATCTTCACTACCACTTACTACATTTTCAACTGGTAGCCAATCTCCGGGGACACTCCCAACCTGATATGTGAATTCACCCAACTTGGTCTTACCCGATAATACATGCTCATCGGTATCTGGATTGTTTATCATAATGCTAACGTCAGAGAATTCACCACCCGGAGGGGCAGAGATATTTTCTTCAATTAAGAAATCCATTAAATCGGCGTCAAGACCGGCTTCATCTTCGGCTTCATCTTCGGCTTCAGGTTCGGCGTCAGGTTCAGCTTCAATTTCGACCTCGGCTTCGGCCCCCGGTTCGGCTTCAGGTTCGGCGTCAGGTTCAGTTTCAATTTCGACCTCGGC
>LAZR01000615.1_pt1 | contig 26216 bp, 23 predicted proteins | sample 329461 | NCBI WGS metagenome assembly LAZR01 (sample SAMN03002196, study PRJNA259156) | marine sediment metagenome | biome: sea floor; feature: Hydrothermal impacted sediments; material: marine sediment; isolation source: Loki non-amplified sample from Loki's castle hydrothermal vent sediment ...
CTTTATTGAGCAGTAAGTTTCACCTCGTTTTGAACGTAAAAAGCCCGAACACATGTTCGGGCTTTTTATTGAATTTTATCGCTGTATTTATCTAAAACGCTCAATTGAGCTTTAAGCGTATATATCAACGCCTATTAAATTTTGTACTTCGGCTCTGCGTTCTAAATTAGCAAATTCAGTATAAGTAGAAATCGCTTTACTTACTTGAGCTGTCGGTTGGTCGTAAATTGTTTGGCTGTATTCATTGTTTTTAGCACTGCTTTTAAACAGTTGATTAGCTAGTTCAACGCCCTCGACACTGCTTTTTACATAATCGGTATTCGTTTTTTGAGCAACCGGCTGGTCTAATAAACTCTGTGGTTTATTAGTAACAACTTTAGTAGGGCTAACCCTACTCGGAATATCTCCGGTAAAAAAACCTGAACCAATAGGCAGCGTCATTACGCGTCTCCAACCTTAATATTGCATAAAATTATGATTTAAAAACAACCAATTTGCAAATAATATGATTACTCACGCCCTGGTAGCTTTTTCCACGTTACCGTATCTCGCACATATTTAGGTTGAGCGTCACTCGCTTTTACAACGTCACCCGCTAAAAACGCGGCTTCAACATGCGCTAACATATAACGCGCATCAGGCAATGTAATATCAGTATTAATTGTCACGTTTTCAAAGTCATTAAGCGCATCAGGATAGGTTTTAAAGCCCGTGCCCACAGCTACAGATGGCTCAGTGGTCGCTATATAGTCATTATTTAGTAAATCAGGTTTTATAACGCATTCTTGGTTAACTAAAAGCATTAGATTATTTTGCACTTGGTAATGTGCAAAGTATATCTCCCCCATGCGGGCATCTATGCTTGGGTAAACACTAAGGCTACCGTTTTGTTCAAACGCTTGTTGCGCCATAATAGCCAAAGTAGACACACCTACAAGCGGCAAATTAGTTGAATACGCTAAACCTTGCGCTATAGCTACACTAATACGTACACCAGTAAAACTGCCCGGGCCTTGCCCAAAACCAATGACATCTAAGTCTTTTAATTTACAGTTTGCTTTAGTTAATAGCTCATCCACAAGTGGAAGTATTTTTTGGCTATGTTGCTGTGGACATTCTTCAAAATGATGAAACGTTTGGCCCTGAAAATGTAAAACAATTGAAAGTGCTTCTGTTGAGGCATCAAGGGCAAGAATATTACTTTTGATCATTTTAGTACTCTAGTTAATTTGTTTTAAAAATGTATTGGCATCTTCTAAGCTTCGCGTGCGGCGCATCGGCGGTAAGCTTTTTAAAAATACTTGGCCATATTGGCGTGTAACTAAGCGATTATCGCATATTACAAGTACGCCTTTGTCTTTACTATCTCGAATTAAACGCCCTACGCCTTGTTTTAGCGCAATAACAGCCTGCGGTAATTGTATGTGTGAAAAAGGGTCTTTTCCCTGCATTTGGCAATCTTGCATTTTAGCTTGTAGCAATGGATCGTCAGGAGCTGCAAATGGCAATTTGTCTATAATAACACAGCTTAACGTGCTGCCGCGTACATCAACGCCTTCCCAAAAAGAAGCCGTGCCGAGTAATACCGCATTACCATGGCGGGTAAATTTCTCTAAAATAATACGCTTAGACATTTGCCCCTGCATATAAACTGGGTAGTCTATTTGTGTAGTGAGCCCTTCGGCCACCAAGTGCATCATTCGATAGCTCGTAAATAATACAAAACAACGCCCTTGTGCTGATTTTATAAGCTCAAGCGTGAGTTTTACAATTGCGTGCGGCATATTATCAGCGTGCGATTCGGGTAAGTAACGCGGTAAACACAGCAGCGCCTGATTAGGGTAATCAAACGGACTATCTACCATCATGCTTTGCTTTGGTTTTAAACCAAGGCTTGCATTAAAGTGCTCTAGTTTGTTGTCGACCGAAAGTGTTGCCGATGTAAATACAAAGCCTGCGCCTGTGTCTTGCATCATTTGAGCAAATTTAGCGGATACATTTAATGGTGTTATATTAATAGTTAAATAACGGCGCGTTGTTTCATACCAGTAACTAAAACCAGTTTGAGCCGTATCAAAAACCCGTTCTAACTGCCCTTTAAATGCCAATGCTCGCTCAAACGGGTGCTCTATTTTATCGCTTCTATCCAAACAAAGTTTGAGTACTTGATAGACAAAGTCTAAATCACTAATGACGCGGTGGAGCGCCGCACATATTTGTTTATCGCTTAGCTTTTCTCGCCAATCGCCTCTACTGCCATCAACACCAAACTGCAATCGTAGATCAGCAACGCTCGTCTCAAGCTTATTTAAACTTTTACCAAGTTGTAGCATATCGGGTATTTCGGCTCTATATATAGCACGTAAATCATTGATTAAATCCACCAGCTTTTTAGTGCTTACACTCTCACCAAAATAATCACTGGCAATTTCACTTAACTGATGCGCTTCATCAAATATATAAGCATCTGCTTTTGGCATTAGCTCAGCAAAGCCACTTTCTTTTACAGCCATGTCGGCAAAAAACAAATGATGGTTAATAACAACCACATCGGCATCGGCCGCAGTTAAACGTGCTTTGCGTATATAGCAGCTTTGAAAATCTGGGCATTCTTTGCCTAAGCAGTTATCAGCTGTTGAATTTACATAAGGCAGTACTTTGGCATCATCCTCTATACCAATACAATCGGCTAAATCGCCCGATTGCGTTTCACTGGCAAACTTAGCCACCATAGCTAGTTGATGCATTACGTCGGAGTCATCAGTAGGCACATGTGCAACATGCTGATTAAGTCGATAGGTACATAAGTAATTGGCACGCCCTTTTAATAAGGCGGTTTTTTTAGAGGCGCCAAGCGCTTTCACTAATTGAGGTAAATCGCGGTGGTATAACTGCTCTTGCAAGGCTTTTGAGCCTGTCGATATTATCGTTCGGCCTTTTGATTTAAGTGCAGGAGCTAAATAGGCAAACGTTTTACCCGTACCCGTGCCTGCCTCAACGACCAATTGCGAACTGTTTTTTAATGCATCTGCAACAGCTACTGCCATATCAATTTGTGGCTGGCGAGGCGTATATCCATCTAAGGATAACGCCAAAGGTCCGGTTGCACTAAACAGCTGTTTGATAATACCAATCACTTTAAAATAAATAATAGCGGGATTTTACGTAAGCAAAGCATTAAGGGCAAGCAATTACAAAACCCACTTTTATTTTGTAGGTTAACACGGCTTTATTTTCCGACTCTAGAGAGTAATTTATTATTCAATTTTACAATATATCCTGTATTTATAACGTACATTTAATTTAATAATGACAATATTTACAAAGCCACATTTCTTATTAACCATTACTGAAAATAATCCTTATTTAAAGCTATATAAAGGCATAAATACTGTGACTCTCAAATATTACAGGAGTACCATACGCGGGTTTATAATCCTCCTTTTTGTGTGTCGTTTAAAAAATAGTTAAGGTTAATCAATGAATGCTTGGTACCTCATTTGTTTTCTCTCTGCAATTGCAATATTTATAGCCTTTGCAAACCAGTACATCCTCAAAATGCAAACTACTATTGCCATTACAACCGGCTCTGTGGTTATTTCTTTATTACTGATCATTGCCGTTAAATTATTAGGCGATCAGAACGCATTAGCAATGACCCAAATTGTTTCCAGTATTAATTTTAACGAGTTGCTACTTAAGGGCATGTTGGGTTTTTTACTCTACGCGGGTGCGCTTGAAATAAACCTACTAGCCCTGCGTAAGCAGCGATGGGAAATTACTGCATTGGTATTATTTTCAACCATCGTGTCCACATTTATAGTGGGTTATTTAAGCTTTTATTTATTCCCCGTTTTTGGTTTTGATGTTCCTTTTATTTATTGTTTATTGTTTGGCGCGCTTATTAGCCCAACCGACCCTATCGCTGTACTTGCTATTATTAAACAAATGCGAGCGCCAGAAGGTATATCGGTTCAAGTAGAAGGTGAGTCGCTATTTAACGACGGTATTGGTTTAGTAATATTTACCACTATATTTTCTGTTGCTTTTTATGGCACAGATGCACAATTTGGTGACATAGCAGAGCTATTCTTTGTTGATGCAATAGGGGGCATTGCGTTTGGTTTAGTCATTGCATTAGTTGGCCACTTTTTAATTATTAATAGCCGCGATGTAAATATTCGCCTATTAATAACCTTAACTATCCCAACTGCAGGTTTTGCTGCAGCAAATATTTGGGAAATATCTGGCGCACTTGCCATGGTAACGAGCGGCATATTAATGGGTAATATTACCCGCACCAAAGCAACCGAGCGCACGGGGCCTGAAGACACTCGTTACGTAAAAGATTTTTGGCATGCAACCGACAGCTTTTTAAATGCCCTACTGTTTTTAATAATTGGTATGTTGATAGTCACTATGCCAATTACCCTTGGCGAAATTGGTTTAGGTTTATTAATGGTGCCGGCTGTATTACTTGCACGCTTTATAAGTGTAGGCGCACCATTTGTAATTTTTAAACGCTTTAGAACTTACGATAAACACAGTGTTAAAATTTTGACCTGGGGTGGACTACGTGGTGGCCTTGCTCTGGCAATGGCAGCAGCAATCCCACGCGAGCAAGTTTTTGTAGGCGGCTCTGACCTACATAACCTAATAGTAATTGTTACTTACGTAGTGGTTATATTTTCTATTATTGTACAAGGCTTAACTATTTCGCCGCTTATTCAAAGCAGCATTAAGTCAGCTGAGCAAGCAAAGTAATAAATGTTTTACCCGCAACACATTCAGTAGCCAAGTTATTAAAAAAATCACTTGGTTACTGTTACTCACGTGTTACAAAAACACTTTAAAGTTCTACAAATTGTTATCCTTTTTATTTATCTGCTTTGTTTAAATTAATCCGCTTGAAATGCAAATGAAAACAATTATAATTTTGGCTTTTCCTCTACAGGGCTTTTCGATGTCCATAAATAATTCTCACATGTTTCTAAATTTGGTTTCTCTGGGCAAACGACAATTTCAATGTTTTTTTATGCTTTTTATAATGGTCATGGCAAGCTTTAGTGTTTCAGCCTCGCCTAATGAGCAAACAAAAATAAAACAAATTGCACAGCTTGCAGAGTATGTAGGTGTTGATTACGTGGCAGCTGTTGGGAATGGTGAAATACTCGACCCCGACGAATATCAAGAAATGACTGAATTTTCGAACGTCATTATTGACCAAGCTGGACAGCTATCAAGCCAAACAAATGAGTTTGGTACAATAAAGGCACAAGCTAAAGCCCTGCATTCAGCAATTGCCAATAAAGCAAGTGTTGCCGATGTACGTGCAACAAGCTCAGCGCTTCGTGAGTCGCTACTTACCTTTATGCCGCAACTATCGTTACCTACATCACTACTTCCCGTTGAGCAAACCAAAGCGCTTTTTGCTGCTAACTGTTCAATGTGTCACGGCCCAAGTGGTCAAGGAGACGGCCCGCTTGCAAAAGACTTATCGCCAGAGCCTACCAACTTTACCGATGAAGAACGCGCAACTAACCGCTCATTAATGGGTTTGTTTGACGCTGTTAGTAACGGTATTAACGACACGCCAATGGTTGCTTTTACTCAATTTAATGAACAACAACGTTGGTCTTTAGCTTTTTATGTAGGTAGCTTGGCATTTAAAGATGTTCAAAAACCACAAAATTTAGCGCAAAACATTACCGCTTCGCAGATTGTAAACTTAAATCCAGCACAATTGTCGGCAGGTCAAAGTGAAACACAAGCACATTACGTTAAATGGCTTCGTGGTAATCCAGAGCAACTATTTACCGGTAAAAAGAATCCGATAACGGTTACCCGCACGCAGTTACTAGCAGCGCAAGCCGCGCATGCTAAAGGCAATTACTCACAAGCAAGTGATTTAGCAATTAGCGCTTACCTAGATGGCTTTGAACTTATTGAAAACAACTTAAATGCCTACGACGAAACACTGCGCAAAAACATCGAAGTACAACTGATGAACCTGCGCCAAACATTTAAAAACGAGAAAGATGCAGCCATCGTTGGCGAAAAAGTAAGTGCAGCGCTAGCTCAACTCGCTAAAGCAGATAGCATGCTAAACGAAACTAAACTAACTGATGGTGCACTCCTCTCAGCAAGTTTGGTTATATTGCTACGCGAAGGCCTAGAAGCACTCCTCGTTATTATTGCCCTTATGACCGTACTTATTAAAACTAAACGCCAAGATGCGCTTAAATATGTACATGTTGGTTGGGTAACCGCACTTATTGCAGGTGGTTTAACGTGGGCTGCGGCGCAAACATTAATAGAAATAAGTGGTGCAAGTCGCGAAGTAATGGAAGGTGCTGGAGCATTGTTTGCAGCTGTAATATTGCTGTATGTTGGCGTATGGATGCACAGTAAAACGAGTGCACAGCAATGGCAAAAATACATAAAAGACAATATAGATAAGCGTCTTGAGTCGGGTACATTATGGGGTTTAGCAGGGCTTTCTTTTATTGCCGTATACCGTGAAGTATTCGAAACCGTGCTGTTCTATCAGTCTTTATTAACACAAAGCTCGCCTGCTCAATATTCATCTATTGCATCGGGTTTTGCCATAGCTGTAGCAATACTGGTTATTATTACGTGGGTATTAATTAAATACTCAATTAAATTACCGGTTGCTAAGTTTTTTGCAATTACCACTTACCTATTATTTGCACTCTCGTTCGTGCTTATGGGCAAAGCAGTTATTGCACTGCAAGAGGCCGACATAATAGGTATTGCTTCACTGCCAATTAGCTTTGATATTGCATGGCTTGGTATAAAGTCAACATGGCAAGGTATTGTGGCTCAAGTATGTGTGTTCGCTATATTTAGCTTTTATATATTTAAAAGCAAAAACCAAGAATAATGCCTATCTGCTTAAGAGTTTAAGCTAATTGGCATAAGCAAAATACATAGTAAAAAGGCCCGCAAGGGCCTTTTTGATTTGATTACTTATGTATTTAGTAAAATTGCTGTTATCAAGCCCATGTATCTAAATGGGGGTTTTCGTCATCATCTAAGTTGGACTTTTTTTTACTTTTTTTATCATCAAGCATATTGAGCTTTTTCTTTTTTTGTAACTCACGCCTTTTTTTATTCTCTAGTTCAACTTTTTCAGCGGCAGTCCCACTTTGCACACCCGCAATATGAAAAGCACTTTTTGACTCAACTTCTAGCCTGGTTATTCTTCCTAAATAAGGGATCATAATATCCATGCGTACTTCCTTATTTTTTCATTTTATTCATTAACCACTTGGTTTGAGTGATAAACAACCAATTGTTGGCGAAAATTGCGCTTATTATCTTAATATTATCGACAGTTATAACATATGCTTTAATTAAGCTAAAAAAAACTTGCCATAATATAGCTGTTTATGTTTTTATGAATGCGAAATTTATTTAAACAGATAACAATTGCACGTTCACAAAACAACGGGCAGTTAAATAGGATAAAAAATGCGCTTAAACCTGACAACAGTACATCATCACCACCATTCACCGGAATAACCTGTCAGGTCTTTCGCTGAGAGGTTATTCCTAAAAGGAACCTCTGGCGATTCAAATAACATTGATTCATTTTCGCCCTGAGGTTCCCCTCGGGGTTTTTAGTTTTTAAATTAAAGGAAAATGAATAATGAACAATAGTAATCGTCTACGTATCGCCATCCAAAAAGGCGGCCGCCTATCAAAAGATTGTCAAGATCTGCTTAAACAGTTAGGTGTTAAACTTAACCTTCGTGAACAACGCTTAATTGCACACTCAACTAATATGCCAATTGACGTACTACGTGTGCGCGATGACGATATTCCGGGTTTAGTAATGGACGGTGTATGTGACCTAGGCATAGTTGGCGAAAACGTACTAGTAGAAGTTCAAGCAGAACGTGAACGCCAGGGTGTTCCAAGTGAAGTAACCAAACTTTCAAAACTAGACTTTGGTTACTGTCGCCTTGCACTTGCATGGCCACAAGAGCTTGGCGCTCGCGATAAGAGCTGGTTTGAAGGCAAACGTATTGCTACTACCTACCCAGAAATCTTAACTCAGTGGTTAAAGCGCGAAGGTATTAACGCAAGTACAGTTATGCTTACGGGCTCTGTTGAAGTAGCACCGCGTGCAGGTTTATCTGATGCAATTTGTGATTTAGTATCTACTGGCGCAACACTTGAAGCTAACGGCTTGATTCAAGGCGAAACAATTTTAGAATCAAACGCGTGTTTAATTCAAAATAAAGATCTTCAAGATGCTGACAAACTAGCACTAATCAATAAGCTTATGCCGCGCCTACGTGGTGTTAGACAAGCTAAAGAAAGCAAATACATCATGCTACACGCACCAAAAAACAAACTTGATGAAATTTGTGAAATTTTACCAGGTTCTGGTCAACCTACTCTACTTGCCCTTGCTGGTAACGATGAATACGTAGCACTTCACATGGTAAGCAGCGAAACATTATTTTGGGAAACAATGGAGCAGTTAAAAGCCTTAGGCGCTAACTCTATTTTAGTTATGCCAATTGAAAAAATGATGGAGTAAGTGCCATGCTTCGTTGGAATGAGGAATCTTCACAAGTACAAGCAGCGGCGCTAATGCGCCCTGCAGTTTCTGCCAGTGCCAAGGTTGAAGCTATATGCAAAACTATTTTAGCTAACGTAAAAGAGCAAGGCGATGAAGCCTTACTTAGCATGGCTAAAGAGTTTGATAATAGATCTAACCCTCGCTTATGTGTTCCGCTTGATGAAATTAACGCATCAGAGCAAGCACTAAGTGCAGAGCTTAAATACGCAATTGATACCGCTTATGCAAACGTTAAACGTTTTCACGAAGCGCAATTGCCAAAAGATATTAAATTATCGACCCAACCAGGCGTTGTATGTGAACTGAAATATCAAGCCATCGAAGCAGTCGGTATTTACGTACCCGGTGGCAGTGCTCCACTGCCATCGTCGGTTATTATGCAGGGTGTATTAGCGCAATTAAGCGGCGCAAAAACCGTTGTACTTGCTACACCAGTACAAGGTGATAAAGCGATTAACCCTGCTATTTTATATGCAGCTAAGTTATGTGGCATTACTACTTTAATAGAAAGTGGTGGCGCAGGCGCAATTGCAGCAATGGCTTATGGCACCGAATCGGTTCCTAAAGTGAACAAAATATTTGGCCCAGGTAATAGCTTTGTAACAATGGCTAAACAGCTCGTTGCGCAAACTATTCCAGGTATGGCAATTGATATGCCAGCAGGCCCATCTGAAGTATTAGTTATTGCAGATGAACGTGCAAACCCAGAATTTATAGCCGCCGATTTACTCTCACAAGCAGAACACGGCGCAGACTCGCAAGTTATTTTATTATGTAACAGCGAAAGTATTATAGAACAAACTCAGCTGGCACTTACACGCCAGTTAGCTAACTTAAGCCGCAAAGAAACAGCCGAACATGCGCTCGCTAATTCTTCACTTATTTTGGTTGATTCAGTTGCGCAAGCGTTTGATGTATCGGCGCAGTACGGTCCAGAGCACTTAATTTTACAACTAGGCGATGCAACACCTTACCTAGATAAAGTTAAAAATGCAGGCTCAGTATTTGTAGGTGACTACACGCCAGAATCTGCAGGCGATTACGCATCGGGTACTAACCACGTGTTACCAACATATGGTTACAGTGCAACTTACTCGAGCTTAAACTTGCTTGATTTTTTCCGTACATACACAGTGCAAACAATTACTAAAAGTGGATTAACTGAGCTTTCAAAAGCAATTTTACCACTTGCAGATGCAGAAGGCCTTGATGCCCACGCTAATGCGGTTTCAATTCGTTTAGAGGCAATTAAAAATGAGCAATGAGAGCGCACAAACGTCTAGCTTATTACCTAAAAATATTGCAGCCCTTGCTGCATACAGCTCTGCAAAAAGTGAAAAGCTAACCGGTACTACGTGGCTAAATGCTAACGAAAGCCCGTATGCCAAAAATCTTGAACTAAGTATTGAAGATTTAAATCGCTACCCCGATCCACAACCGCAACTGGTTATTGACAGGTATGCCGCTTATACAGAGCTTGCAAGCGAAAATGTATTAATGACCCGCGGCGCAGATGAAGGCATTGAGCTTTTAGTACGCACATACTGTGAACCAGCTAAAGATAGTATTGCGCTATTTTTACCAACCTACGGTATGTACAAAGTAACCGCCGATACACACAACGTTGGTATTAACGCGCTTACCCAAGAATTATTATTAAGTGGCAGTGCTTGTGAAATAGTCGCAGCTGTTGGCAACTCAAAACTGGTATTTATTTGTAACCCAAATAATCCAACGGGCAGCTTAACGCCACTAGATAAAGTGAAAGCGATTGCAACAGCACTTGCAGGTAAGGCATTAGTTATTGTTGATGAAGCCTATATAGAGTTTTGTCCAGAGCAAAGCGCCACTAAGCTTATTAATGAGTTTAGTAATGTAGTGGTTTTGCGCACCTTATCTAAAGCCTTTGCGCTAGCAGGCCTTAGAACAGGCTTTACGCTTGCACAAGTAAGCGTTCTTGCGCCAATTCGTAAAGTTATTGCGCCGTATCCAGTATCGGGCGTAGTAGCAAGTATTGCAGCGCAAGCAATTGCACCCGATGCAATTACATCGATGCGCCGCCAAGTGACTATTTTAAATAGCTTAAAAGCTAAGTTAGTGGATTGGCTAAACGCCTCCCCTGCTGCATTAAAAATTCTCACTGGTGAAGGTAACTTTGTTACTTTAAAATTAGCCGATAAAAACTACTTTAAAATTGCACTTGAGCAAGGTTTGGTTATGCGCGCTTTTACTCTATACGGTGAAGACGACTGGCTACGCATTTCAATTGGCAGCGAACAAGAACTTGAACAAGTAAAAATTTGGTTAGATGGCTTACAAACGCCGGCTACCACAGCATCTTTAGCAGGAAACGAAGTATCATGAGTAACCCCTATTTATTTATCGACCGCGACGGCACTATTATTGAAGAGCCAATTACCGACAAACAGGTAGATAGCCTAGAAAAGCTAGCATTTTTACCTGGCGTTATACCTGCGTTATTACAATTACAAGCTGCAGGTTACCGTTTAGTAATGGTATCTAACCAAGATGGTTTGGGCACAGACAGCTTCCCGACTGCTGACTTTGATATAGCACAAGATAAGATGATGGACATAATGCAAAGCCAAGGCATTAGCTTTGACGAGGTATTAATTTGCCCACACTTTAACGAGCAAAACTGTGATTGTCGTAAACCTAAAACTGGTTTACTTACCGAGCTTATGCGCTCAGGCAAAGTAGATTTAGCACGCTCTTTTGTTATTGGCGACCGTGAAACTGATATTGGCCTTGCGCAAAACTTATGTTGTGAAGGTATTTTATACGACGGCGATTGGAGTGCGATAGTGACTAAATTGACCACCGCAAACCGCGAAGGTCGTGTTACACGCAACACTAAAGAAACCCAAATTGATGTAGCAATAAACCTAGATCAAACTAAAAATGGCAGCATAGACACCGGACTTGGCTTTTTTGATCACATGCTTGATCAAATTCGCACGCACGCAAACATTGGTTTAAACATTAAAGCCAAAGGCGATTTACACATAGACGAGCACCACCTTGTTGAAGACATTGGTATTGCTCTTGGTGTTGCACTTAAACAAGCGCTTGGCACTAAATCGCAAATTGCACGCTATGGTTTTGCGCTTCCTATGGATGAGTGTAAAGCTGAAGCACAAATTGATTTATCGGGACGTGCATCATTTGTATTAAACGCTAACTTTAGTCGCGAAAAAGCCGGCGATTTAGACGTACAAATGGTTGAGCACTTTTTCAAAAGCTTAAGTGATAATGCCGCTATTAGCCTTATTTTATCGGTAAGCGACGGTAACTGTCATCACCAAGTTGAAGGCTTATTTAAAGCGTTTTCACGTGCTCTTCGTATGGCAGTAGCACAAGACACGACCCAACAAACAGCCAGCTCTAAGGGATGTTTATGATTGCCATAATTAATACCGGTTGTGCCAATATTAATTCCGTACGCTTTGCGTTTGAACGCTTAGGCCAAACGCCAACAGTAATAACATCACCAGAGCAATTAGCCGGATATGAACGCGCTATATTGCCAGGTGTAGGTCACGCGTCGGTTGCTATGAAACGCCTAGTCGATAACGGCTGGCAACAAGCTATAAATGAATACCAGCGCCCGCTTATGGGTATTTGTTTAGGCATGCAGTTACTGTGCGAAAGCACCGAAGAAGGTAACGTACAATGCTTAGGTAAAATACCAGGGCAAGTAAAAGCGCTTGATGTAGGCAATTTAACGTCGCCGCATATGGGTTGGAATAACTTAAGCGTTAATAAAGAGCATGCATTAACTAAAGGGCTAACATTCGATGAGCAAGTCTATTTTGTTCATAGCTTTGCTCACACCGTAAACGACGCCACACTAGTGAGCGGCGAATACGGTCAAACCTTTTCAGCCATTGTTGCTAAAGACAATTACGCGGGCATGCAATTTCACCCAGAGCGCAGCGCAAAAGTTGGCGCACGTTTATTACAAAATTTTGTTGATTGGCAGTTGTAAGCTGCCCATTAACTAACAATAAAGAGATTATTTGTGATTATTCCAGCATTAGACGTATTACAAAATCAAATTGTGCGCTTGTACCAAGGTAAATACGACACAGCACAGTTTTACCCTTTCGAACTTGGCGCGCGTTTAAAAGAATACGCCGACAGCGGCGCAGGTAAACTACACCTTGTTGATTTAGAAGGTGCACGCGATCCAAGTAAAAAACAGTGGAAACATATTCAAGCTGCCACCAAAGCACTTAATGTACCGTATCAAGTGGGCGGCGGTATTCGCTCAGAGCAAGATGTAAGTGATTGGCTAAAAGCCGGTGCAAACCAAGTTGTTATTGGTTCAATGGCGGTAGAAAAACGCGAACAAGTAAAAGCCTGGATTGAGCAATTTGGCGCAGAGCACTTTGTAATTGCCCTTGATGTAAATAAAACAGCCACTGGCTGGGCACCAGCAACACACGGTTGGTTAAGTGAATCTGAATTTGGTTTACTTGAGCTTGTTGATTTTTATGTGAGCTTAGGTGTTATTGATTTTTTATGCACGGACATCAGTAAAGATGGCACCATGACGGGCCCATCATTTGAGCTTTACGAAGATCTAACTCGTCACAACAGCACAATTAAAGTTCAAGCTTCAGGTGGCGTAAGCTCACTTGACGACATTAAAAAGCTTAAAGAGCTAGGTGTTGGCGGCGTTATTTTAGGTAAATCATTGCTTGATGGCGCATTTAGCGTTGAGGAGGCATTGGCATGTTATCAAAACGCATAATTCCATGTTTAGACGTTAAAGACGGCCAAGTAGTTAAAGGCGTTAAGTTTAAAGGCCATGAAATAGTTGGCGATATTTTAACAATGGCTAAAGCTTACAGCGAAGCCGGTGCCGATGAACTGGTTTTTTACGAAATCAGTGCAAGCGTTGAAAAACGCCTACTTGATGTAAATTGGGTAGAGAGCATTGCACGTAATATCGATATTCCATTTTGTGTAGCCGGCGGTATTAAGTCTGTCGCTGATGCAGCGCGAGTACTTGAGCGCGGTGCTGACAAAATAAGTATTAACAGCCCTGCAATTGCGCGCCCTGAACTTATTAAAGAATTACACGATGAGTTTGGTAAGCAATGTGTTGTTGTAGGTATAGATAGCTTTTTTGATGAAACGACCGGTGAGTATTTAGTTTACCAATTAACCGGCGATCCTAATGCATCAAGCCGCACGCGTTATAAAACACAAGAATGGGTTAAACGTGTACAAGACCTAGGCGCAGGCGAAATTGTATTAAACTGTATGAACCAAGATGGCGTTCGTAACGGTTACGACAACGAGCAGTTAAGTAAAATTCGCGAGCTATGTCACATTCCTTTAATCGCCTCTGGCGGTGCAGGTAGCATGCAAGATTTTGTTGATGTATTTAAACAAAGTAAAGTGGATGGTGCATTAGCCGCCAGCGTTTTTCATAAAAATGTGATTAACATTGGCGAACTAAAACAATTTTTAACCGATAACCAAGTGGCAGCAAGATTATGCAAGTAACACAACAAAACCAAGCTCAAGTCGATTTCGCTAAAAGTGACATGATCCCTGCTATTATTCAAGATGCCCGCTCTGGTGTTATTTTAATGCAAGGCTTTATGAACAGCGAAGCACTAAACGTTACGCTTGAGAGCAATAAAGTAACGTTTTACTCGCGTTCAAAATCACGTTTATGGACTAAAGGTGAGTCATCAGAAAACTACTTAAATGTAGTGTCTGTGCATACCGATTGTGACTACGATTCAATTTTAGTCCTTGCCAACCCAGAAGGCCCAACGTGCCACTTAGGTACACAAAGCTGTTTTGGCGATGAAGCAAAACCAAGTTTAAGCTTTTTAGCACAGTTAGAAGATGTGATTGTTGCGCGTAAAAACGACGATCCTGAAAAAAGCTACACAGCGTCATTATTTGCAAAAGACTTAAGCCGTAGTTGTCAAAAAGTAGGTGAAGAAGGCGTAGAAGTTGCCCTTGCCGCTATGAAACACGATAACGATGAGCTAACAAACGAGTCTGCTGATTTAATTTATCACCTGACTGTATTGCTACAACGCCAAGGCTTAGCCCTTGAAGATGTAGTTAAATGCTTGCAAGGTCGCCATAAATAGCATTAGTTGTGACTAACAAAGAGGCTCATATTTATATGGGCCTTTTTATTTTTACAGTAAATCACGTGTGATATAGTGCGTGGCTAAATTAATCGGTTACTGTGAACTATGAAAAACTATATTATTCCTTCTATTGGCGCATTTACTTTAGTTAGCGCGTTTATTTTAGCGGGCTGTACCAGCAAAACTAATCAGACTACAACTACAGCAACCACTACTACAACGAATCAGTCTGTAAAAACCACAGTAACACCCGATGAATGCAGCACCATAAATAACCTAATAAATGGTTATGAGTCTGGTTTTAATTCAATCAAAACAGATAAAGTAAATAACCAGTTTACTAATCAATGGCGTACTAATACTCATATTATTGGAGCAACCTGTACAGTTACTTTAAATAAGTCTGAGCAAGCAAGCTACCAATGCCAAACACCTGTTAAAACACAAACGAAAACAATAAAATCTCATCAAACACTTGCTAAGCAATTACGCCAATGCTTAACCAAAACAGGTTGGTTTGAAAGCCAAAAAGAAACAGCAAGTTCAATTTACAGCACCTTTGTACTTGATACTAAAAATCCGGTTATTACACTTTCTACAAATCAAGAAGGTAATGGGTTTTCTACTCGCTTTGAAATTGCTCCACCGTTAGGACTTTAATAATGCGCCAATTAAATCAAAACAAAAAACCATCTAAATTTAAAACTGATTGCTTAGGAATATGCGAAAGGCGCAGCGGTTACTGCACCGGGTGTGGGCGTACCAACGAAGAAATTTTTGATTGGATAATATTATCTGAAGATGAAAAAAAAGCGATTTTAGAAACACCACGAGCAGATGCTAACTCATAACAAATAAAATCCTAAATGTTAAAAGTAACAGTTAACTGATTAACTAAAAACTTTTTGCTTGTTGTGGCTATTCATTTTAGTTGCGCTAATACAGCTTTCGACTACTTGCTCAAATGAGTTATTAATATCTATATTTATAACATTGGGCTCATCTTCTTTTGGTACTTCTAGCGCTTCAAATTGGCTTTTGAGTAAGTCAACAGGCATAAAATGCCCTTTTCTGTCCTGCATACGGCTTTTAACCAGCTCAAAATCACCAAAAAGATGTAAAAAGGTAATGCCTATATTACCGTCACATATTTGCTCTCGGTATTTCTTTTTTAATGCTGAGCAGACTATTACCGCGACTTCATTTTTCTTTTCAATGCTAAATGCAGCATCACGTATTCTTTCTAGCCAAGGCACACGATCAGCATCATTTAAAGGCTGCCCAGATGACATTTTTAATATATTAGCCTTGGGATGTAAGTCGTCTCCGTCGATAAATTTAGCGCCAATGCGCTTTGCTAATGCATCACCCACACTTGACTTTCCTGTGCTTGAAACCCCCATTACAATATAAACACGACCTACATTTATGTTACTCATGTATTTACCCTCGCCTTAATTTAATAATTAATTATTTTCAATGTATATATTATATTGAGTTACGGGTAACATGTTACCCGTAACAAATGCGAAAGTGAAGTTAAACACACACTAAACATCATAATTCACACTGAATATAAGTAGGGAAAAATGTCAGATTTATCATTAATACTAACAGCGGTAGGCTCCATATTTTTATTGCTTTTTTTAGTAATGAAAGTACGACTACATGCTGTCGTTTCTTTAATCCTTGTTTCTATGATTGCAGGATTATTCTCAGGAATGAGCCCTGAAATAATTGCCGCTACAATTCAAAAAGGAATGGCCGGAACACTAGGCTTTGTAGCGGTGGTGGTCGCTTTAGGTGCCATGTTTGGCAAAGTAATGGAAGAAACCGGCGCGCTGGATCGTATTGCCCACACACTTTTACACCGTTTTGGAGAAAAAAACGCTAATTGGGCGCTTACCTTTACGGGCTTTATTTGTGCCCTACCCCTCTTTTTTGATGTGGCCGTGGTACTTTTAATCGGTATTGTTTTTGCTGTAGTAAGAAAAGGCGGTGGCAGCGTTGTTAAAATTGGTATTGGGCTACTTGCTGGGATAGCGTCTTGTCAGGCGTTTCTTATTCCTGCGCCAGGGCCGATTTTGGTTGCCTCTCAATTAGGCGCTGACTATGGTTATATGATTTTATTTGGCCTTATTGCTGCTATACCAGCAATGATCATAGGAGGTCCAATTTGGGGCTCTATTATTTCTAAATCTATTCATGTAGAACTCCCACAGCACGAACAAATCGACGATAACCAAAGAGTTGGTAAAGGCACACCTAGTTTTGGATTAGCATTAGGTTTAATTGCTTTGCCATTAATTATGATTAGTTTAAATACTATTGGTAGTCGCTTTGTTGAAAAAGACTCTGATTTATATAATTGGTTAGCCTTTATAGGGCATCCATTTACAGCAATTTTAGTTGCCTGCCTAATGGCATTTTATTTGCTCGGCGCAAGGCGCGGTGTCCCTAATGCTAGAATCATGGAAATTTGTGGTAGTGCCTTACAACCTGCAGGAATTATTATTCTTGTCACTGGTGCCGGTGGGGTATTTAAACAAGTATTAGTTGATTCAGGAGTAGGTACGGCACTAGGTAATTACTTAGCTGGCTCAGGCTTACCGATTGTAATACTCGCTTTTGTATTATCAGCCGCTGTGCGGGTCATTCAAGGCTCTGCGACAGTAGCTATGCTTACAGCGTGTGGCTTAATTATTCCAATGCTTCAGCCTTTAGGACTTGATGGCGCGCAGCTTGCCGCTGTCACTATCGCTATTGGTGGGGGCTCTATTGTGCTCTCCCATGTAAACGACTCAGGATTTTGGCTAGCGAGTCGCTATCTCGGTTTGAGCGAAATGCAAACTCTTAAAACATGGACGGTAATGGAAACCATTATTGGTACTGTTGGCGCACTTGTCGCTATGATGATTTCTCTGTTTTTGTAAAATTACAGGGTATAGAGTTATCATCACACATATAAAAATTACCTGAGCCTTTTGTTATTTAGGCTCAGGTGATTAGGCTCATGTACTTAGAGGATTTAAACACTCTCACCTAGATGAACTATATAGCCAGTATCAATTACTTGCTTATAATTAATGCTAGCATCCAAATCGGAATTAATCCGGCTCAACAACTCTCTTCCCGCAACATTACCTATCTGATAACGAGGGGTGATCACACTTGCTAATTGAGGCACCATTGCTTGGCCAATATCATGGCCATGAAAACCCACAATCCCCATTTGGCTAGGCACTAAGATGTTGCTTCGCTGGCACTCAAAAATAGCACCAATTGCTAAATCATCATTAGTACAAAACAAACAGTCAGTATTTGGGTAGTCAGTGCGCGCTTTTTGTAAAAGTTCAGCGCCTAAACTGTAAGATGAAGCTTGATCAGTCATCACACTTTTAGGCGTAAAGCCTTTAGCTAACATAGCATCTGAATAACCTTGAAATTTTAGGCGTGTTCGTACATCGAGCCTTGCACCTATATAAACAATATTTCGATAGCCTTTATTTATAAGTGCTGTCGTCATATTAAAAGCGGCTTTAACGTTATCAAAACCAACCGCTTGCTGCATAGGAGAGTGATGAGTATCCATTATTTCAAGCACAGGTACGCCTGACATTTCAATCATTTTTAGCGTTCTGTCTGTGTGTGTGGTTTCTGATAAAATTAAACCATCAACGTGGTACGACAATAAATACTCAACCCGTTTTTCTTCAATTTCAGGATTGTAACCATAATGGGCCAACATTGTTTGGTATCCTGCAGGCCCAGTCACATCTTCAATGCCTCTTATAACTTGAGCAAACACGTGATTCGTTAACGATGGAACGAGTACACCAATAGAGTAGCTTTTAGCATTAGAGAGTAAATCAGGGGCTTTATTTGCAATGTAACCTAGCGTATCAATAGCTGCACTAATTTTAGTCCGAGTAGACTCTGACACTTTTTCGGGATTGCGTAAATAACGACTCACCGTCATTTTGGTTACACCAACCGCATCGGCAATATCTTGAAGAGAAGAACGTTTGTTTTTTTTCATCACACACAATTAAATAAAATGTTACTTGTAACATACCAACTATTGCGAAAAATCACTACTTTTAGCCATTTTTATTTAGGTTATCGCTAAGCGATTACCCAAGAGATTTAAATAACCTAGATATATTTTAATGAATAAATCTGTATTTGTACCAATAACATTAAACAGAGGCTCAGATACTCCGAGCCTCATCGTAATTAAAAACTTATAGCAATCTCAACAATTGCGAACCAGGTATGCCGCTTTGTGGTAATAGCGCGGGGGTAACTGCAAATACTTCTGGGATTTTACTTTTAATTTCATCCATCTTTTTACGGTTATTTTGTTTATCATAAACATAATATTTAAGGATATTGCCGTATACATCATCTTTTGCATCAACCTGCTCTAGGGTTTTTAATGCTTTATCGTAATCATCAAGGTAAATGTATGCCAGTGCTAAGTTATCAGCTGAGCCAACATGTAGCTTACCTTCAAGCTGTTTTGATAAATCTTCAAGCTCTGCAACAGCAAGCTCATAACGTCCTAGCTGTATATAGGCCGTTGCTAGTGAATTTTTTAAAAAGTAAGGTGGGTTACTGCCCTGCTCGTACCATTTTTCGTAAGCACTCAGTATGTCTTCATATTGCTCAAGTTTAGAGTAAACGTGATTTAGCAGCCTAAAGCTTTGTAGTTTGATTTCAGCTTCTTCAAACCCCGTAAGTTTGTCTCTATTCAAGTGCCAATCTTGAATGCCTTGCGCAGCTTGGTTTAACAGTTCAGGGTTATCACTTTTTGCCCCAGCAGCACTTTTTAGAAGCTGTGCAAGTTGTTGATTATAAACTTCACTTTTAACAGGAGCCTGAGACGTATTATTACTTTGCTGTTTGTTATCTGAACTACCGTCTACAATTTGCGCTGCAGCTAAAGCACTAAAAGACATTGCCGCCGCAACCATAACCAAATATTTACTTTTCATTGTTTTTTCCTTGTTTAACATTTTGATCCTCTGAATATTAAAACTCTTAGAGTGAGCAATATTCAAAAGTGGGGGGGTAAAAAAGTTAGGCGAGCTTCCAGCACTTTGCTCTTGTAGCAATAAACTTGCTAAATCCAATTGGTATTTACCTTTTAGCTTTTGCATACACAACTCATCACAGCTAAGTTCGAGTTGCTCTCTTGCTAAACCAGTTAACTTTAAGCAAATAGGATTCCACCAAAAAACGCTTTCTATAAAACAAATAAGCCACGTCCAATAAATATCACCTTGTTGTAAATGAGTTACCTCGTGTTGAATGACTGAATCTAATTCTTTACGGTGTGTCATCGTCGACTCCAACCAAATAACAGGCTTTATTAACCCGGTAGCAAAAGCAGGTTCTGTATGGGTTGTTAGTCTAATTGGATACTGATTGTTGATGTGCTTAAGTTCAGGACTTGGCTTTGAGTTAATGTATAGATTTTTTATAAGCTTTACATATAAGCCCATGCGTAATAAAAACAATCCAAAACCAGCTAAAACTAAAACCATAAAAACATTACTAAGTGATGGCAATAAGTCCCATATACCCATATCGCTTTGTAATTCGTCCTTAGTTGCTACTTGTTCAGCGTTTGGTATTAATGCTTTAACATCGGGAATTAATTCCGCCACGTTAAATGTGTAACGATTTGCCCCTTCAAATAAGGGTAACTGGGAAAAATATTGCCAAGGGACAAACCAACATGCCAAAGCAGTCATTAAAATGTAAAAGTTTAATCGTGCTGGGGCATTTTTTAGCCCTTTCACTGTAAGCAAAATACATAAGCTAATAAGTGTGCAAGTTAGTAAATAATCCGTCATTACCCTCTCCTTTAATCTAACTTTTTATTTTTTAAAAGCGTTTGTAAATATTCTATATCTTCATCATTTAGCTTTTCTTCTTTGATAAAGTGGGCAATTAAACTACGAGAATTACCTTTAAAAAATCGTTGCATAAAACTTGGCATAGCTTGCTCCGATAACGCGTCTTGAGTCACGATTGTTCTAAAAACAATGGCTCGCCCTTCATGTCCACAGCGCTCAATCGCTCCTTTATGTTCTAACCTATCTACAATAGTTTTGACTGTTGTATAGGCTACTTGTTTATCTTTTTGCTTATCAGCTAAAAGCACTTTATGTAGTTGACTCGCAGTACAGGGTTCTTCCTGCCAGAGCAGCTGCATAATATCCATTTCAAAATCACTAAGTTTCATTGTCGCTCCTATTACTACACTTGTAGTGGTACTGTTACAAATGTAGTAGTAAGTAATCCTAGTGTCAATACAAAATTGACATGTGAATAAAAAACAAGCGATAAAAATATAAAAGCCATGGGAAGGTTTTATAAAAAAGGTAGATAAAATAAAGAGGTATACTTATTAATAGATTTTAGAAAAACATAAAAAACGATAGTTTATTTTCAACTAACGCTTTTTATGCTTTAAAGTTTTTTATGAAAGGTAGTGAGGTAACTATGCTTTATCGAGCGCTTGGCTTACATCGGCAATTATGTCTGCAATGTTCTCAATACCGACTGACAAACGAATTAAATCGCGACTTACGCCCGCATTAGCAAGCTCTTCATCATTTAATTGGCGGTGTGTGGTTGACGCAGGATGGCACGCAAGCGACTTGGCATCGCCAATATTAACTAAGCGTAAAATCATGTTTAGCGCATCAATAAAACGAGTACCTGCTTCTAGGCCACCAGCAATACCAAAGCTTAAAATACCGGATGCCTTACCACTGGTAATTTTTTGACTCATTTCGTTATACTGGCTTGATTCAAGCCCTGCGTAATTAACCCAAAGCACTTTTGGATGGTTTTCTAAATATTCAGCTAACTGCTGTGCATTTTCGCAATGGCGATCCATTCTTAAGCCTAAGGTTTCAAGGCCGATTAGAATGTCAGATGCGTTTTTAGGGGCAAGCGCTGCGCCAGTATTTCTAAGTGGCACTACTCTGCAGCGTCCAATGAATGCAGCTTCAGCAAAGGCTTCGGTATACACCACGTTGTGATACGACGGATCGGGCTCGTTCATCATTGCAAAACGCGTAGCATTTGCTTTCCAATCAAATTTTCCTGAGTCGACAATCATGCCGCCAATAGCAGTACCGTGCCCGTTTATATACTTTGTAAGTGAGTGAACCACTATATCGGCGCCTAGCTCAAATGGGCGGCATAAATACGGCGTAGCCACGGTATTATCGACAATAAGCGGCACACCTTTGCTATGTGCAATACGTGCTAAACGTTCAATATCAACAATATTACCTGCCGGGTTACCAATAGATTCACAAAAAACAGCACGGGTATTGTCGTCAATGGCATCCTCGAATGCGCTAAAGTCATCGGCTTTAATCATGCGCGCTTCAATACCTTGCCTAGGTAAGGTATGTGCAAATAAGTTATACGTGCCACCATATACTTGGCTGGTACTTACAATATTAGTACCGACTTCACACAAACATTGAATAGCATACGTAATAGCAGCCATCCCAGAGGCAACAGCTAGCCCACCAATACCCCCTTCCATCGCAGCAATACGTTGTTCAAGGACGGCATTAGTTGGGTTCATTATGCGGGTGTAAATATTTCCAGGTACTTTTAAATCGAATAAATCAGCGCCATGCTGCGTATTATCAAATGTATAAGAAGAAGTGTGATAGATAGGTACGGCTGCCGATTTGGTCGTAGGCTCAGATTCGTAACCATGGTGCAGTGCTAATGACTCTAATTTCATAATTATTTCCTACAATTAATTTACCACTAAGCTAGCACTTCTTGGCTATAAAATGCACATGAAATATATTAAAGGGTGTTGAGGTGGTTTGATTTAAGTTAAGGGTAAAGAAGAGTGAGAAACGGACATTGGACTTTCCGATAATTCAAGGTAGTCTAAGTCGAAATAATGATCTGTTAGACAGTATGAGGAAGTATCTACCAATGGAGCGGTTAACAAGAATTTGGAAAGATCCTGTATGGAGTAAAGTCATTGCAACAGGAATAATTGCATTTATTACGATAGTAGCATTGCCTTATTTCCCTTTTTTATTAAAATTTACTTATAGATTGATTACTTCTAGTACCAGTATACCTAATTGGTTACTTGCCTTAAGTATCCCTTTGATAATACTTGTGCTTTTTCTATATAAAAAATTCTTTAGTAAAAATAAATTTAAAATAAAGGCTGAAAAATGTATTCCTCAACTATCGATTTCAAAAATTGAGTTACTAAATAACGTTATTGAGAAGCCGCAAAAATACAATATAAAAAATGATGACGCTATTTATTTGGAGCAACGTGGCTACATTAAGCGGATCGATAAAGTTTCAGATAATTTATATTTATACGAGATCGATACGACTGCCAAAAAAGTCTTAGCGAAACACTTGGAATTTGAAAGAAAAATCAAACTTACTGAGTTTATTGCGAAAATAACTGAAGACGAAAAAAATTTCTTGAGACTATTTTTCATTCAAAAAATTCCCTACGGAACATCTGATAGTGGCGTGACAATGGAGGCTAATATTTTCTCGGCGGGGGAAAATATGGCTCGACACAAAATTATTAAACAAATTGACAATTCACAAAAATCTGAAAAAGTATCCTATGAATTAACACAGGATGCAGCCGAATATATAGATAAATTTATTTTTAACAGTAAGCCTAAAAGGTTTAAAGTGGAGCTCGATGATAGTTTTATTTATGTATCTCATGCCCGTGGGGGTATGGCTAAGGGAGCATGGGGCTAACATTTAAGAATTGGAGAAAAAGAATTAGAATGACACCCATCTAAATAATTTTGGTTTTTCACCTTACTGCGCGCGAGGTAAACTCCCGCCTACAAAGCTGGGGTTATATTGGTAGGTGAGGCTTTATGCCGCGCTTTTGCGGTTTTTCTTTATTGCGCGCGAGGTAAACTCACGCCTACAGGGTTGGGGTTATATTTGTAGGCGCGGCTTTATGCCGCGCTTTTGCGGTTTTTCTTTATTGCGCGCGAGGTAAACTCCCGCCTACAGAGCTGGGGTTATATTGCTAGGCGGGGCTTTATGCCGCGCTTTTGCGGTTTTTCTTTATTGCGCGCGAGGTAAACTCCCGCCTACAAAGCTGGGGTTATATTGGTAGGCGGGGCTTTATGCCGCGCTTTGGAGTTTTACTTTATTGCGCGAGCTAAACTCCCGCCGACAGAAGAAAAACAATTAATCGATTAACCCTCAACAAAAAAGGCACTTCCTTTACGGTAAGCGCCCTTCTCTTATCTCACTAATTACTTATTTTACGATTGTCATTTCGTCTAATAAGTTTTGTGCATTATCTACTTTATCCATTACCCACAGCATGTAGCGCGAATCAACGTGGATTGAGCGATTAAGCTCAGGGTTGTAATCCCAGTCACCAATAATACTTTCGTAAACACCGTCAAACAGTAAACCAACAAGCTCTGCTTTACCGTTAAGTGTTGGCGAACCTGAGTTACCACCAGTAGTGTCTACATTTGATAAAAAGTTAACGGGTACTGTATTCATGCCGCCCGTGTAATCACCGTAAAGCTTGGCTTTAATTTGCTCTTGTAACTTTTTAGGTGCATTAAATGGGTCAACATCGGTGTTTTTAGCAAGTAATCCTTCAAGCGATGTAAACGGTGTTGCTACCAAGCCATCTTGAGGTGAATAGCCACCTACAGTGCCATAGGTTACTCGTAATGTGCTGTTAGCATCGGCGTATACCGGTTTGTTTTTAGCTTTGTTAAACGCAATGATTGCGCTCATTAGCTCTGGGCGAGCGGCTTGTAATTTACCTGCCAGTGCCTTTGATTTATCTTCCTGTGCTTTCATTACTTTAAAGATTGCTTTAGCGTACTGCACAAATGGGCCTTGGCTTTGATTTAGCTGGCTAAACGATTGCTCAAATAATGAATTGCGAACAGTGGCATTATCGAGTCTTGACTGCTCATACATGCTATCAAGTAACGCGCTTTGGGTTGCTTTATCAAACCCATTTTGTACTTTAAATACGTTATCAACGTCGCTAAAACGCTCTTCTTTTGGAAGTGCTGCATACAGTTCTAAAAAGTGCAGTAAAATAGCTTTGTCTACTTTGCTATCATAACGGCGCGTCATGCGCTCAAGCCCTGCTTTAATGCGCGGTAGGTCACGTTCTTGATAACCAGATTCGCGTTCGCTATTTGGCTTTTGTTTTTCATAAGCTAAGCGGTATAAGCGTCGTGCTGTGCTGATCATTTGTGAGCGGTGTACATAACCTAACATACGGTCGCGTTCACTGTGCTCTTGTGATTGTGCAATTAGCTCAGATAGCTCACCTAATACGCTTCCGTATTGTTCTTTACGCTCACCATCACTATTGATCCATTGTGTTAACTCTTGCTCAAACTGTTTTTTGCGCTCAAGCATAGTGCCTTTTTTGAAGCTTTCGATCATCGAACCATAGTTTTTAATATAGTTGTTATAACCTGCAATGGTGCTTTCGTAAGCAATACGCGCTTTACTGCCGTCTTCTGAGTTTTCTTCAATAAGCGACACGTATTTTGAGTTATGAACGCGTGCTTTAGGGTAGCTGTCGTTAAATACGTTATCTACCTCTGTTGCTATACGGTAGCGGTTAGTACGCCCTGGGTAGCCTGTAACCATTACAAAGTCGCCTTCTTGCACGCCTTTGGCACTTACTTTTAGGTAAGAGTCAGGTACGTAAGGTACGTTGTCTTCGCTGTACTCAGCAGGTTTTCCATCTTTGCCTACATAAGCGCGGTAAAAACCAAAGTCGCCTGTGTGGCGCGGCCACATCCAATTATCTATATCGCCGCCGTATTTACCTACGCCCATTGCCGGTGCATAAGTTAAGCGTACGTCTTTAATTTCAAGTGACTTAATTAGGTAAAATTCTAAACCACCATGAAACGAATACACGTTACAACGATAGCTTTCGTCGGCTTCACACTGGGCTACTAGCGCTTTTTCATTTTTTTCGAGTGCGTCGTAGCGTGCTTTTGCTGTTAGCTCGTTAGTACCTTTAATTACTTCATCTGTTACGTTGGTAACCGTTTTTGTTACATAGACGCGTGAGCCCGGCGCTGCAGGTAAATCTTCAGTAGGACTTTTAGCTAAAAAGCCATTTTCTAAAATATTGTTTTCAGGCGTTGAATTGTATTGTACCGAGCCATAAACGCAGTGATGGTTTGACACAACTAAACCTTTAGGCGATACAAACGATGCTGTACAGCCACCTAGGCTAATTACCGCATTCATTGGGAATTCGGTTAACTTAGAAATAGATTCAACATCAATTTCAAGCCCTTTGGCTTTTAATATTGATTCTAACTCTGGAAGTTGGTGTGGTTGCCACATACCTTCGTCGGCTATGGCACTACTTGAAAGTGATAGTGCAAATGTGGCAG
>LAZR01000616.1_pt1 | contig 26195 bp, 62 predicted proteins | sample 329461 | NCBI WGS metagenome assembly LAZR01 (sample SAMN03002196, study PRJNA259156) | marine sediment metagenome | biome: sea floor; feature: Hydrothermal impacted sediments; material: marine sediment; isolation source: Loki non-amplified sample from Loki's castle hydrothermal vent sediment ...
CCTCATACTTTAAAAAAGGAAACAAGTAAAAAAACAACTTTACTATCTTATTAGGATAACCTATCAAACTCCACAAATTCAAATCAGAATAATATTCTCTTTCGCTTCCATCTAAAAACTGGTCGAAACTATGCCATGAAAAAGTCCTATAATGATCTGCATTTGTTCTCTGTCCTACATTATCAAAAGGTAGGTATAACTCTAAAATACAACCATCTCGTGCTACTCTTTGAATTTCATTCAAAACAAAAGCCCATTTTTCTGGTCTTATATGTTCCAAACAATGCTCTGAATAAATATGTGTAAATTCATCATCTTCAAAAGGCAAACCCTTTTCTATATCTATAATCTTATCTGGTTCAACTTCTGGGGCTTTGTCTATATTAACAAAACCATCTAACTTTACTTTCCCACAACCTATATTTAATTTCATTTCTGGTTAACCCCATTATCTAAACCCATCACGATATAACTTATAATTGATGCTTCTTTGACGCTCATTATCCTATCAAATTGGGTATTATAACATTCTACCATTTCCCGAATCATATAATCTTCAGTCATTTTGTCTGTTCAAAACTCCATTTCATAAATTCTAACATTCCTGTTTGGCTTGGTAGTTTTCCCGTTTCACTGATAAAGTCTGCCACTAATTCATCTAATTCTTTATGCAATAATTGATGTCTTTCTTTATGTTCTTGTTTTTCCATTTTGATTACCCCCTTTCATCTGTTTCTTCAATTCTCTAATATCTAGAGTATGAATCTTAGTTCTTTCATTGATTTTCTCTATTTCACTCACTAGCCATTGTATATCTTTTGGTTCAATTATTTGTATCATTTTGAGTTCGTTTTATTACAACCAGAGGAATCAACTTCAGACTGGCGTAGAGCCCCCTCTTCCGTTTTATCCTCTGATTGATTCTGACCTTTGCAAACTCTGCATTCACAATAGCTAATTACATTACCTCGCGCAGACATCGTAAGCTTTCTATTTTTACCCAAACATATTGTTTCCATTTTGATTACCCCCTTTCAAGTTCTTACAATTCTGATTATCACTACCTCTTAACTCATGGTCTTCATTAATAAGGTCTTGAGCCCATTCTTGGTTCGCATTATCTGTCTTGTCAGTAATGAAGTCCTTACATGGATTAAATTCTCCTAAACCATGCTGTTCTATTGGTTTCCCACAGTTCTGACAACCTTGGTTATCACTACCCTTTAATATATCTATAAACTCATCATACATTTCCATTGGAACTTTCCCCCAGAATATTCTTGCATATTCTTCTAAAAGGTTCGTACAACTTGCATTGCCACTACCATGAGTGCCAGAGGAACTTTCAACCAGTTCTCCCGAAGGAGCAAGTCTCTTAGAATTACCCTCTGGCGTGTCCTCAGACGCACTTGTTATGCTAACCTTCCGAGGACTATGAATTAAAGCATTTCCTGCTCTATTATGTAATTTTCTATATTCTATATCTTCCATCAAAATAAGGTTATGAATACTATCATTCAAAGAATCTCCATCCTTATGATGAATAACATATCCTTCTGGAATCTTATCTAATTTATTATACTTTAACCAAACAACACGAGCATTCAAATGTAACTTTCCATTAAATCTTTTATATTTTCTTTTTAATCTCTTACCATCTTTAAAATTCCATGCCTTCATTCCTTTCTTCCAAGTCCCAGAATTTCCACCTTTTTCTTTCATAGTCCGACTTATCTTTTCTCTAACTTCTTTTGGTCTTCTTTCTAAAATTCCCTGTGCCTTATCTTGATATTGTTCTTTTATTGGTTTGTCTGTCATTTTATTCCGAGTTCCTCCTTAAATCTTTGAATACAATATCCACAACAACCATATCTCTCTCCACCCCTTCTTTCCATTTCATCAATCACCTTGCCGACTTCGGCGAGAGTTAAGTCTATTTTTTGCATAATAGTTTTTATTTCTCTTTCATTAAAAGTTGTAGTATCTCTCAAATCTTTCAAAACTTTTTCTTTTATGTTTTGTTTCATTCTATCACCTCACAATTTTTATTTTCTTCAATGAAACGCAACCTATTTTGATACTTCTTATAATCACTAAAATTTTCATTAGTTTCCATAACTAACCAAGGTACATTAGCATCACTACATTCAAACTTTAAAGTCCAAACAGGAACTTTATCTTGGCAAGATTGGAGTTCTTGTTCTAATCCTACCCAATCCACAAAACTAAATATTAAGAGAAAAGTAATAACACCAACCATCATTCCAAAAAAGCAGGTATAAAACTTCCAATCTCCCACATCATCTCCTAAATCATAAATTTCCCATTTCAAATCCCTTATTTCTTTGTCTTTGTTTTGTTTCATTTTGTTAACCTTTCAAATTTCCATTGTAAAGAACGAATCTTATCACCAGAATCTATCAATTCATCCTCTGCTTTTGACTTTCTTTTTCTCTGTTCTTTCAACTTCCTTACAACTTCCTTCAACTTTTCTTCATTTGTTTTCATTTTATTTTTGATTATAAAGCCCTGCTAAAATCATCAGGGCAAGGTTAAAGTTAATAGGCCTTAAAGCATAAGTAACCCTTATCGTCTTCTGTCGTATCACATTCCCTTTCAGCAATGTCTTTTAGGGTTTGTGCTGCAATGTGGTTCATAAAGATAGCCAATGCAGATCCTTTACGAATCAACTTATCTTCATCCTGGTTAACCCACAATCCGACAACAACCAACTTGTTACCTTTTCCTTCAAACTTCACAGACGACATTTCTATTGTTTCTTCTCGGTCTGGATGTTTGACAGTGCATACAATCTTCTTGTTCTTCTTATCCCCAACTTCTTCAATTCTTACACTAACAATCTTCACTTTCGCAGGTTTCAAGGTTACGGCTTCTTTTGTGCCTATTCCCATTTCAAGTTCATTCTGCTCTTCCATTTTATTTATTACCTCCTTGTAATTCTTCCAACAACTCTTCGGCTGTTTGAAAATTAGGGTTTTGTTTTAGGAACTGCTCGTATAGTTTTTTCAGTTGTGCGATTGTTAGATCTTCAAATTCTTTATTCATTTTGATTCCTCAAACTTCTTTCTAAATTCTTTTTTAGTTCCTACAATAATATATTGGTTTTGATGTTTAGGAGCATCATAAATTAGTACCTTCATTTCTTCATTACAAAATCCCATAGGTATAACTACAAAAGTTTCAACATCTTCACAATGTTCAATTATTCCTTTAGTAGCTTTCATTTTCTTCCTCCAAAAAGCCCACCTAATAAATCAGACAAAGGATTTTCTTGTGGTGATTCATACCTTAAAGAAACTATCTTTTTGTTTGGATCCGCAACAGATCCTATATTAATCCCCTCATCACATAAAAACCATTTTACTTTCATATAAGTTCTTCCATCTTCTCCAACATAAGTTCCTATTATTTTCCTTGCTAGAAGTCTTGATTCTTCAATCTCTAAATACTTTCTTCCGTTTATTTTTTTTACTTCCATTTCCCATCCACCATTTCATTTGCTATTTTGAATTTAGTTATTATATTATACATTCTAATAATTGTTTCGTCTATACTCTTTAATCCGAGTTTATATTTTAGCATATTCAGTTTCTTTTTCGTTCTCTCCTTGATCTTGATTGATGTTTCCATGATATAAGTAGTTATAACTACTATATAAACCTATCGTGAACAAAGGTTACCTAAGTTAAAACAGGCAGAAGAAGGGGAACAGCACCAATAGATATATTGGACAGCTAACAATATATCCTTCTCCTTAGACTTAACGAGGTTAAAAAAGAGGTGATAGTATTTCTCCCATTGCGTGTACAACCGAATACCCCGAGCTGTTGATTTACTTCTGCCATTATGAAAGTGTCCGCCAGAGGTAGATTACTTTCTTTCCTTACTTCCACCAGACTATGAAATATTAAATTTAGGTCTGCTCTCCTTCCGAAGTCTGAACCATTTCCTTCAACACCATAATTGGATTCCACAAGTTCCAATTTCAAGCTACATAACGGACTATGATTTGTTTTCATTTAATCCTCCAATAATAAGGATAACAACCAGCACCACTAAATAAACCCCCTCCAGGATTTAAGGTTTTTCTTAACACAAACCCTTGTTTAAATAATTTCTTCAAACAAGCAGCAACACTTCCAGAACTTATCTTAAGACAAGCTGCTATTTGTTTGGAGGTCATCCACTTCTTTTTTCTCTCTAATAGATTTTGTATGTTTTGTTGGGTCATTGTTCTGTGTTATCGTTTTTTGTTGTTTCTACACTTCGAGAATCTATTTTTGTTACTTCTGTTGGTAATTCTTCATTAACTATTGTTTTGGGTTCTTTCTCTTTGAAAATCTTAATTTTCTCTCTTGCTTTAATAACATCCGGAATAACCTCTATTCCCTTTGTTCTTCTTCTCTTTTCTTTTACAAGAACCAATCTTTTCAATGCCCTACCTAACCATTTATTATGAACCCAAACATCTTCTTTTTCATTTAAATTAAGAAAATGTCTAAATTCTATTATAAGATCTGAAATTAATATATGTCCTGTGTTTTCATTTAATCTAGAAACAAAATCATATACCTGAACATCCTTGCTTTCTGTCATATCTTCCAACCTCTTTTCTTTCATGATTTTTTCTAAAACTTCTAAGGTTTTATCAAAATTATTAAGAAGTCTAGATATTATTAAAAGAGGAAAAGAAAGCTCTAAATGTCTTCCAAAAATGTTCGTTTTATCCATCTTATTAAAATATTTATTATCAGGGTGTGGTGTAGTTAGTGTAGTTAGTGTAGTAAGTGTAGTAAGTGTATCTAGTGTAGTTTTATATTTGCCTAAAATGTAGTTATTCCACCCAATGTCCCAATCTTTTTTCATAACTACACTACACAAACTACATGAAAGTTCGTATAATCTTTTTCTGATTTTTAGGATTTCTGGGTTTTTTGAGAAGTTTTCAATCAATTTTACGATGATTGGGAGTTCGCTTTTTTCGATGATTAAGCTTATGCATCTATCCTCTAAAACCTCCTCCATTCCCCAGATATTTGCCATAGCAATTGGACAATAAACCTCAAATCTCTCTGGTACAAAGTCCTCCCCTTTTTTTCTCATTCTTTCAATAACTTGTCCTTTTTTGTATGCTGCATTTAATAACTCCCTTAAAGATTGTTTTTCTTTAGAACCTATTTTTTCAAACTCATCAATACATAATGTTCTTCCTTTTGCTGTTCTGAATAATACAGCTTCACTTAAAGAACCTACAAGATCCCCATTTTTACTTAAAGAAGCAATCAACTTTAAAATCCTGGTCTTTCCACTCCCCCTCATAGCATTAAAGAATAGGTAAGGATATGTTTCAAATTCATCATGAGCATAAGTTCCAATAATCCAAATAGCAATTAAGGAATATTGATCTTCTTTTAAATCACAGAATTGTTTTAATATATGAACAATATCCTCATAAATTTCTCCTAGTTCTATTTTAACCTTATCTTCATCTTCTTTACTTATCTTCTCAAAAATATCTTCTATTGGTTTATCGGATATATCCATTTTATCTCCTCCTTTATTTTTCCTGTCTTCCAATGAGGTGTATTTTCAAGGGCTATTAAAGAGCCGTCGTGGGCTTTTTGTTCGTCAGCACCCAATGTCCTTATGATTTTTAATTTTTCGTGGCTGTTTAATGTTCTTTTAAAAAATATGTGTATATGGTATCCCCTGGAGCCAGTTTCAAAAATATAAAACTTAACACCCCACCCCCTTAAACGCTCAACAATTTCACCTATTCCTTCTTTTTCTTCCAAATCAATTACAATTTCACAAGGTAATACTTCTCTATTATTAATCCAATCTATTCTTTTGGATTCCCATGGCTCAAGAGGAAAACAAACTTCAGAATATTTTCTCCATCTTGTAGAAATAACTTCACCATCACTTTGTTTTTTTAAACCGCAGACTCTGAAATCATATTGTTGTTTTCCAAGCTTATAATACAATTCATCAAGCCAAGCTTTTTTATCCATCTTCCTCCCTCTTTTTTAAACCCATGATTTTTTCATTTATGAAACTTTCCTTTGGTTTTATTATATTTTTAATAATTTTTAAAGCTTCTTTCGGGTTGGCTTCATGACCGCAAGTATAAATAATTATAGAACAATAACCATATTCAGGATATGTATGTAATGCAAGATGGCTTTCTTCTAGAAAGCATAGAACAGAAACACCCTGTGGCTTAAATTTATGTGAAAATGATTTTAATAAAGTACATTTTGCACTGGATACCGCCGATTCTGCTGCCTTTTTTAAAATCGTTTCATTATTCAATATATCAAAATCACAACCCCAGAATTCTGAAATAAGTAAGGTACCCTTTGTTGGATGATCTTCTTCAAGTCTATAATCTTCACAATCTTGACAAATTCCTATATCTCTATCACAAGGATTTCTTTTCTTTTCTTTACAGACCCTACATTTAAACTTTCTATATATTGAACTCATTTTTTAAAAACTAAAATATATTCATGCTGTTTAGGTGCAATTTTTCTTTCTTCAATTTGTGTTGCAAATGCCTGTCCTATACAATTAGGATAAAGCATGATTATAGTATCGTGCCTGTTAAACATAACTAGATTTGCAATTCTTATAATGTCCGCATGATAATCATAAAACCTATTATCTTTTCTAAAATCATTAACATTAATAACACAAAATTTACCGACTTTTAAAACCCTCCAACATTCTCTCATTACATTTAACATTCCTTTTAAAAATTCATCATAGGTTTTATTGTAACCAAGTTGTTCTTTTTCATCTCCGTAAAATTCTAAATCCCAATAAGGTGGTGAGAAGAATATAAAATCAACAGAATCATCTTCTACTTCAGGCATAGATTCGGAAGATTTATTATAAATTTCAAGAAGAATATCTTTATCCATAAGTTTTTTTTGTTCTGCTTTTCCTAAAAGCTTATCTCTTAATTCATTATTAATATCAAAGTTCTTCTTACTTATATCATAACCTATAAAATTTCGTTCTAAATTATAAGCACAAGTCATTACAGTCATATCACCCATTGTAGGGTCTAAGAAAACATCTCCTTTATTAGAATAGAACCTCAAACATCTTTCTAAGATATTATAAGGTAAAGTACTTTCTGCTCCAGATCTTACACTTCTACCAGAAGTTTCCCATGCTTTCGCTTGTTTTATTTCATCTAAACTTTTAAATTCATCTTTATGTTTTTCTGTATATGACATTTCACTTTGTCTTGTTCTTGGATCTTCGACTAATTTATTTTTAGTCCAATTTACTTTCCAAACTGAAGTAAAAACTTCTCCATATTTTTTTTTGAAGTTCTTTCTAAACTCTCTCGATATTTGTAAATCTTTATCTGTCTTTGACATTTTGCCTTTTCTCTATAAATTTAATCTCTAAGAAATAGATTGGAATAGGCCCTAACTTTTCATCATCAAGAATAATCATATCACCTTGAAACTCAAGAATTAATCCATTATAGAATCTACCATTATTCTTTTCAACATGCACGGCTATATTATTATCTTTGTAATAAGAAATCTGTCGTGTCATTTCTTCGTTCGTTTCCATTGTCAATTTAATAAATCCCTTTACTTTATATATCTGTTGGTGTGTACTAAGCTAACCTAAGTTATCATAAGTTGCTAAATAATTATTGTATTGAATTCTCTTTAATTTATAACCATAACTTTTAAATAAACTTTTTATCTTCCCCATATTTGTATCATCTATTTCTATAATTATATTCTTAATCTTTTTCCTAAAAAGGAGTTTTTTTGCACCCTTTAAAATATCCAATTCAGAAGCTTCAATATCTATCTTAATCAAATCTATACAATCTAACTCACCAAATAAATTATCAAGAGTATTTGTTTTAACATCCTCAAACTCTTCCATTTTTATTTTTAAAGAATGTCCCGCCGTATTTGTCTTACATTTATATAATCTTCCAACACCTTTTTTATTATTTAATGCAATCTTAATTGGAGTAACATTTTTTATATTATTTAATTCTATATTTTTCTTCAACAAATTGAAGTTATCTCTCTCTGGTTCTATTGCATAAATCCTACTATAAGGATTTATTTTATTAGCAAGAATAGAATATTTTCCTATATTTGCTCCGACATCAATTATTATATTACTCCCTCTTGAAAGTTTCTCAATTAATTCTCTTACTTTAAATTCATAAGAACCAGAAATAATATGAAGATCGTGGGATTCTTTTTTAACATAAAATAATCCATATCCGGTATCTACAATAGATGGTTTTTTTAGATTCTTTCCCATAGAAACAAGTGTAATATTTTTTAAAAAGAGTTTCATACATCTATTGAATAAATACATATATTTCTCTTTCTGGATTTGATAGTTTTCTTCTTTCCCTTTCAACTGGAAAAATGCTTGTAGTTTATTCATCTGTTCACTAAGCTTAACTTACTTCACAAAATCTTTCTTTACAAATCGTGTAGATTTCGCACCAGAGGGAGCAATAGCTTGTGCCATCTTTCCACCTTTCTTCGTAAACTTAATCTCAAACTTATCTGTTTCAAAAGGTATCTTGGTTCGCATATCTATAAATTTTAGTTTTGGCATTATTACTTTTTCTTACTTGAAAAATCCAATTTAGCTTTTTGTAAATCGTTGAATGTTTTATCGGCCACCTTCACAGCTTCATCTATCTTTGCTCCCGTGCCAATCTTATTCGCACCTTCAAAGTTTTTATCAAAATCTGTTGTCATGTGTTTTACTTTATTTTTATATCTTTAATTCCTTTTTTTGATATGTCCTCAAACTTCTTATTAATTTTTCCCATACCTTCTGTAAACTTCTTATCAATCTCATCTGATGTTTTTTTTAATCCGTTACTTGTGTTTTTTATCATTTATTATCAACTCCTATAAGTTAAATCCCGGACGAATGAACCAAATCTTTCTTGTCTTTCTTCCTGATTCACTTGTACCTATGATTCTGAATCCTTTGTTCCTTAATTTTCTTTTTGTTTCTTCTACTTTATTACTCTGTACAACTATCTCTTTCTCAAAAACCCCACAAGTTGCTGATTGGGATCTTCTAAGGATATTTTCTATATCGACCATTTAAACTAATGATGCTTGTTGAGCTGTAAGTTTAATTAGATTAACTCCAATGATATTCTTAGCCCCTAATTTTATAAAGTCCTTAGATTTCAATTTCTTTTTCTTCTTAAAGACTTTAACATTTTCTCCCACTAAAGCTAATGCTTGAAATGTTGGTACAGTTCCTATTATCGCTGATGCTCCGTTTGTCATTTTTCTCTTACAATACTTAAGGATTTCATCTTGTAAAGCTTTCCAATACCTTATTTCTAAGGGTAGGGAATAAAGTAACCACAGCAATCGCTAGAGCAAAGAATATTATAATTATATTCGCTATTGCTCTTCCTCCACTATTTGTAATATATGTTGTTGGTTGATAAACTCCTGAAAGGTTCCAATTATGTGTGGCTTCTAATGCTAAAGGTGCTGCTCTGGTTAATCTTGCTGTTTCTTCTCCATTAACAACAGCATTATTAATTAATGTATAATTACCAGAACCGATAAGGTAATCACCTGTTTCATTGTATACAACCAGATCACTCCAGAATTTTCCAGGGATGTTTGTTGTGGTTCCATTAGCTCCTGTGAAAGAAATATTGGTAGCAGTTATGGTATTTGTTGTATCTCCAATAAGTCCTGCCGAAGCAACCATTAAAACAACTCCTACAATAACAACTATGAAAGCAATTAATATTGCCCCTAATTCTACTTGTCCTTTTCTATTCATTTATTATCAACTCCTTAGTTTGAATCATTTGAAAAATATACTCCTTCCCATTATGTTGGAATTTTTAGATTTCAATGAATCTATATCGCTTGTCAAAATACTTTTATGACCTTTGAATATATTTCTTCCGGGGGAAAACTTTCCCATAAACATTTCTGAAGTTCTCTGTTGATTAATTTCTGCTACTCTTTTCTTAATTGCTTCTTGTCTAGCTTCTTCATCAAAACTATCTAGAACCCTTTCGCTATTACTTTTTTCTCTGGAATCTAGGATTTTTTGAATTGTTCTTTGTTTCTGTGCTAGTTTAAACTCTTCATCCTTTCTTAGACCACTCAAAAAGCTTTGTAATCCCATATTTATTTGATATTGAATAAGTTTTTATATGTGAATGTCATCTTGTTATTAATTTGGATGTTGCATTTGCCGCAATCATTCCCGCGATAACAACTGTTAAAAGATATATTGCTGGGAAATAATCTGCAAACATTACAGCAAATAAACCTAATAAAGCCATTGTGGCCAATCTTGGAATTTTTAACATTGCTGTTATTGCACCAATAGCTATGAATGCTATAAATGTAAATATTTCTGTATTACCCGCTAAGTTATTTATCAGTATTCTTTGAAGATCTAATGGTTCTGTAAATGTCATCTTTTATATAAAACCCCTTTAAAATCATTTAATTCCATAACTTTAATTTCGTGTTCCCATAATCTTAATACCTTAAAACCATTTTCTATTAATTCTTTTGTTCTTATATGATCTAAATTATTTCCAATAGGATATTTATGCCAATAATCTCCATCACATTCTATAATTAAATTCATAGATGGAATTAAAATATCACATTGATAACCATGTTTAATTTCTTTCATATATTGATGAGTAAAGAAATCTATTCCTAATTGTTTTAAGAAATTTTGTATTTTAACTTCTATTGAAGTATCCTTAATTGGAATGACTTGATACTTTCTTTTTTCTTTTGATTTTATTCTAGCGTATTCAGTAAAACCTTTACTAGATTTACTCATTTTTTCTTTAGTTTCTTTTGTATGTTTCTTCCCAAACATTCCTTTCTTATGTCCTTTTATAAAAGGAGATATGTCTTTAGGATTAAATTTTCCTTCTTCAAATCTTTTCTTCATGACATCACTTAATTTTTTTCTTGTTTCTAGTGAATTTATATATCCTAATTCCCTTTTTTTATTTCTATTGTAATATCCTCTCATTATTTGAAGTTCTGTTGCTCTTCCACTTTTCCAATATTCCTTCATCTTTATGGCATTCGCTAATCCAATCTTTTTTTTGTGTTCTTTAGTTTGTTTATATTTTTTATTCATCATTTTATCAATCCGTTCCGCGAAAAAACTCAGCCAATGCCAATACAAATCCTATTGTAAAAGGTAATAAGAAAATAACAATTATTCCAGCTACCCATGTTTGTCCAAGACTAATAGCATAATTCATTATGCTTACTGTGGTCATTAAGAAAAGAACTAAGGTCGTTGTTATTAAGGGAAGTAATATTAAGTTCTCTGGTTTTGCTCTTGTAAGAAGACCAGCGATTACCCCTGCCGTTGCTGCTACTATTGTAATTAATATTCCTTGTAAATCTCCTACATTTTGGAATAAGACATCATAAAATCCTGATGCTGTTGTAGTTACATTTTCAAAATTCCCTGCAGCATTAAAAGATACACCCATTAATCTGAATAAAGGATCTGCTCCTGTTGGTAATCCTGCTAATCTTAATATTAAGATTAATCCAATAGTTATCACAACATATTTCCAAACTTTAGCCATTATTTAATTGCCTCCTTTAATAATATTCCTAAGAATATAAACCCTACAAAGATTGTCGGGAAATTATTTACAGCACCAATAGGGTTTGGCATTATTCCCAAACCAACATCAAAGAACAACACTAATGAAAATATTATAAGAGATATGCCCGGCGGGTTTGTAACTATGTTACCAAATCTAGCAGAAAGGATTCCTGTAACAAGTAAAATAATACCAAAGATTATTATGCTCAACCCGAAATTAGTAAGACCAAACATTCCAGAAGTTAGAAAAATAGATAAATCATCAAAGAAAGTTTTTATACTAAATCCTTCATCTGCATCATCAAAAATCAACCAAGTTCTTGTTATGTTAGTTTGGTTTCCATTTATAGTCCAGAATATTTCCATTATTATATCGTTATTATCTCCTGTGTTTAAATTCCGACTTAAAAAACCTCCTGTATCTATTGTGGATGAAGTTACATTAAAAATATCTCCTGTTGAATTTTTAAGAGCAAAACCAAAATTATCCAAAAGGAAAAAAGTAGAAAAGAAACTTAAATTAAATTCTGTTTCTGTATTATTAGAGAGAGTATTTGAAATCGGGTTTATTATATAACTTATTCCTTTTGTAGTATCATTTTCTTCTTGGATTACTTGAGTCCCCATGGTAATTGTAAAACTAGATTGTGTTGGTTTTAATGATGTTGTAACCACATCAAAACCCACCTTAAAGAAATTAAATGTATATGTTGTGTCCGGATCTAAAAAGAATTGAACCAAACCAGCATCATCTGTAATTCCTATTGAAATTAAATCTGTCAATTTAGATACATTTACATTAACATCAGAAATAATTTGTTCAGATACTGTTACTGTTTGAAATGTTATAAATAAACCATCTTCTGTTGGAAGAAGGAATAATGTTTGGTTTGTCGTAATATTTGTTAAAGTAAAGTCTTGTGTGAAACTTCTTTGTTGGCTTATTGAATTATCGTAAGTAAGAGAAACATTTGTGTTTAATGTTCTATTTCCCGGACTTGTAAGACAAAAGGGATAATCAAAGTTTTCGGTTGTATTTGTGAAATCTAATGTTTTAAAAGTATCCCCACCTCCTAACCAAAAATTCCAATCAGTATCTAATACAGCACTTACTGTTTCTTCTCCCACAGTTTCATTTTTAAATGTTATGTTAATATAAGAAGGAATGGTATCACATTTAACAAAGGTTGTTGAATTAATTATTTGGTTTTGTGTTGAACTATTAAATTCTGTTGCTCCTAATGTAAAATTAAAAAACCATTCTTTGGTTCCAGCAACTAAAGGAATATCAATGGTTTTTGTAATATCAAAATCATTATTGGCTGTATTTGTTATTGTTACAGAAGAAAAGGTAGTTCCATTATAAATTAATTTCCCATTTGTAGGGGTGGTTCCATTTGTTGTTATGTTTATTGTAAATGTTTCTGTGTCTGTTTCAAATGATGAAGCATTAAATGTCTGTGAATTTTCTACAAATAAACTAATCTTAAAAGTTCTTACTGTTGCATTTGCACATCCAACAGCATCACAAGCTTCATATGTCCAATTATGATCTCCATTGGAAATTATTTTCGTGAAAATATAATCTCCTTCAATCCCAGAAGAATTTGTTTCGTTAAAGAAACCATCAATGATTAAACTTACATTTGCTAATGTAGATGAAGGAACCGTTCCATTGAAATTGATTGTTTGACTTGTAGTATTAAAATTGTCTATCGGAGAATTTAATATTATTGTAGGAGCCATTGGAAAGGTTATTCCATTTCCACCATTAAATAATTGTGTTACTTCATCAGCACTTAAACTTCTATTCCAAATTCCTAATTCATCCAAATCCATATTTAAAAATCTGGCGACAACATCATAAGTTTTTCCTATAAAAAATTCTGTGGCTAACGTACTTGCTCCATAATTTTTAATTAGTGATGCCCCTACAGAACCATCAACATATATCCTAACTTCTGTTGAATTTCTTACAAAAACTATATGATGGAAATCTCCATCCGATAAATTTACACTAGTTGTAATACCTGCATCTTCACTAGCATTACCATTTTTTAAATCAAAGAACACAAAACCAGAAGTAGTCATTCTCATAAGTTCACGCTTTCCAAAACTCCCAACAGCAGTTGCTCTTTCAATAAGTGCGTTAGTACTAGAGGGGTCTGTTGATGAATTATACCATAATGATACGGTAAAATTATTACTTAATACATTTGAGAATCCAGAATCTACAAAATCCCCCACTCCATCAAAACGGAAAGCACTTCCTATTTTACCTGTTATCCCCCTGGTAGCTCCATTATTTGTTCCATTATTTACTCCAAGAGAATCTAAAACAACACCACTTGAGAGATCTAATTTATAATAAGAAATTAAATTGACACTCAAACTATCCGTCCAGACACTATGACGAGATACTTTCTTACCTATTATTGTCCAAATTCCATCAACATAATCATCTGTTCTAATTTCAACCTTTATTCCAATTCTTACTTTTCCCTTAGGAATATCTTTAGAATCATAAGGAAGCCAATTTTGATATATTTCTGTTCCAACAATAATGCTTTCACAAGTTTGTGTTCCATTAAAATCAGTAGAACATTCTCCTTGTCCATAAATATTTCTTTCTTTATCTCCCCAATAAACAAAAGAATAATCTCTATCAATTCTTTCTTCTGTTCTTACATCTATAAATTCAACTTCTCCTAAACCATTTTTATATAATTGATTGAAATTAAAATCATACCACATAGTAACAGAATTTCCTACCGCTACTTCTTTAACATAATTCACAGAAGGATGGGATTTTAATTCTATACTTCCATAATATTTTCCAAGACCCCAAAGGTTATCAAAATCAACTTTTAAATCTTCATTTGAATAAGTTAATTTATTGTCAATTTCTAAAGCACTTACAGTTCCGACTAAAAAGAACATAAAAAAGATGAACATTACTATTACTCCCATCATTTTCTTTGAGTGATGGGCTTCTCTTGAGGTCATTTTTTCTTGTTTTCCTAGTTTTTTCATCGTTTTGCTTTGATAAATTTAGTTATGATTAAACTTCCTGTAACAGCGAAGATTGAAACAATAATCCAAGGAATTGTTATATCTACCGCAAGACAAGTAAGTTTTGTTCCATCAGATATTGCCGAAGCATTTACACAATTCAATCCTGTTGCAGATCTTAATGTAGTAACATCTGGTTTTATTAGATTAACAGACACCATCCCAATTATGAAAATCATTATTGCTATAATAACAAAAATTCCTCCTTGTCCTTTTCTATTCATTTAAACCTCCTACTTAAAAATACAGCAATGGCTAAAGCAATCATCCCTGCAACGAAATAAAAGATACCCATATCAATTACAACACATGATGCCCTATCAAAATCTGAAATACTAGAGTTCGTACAATCCATATTCGTTGAGTTTCTTGCATCATCTACAAATGATTTAATTGGTGTAGCCATACCAAAAGTTAAGACTATGATTGCTAACATTATCATAAACCCCAAGAATATTGCTTGTCCTTTATTGTTCATTTTCCTAAAAAATTTATCTTTGGAAATTTATTTATATCTGCTCTTAATTCTGCTTGTGTTTTTATTTCAGGAAGAACAATCTTCCCAAATTTTTCTTTCTTTTTCCTTTTCTTTTTAACCATTATTTCTTCTTTCTCCTTTTTCGTTTTATTTTTGGAAAGAATCCACTAGGAAATTTAACCTTAGATTTCCGAGCTTGTTGGAGTTGACGCCTCTCTCCAAAAAAATCTAATCTAAATCTTCTTTTCTCTACTTGGAATAAAGGATTTCTTTTACTTCCCCTAAATTTTATTCCAATATTAAAGGGGGAAATATCTTTTCTTTTTGGTTTCTTTCCTGTTGGTTTTAATCTAAAACTTGCTTCAATATTTTCATCTACGAATCTTCTTGCTTTCTTTAAAGCTCTGTAAGGTGGTAATCCTCTACCAATAACTCTTTGTCTTCCTGTTTTCATTCCGACAATAATATCTACTGCTTTCTTTTTCCCTAGTTTCTTTATTGCTCTTGTTAGTTTTGTTGGTTGAAATTTTGGAAGTTTTATTGGTTTTATTATTGGAACTCCTGGTAATCTCCTTTTGATTTTTTTAGGAATTCTTAATCTGGCTTTTCGTATTTGTTTTAATTTTTGTTTTTGTATTGTTGTAACTCTTGATATTAATTTCAACTTTTGTTTTTGTAGTTGTTTTTGTTTTAGTAATGGTGCTTGTTTAAATAATTGGGATTGTGCTGAAAGTAATTTTAATGCTTGTTTAGAGGATTGTTTTTGTGCAGCCTTTTGTGAGGATGCTAATTTTAATGCTTGTGCTGTTATAACTGCTTGTGGTGCTTTTTGTTTCACAAGTTGTTTTAATTTCCTTCCTTGTTTCTTTATTTGTTTTTGTCTTTGTGCTTTTCCTTTAAAAAATTTCTGGGTTTGTTTTTGTAGTTTTTCTTGTAACCGAACTTGTTTTCTTCTGGTTTTAGTTTTCACTCCCTTAACTTTTGGAACAAAACCATTTATCTTACTTAATTTGAATATATTTCTTTCTATTAAATCGGCTAAAAGAATTCTAAAATTCTTCTTTTGTAGTGGGGTTTTAAGTTTTCTCCAGATTTCAAGAAGAATTTTTACTTGTTCTTTTGGTGTCTTAGCATTTAATAACCTTCTTTCTAATTTAGCCCTAAGTGCTAACTCTAATTCTAATTCTTCTAATTCTTCTAATGTTTTCTTCTTCTTTTTCTTCTTTTTCTTCAACTTTTGCTTCTGTACTAATATTTGTTTACTTCCTCTCTTCCCTTTTGGAATCGTTTTCTTTAAAATTTTTGCAAGTTGTTTAAATTCTTTCTGTATTTGTACATTTGATTTAAGTCCTGTCTTTCCAAAACCAGCTCCAAAAGAAACAAATCCCACAGTTGTAAAGATTGCTTCATTTACTCCTCCTCTTTCAAATGCCTTTTTAATTTCATTTGCTGCAACCACACTTAATGTTATTCCCCCAGCAATCTCTAATACACTTAAGGTTTTTTGGAACTTAGCATTGTTTGCTAATACTTTTGGAATAATTCTTCCTGCTGCTCCCTTAATTATTGTAAACCCCTTTCCAACACCAGCACCTACAACTAAATTAACACCAATTTCTTCTGTTAATCTTGCAATTCCTTTGGCTTGTGGAATTGTAAATAATCTTTTTCCAGTAATATCTCTTAATTGAGCCACTTGTCCTTGAAATTTAGCAACGGCAAAGTTTTTTGTTCCTACCCCAAGTCCAATAGCTCTTTCAGCTATCCTCTCTATTTCTCCACTACCCAATTTTAGATCTGGTTGTGCTACTTTAATTTCTCTTCGTAATTTATCAATTAAACTTGGTGGAAGTTCTACTGTTGATGGTTTTTGTCTAATATCTATTGCTTGTATGGCAATAACTTCGTCTGGAGAAAGATTTCTTAATTCTTTAGGTAATGATTGTTGTAATGCCCTTTCTGTTTCTGTGGTTGGAACAGAAGGGGGTCTTGCTATTGCTTGACTAACACCTAAGAACTCTGCTGTTGATTTAAAACCTAATTCCCTCGCCCTTAATCCGGCTACTTGTCCCCTATTAACGGCTTCTTGTAATTCGGGGTTCTCACGAAGAAGTCTATCAAATTCTGGAGCAATATCTCCTGTTACTGCCGTTCTTTTTCCTTCGGCAGCTCTGATTATTTGGTCAAAAGCTCTTTGTGTTAATGTTGGTTGTGAAGATGCCTTTTTTTCTATTCCTTTTTGGATTTCTAACAATTCTGTTTGTTTTTGTAATGTTCTTTGAGTTAGTTCTGCCGTTTGTAATGCTTCTATTTTTCTACTTCTTATTTGTCTTTGTAATTGTGTTGCTCTTGTCTGTCTTTGTAGTTCTGCTCTTGTTACCATGTTATTTTGGATAAAGTTTGGTTAAATCTATATCTACTTTCTTAGATTTCATTAATTCTACCAACATTTTTTTAGAAATCTTTTTCTTTGACAGACTTAAATTTATTTGTTTATTTGTTTTATTTATAACAATTAAAGCATTAGTTTTATTGGACATTGTAAACTACATGTAGAATAAGTTTTTATATATGAATGTTAAGTTTGTTTTAACCAATCCAAATCACTACGAACAGAGATTCCAAAATCAACACCATAAGATTCTTTTAATATTCTCATAATTTGTCTTGCTCTCTTTTTATCATTAACTGCAATAACCCAGCTTTCTATTTTTCTCTTTGAACAATCCTTAATTGTTATTTCTACGGAATCTATGGGTGAATTTCTATCGATCCAAATATGCCTTTTCATTTAAGCACCTGTGATAAAGGCATACGCAACTATACCAGCTATAATTAAAAGTCCAATACTCATACCCCATCCAATTTTCTTTTTTAATGTTAATTTATCTCCTTCCATCCTTGCCATAACATATTTTTGTCCATAGGTTTCGTTCTTTCCTTGTAATGGATTATAAGGATTGAGTTTTTTCTTTGGTTGGATAACTAATGGTCTTCCTTTATAGAAAAGAACATCTTCTGAATTAGTCGCATGGAAAGTATCTCCTAAATTATATGTCGCATCTTTAATTGGTTCTCTCGTAAAATCTACATTCTTATTTTCATTGATTACCATTACTGTAACATACCCTTCTCTCATTCTTTTCTTAGAAACTTTTGCTTTGAATGGAAGTCTGAATTTTTTGGTCTTCTTCATTTCCTTTTCTTCTTCATAAGATTTTTTCAAATCTTCCAAATCTTGTTTTAATCCCATTTAAGGTTCTATACCTCCTTCTATCGGGTTTTTCTTTTTGAACCATGATTTATTCTCTTTTGGTGGTGCTTTAAGGATATTTGTTGTTTCCCTTCTTTGAACAACAGCTAATTTTATCAACATGGCTTCCTTTGATAGTGAAGTTGATGTTAATATCTCTGCTTTTTTATCAAAATAATTAGCATAATAATCCATATCTGCTACCTCTCTACAAAATAATGCTAATTCCTTATAAGTTCTTAATGGTAATTTTGGAACACCAACTTCTTCTTCTTTTAAATTACCCAATTTTGTCGTATCATCTGACACAACAACTTTATATAAAAAAGAATGAACTCCATGTTTTTCTTCTGGTGCTGGTGCTCCTCCTAATGATTTTAGATATTCTTCTGCCTGTTCTTGTGTCATTTCATCTTCGTCCATTGTTAATTATCTACAACTAGGAATTTAATTGCCCTATAAAGACTAGATGATATTCCAAAAACTATAAGTAAACCAGCATTAAAATTAGTTAAGTTTACTATATTGATTATTAACAAAGCAATCGCTATGGGAATAAATAAACTAAATGTAACATTAATAGCACCAAGTATAGCAATTAAAACTTTTAAAAATTTATTCATTTTAACTATATAAATCTACTACCTCCTCTTGTGGTTTTTTGAAGATCTCTCTTAGTTCCTGAATGAATTCTACAAGTGTTTTATTCATATATTTACAATAACCTATGGTAAATAGGGTTAAAAGTATTAAAACTGTTAGAAGTGTATCTGTTAAAGTCATTTTATATTATTTTCTTTGGTCTGAATCCTCCGATTTGTTTTTGTTCTGGAATATAACCATATTTTCTTAAATCTTCTATGATATAATTTACCCTCTGTTGTTCTGTTTTAAAACCAGAGATTTTTTCCTTAAATCTCTCGATTGTTTTCTTTCTCCATTCCTTATCTTCCTTTAGATCAGGAAATTCTTTAATCACCCCCTCATGGTTTAGTTGTAATCCATCAATCGTTGTCTTCTTAGCACCAAATTGTGTACTACAAAAAGAAACATTAGTTCCTTCTACAATTACTAATATCTTTTCATTCCCAAATCCAAATAATACTGTTATCATTATCCAACCGCCTTTCTAATCTCTCTGATTTCGTTCCACATCTCGGCTATTGCTTCTTCTAATGTATAAACTTCTTCAGAAGAATTATCTTGAATTCTTTTTTCTGATTTTGTCGAAATTTCAACGATAGAAATTTCTTTTTCCTTTTCTTTAACCATTTACTACCTCCTGTGCTGCTCTAATACTAAGATATGCTGCAACCCCTAAAATTATTAATGCTATTGCCCATGTTGTAACCATGTCCCTAATTCCGACAATTCCATTAAGCATTATATATAATCCTATAAAATATAAACCAAATGTTCCAAAGACTATTATCCAAGGATCTCTAATTGCAAATCCCCAAATAATCAAAATTGCAGAAATCAAAAGAATTATTATATAAAAACCAAAAAGATTTATTAATCCAGTTGGTGTTACTTCAAAACCGGCAGATAAAAACCCCCCGATTTCAGCTGTATTACAAACCACTAAATAACTATAACCTCCATTTCTTGTAAAATTTCCTCCCGTTACACTAAAATCCCAATCAATTCCTGTGGCATCAAAAATCATGGGTTGTTGATTAATTTGGTGGTTGCCTTTATTATCAAAAAGATGGTAAGTACAATTTGTTGTAGTGTTATCAACTCTTAATCCTGTAGAAATATTGAAAACATGTGCATTAAATAAATGGTCTTCTCCATTTTCAAAAATAGAAACTTGGGTAAATTCAACTTGAAGACCAACATTTATATTAACATTTGTTTGGGGTGCTGGTGGTGGTTGTTGAGCACTAACTAAAGAAAGAAAAAATAAAGAGAAGAGAAAAGCAAATAGAAAAAGATTCTTTCTTTTCTCTTTTAAAATTAAACTCATTTTGTAGGTTTACATCAAACCACTATTCTTAAGTCCTTGTGCAGCAATTCCAATAGCGGAAGTTGCGATAGCAAGAGCGAAGAATAGAGTTGTTAATCCTACAAGAGTGTCTGCTGCACCTGTAACATTTCCATCAGCTTGAGCAAGACCAACTTGCTGTGCAACTGTTGGTAGCAAAGCAGTTCCTACAAGAATAACAATAAAACCTCCAATTATATTTCCTAACATTTATTATCAACTCCTAAGTCCGAAGTAAAAACTTCTTAAATATCAAAAAAAGAGAATGTTTTTAAATGTGAATGTCAAATATTACATGTAGATTAAATCATTCATATATAAAAACATAAAAAATCTTTAAAAATTAGGAAGTGATGCTATGGAAGTAGATGAAGAAATTACAAAACTCTCGAAAATTAATTCTGCTGCATTAATTAATATAAGAATAAATAATCTTTGGTTAGAAGTAAACAAAGCTGCTGTTTCTGGAAAATATTCTAAATGGAACTTATATTTAGATAGGGTTTGGTGTGAATTGGGTGGTGATGTAAAAGAAAAAGAAGATGATAAGGATAAGGATAAGAAAGATAAAAAAGACAAGAAAAAAAGTGAGATGGAACAATTTAGGGATATTAATAAAGATGTTTTAGAAAAATTAAAGGACTTACCGACTATAAAAGGGTTTAAACAATTTAATGAAGGAGACAAATCAACTATGTCTGAAATCTATAATATTCTTTTAAAAAAAGAGTTCTTTCTAAGAAGATTACAAAATAAACAAGGAAAGGGAACAGCTTATGAGGAAAGTTGGGATGAATATATACACGGATGACATTTCAATTAACAGATCCTATAACGAAAGAGAAAATATCTTATGCGATAGATAAAAAAATGATTTCTTTGTTAGATAGTGTAAAAAATTATATTTCTAAACGAGATAAAGACTATGTAATGCTCATGGATGGATATGAGGGTTCTGGGAAGACAACATTTGCTATACAATGTGGAAAATATGTTGATCCTACATTAAATTTGGATAGGGTTTGTATGACACCAGATGAATTTAAATCAGCAATCCGTAATGCTAAAAAAGGACAATGTGTAATCTATGATGAGGCCGTTACTGGATTAACTGCCGGTGCTTCAATCACTAGGGTCGGAAGAATCCTAAAAAGTATGATGATGCAGATGCGACAGAAGAATTTATTTGTTATTGTTATTCTTCCAGTTGTCTTTGAATTTAATAAGTATGCTGTTTTAAGTAGAGCTAGATTCTTCTTCCATATCTACGAATCAAAAGGTAGGATGGGTTTTTATGTTGGGTTTAATAAAAAATATACCCGTATGACTTATCTACAAGGGAAAAAAACACATAGTTACAAGATAAGGTCGAGGTTTAATGGTAGATTCTATGGAAAGTTTGCTTTAGGAGATTCTCAAGAATCAATTTATAGAAAAAAGAAAGAAGATGCCCTTGATGCTATTGGAGATGAAGAAGAAGAAAGTACCGTCTTAAAAAGAACAAGAAATGAAATGTATTTTGCAATAAAATGGATAAATGAGCTTGGACAGAGCTATTCAGCCATACAAAAGAAGGCGAAAGAGGAAGGACTTCATTTTTCAAATGGGAGATTGAGTCAGATCATAGGGAAAAATACGTAATAAGGGAAATTATTCACTCTTCGTCGTTCACTTTATATATAATTACTTTGTAAGTCAAGATAATTTATTTGATGATGGAGAAGACACCAAAAGGTTGTTCTATTAATTAAAAGACCTCAATACAATCCAACTTTTTTATAAATCCTAGAAGTATTTTCTAAATCAACACTACATTTTAACACCCTCGCTGTGTGTTGGTTTAATCTTTGCATTAACTTTAAACTCTCTAACTCTTTTAATACAGCGTAATGGAATTTCTTATTTATATGATATGTCCTAGCGAAGATTAAGAAGAGATCTTTCAATTTAAATGCTTCGTTTTGAAATTTATCTTCCAATCTTTTATGGATACATAAATATATTAGTGGTATTTGTTCTTTCATCATCACCTCAAATCTTATTATGGATTAATTATTATGGAAAGATTTCCGAAGGATCTCTTACACACTTCAAGATTTTCAAAAGTATCAAAACAACTAATCAATATGTTTATGTTTGAAGTATATTCTATAATCGCACCTACGATAAGAACAACAAATATTATTACCATTATTAAATTCAACCAACTTCCACCCGTCCATAAGTTAAACCAATTTATTGTTTTGTCTGGATTTCTCCAAGGATAAACAACACTCCACCCAAACCATCCCTTTTTCAAATAGACTATATCTCCATTGATAAAAACCCTATCCATTTTATTATGCACGAGATACTATCACATAAATAGCGACTAGTTCTCCAAACATTAATGCTATTAACTGCCAAATAGGCATGGGTGTCCATTCCATCTTTATACCCATTAGATAACCAAGAGCTGTTGCTCCTAAGGACATTATAGAAAGAATTACAAAGCCAGGACTAGCTACTACTTCCCAATCAATCATTATCCGATATACCCCCTTTCAAAGTTCTCTAAAACATTCTTCTTCTGCATCAACCCCACAAACTGCATGAATGTAAATCCAAAAACACCAACAAGGATTATTGTAACCCACCATATCTTATTGAAGTTCATTATGGAAACAATTATTCCTGCGAGGATTCCTATTAACATTATGATTGTAGATCTAACCTGAACTCTCGCTTGTTGCAAAGGGGTAATCTTTTGTATTCCATCCTTCCATCTACCAATGAATTCTTTATAGGTTAATTCTTTTCCTTCTTTGTCTTTCCAAAATTTCATTATACTTGTTTAGCGTAATTTAGTAGTTGTTCGAATAACCATCTTCCGAATGCTGTTCCAAAGAGAGTTCCTACTACGAAACCGATTATGAATGTTATTATTTTTCCTATCATTAATATCCCCTCTGTTTAAATGGTATTCTCATTGCACCACCATTTCTTTCTTTTACTTTTTTAATTACCTTTTTCTTTTTTGGTGTGATAACTTCTAAACTTTGTTCATCAACAGCAACACTTTCTAGAATCTTATTATTCTTATCTGCTTTAGGTATAACATCATATTGAATACAACCATTAAGAAATTCTGTTTTAGCTGTTGCTATCCCAACAAACCCAGTAATTTTATCTCTTACCTTTTCTCCAAGTTTTATTTGCATTTGTTTTTACCTCCTTTCATCTTGTTCGTATAAGGTATCAATCACGACACGATTACTTACATTTACTTTGAATTTTTGTTTCTAATAGTTCGTATTTTCCACGAAGTTCTTGTGCGAGAGAATCAAATCTCTTATGTAAATACTCATCCTTCTTATCTTTCATAGTCATCCAATCTATCAGATAAGCCCAAGCCATCAGAGATAATGCCACAAACATCCCTATGACGAATCTAAAGGGGCTGTCATAGAAGATCATCCATCTCCAGACAGAAACTCCTGCGACAGAGAAACCCAATAAAACTCCTATTTTTGATATTGTTCTCATTTTTTATATTTTTTATTTTTATAATATAAATCTATTAAGAACATACTAATTAAAACAGCAATACCAAAACCAACAATCCACAAATGATTAAATCCATTAGTAAAAAACTTAACATAATCAGGACTCCACAAATAACCTAAAAAATAACTAAATGCTAAAGTTGTGAATCCAATTACATAAGCATAATCTCCTTTCATTTTCTCACCTTCTTGTAAGGATGTTTCCTATTCTCTTTTTTTGAGTTCTTCTTGCTTGGTCTTTTTTCTTTGTCTTTCATTTTTTCCCACCTTTAATCTTATTTTTTAGTTTAGATTTAAGTGCCATATCTTCTTTCATTTTTTATTTTATCTTCTGTTCTAATTGTTTAATAATGTTAATTGCTGCAAACCCAGAACCAAAACAAACCATCAATCTACCAAATAAAATATCACTATACCCTTGAGCCACCAAACATCGTTGGAGTTCTTCTCCCTCTTTAGAAAAAAGGAATTTTAATTCCCTTTTCCACCTCTCCTCCCATTCCTTATATGCCCTCATTTTAAAACAACTCCTCATAAGATTTAAGTGCATCTTTTGGATTAGCTTCCAGATAAACATTCGTTGTAGAGATATTTGTATGCCCCATCAAAGTTCTTAAGTGATGAATAGGCATACCTTCGGAAACACAACGAGTTCCAAATCCATGACGAAGGGAATGAAAATGTAATGTTGGTTTTGTTTTAAGCAATCCTGCTTTCTCTGATGCCCTCTTGAATGATTTCTGAAGCTGCCTGACACCAACCTTAATTGGAATATGCTGCAAGTGAGATTCTCTAAAACCTTTTGGGAGGGGAACAATTCTATCCTTACTACCTTTCCCTTGGCGTACTAAAATCTTCCTTTCATTCAAATTAATATCTCTCTTTTCTAATCCTATAATTTCACTCACTCTTAATCCAGATCCAAAGCCGAGTAAGAATGTTATTTTATCAGAAGTCTTCTTCGTGTGTTTGATTAATTTTGTGAATTCATCTACACTAACTACAACTGGTAATTTCTTTTTCATTTTATATCATATATCTCCGCCAACTTCCATCCTAACCAAAAATAAGAGGCCATGAAAGGAATGATTATGATTAAAAATAATTTATTAAATACTATTAATAATGTAAATAATCCAGAACCAACAAATACATAAAGAGAAATCAATATAAAAATTAACCAAAAGTTTGTTCTTATCACGACTTCTCCCATGTTCATTTTAAATATCACTTATTTATAAATGTTCGTATTAGTACTCTTTCACGACTATTTTAATTTTAAGGCCAACCATGATACCTATCCATCAAAAAGAAATAAAGGAAATATAAAAGAACAAATCCTATTGCCCCTAACAGAACTAAAAACACAGGATTAGAATGAAGCCAATAAACCCAATTTGGAACATCAATTATTCGTTCTGGAATGATTATTGTTCTCATTTTGATTTCCTCACTTTTCTTAATATAAAATAAACCATTACCCCAATAAGAAGAAATGCAGAAACAAATGCAGATTCTATTTGATAAACATATAAAAAGTGATTTAACCCTTTTCCTGTTTCTACCCAATTATGAAATTCTGTGCATCCAGTAATATTCATCCCATCACAAACATTACTAAATCTCATATCCCTACCTCGTTATATAATTTAATTGCTTGTTTTAAATCTAACATCTTCTTAGCAGAAAAATCTGTTATTCCTCCATCCTTAAACAACTTATCCAAAAACACCAAAAACCTCTCGCATGATGCTTTGTGTTCTTTACAACGATTAAATATAACTGATACTGTTCCTCTGATTCTCTTCCTATAATAAATCAACTCTTCGGCGATTTGTGTTTCTGATTTCATTTTATTAAAACGACCTTTGCTCGTGCCATGATTTGCTTGCTTCTTTAATTGCTTCTTTAGAAAACTCTTTCTCAATAATAATTTTCTTCTTCTTACAATTCTTTTTAGTAATACAATAAACATTATTACCACTCATCTCATAATTTTCACCAACTAAAATATCTTTACCACAATATCCACAAACCCCAATTCTTGATCTTTTCCACTTCTTCACTTCACTTTTCTTCAATATCATAAACCTAAAATAAACCTCATACTTTAAAAAAGGAAACAAGTAAAAAAACAACTTTACTATCTTATTAGGATAACCTATCAAACTCCACAAA
>LAZR01000617.1_pt1 | contig 26154 bp, 17 predicted proteins | sample 329461 | NCBI WGS metagenome assembly LAZR01 (sample SAMN03002196, study PRJNA259156) | marine sediment metagenome | biome: sea floor; feature: Hydrothermal impacted sediments; material: marine sediment; isolation source: Loki non-amplified sample from Loki's castle hydrothermal vent sediment ...
CCTCCGGCGTTGAGCCATATGTGAACGGTCAGGCGTGGGGGAAGGGTCAGAACGCGGGCGATCGCGACACCCAGGGCCTTGTGGAGTTCAAGGATGACCAAGGTAACGTCCTCTGGTGGTTCAACCTGCCGCGCTCCTGGGATAGCGACGGCAACGAACAGCTAGGCACGTTCCGGTTCAAGAAGCAGGGGAACAGTCTATTCATCAGCCATCGAGTACCGCTGTCGTTCGTCCAAGGAGCGGTCTACCCGCTCATGGTGGACGTGACCATTGATGAGCAGGTGGGGACGAGCTTGGATGACGGTCGTAGGTATACTGGGGCCCTTGGGTTTAGTGCAACCGACACTTCTCATTACATTGGCTACATTAACCACGCTAACTACCTTGTCAGCCATCAATTTGCCCGCTTTACAGGGATAAGTGGCCTGAGTGGTGCAACGATTGATACAGCACTGTTCAAGCTCTTTGGCACCATACAAAACACTGGTGATCCGCTTACTAAGATTCGTGCCGACGACCAGGCAGCCCCGGATGCCCCGACCAATGCATCTGAGTTCGACGATATTAGTCTTACGACGGCGGGAGTCGATTGGGATGGCATCCTCACCGATGGCGTCTGGAATGACAGTCCGGACATTAAGACAGTCATTCAGGAGCTTGCCGATAGCTACGACCCTACCGTGATTCAGATTATCCACAAAGATGACGGTTCAGGGACAGGGGCTTACAACCGCCAAGCGGCTCGTAGTTACAACTGGGCTTCGAGTGATGCCCCCAAGCTCCACATCGAGTATACTCCCCCCAATACAGCGCCAACCATCACTTCGGTTTCTGATACTCCAGACCCAGTTAACTCAGGCAGTAATACCACTTTCTCAGTTGACTGGAACGATGCAGATGCTGGAGACCTTGAAAAAGCCCATATCTGCAAAACCAATGCCATTACCACCCAGACCTGTGATGGAGGCTCTTGGGCAGATTCAGCAAGCTTCACAACCAATGATCCCATTAACCTCACCTATACTGCCCAGGATGCTAATGCCGGCACCAATAACTACTATGCTTTTGTCTGTGATGATGATAATGCCTGTTCTTCCTCAACATCAGGCACTTTTACGGTTAACCGTTTACCTGATATTCCTTCATCCTTAGGTCCCACCTCTTTAGTGGACGGTAGTTTCGATTCTGACAATACACCAACAATTACCTTTACCATTGATGATCCTGACACCAATGATCAGGTCAAGTATCAGATTCAGATAGATGATAGTTCTGATTTTGGTTCAGCATTAGTTGATTACACCTCAGTTCTCCAAAGCGAGGGTTCAGCTTCGTTTACCGTCGGCCAAGCAGCAGGCAGTGGCAGCTATACAACGGGATCAGAAAACCAAACACTCTCTGATAATTCCTACTACTGGAGAGTTAAAGCCATTGATGACGATAATGCCCAGAGCAACTACACCATAGCCAACTCTGGCGCTATTGCTTTTAAAGTAGATATCACTGTTCCTACCAGTGTTTCCGTATCCTCCATCACTCCTGATTCTACTACTCAATTAACAGTAACAGCAGACATAGCTGCAGACTCTGGTGCAGGACTGCACTCCACCCCTTATTTCTTCCAGGAAACCTCAGGTAATTCCGGAGGTTCTTCCTCGAGTGCCTACCAAATTTCAACCAGTTTTGTTGATACTGGCCTAACAGCCAATACCCAATATACTTACAGGGTCAAAGCCAAAGACGCAGTTAATAATGGATCATCCTATTCATCAACCTCCTCTGCCTATACTTCAGCTCCAACGCCAACTAACTTTTCAGGCACAGCTGCACTCTCAACCATATCTTTATCTGTTGATTCTTTTACCAATAATACTGCTGGTTCTTCTGGGTATTATTTCTATCGTTCCGGTGACTCTCCAAATTCAGGCTGGATTCAAACTAATTCCTGGCAGGATACAGGACTTTCTTGCGGTACTTCATATACTTGGTATGTTAAATATCGCAATGGAGATGGAACTGAAACTGCTACAGCTTCTTTGACCGCATCAACGAGCGGATGCGGAGGCGGAGGAGGCTCTGTTCTTCCTCCTGTCAGTACTACCGGTCAGGGCAATGTCTCCCAGGATTTAGGCGGAGAGGTCAGAAGAACATTTGAATCTGGCCAGATAGTTAAGGCAGTTTTTCCTTCTCATAGTATCAAAGGAACAATTGTAGTAAAAATTGAACCTCGACCTAAAGCTGAGATTATTAAAACCAATCCCTTACCTAAAAATACTCAAATAATCGGAGACTTAGTAGCTGATTTCAAAGCTCTTTCTGGAGGCAAGGAATTAGAATCTTTTGAAAAATTAGTATCAATCACTTTTACTTATACTGATGAACAAATCAAGGAAGTCGGGGCAGATGAAAAAACTCTTAAGATTTTTTTCTGGGACAAAAAGGTCTCCTCCTGGAAAGCCCTAAAATCAGAAGTCAACATACTCACCAATGCCGTCACTGCTTATACCTCGCACTTTTCTTTGTTTGCCGTAATGGGTGAAACTAAAGAAAAACCAATTTCTGAGATGACAATAGAGGAACTTAAAGTTAAGATTGCGGAAATTTCAGCTTTCATTGCTCAATTAAAAGCTCAGATAGCTCAACTCCTGGAAAAGGAGGTCACTGAAGAAATCCCAGCTAATTACAGATTCACCATTAATCTTGAATATGGCCAGACAAATGATGACGTCAGATATTTACAGATCTTCTTAAAACCCCAAGGCAAAGAGATTTATCCTGAAGGCATAGTGTCTGGTTGGTTTGGCCCTTTAACTAAGAAAGCGGTAATTCATTTTCAGGAAAAATATGCTCAAGACATCTTAGTCCCCTGGGAATTAACTGCGGGAACAGGTTTTGTCGGGCAGACAACAAGAGATAAGATTAATGAGATTTTAGGAAATTAGCTATTAATGTTGACGATGAAGGAGGATTCGTCCCGCCCCTTTTTATATATAAAAGAAGCTCTCGATTTGATAATAAGAGCGATAAAAAATAGTGGCTATCAACAGAAAATAGAAATTGGCTTAGATTGTGTTGCTTCCCAATTCTTTAAAAAAGGGAACTATGAATTAGATAAAACAATTTTTACTCGAGAAGACCTTTTAACTTTTTATCGAGAACTTGTAAAAAAATACCCAATTTTATCTATCGAAGACCTTTTTTTGAAGAAGATTGAATAGGATTTCAAAAATTACCCAAAATTCAGAGCAGAAAATTATTATTTCGCATCGGGGAGCCTTTCGACTCTGCCACTCGCTATCGCTTATGGCTTCGCTCAGGGCTTCGGCCGTGAGCTCAGCCGAACGGGCACGAACGGCAAGTACATATTTGGACTAGACAAGATTTCTTCATGAGGGAGCGAAGATAAAGGAAGCTGAGTTTACCGAAGCTTGATATAAACTAATACCCGCCTTAATTGGCGAGGTTTTTTATTGACAAAGAACTAAGGATGCAATAAGGTTAAGTAGCGGTCAATAGCACATTCTTAAGAAGGAGGGGAAAGTGCCTGGATTGCCCGAGGGTGTTACAATTGACAATGAAATATCTATTCGTATTGCTCAGGGCTTGGTTTACAACAACCTACTCGATCTCGTTGTGGCAGAAGCACGACGCATTGCCGACGATCGTGGGCATATTGTTTGGATCAAAGTGATTACATATCCTGGGTTCGAAAAAGAGCTTCTTCGAATAATCTTTCACCGTTGCTGCGGCTCAGAAAGCTTTTCTGAAGACTATAAGATTACAGAAGAAGACGACAAAATCAAGCTTATTATAAAAAATAAGTAACTATCAAGAGATTGAATTTTTAGCCCTATCAACAGGCACTAAGCGGCAAACGACACCAACTCAATGCCGCCTTTTTGTTTAGTAGAGCAATCAAATGAAAATGTCATCCTTGACAAGCGGGAGTAAATATGATATTTTAAGAACGTTCGATTCAAGAAGCCGTTGATGCGGTTTAACAAGGAGACAAAACCACGAGAACTGTTTGTGGTTTCGTTAGTTCGCGGAGCTGTCGTGATCTCCTTATATTATCGAGGAGATTTTTTGTTAGAATAAATTTGCTAATATGGAAATTCGAAATATAGCTATTATTGCTCATGTAGATCATGGGAAAACCACGCTTACCGATGCTATTTTATGGCAAACAGGGGCTGCAGATAGTGAAGTAAGTATGGACTCAAACACGCTTGAAAAAGAGCGTGGAATTACGATTTACTCAAAGAATGCTGCCGTATTATATAAAGATACTAAAATTAACATTGTAGATACGCCAGGGCATGTAGATTTTGGTTCTGAGGTAGAGAGAGTATTACGCTCTATTGATTCAGTGCTGTTGGTGGTGGATGCGCAAGAAGGCCCAATGCCGCAAACTCGTTTTGTATTACAAAAGTCTTTGGAGCTTGGATTGCGGCCCATATTAGTAATTAACAAAATCGATAAGTTGGCAGCAAACCCGGATCGTGTGCACAATAAAGTATTTGAATTGTTTGCAGAACTTGGAGCGACCGACGAGCAGCTCGATTTTCCAGTGGTATATGCCATTGCGAGAGATGGGATTGCAAAACGTAATCTTGCCGACGAAACAAAAGATATTACCCCGGTATTAGACATAATTATAGAGCATGTGCCGGTAGCTTCAAAAGATAGCGACGAGCCGTTTCGTGCTCAACCTTTTAATTTGGCATATGACAATTTTTTGGGGCGACTTGCAATTGTTCGTGTGTATAGTGGCAGCGTTAATGTTGGAGACACTGTATATGTGAAAAAGCATTCTGGACAGACTACAAGCCATAAGGCAACAAAACTCTTTACATTTGAGGGAGTTGTTAGAAAAGATGTACAAACCGTTGAAGCTGGCGATATTGCCATAATTGCCGGACTTCCAGATGTATATATTGGAGATACGTTGGCAAAATCTGCAGATGAAGCATTGCTCGAAAGTATTTCGGTAGACGAACCCACCATTGAACTTACATTTTTAGTAAACGACTCTCCGTTCGCTGGGCGCGAGGGAAAGTTCGTAACAAGTCGACAACTTCGAGAACGCTTAGAAAAAGAGCTTGAGGTAAACGTAGGATTAAAAATAGATTTTGACACACGGCTGACCGAACGATTTGTTGTGTACGGAAGAGGAGAATTGCACATAGCTATTCTTATTGAAAACATGCGTAGAGAAGGGTATGAGCTCCAGGTTTCTCAGCCCCAGGTCATTATAAAAGAAATTGACGGCAATAAGCATGAACCCTTTGAAGAAATTATAGCAGATGTACCAGAAGAGTTTCAGGGAACAGTTATTGAAAAGTTAAATTCTCGTGGAGCGAAATTGGTACATATGGAGATGCAAAAAGGCCGTTCTTTTATGCAGTTTGAAGGTCCGAGCCGCGGTTTATTTGGATATCGAAACCAATTTGCTATAGATACGAAAGGAAACGGAATTTTAGCAAGTCGGGTTGTTGGATACCGTCCATACGCGGGAGAAATTGCACATAGAAAAGTGGGGTCGATGATTTCTGGAGTAACCGGTAAGGCATTGGCCTATGCGCTCGATAACTTGCAAACCAGAGGTACCTTGTATATTAAAGCAAACACCGAAGTGTATGAGGGTATGGTAATTGGAAATATAGCAAAAGGAGAGCAAATGACGGTAAATCCAATTAAAGGCAAGCATCTTACTAATGTGCGAGCTGCAGCTTCCGATGACGCGATTAAGCTTACGCATCCCCGAATTATAACCATTGAAACGGGGTTAGAGATAATGGACAAAGACGAATATCTAGAAGTAACGCCTAAAAGTGTAAGGTTACGAAAGAAATATCTTACAGAAATAGATCGCACAAGAGCAAAACGAGAAAATAAGAACCTCTCGCTTCGCTCAAGAACCTTGATTCGCTAAGGTATAAAACATATAGCCTTGAATTAAGAACCTCTCGCTTCGCTCAAGAACCTTGATTCGCTAAAGAATAAAACATATAGTCTTGAATTAAGAACCTCTCACTCCGCTCAAAAATAAACAATATGTATAATCAAAGAACACCCGGAAAGCGGGTACGCGGAAAATTTACACAAAATACAAGATTTGGCCACTCAAAGAGAAGTGGCAGATTTCGTGGCGGGCCTTCACGATTTGCAGCAAGAAAGGGCAGATTCAAAAGTCCAAAGCTCGACATTTCTTCTTTTATTAATAAAACAGCAGCTTCACCTATTTCAGAAAAAGTGTTTGTGCCGGAACATTCATTTGCAGATTTTGAGCTAAACTCTACATTGTTACGCTCCATTGAACAGAGGGGATATTTGCAGCCAACTCCTATTCAAGATAAAATTATTCCTTCTATTCTTCGAGGAAAAGATGTGGTTGGGCTTTCGAATACGGGAACCGGCAAAACAGCAGCGTTCCTGATTCCGCTTATTGAGAAGGTTTTACAAAATCCGCATGAACAAATTCTTGTTGTACTTCCCACTCGGGAACTTGCGTTGCAAATAGAACAAGAGCTCCAGAGCATTACGAAACACATGCGTATATATTCCATAACGTGTATAGGGGGAGAGCACATAAGGATACAAATTCGACAATTGCGGTATAAAAGTAATTTTATTATTGGCACTCCAGGGCGTCTTATTGATTTAGTAAAGCGAGGTATTCTCATATTGAATGGAGTGCATATAGTAGTACTCGATGAAGCAGATCGAATGCTCGATATGGGGTTTGTAAACGATATCCGGCTCTTAATGGCTCATGTGCCGGAAGAGCGGCAAACGCTTTGTTTTGCTGCAACTATGTCAAAAAAGATAGAGTTGCTTATTAATGACTTCTTAAAAAATCCAAGTACAATTTCTGTAAAAACGGCAGAAACTCCAGAAAATATTGAACAGGATATTGTGCGGGTTCGTGATTTAAACAAGGTAGACGTGTTGCACGATTTATTACAAAATAACGAATTTAAAAAAGTTTTGGTGTTCGGACGAACAAGGCGTGGAGTAGAAAATTTGTCACGCACATTGACACGACGCGGGTTAAAAATAGAGTCTATTCATAGCAATAAAACGCAGGCACAGCGAAAACGAGCCTTGTTGAGCTTTAAGAATAATCGTGTGCAGGCTTTGGTGGCAACCGATGTTGCTGCGCGTGGGTTACACATTGATAATATTACGCACGTTATCAACTATGAAATTCCGGAAACATACGATGATTACATTCATAGAATTGGAAGAACTGGCCGTGGGACTAAGCGAGGAAAAGCCTTAACATTTGTTGATTAAAAAATAAAGAATAGGAAAAGCCTTAGCTGTCAATTTTGCCGTAGTAAAGTGGGTTTAGCTTAGGTGGTTTTTTCTCATTCCTTTTTTGCGGACAGTGAAGTTTTTCGTACTAAACAGGTCCGAACCCTAGTACCAGAGCGAAGCTCGGTACGGGGCGCAGCATCCTTCCTTCATCTCCTCCTACGCTAAAGCTACGGACGGATAAAGAAGATTTCGGAAGGACAAAGCGTCTCACCAGGGGGAGTTAATAACAAGAAATCGCCAAGCCCGTCTAAGTTTTATCTTGCAAAATTTAGGTGGGCAAGCCCGCCCAAGTTCGCCTCTGCGGCGAATTTAGTTGGGCAAGAAGGCGGTTTTTTTGGTTTCAGGTTTGATTATTTTGGTGAGGCTTGATATAAAGTTAATAGCACCTTTTACTTTACTAATAAAATAAACTGGAAAGAGGAGGTAGCCATGTTGAAGTGTAGATTTTGTGGTAATGAATACGAAGTATCCTCCCAATCAGAGCATTGCGAGAAAATGCATCAGATGATAATGTCAGCTGTAGAGCGATCAGGGGAGAGAGCAGCAACAAGGCGAATGTTGAAGTTTGATAGCTACGTAACTGATCTTGGAATGTCACGGTTTTTAATATTAAGAGAAGGATTAAGGACTCTTGGCAAAAAACTTGCTACTCGCGTTGAAGAGGCAGTATTGGGTAAAGGTCATTATAAGCAAGGACGCTGGAGCTATAAATATAGACGCTATGTTGGCTCTAAGTGGCGAGAGAAGCCTAATTTGCAAGATATACCTGTTTTGATTTCTTTAGGTATCCCACCCGTCTTCCTTGAAGAACTTGAGGCCCTATATAAGCGGAAACGAAAGCTGGAAGGTTTAACTGCAAATCCAAGTAAGGTTACCGGCTCACCTTAAGAACTCTTAGGAGTTCTTTTTTTTATTCCTTCAAATGTAGACAGTTTCTAGTATTGTTCAGTTAAGAGAGTTAAAGTTGATCTTTCAACTCCAACTCCCCCTATAAACCAATCCATTCAATGAGTTCAGGGTCGTCCTGAGTGAAATCGAAGGACGATAAATTCAGCGTAAACTAACACTCGCCTTAAAAAGAAGGTGGCCCCGTACAGAAGCAGAGCCCAGCACCAGAGCCGAGCACGGTGTTGGACCAGTCCCGAACTGAACTTCGTTCTAGTTCGGGGCTTTATGCGGAGTAAATTTCTTGATAGAATAAGATAATTAACCAAACTTATGAAGCTTGAAAGATTTAAAAATAATCCTATTTTAACTTCAAACAAAAAAAACAAATGGGAAGCTGGGGCAGTTTTTAATTGCAGCGTTGTATTTGATAATGGTATTTTTCATATGGTTTATCGGGCGATTAATTCTGGTTTTTACCCTTTTAAGACAGAGAATAACCGTTTAGGTTATAAAAATTTTATATCTTCCGTAGGATATGCAACTAGTCAAGATGGAATACACTTTAAAAGACATAATAAGCCCCTTTTAAGACCCGATAAAAAATGGGATTGCTACGGATGCGAGGATCCAAGAATTACTAAATTCGAAGATAAATTTTATATTTTTTATACGGCGATGAGTTCACCCGCCTATACTCCCGGAGTATCAAGTATCGGGCTTGCCATCACCAAGGATTTTAAAAAAATGCGTAAATATGGCGTGGTTGGGCCTCAAATCGACGCAAAAGCCGCAGCGTTTTTCCCGGAAAGAGTTAATGGGAAGATAACAGTGATTTTCACATGGCAACCCGGTACTCCTCTATCATCTATTGCTGTTGCTTTTTTTGATAATCTCAAACAACTTTTACACCCAACTAAGTTTTACTGGAAGAGTTTTCTTTCGTCAATAAATAAACATATAATTCTTTCGCCCAGAAGAGGTGTTCTTAGGGGACACGAGGTTGGAGCACCTCCATTAAAAACACTTAGGGGTTGGTTGCTTATTTATTGCGGCGAAGACAAAAAAGAAGTATGGAGTGTTAGCGCTGTGCTGTTGGATTTAAAAAATCCTAAAAAGATAATAGGATATTCAAAGAGACCAATCTTAAAACCAGAGAAAAAATACGAAATCAAAGGACTTATTCCAAATGTAACCTTTCCCGAGGGGGCCGTTGTAGTAAAAGATAAACTATTCGTCTACTATGGAGCAGCAGATAAGACTTGTTGTTTGGCAATATGTAATCTGAACGATTTATTAAAGTCGTTATTATAAAATAATATCGCAGGCCGTGCTTGTTGAGCTATCTATCAAGTGGAATAAATCGCCAAGCCATGCTTTCTGCCACGTTTGTCTTAACTTTTGTTTTACGGACAGGTGAAATAGAATACAATAAAAGAAACCATATATTATTTTTTTAAAAATATAAGAAATCAACATGTTAAGAGAAAGATTAGATGAAAGTCAAAAAGAAATTATAAGGATTTATCAGGAAACTTCTAGGGCGAAAAAAGAAAAAAAGCCCACTCTCACCAGGAAAGAAGTAGCGAAGTTGTTTTTTGAAAGATCCGGCACCAAACGTTCTAGCTGGAAAAATTCTTTACTGGACTCTTTATTTACAAAAGAAGACGAAACGGATAAAAAATTAGCAGAACGGAGATTCCCCTTAAAGATAGAAACCGAACGAGAGACCGTGGCCAGGCGGACTGAAGAACTGAGAAAGCCTGCGGGTGATATAACCGATTGGAAAAAAAGAGTTGGCTTAAAATCTGGATTAAGAGGAATTTATAGCAAAAAACAGACAGTTCTTAGAGAGAGTTTAAAGGATTTAGTAAAAAAAGGATATTTGGAGAGATCCGGGTCTGGCATTAGTAGTAAGTATAAGGTTACTGAAAGAGCCCTGAAAGTTAAAATTCCGAGATTTTAAAATTTTTTTCCATAAATCAAAAGGACTTCAAATTAAAAGAGCTTACTCGGCGGAGTAGGCTTTTTTATTTGCCTTAAAATTCCTAAAAACATTTCATAAGTTTTAAATTTACCATTTTTAAGACAAGCCTTGACAATGTTTTCGGTTAGTTTTATGATATAAGATATAGATGGACATCAATATGTTAACCAAAAATTGTCCCCAATGTTTTAAAATATTATCTGATAAAAGCCGGGCTAAAATTATTTACTACCTTGGAAAAAAGAAAAAATCTAATGTTAAAGAAATTAACTCGCTTTTTAAATTGCGGCAGCCCACTGTTTCTCATCATCTAATAGTTTTAAAAAAAATAGGCATTCTGAAATCAAAAAAAGCCGGCAAAGAAGTTTATTATTTTTTCAATACAAAATATTCCTGCTCTAAATGTAATCTTTTTAAAACTCCTTTCTTTAAATAATTATGAAAAAAATTTATTTAGACTATGCGGCCATAACCTATACGGACAGAAGAATTGTTCGGGCAATGGAGCCTTATTTTGAAAAGATTTATGGCAATCCTTCTTCGATTCACAAAGAGGGCAGAAAAGCAAAATACGCGCTCTATCAGGCCAGAAAAAAAATCGCTCAGATTTTAAATTGCCAGTCGACCGAAGTGATTTTCACTGGCTCTGGCACAGAAAGCTGCAATTTGGCAATCTTTGGCATGGCGGAGAACTTCTCCGGAAAGAAGGGCCACATAATTACTTCTCAGATTGAGCATCACGCTGTCTTGAGGCCATGTGAAAAATTAGAGAAAGAAGGATTCAAAGTAACCTATTTGCCGGTTAATCGAGAGGGGATAATTCAAATTTCTGATCTAGAGAAAGCAATAAAACCAGAAACAATTTTGGTGTCTATAATGTATGCCAACAATGAGATTGGCACTATTCAGCCCGTAGCCGAAATAGGAAAGTTAATCAAGAAGTTAAATATTATTCGTCCTCCAAATTCTAAAATTTATTTCCACATTGATGCTTGTCAGGCAGCAGGGTTTTTGGACCTTAGTGTCAATAAATTAGAGGTTGATCTTTTGAGTTTGAACGGCTCAAAAATTTATGGGCCAAAAGGGATTGGACTATTATTTGTCCGTCTGGGAACTCCTATTAAACCAATGATTTTAGGAGGCGGCCAGGAAGAGGGACTTAGATCAGGAACCGAAAATTTAGCTGGGATTTGTGGCTTTGCTAAAGCTTTAGAAATAGCGCAAAGAGAGAAGAAAAAAGAATCTGCAAGACTGATAAAATTGAGAAACTATTTAATTTCTGGGATTGAAAAAAAAATCCTCAAGGTTGTTTTGAACGGCCACAGAGAAAGAAGGTTACCCAACAATGTGAACGTATCTATTTTAGATATTGAGGGGGAGGCTGCTCTTCTTTGGTTGGATAAATATGGAATTTATGCTTTGACCGGGTCTGCTTGCGACTCGCAGAGTTTAGAGCCATCACACGTTATTTTAGCTCTAGGCCGTCCTTACGAGCACGCCCATGGTAGCTTGAGATTCTCTCTGGGCAGAAAAACAACAAAAAAAGATATTGATTATCTTTTAAAAGTCCTGCCGAGGGTCGTTAAAACTTTGAGAGAAATTTCTCCAATTTCTTTGCAGTTTGGTAAAAAATCTTTAGCTTTGGAGAAAGCTTTTGTTAAGGATAAACCACATTGGGAGAAGCGATAGCTTCTCCTAATGTGGCACAGGAGGGGTCGGGAGGATTGGGTATCCTCCCGTGGTGGAAAAACAGCGAGCGAAGCGAGCGTTAGAAACCGAAGGTGTCTAAGGAACGAGCCCAAAAAGCGAGACCGAAGGTCGAGCGCCAGCCAAAGACTGGAAGAGGGCGAGTGACCTCAGTGGGAAAAATAATAATAATAACATGATTAAAAGAAGCAAAAATTTTAAAATTGCCGATGTAATCAGTAAATCAACAGGTAAAAGTTGGGCTTATTCAGAAATCGTTAAAGAACATTTTTTTCATCCTAGAAATTTATTATTAAAAGATCCAAAGCCCGACGAATTTAACGCCGAAGGCCAGATCGGTTCTCCGGCCTGCGGAGACGTCATGCGAATGTGGGCAAAAATTGATTCCAAGACAGAAAGAATTAAAAAATTAAAATGGCGAACATTCGGTTGTGGCTCGGCTATCGCTACAACTTCCATATTTTCAGTAATGGTTACCGAAAAAGAAGGAATGAAAATTGACGAAGCTTTAAAAATTAAGCCCCAGGATATTATGAAAAAGTTAGGAGGACTACCGGCCAGAAAAGTCCACTGTTCGGTTTTGGCCGATAAAGCCTTTCAGGCAACGATTAATAGTTATTTCAGAAAAACTGGCCAGCATCATCGGATAATTATTGAAGGCCAGAAAGTACTTGATCCGAAAATTAATTTAACAGACAAAGATATTGAGGAAGCTGTTTTGGAAGGGGCGAGAACGATTGAAGATCTGCAAAAAAGATTAAAGGTGGGAATTGGCAATCCAGAAATAATACCAGAAATTGAACAGCTTTTAAGATTTTACCAGGAAAAATATTACGGATAATTTTCCAAAATAATCTTGACCTCGCACCTATCCCAGCCAAAGTATAATGAGTTTTCAAAAGCCACAAGGCGAAGCCGCCTACCGGCTTAAGCCATTGTAATTTCATTAGACCAACCCAGGATAGGTGCGGGGTTGACCTTTATTAAATAATAAAATAAGATAAAATAAGAAAAGAATTTTATCCTTCGACAAGCTCAGGACACTTCGATTTGCTTGCACTGAGGACTTCGATCGAGCCTCAGTCGAGAGCCGAGGCCTGAGCGAAACGAAGGACGAGTCGAAGTGTGAACGGTGCAAATTTTACCCACAAATCTCAAGAGGCAATACTTAGGGCGCAGTCATTAGCCTCAGAAAGAGGGCAGCAGCAAATTGACGCTTTACACCTACTTTTTTCGCTTCTAAACCAAGAAGGGGGCGTTGTTTTGATATTGTTCCAGAAATTAGGAATTGATATTGAAAATTTGAAAAAGAAGACTAAAGCCTCTTTAGATAAGATTCCAGTCGTTTCTTCTTCTCAAGCAACTTTTGGCCAATTTTATTTGACCCAGGATTTAGCCCGAGTTTTAGAAAAAGCCCGCCAGGAAGCGATGAAAATGGGAGATGAATTTGTATCAATTGAGCATCTATTCTTAGCTTTACTAGATACTGATACCAAGGCCAAAGAAATTCTCAAAGAGGCAACCTTTTTGCAAAAAGGAGGAACTGCGGTTTTGGAGTTTGGCCAATTAGATTATGAAACAGTTCTTAAAACTTTAGCTAAGATTCGAGGGGGACAGAGAATTACAGACCCGGAACCTGAATCAAAATACCAAGTTATTGAAAAATATGCCCGTAATTTGACCTTATTAGCCAAACAAGGAAAACTTGATCCAGTTATTGGCCGGGAAGATGAAATTCTAAGATTAATGCAGGTTTTGTCCAGAAGAACAAAGAACAATCCGGTTTTGATTGGCGAGGCAGGTGTTGGAAAAACAGCCATTGTCGAAGGATTGGCCCAGAAAATTATTAAGGGAGATATCCCGGAAAGCCTTAAAGAGAAAGAAATTATTGGTTTGGATTTGGGAGCCTTGGTAGCCGGCACTAAATACCGGGGAGAATTTGAAGATCGGGTTAAAGCCCTGCTTAAAGAGATTAATCGGGCAGCCGGCCGTTATATTTTATTCATTGATGAGCTTCATACTTTAGTGGGGGCAGGAGCTGCCGAGGGAGCCATTGATGCTTCGAATCTACTGAAACCTGCCTTAGCCAGAGGAGAACTGAAAGCTGTTGGAGCTACTACCCTTAAAGAATATCAAAAATATATCGAAAGGGACGCGGCCTTAGAAAGAAGATTTCAGCCAATTTATGTGGCAGAACCTTCGACCGAAGATGCCGTTGCTATTTTAAGAGGAATTAAAGAAAAATATGAGCTTCATCATGGGGTGAAAATCAAAGACTCTGCCTTAGTGGGAGCAGTTGAGTTTTCAGCCCGTTATATCGCAGATAGGTTTTTACCAGATAAAGCAGTTGATCTGATGGATGAGGCAATGTCAGCCAGAAGATTAGAAATTGAGTCAGAACCTACTGAATTAGATGTTCTTAAAAGAGAAATTCAGAAACTAGCAATAGAAAAAGAGGCTCTAAAAAGCGAGAAACCTGTCAACAGCAAAAGATTGCGGGCTATTGCAAGGCAATTAGCTGATTTAGGCGAAAAAGTAAGAGCGATTGAAACCCGTTGGCAGACAGAAAAAGAAATTATTACCAAGATTAAAAATCTTAAGAAAGAAATAGATACGGCTAAATTTGAAGTTGAAAGGTATCAAAGTCAGGCTAATTTGCAAAAGGTGGCTGAAATAAAATATGGAAAGATTCCCGAATTGTTAAAGACATTAAAAAGAACTGAGCAAAAATTAGCTAATTTCCAAAAAGGGAGAGCTCTCTTGAGAGAAGAGGTGACAGAGGAAGATATTGCTCAGGTTGTTTCTCGTTGGACGGGAATTCCGACAACCCGGCTTTTAGAAGAAGAAGCTAGAAAATTAGAAAGAATGGAAAAAATTATTTCTCAACGAGTAATCGGCCAGCCGGAAGCAATTCTGGCCATTGCCAATGCTCTTAGGCGTTCAAGGGCCGGCATTGCTGAAGAAAATAAACCCTTGGGTTCTTTTATGTTTTTGGGTCCGACCGGAGTAGGAAAAACAGAAACTGCAAGGGCTTTAGCCGAGTTTTTGTTTAACGATGAAAACGCCTTAGTTAGGCTGGATATGTCAGAGTATATGGAAAAGCATACGGTCTCCAGGATGATAGGTTCTCCTCCCGGTTATGTTGGTTATGAAGAAGGGGGACAGTTAACTGAAAAAATTAGGCGAAGACCATACAGCGTCATCTTATTAGATGAAATTGAGAAAGCTCATCCTGAAGTCTTTAATATTTTACTTCAAATTTTAGAAGATGGCAGATTAACCGATACCAAAGGAAGAACGGCCTCTTTTAAGAACGCTATCTTGATTATGACCTCAAATGTTGGCTCGGACTTAATTATGAAGATGGGAAAGCTTGGTTTTGATACTCAGGACGAAGATTCTTCCCAAAAAGAAAATCTGAAAGAGAGAGTAACAGAAGCCCTAAAAGAAAGCTTCAAACCAGAATTTTTGAACCGAATCGATGAAATCATTATTTTTAATTATCTTGGCAGGCCAGAAATTAAAAAGATAGTTGATCTTGAACTGGAAAAAGTCGCCTTAAGATTAAAGAGTAGAGAAATTCAATTAGATTATTCAGAGAAAGCTAAGGAAATTTTAGCTGACCAAGGCTTCGATGCTAATTTAGGAGCCAGACCTCTAAAGAGAATTATTCAGAAAAAAGTTTTAGATCCTCTTTCTTTGATGATTGTTTCTGGCCAAGTGAAAGAAAGAGAGAGGGTTTTGGTTGATGCTAAAAACGGAGAAATTATTGTTCGGGGAGTGCGGGATTTTTCAAAAATGAAACTAAAGAAACCAAAAAAAGTTTTAGCTAAATAATTTTGAGCTGTCTTTTAGGGTTGTATTGAGGTAATGAAAAAATCCATTCTAAAAGTTTTTTTTATTTTAATAACAGGAGCCCTGGGAGGAATGATCTTTCAGGCTTTTATTTTGCCTTATTTAGCCACAAAAGAATATTTTAAGCAGTTTGAATTTGTAAAAATTCTAACCGAGAGAGAGGTGAACTTATACCCGAAAGAAACAGTTATCGTTAGAGAAAATAAAGCTCTTCAGGAGGCCGTTGAAAGAGTCGAAAGGTCAGTGATTGGAGTAAGAGCTCAATCAAAGCAGGGGGTAATTTTGGAGGGTTCGGGTCTCATTCTAACCACAGAAGGGCATGTCGTTGTTTTGGGCGATCTATTGCCCAAAGGCTATGATTTTAGTTTCTTTTGGGAGGGGGAAGAATTACCTTTCGAAGTTTTAGGGGTGGACAAAACAGGAAGTCTGGTAAAGATAAAAGTTGAAAAAACCAACCTCCCGACATTGCCTTTTGCTGATACGGAAAGGATAAAAATAGGGCAGAGAGTTTTTCTGGTCGGGATAGTTTTTGAAAATGGGAAGGCCAAAAAGATAGTTAACGAAGGCATCATTAAGACTTTTGACGAAGATTTCATCCGGACTAATATTTTTGAAAAGAGCTCTTTAGCCGGTTCTCCTCTGTTTGATATTGAAGGCAATGTCCTGGGATTGAACACAATCGACAAAGAGGGAAAGGTTATTGCAATTTCTGCCAAGAGAATTCAGGAATTTACAGGTTTCTAAAATTTCTAAATAATTTTTCAAATAAAATTGGCTTAAGAAGCCTTTTTTGTTTTGGGTTTTCATAGGACCGGACATGATTTTGCATTTAATGTTTTTTGACCATTGTTTTTAATTTTGGTATAATTTTTTTTAGGTGTTAATTATGGACAAAGAAGAATTTATAAAAACCGTCAAAAATCTTTATAATTTAACACTGCTTTTTCCCAAGAAGGAACCCTTGAGATATAAAATGCGGGAATTAGCAGATGATATTTTAGATAGCTTAATTTCGGCTTTAAGCACCAATCCCAATGTGCCCCAAAGTTTAGTTGCCGGGATTGAAAAAGATCTTGAAGTTCTTGATAGTTTTTTTGAAGTAGCTAAATCCCAGAATTGGGTATCGATCTCTGAAATCTTGAATCTTCAAAAAGATTATAGTAAAGTAAAAGAAGATTTTGAAAAATTTTCCGGAGAAAAAAACATTTCTGAAACCGAAACTCCAAAAAATCTTCTGGTGATTCCTAGAGATAATTTCAAGGTTGTTCCTGGGAGTCAAATCTCTTTGCGGCAGGAAAAAATCTTAGATATCCTTAAAAAAGAAAAAGAAAAACTTCAGGTTAAGGACTTAAAAGATATCTTTCCCCAGGTGAGCAAGAGGACTTTTCGTCGGGATTTCGAGCGATTAACGAAAAAAGGGTTAGTAATAAGGATAGGGGAGAAAAATAATACTTTTTACCAATTACCAGATGAGGTAGAGCCAAAATTGGGGTAGGACCGAGTCTAACTCGGTAGGACATAAGACATTATGTCCTACCATGTCAAACGTGGTCTTATTACTTGTCCCAACTAATATAATTTTATGGACAATCACCAAAAACACTTTAGTCAGCTTTACGATCAACATATTGATAAAATCTATCGTTTTGTTTTTCTAAAAGTAAGTTCTCAAGAAGTTGCTGAAGATTTGACTTCTGAGACATTTTTGCGAGGCTGGCGAGTTTTTAAGAACGGTGAAAAGGAAATTGTTAATCCTTCAGCTTTTCTTTATCAAATTGCCCGGAATTTGGTCACTGATTTTTATCGGGAAAAAGGCAAAACTCAGATAGTTTCAACTGAATTTACCCAAATTAAGGACCCTAGGATTGATTTAGAAGAAAAGGCCTTGATGGGGTCGGACATGGACACGGTCAAGCTGGCCATAAGTGGTTTAAAGGAAGATTATCAGAATGTAGTTATTTGGCACTACCTTGATGACCTATCTGTCCCAGAAATAGCCAAAATTATAGACAAACCAGAAGGGACAATAAGGGTAATGCTTCATCGGGCCTTAAAAGCTTTAAAAAGTGAAATTAAAGAGGCTTAGGTTGGAAAGACATTAAGGAGTGTAACCCCCACACCATAACGAAGATTTCCGTCAAATCATTAAGGTTTGACGGTAGGCGGATTCGTTTCACAAATTCGCATATCCTCGTTTGGTGTGGGGGTGTAACAAAATAGCTTAAAATCCGTCTTAATTTAAAGTAGGCATGACTGAGGCTGAATTCATTAAAAAAATTCAAGAACTCAAGCAGATTAAACCCAGAAAAGACTGGGTTGTTTTGATTAAAAGAGAACTTTTTAGCCAGGAGGCCGTTTCTTACAGAGGCCGGGCCTCTGTGTTTTTAGAGATTTTTCCCTGGCTATTCCATCATTATAAACCGGCTTTAGCCACTTTTGTTTTTTTGGGGATTATGACTATAGCTGTTTTTGGGTTCGCCCAAAACGCTCTGCCTGGCGACTTTCTTTATACTTTCAAAAAGGCTTCTGAAAAGGGTCAGGCTGTTTTTGTTTCAGAAACTGATAAACCTAAAGCTCAATTAGAGCTTGCTAATAGGAGATTAGAGGAATTAGTTGAAATTGCCGTAACCAATCAGACCAGTAAATTAGCCTCAGCTATTAACGAAGTCCAGGCAAGCGCCATCCAGGCGGCTAAGAATTTAAGAACGCCAAAAAAGATAACCAAAGAAATAGTTGAACAAACTAAGAAAATAGAAGAAAACAAACAAAAAGTTGAAGCTTTAGGGATATTGATTGGAGAAACTAAAGAACTAGATAATGCTCTAGCTCAGTTAGTTGAAAGGGAAATTAAGGACCTGGAGAGCCGAACTTTATCTGAAGAAGAAGCAGAGCTTTTAGAACAAGCTAAAGAAGACTATACGGCTGGAAATTTTTCTGCAGCTTTGGAAACAGTCTGGTTGATTTCTAACTAAGAGTTTTCCACAAGACATCCAATAATGAAGTGTTATAATAATTTTAATTTGTTTATGAATAGACGGGTCGTTGAACCCTGCCTTTTTGGATATTTGCTTGTCCTCCATAGCCTTTTGGCGAAAGAGGAACAGCCAAAATTTTTATATCCAAAAGGTCGAGGTCGGTCGATAATGGCCAATGTAAATAGTATAGATAATAATTAATTTATTCGAGAAAAAGAAAAATAAAAATTATGATGAAAAAAATTATATCGATTGTAATGATCTTAACAGTCTCCGCATGGTTGGTTGGTCCCGGAGTTGCCCAGGCAATAACAGCTGACGAACTGCAAGTTCAAATTGATGCTTTAATGGCTCAATTAGCTGATCTGCAGGCCGAATTAGCTGGTCTTACGGGTGAAACTCCAACTGTTGCAGGTTGTACGATTACTTCCTTTGACAGAAACCTTAGTGTGGGAGACACAGGGACTGACGTTAATTGTCTTCAGATTGTTCTAAACTCATCTTCTGACACTCAATTAGCTTCTTCTGGTGTTGGTTCTTCTGGAAATGAGACTTCTTACTTTGGTCCTTTGACTAAGGGTGGAGTTATCAAGTTCCAGGAAAAGTATGCTAGCGAAGTTTTAGCTTCCTGGGGATTGACTTCAGGAACCGGCTTTGTTGGTTCAACAACCAGAGCTAAATTAGATACTCTTTTAACAGCAGTTGCTGAAGAAGAAGAAGAAGAGGAAGAAGAAGTTCCTCCAGTATCTTCTGGCTTAGGTGTTTCTTTAGCCAGTGACACTCCGGCTTCTACCACAGTTATTACTGATAATTCTACTAATAATGTAGGACAAGTTTTAGTTCCCTTCACCACTATAAACTTTACAGCTGCTTCAGAGGGCAGTGTGACGGTTACAACTTTGAAGTTTACGAGAACTGGTATTGCTGCTGACGCCAACTTAGACAACACCTATCTTTACGAAGGTGATGCCAAGTTAGTAGAAGGAGGCACTCTTTCCAGTAAAGTCGTAACATTCAACGACGCTAGCGGAATATTTACTGTTCCAGCTGGTGGAACCAAATCCATCACTCTGAAGGCCAACTTAAACTACGATGTTTCAGCTGGTAAAACTATCGGCTTTAGTTTAGTTTCTGTCGATGACGTCACCTCAGACGCTTCAGCTGTTAGTGGAACTTTCCCAGTTACAGGTAACTTAATGAGCGTTGCTAATGCATCTGATTTAGGTTATTTATCCTTAACTGCTGGTAGCACACCAGGTTCAAGTGATATTGGAATTAATGCTCAAGATGATTATGAGGTTTGGAGAGTAACTGTCCAGGCTAATAACCAGGATGTAGACGTCGAGCAGATTATCTTCACGGAAGTGGGGAGTATTCTAACTGACGATTTACAAAACTTCGAACTTCTTGTAGGCGGTACAGTTATAGGAACATCCGAGATGGACAGCAACAATCAGGTAGTATTTGATTTCTCTGATTCTCCTTATACTATTACTAAAGGACAATCTAAGATCTTGAAGTTGTATGCTGACATTGTTAAAGGAGCTAACAAGACCTTTAAGTTCACCATTCAATATCCTACCGATGTAGTGGCTAAAGACACTAATTATGGCGTCTATGTTGCAAGTTATACTGGTGGTACTTGGTCGATAATTCAGCCAAGTGGTAATTACAAGATTAATGCTGGCGATTTATCTATAACCAAAGCCACTGATTCACCAGTTGGAAATGTTGCTAGAAATGCGACTACTGTCACTCTTGCTAAGTATGACTTTAAAGCAACTGGCGAAGATATAAAGGTTAGTAACTTAAATGTTACTTCTGATCATTCTGGTGAGACTGCTTCTACTTGGGGTTTGAATAATGGCATGATCTATTTGGATGGAATTCAGGTGGGAAGCACTAAGGATATCGCTGAATATGGACAAACTGCTACTAACTTTACCTTTGGTACTAGCTTTATTGTTGCAGCTGGCACTACCGGTGTTGTGGAAATTAAGGCTGATGTGAAAAATCGAGCTGGCACTACTGATAGTTTAACTGTCGATGCGACAATTACTATTCGTATTGAATCTGGTACTACTAATGCTCAAGGTAGGAGTTCTTTAACTGTTTTGAGCAGACCGGCTACAGCAAAAGCAGCCAATGCTTTAACGATTAAAGGTGGTTCCTTAACCTTTACCAAGCTCGGAGCTTATGGCACTCAATACACAGTAAAACCGAGTACTGGGTTTAAAATTGGTTCTTTCCAGATATTAGCTGGTTCTTCTGAAGGTATTAACGTTGATAGCATTACCGTTGACTTTGATGCTACCGAAACAGCTGATACTGAGAATTTACTCTTAAAAATCGGAGCTGACCAGATTGGTACTACTAAAGTAACCACTAGCACCTCCAACTTGTTCTCGGTTAATGTTGATTTAGCCGCTAGTGCAGCAAAAGTAGTTGATATCTATTCTGATGTTTTATCTACTGCTACCGGAACAACTGTCGTTGCAGACATCTACGGTACAGGAACGACAGCTGACACATCGGCTAGTGTGACTGCTTATACTTCCGGTTCTCCTTTGACTTTACAGACCATTAATATCACCACAGCCACGTTAGCTGTTGCTATTGCTTCTGATAATCCGGATGATGCCTTAGTTGTTGGTATGAGTCAGGATATGGTAATGGCAAAATATGAATTTTCTTCCCTTTACGAAGAATTCAATATTTCCGAAGTAAAGGTGTATGCCAGTAGTGAGGTAGACAGGACAGCTCCCCGCTATAATAAACCAAACTTCCCTGACTTCTTTTATGTCTGGCTTTCTTACCTAGATTCTGCTAGTGATACGCAAACTACTACCAAGAGAGCTGCTTTTGTCAATGGAATGATTCACTTTACCGGCCTGAATATGTATGTTCCAGCTAACGGAACAGCTAAACTTACTGTTTACGCTGACTTGAATGCTGTTGCTGCTGCTGGTTATGCTCTTCCTGGAGACAGGCCTCAGATTTCACTTGCTTACTACAAAGCCAATAGTGGTTCTATATCTTCATTTGAAAGACGCACAGGGAAATTAGTATATGCAGGAGACGGTGCAACTTTAAGTCCTATGACTTGGGTCGCCGATGGTGGAGCCTTATATGAGGAAACCACAAATGGTACAGGATCTTATGCTCTTAACTTTGCGGTTGGAACTCAAACTGCCAATGATGGATCTGAGCTTGATATTCCTCTAAGCGATCTAAACTTGACTGTAGCGGATTTTGTTACAGCTGGTGATTTGATCACTTTTTCTGCTTACTCAACCGTCACCGATACAGTCCCGATGGTCACCTTGTTCATGGATTGCGATCAGGATGGTTCATTGGATGGAGAAATGCTTTATTCTCCTAGTCAAACCATAACTGCTAGCACATGGACGAACATGTCATATGCTACCGAAACCAAGACATTTGATTGGTGGTCTAATGATACAGATGCTGCAGGTTGTGATGCCGATGCTAATTCTGGATCAGGCGTTCTTATGTCTACCATGGATACAGACGTTGTGATTCTGGGAGCTAGTTTCTCCGTATGGGGCGGTAGTAACGCAGCTGGTACTTACAAGGTTGATAATCTTGTAATAACAGCAGGTATTACTCCTGTTGCTTACGTCATTAATGGCGTAGAAGACGACATGGGTGATTTTGGCACTAACTATATTCTTTACAAGTCCAAGCCAACTGTAACTCTGGAAGGAGCTGTTGGTGCTACCTTGACCGTTGGAACTAAAACTCTTTATAGTCTTAATGTGGCTGCTGATACCGCAGGAGATCTCGGTCTTAAGGCAATTAAATTCGCTGTAACTGCTACTGATTCTAGTGATGTTGATAACCTTAAGTTTTATAAGGGGAATACTGATTACACTGCCAAGGTAACGATTAATTCTCAGATAGATGTTGGCGGAGATGATTTAAAGAGTAATGACTTGACAGGCGGTGATGGTGCCGTAAGTGATGTATTCGTGGTCTTTACCAACGAAGAAATTATCACTGGAGGTACTTCTCAAATCTATTACCTTAAAGCTAGGATTGGTTCTGTTGATGGAATAACTAGTGGTGATGGTGTTGCGACTTACCTAGTAGCAGAAAGTGCTAGTACTGATATCACTCGAGGCGCAGCCTATGCTACTGGTCTTGGCAACTTTATCTGGACAGATAGGTCTTCTGCTTCTCACAGTCAAACTTCTACAGATTGGATAAATGGTTTACTTGTTAAGACATTGGGAGATGTTTTGACATTCACTCTAAGCAAGCTATAATCGCTGAAACAGACCGGCTATTCTTTCTTGTGGACCACGTTTGACGTGGTTGAGAATATGCGCCGGAAACCAAAAAGCCGCCCGAGAGGGCGGCTTTTTGTTTCGTCGATCTATACTAAGTCGATCTATACTAAGCTGATCTATACTAATTCAACTTCAACTACCGTCAACTATTGAAGCAACTATCGAAGAGCAACTATCGCAACTATTGAAGTTCAACTTCAATAGTTTTTATTAAGAAGCGGTTTTTGGACTCCTCAAAGCGGTTTTTCGGTTCCCCGATCTATGAGAAACTATTGAAGTTCAACTTCAATAGTTACTTCAATAGTTATTAATAGTTATTCTAATCTTATTTTTCCAAAGTCTTCTATATCTTTTCTTTTGACTATCTCTTCAAACCATTTTTCAATATTCTGTTGATAATTTTTCTCTCCGCCAAGAGTATTTAAAAGAAATTCTCTTTGAGTAACTGAAGGAAAATTCTTTTTGTCAATATAATCTAGATGACTTGACCAACGGTAGGAATTTAAAAACTCGATTGCTTTTTGATAATTTTTAATTTTTTCTTCTCGCCATCCAGGTTCAAATAAATCTAAAGGATTAAAATGAATATAATACAAAAGAAAATCCAGATATTCTTCTTTATTTACATGTATTGCCTTAAATCTTCCTTGCAATAGAGACCCAACTCTTTCATATTTTTTATTAAAATAATTAGTATAGCCAGTGCCTAACTTTTGCATAAACCGGACAATTCCTTTTTCTTTTTTCTGCCGTAGGAGCAGATGATAATGATTCGGCATTAAACAAAAAGTCAAAATTTCCACTAATAATTTTCTTGGCTTTCTTTCTTTTTTTTTAGTTTCTTCAATATATCGAAGTTCAACTTCCATAGTTTGGCGATTGAAGTAATAACCAGTATTTAATACAGGATTTTCATCATTAAATTCAAACAAATTATGGATAAATCTAAAATGATCTTTCTTATCTGAAAATATATTTCTTTTCTCCACTCCTCGATTATAGATATGGTATATTTCGTTGTTAATAAATTGCGGCTTTTGCATTAAGAATATTATATCTTTTAAACTATTGAAGTTCAACTTCAATAGTCTCACTTCAATAGTCTTCGAGTTCTTCAATGGTTTTTAAATGTTTTTTGTTGTTAAAAGATTTTTGTGCTAAAATCAATTTAATATGTCAAGGAATTTAAAAATAATTTTTTTCGGAATAATTTTTCTTACTTTACCGGTTTTTGTTTCGGCTATTTCTTTGGGCGAAAAAACTGATTTTTTTGTTGACCCTACTTATGATTTATCTCAAAGAGAAAAAATCTCTGCTACCTTGGAGAGAATAGGTCAAAGAGCATATTTTTATATTGATGAGCAATGGTGGGAAACACTGAACTATCAAGAAAAACAAGAAATAAATCAAGCCCTCCGAAATTTAGATTACGAATTTTATTATAAAATTTATCCAATTTTAACTTCTAATTTTGGCTCAGAATGGAAACCAGGAATTGATAAAGTGGCCACTATTACAATTTTAATTCACCCAATGATAAAAGAAGCTGGCGGATATTTTAACAGTAGTGATGAATACCCCAGGTTACAAATTTCAACCTCAAATGAAAGAGAAATGGTTTATCTTAATGCTAATCATATTACTGAATCCTTAGCTAAGAGTTATCTTGCTCATGAATTCACTCATTTAATTACTTTCAATCAAAAAGAAAGAATTTATGGAGTAAAAGAGGAAGTTTGGTTGAACGAAGCTCGGGCCGAATATACTTCAACTCTGGTTGGTTACGATTCAGAATATGAAGGAAGCAATCTCCAAAGAAGAGTCGACATTTTTTTAGAAAAACCAACCGATTCAATTACTGAATGGCAGAATAAAAAAGCAGATTACGGAGCTATTAATCTTTTCACCCAATATTTAGTTGACCATTATGGAGTGGAGATTTTAGCTGATTCTTTAAAATCAGAAAATATTGGAATTGAAAGTTTAAATGAGGCCTTAGAAAAAAATGGTTTTGAAGAAGATTTTTCTCAAATTTTTACTGACTGGACTATTGCTGTTTTAGCCAATGATTGCTCTTTGGGTGAAAAGTATTGTTATAAAAACAAAAACTTAAAAGACTTGCGAATTATTCCCTCAATTAATTTTTTACCCCTTAGAGGTGAAAGTACTTTAGGAGTTAACCAAACTACTAAAAATTGGTCAGGTAACTGGTTCAAATTTATTGGGGGTAAAGAAGGAATCCTAAAGATAGAGTTTATTGGCAATCCAGAAAATTTATTTAAAATTCCCTACCTTTCAAAAAATATTCCTGGAGAATACTCTCTTGATTTTTTTCAACTTGACGAATATCAAAGAGGAGAAATTTTAGTTTCCGGATTTGGAACAGAGATTAATTCGGTAACCATTATTCCTACAGTCCAAAGCAAGATATCTGGATTTTTAGACCAGGAACCCGCTTTCCCATTTTTTTGGTCAGCTTCAACCATAGCTGTTGAGGAAAAAGAAGAACCTGTTTCCAAGTATTTAGAAAAACCAATTTCTGAAATGTTAAAACAAGAAATTTTAGTTAAAATTTCTGAAATTGAAGAGTTATTAAACCAGCTCAAAGCTCAACTTACTCGGATCGAAGAAGGGGAAGGAACAGAATCAGTTTCCGTCTCCTGCCAAAGGTTTGAAGAAAATCTTTTTTATGGATTAAGAAATGATAATAGAGTTAAATGCCTGCAAGAATTTTTAAAGGACCAGGGAACAGAAATTTATCCGGAAGGCTTAATCAGCGGAAATTTTCTTTCTTTGACTAAAGCTTCTGTAATCCGTTTTCAGGAGAAATATGCTCAAGATATCTTAGCCCCCTGGGAATTAACCGAAGGTACAGGTTACGTTGGTGAAACCACCAGGGCCAAAATTAATGAGATTTTGAGGCGGTAAATCGCTAAACCACGAAATTGCATGAAAATTGTATTTATTATTATTGATGGCTTAGGAGACAAACTCCTATCAGAGAAGAAAGAATGGCAAAGTATAATAGGCTATTGAAAATTGAAGAAGAGTTAAAAATTCAAAATTCTAAATAAAGACATGGATCCATATATAATCAATTTCAACAAAT
>LAZR01000618.1_pt1 | contig 26147 bp, 49 predicted proteins | sample 329461 | NCBI WGS metagenome assembly LAZR01 (sample SAMN03002196, study PRJNA259156) | marine sediment metagenome | biome: sea floor; feature: Hydrothermal impacted sediments; material: marine sediment; isolation source: Loki non-amplified sample from Loki's castle hydrothermal vent sediment ...
CCATCTATCCTGTCAAGTGGGCAAATGGAAAGCCCCCCGAACCCGGAGGCGAATCAAGGCTCAGGGGGCTAACCAAGAAAGGAGAGAATTATGGCTCTCTGGTTATTCAGTCTAATGTAGGTGTGGGACTTTCGGCATACGAGGCTCCTCCTAGCTATACAATAGTCTGTACAGCTCATCCAAACTCACCCCCAAGTACCGGGCCAGCCGGTAGAAGACGTGCAGGTGAGGGACCCGTCTCTGCTTCTTGTCGCTGGTCAGCATACGGGACACGTTGGACGCATCGATCCGCAGCGCCCGGGCTGCTGCTGACCGATTGACTGTGGCCAGCGGATCCGGAGCAGAGAGGTCAATCTTGGGTTCGGTGTTCCTTTCTGTCGCTGTTACCATATTACTTCCAGAGTAGCACGTCTGTTCAGTGTTGTCAATAGGGCATAGGGGGAAGAGTCGAGAACGGGCGAAAATGGCAGTCTGGGGGAGGATGCGGTGTTGCCTGCGTGGCACAGTGGTGGCTCTAGGGTTGTGGTTATCTGTCTAATGGCTTGACAGTTGGGCATAGTCAGGACGATAATGGTGGTACATTTCCACTTAGGAGGCGAGAGTGATGAAAAGCGGGTTTCAGAGGTTGATGGGATTGGTGGATGCTCCGTCTAGGGAGCGGTTGCGTGTTTATCTGACTGTAGGCGGAGTGGGACTTGCATCGTTCGGTTTCGTGATAGTGGTGGTCCTTGGTTCCGACTCATCTCAATGGCTCAACATTCTGGGTGCAATAGCGCTTGTTGCTGGTTCTCTAATGGCCATTATTGGTCTTAAAATGGAGGCGAGTGATGAAGCTGACTAGGACAGAGCGGGGCTGGGGCGCTCATCATATCTTGGGTAGTCGCTGCCGGTTCCGGCGTAACACTCTACTTGAGTTCGACGATATTAAGATAGTAGTGTCTACCGTTGGGTTGGCTGAGAATCTAGCGCGGAAGGATCAAGCAGTCACCCCTGAGGAGCTGTTCGACCCCGTAGCCGGGCTGGGGAGCTATTTTGAGACTATGGCTTTCCATGCTCTTTCTGAGGATAACCGCTACCATGATATTGATGTCTGTCGTTCGGTGTCTTTCGAGAGTCCGTGTCACATCGCAGAAATTGATGCGGATGACAAGGCCAACGATATGCACGAGCGGGTGGTTACGGAGCTAGGGACGAGACTTGTGCAAGGCATGAGGTTATAGCTAATAGTATTTCCACTGAGGAGGCGAATATGGCGGTAGGCTACATAGCTCGAACCGACCTAGCAAATCAGTATTATCAATATGAGCCGGTCGACAAATCAAAAGCGCCAGCTTGTCCTCGTTGTGGAGGCCGTCTGTTCCTGGAGTCAGAGTACCCGGGAGGGCAGCCTCCTTTTTATTGGCAGTGTATGGTGGGCTGTAGTCGGCAGTACTCCTTGGATGGGACGACGCCGATTGCCCACCATAACGGTAAGAAGCCGAGGAGGCACGTACCTCAGAGACCACTTCCGTCCGGGGCTCTGGTCTAACTCCGATGCCATACAAGAATCGTGGCCGCCGGGTGTTGGTAACTCGCGGAGCAGTACGGACACTGCGCCATGGTAACTGGCGACAGACCTATGTTGACTGTTCGGGTATGTGTATCGTTCGAGTCAATGGGGACGAGGCTCCCTGTGCCAGTGTAGACGGTCTGGAGCTACATGAGTTGTGGGGTGAGAATGGTGACCCGGATAAAGGGAAGTTCCAGCAGAGGATTCTTGCCTGCAATCTGCACCATGCTCTTATAGAGGATAGAGGACATCAAGGGGAATTTATGTTGTGGCAGTACCACTCTAGCCTGTTGCAGGAGGATGCCAACTTGGAGATGATACTGTTGGGGGGTTATCAGAAATGGGTCGAGAAGTGGAAGCTGGACGATAGCCGTTCCGGTTGTCTGTTGTTCGAGGGACCTCGTGTGGAGGATTATGAGTGAATCTAGAGTGGGGGTTTTCGAGAGGGTGTTAAAAGCAAAACAGAAGCGAGATATAGCCGACAAGATGCTGGTCTGGTTGAAAGACTCAGACTTCGCTAGCTGGCTGGACGCAACCAATATGATTCACCAAGTGGCCAAGGCCATAGATGAGGAGCCTTACGATGTCTGGAAAGCATACGATATATTGCGGAGTGTCAGGCGAATAGAGCTACGTAGCCCGAATGGTCGGAAGGGTGGGTACGTAGCTGACTTTACTCCGTTGGCCAAGACGGTGGAGGTTAGAGCGACACTCTGTAACGCCGCTTCTTGCCCGATACTGAAGTCTATCCGGGAGGTATTCCCTGATGCCAAGTAGGAGGATGCTATGCTGACGGTGGACAAGGTACTCAACAAGCAAGATATTCTGGAGATGCTGGAGAAGACCAAGGATGAAGTCGACGACATACGTGGAATGATACTGATCTGGACAGGCGATGGTACCGAGTACCATGCCAGGGTCAGGGGTATGGGTCTCCCGGAGGCTATCGGTTGGTTGACACTCGTCATCGATGGGGCGGTGCGCGACGTGAATGATGACAATGTGACGTGGACGAGCGATGATTCAGATGGTGGTGAAGAGGGAGAAGACGACGGTGGATAAACCGTCGCGTCCTCCTGTTCTGGGAGGTCTCTCAGTCAAAGTAGTCACCGGCTGTGGTAACATGTACGTGCAGCTCAACTGGTATCAAGGCCGTCTCTTCGAGGTATTTGCGACACTAGGCAAAGGCGGTGGTTGCAACGTCTGCCAGTCCGAGGGACTCACTAGGGGTATCACTGTCGGCCTCAAGTTCGGTGTCCCTGTATCCGAGTACGTCAGACAGCTCCGGTGGATTCGATGCCCGTCTCCGATGCCTTTCCCAAAGGAAGCAGCTGTGGAGAGCTGTCCGGATGCTATCGCCAGAACCTTGGAAGAGTACGGGAGTCTCAGTATGGATAGGGTGGTTGAGTTTTTGCTTGGTGCCAATGGCCATGAGGACAAGAGTGGGGCTTCTGTAGTGGACGAGAAGACACCTGTACCTGCGGAGGTGGCTGAAAGGTTGAAGCAGCTGGCTCAAGACCGCGAAGCATTGGAACTGTGTGAGGAGTAGATTCTATGGGAGAGGCGAGTAAACGACCCGGGGTAAACTTAGCTCCAAGCGCAATGGTAGACAGCGTGGCCGACTGGCCGCTCCGTCAGGTCGTGGAACTCCTCAAGAGGAAAGAGAAGGAAGATACGGGCGATAGCCAGCCGAGCCGTCTCCACTGCCGGTCTACAGTCAAGTCGCTGGTGGACGTTATCGACTCTGTAGCGTCCGACTACGGTGAGTCCCGCAACCGGATGTGTCGATGGCTGTCCTATCATGCTATTGCTATCGCTCGTGAGGATCCTATTATCTCAAAGTTAGAGCGGGCTCAGTCTACTATACGAGAAGCCTGTCTGCCGGAAGACGACACAGATACCTTGGATGTAATGAACAGTTTAGTACCCTACGCCCCGCGGGTTATGGACGACAACCCGGTGCATCTCCTGTTCTACGATGCTTGGGTGCTTTCCGACTTTGAGGAAATGGCGAGGGTCTGCGGGGTCTACAAGTACCGCATCGCACAAGTTTACCTTATCAAATCTATCGTTTCCGGGGACATCGAGAAGTTCGGGGAAACGGCATCCCGGCTGTTACAGGAGCTGACAAGATGGGATACTTGGATGAGTTTTCGGTTGGGCGCTTTGGAAATATTAGTGGAGAGAAAAAGTGGGTGATATACAGATTACGGTGTGTATTGGTGGGATGATATACAGATTACGGTGTGTGTTGACACACTAACACACGCCCATAGTCCTGCGCACGCGCGCGCGCACGCGATACATTATAGATGGGGAGGGGGGAGGTGGAGCTATGGGAGATCTGGGCGATTTTTGAGGGAAAAGGAGGTGATGCCTATCTGAAATGCCTAGTCAATTAGAGTAGAGCCAAATAAAATAGTAGGAGGACAAAATATGAAAAGGAGAATAAGGTTAGGGCTACTTGCTCTGGTTCTTATAGTTGCCTTGGCTTTTGCAGCGGTTGGGTGTGCCAGTCCCCCACCGGGGCCTAAGGGAGCTACTGGTTCAGTTGGATCTCAAGGCGTCCAAGGAGTTCAGGGAGAACAAGGACTGGTAGGACCGGCGGGGCCGCAAGGTGAGTCTGGACAAGGGGGAGCTATCGGGGCTACTGGCGCGACTGGAGCGACAGGCTCTGACGGTGCCGTTGGGGATGTAGGTCCCCGAGGACTGCAAGGAGCCAGCGGGATGGGGGCTGCTGGAGCGACAGGGGCTACTGGAGCAACTGGTGCGACTGGCGCAATGGGCTCTCAAGGCTCTGACGGCGTAAATGCTCCTGTGCTGGGACTTGTTACCAAAGACAGCAGTTGGGATATAGTTGATGGACAAAGGGGCGGCTTTCTGTTCTACAATACCTCTGGGCCGGAGTTTTACTACTTGGTGTCTGTCTCCGGATTAGTCTCCACTACCAGCTATACCCTCATCTACTACTTTGACCCATGGCCAGGAGCCGGCGGGTTTGCTATTGCTACTGGTGTAACCGACGCATCCGGCAACTTGTTCCTGGTAGGCGAGGTTGATCTTAACAGTAGTATTCCAGTGGAAGACGACCCCAATATAGCCGATGGCGGAGGGAAGCTCTGGTTGGTGCTATCCTCTGATTACCGCGAGGGGCAAATGACTAGATGGACTCCTGAAGGTTACCTGTTTGAACACAACCTCATAAGCTATACCGATACGGATCTTATCCAGTGACCTAACTGGCTCGATTCGCTAATAATCGAATCTCCGAGGACGCTCGGGGATGTACGGAGGTAGTCTACCGTACCTGATGATGATAGACTGTAGTGCTGGTAAGGAATGGAGGTGATGGAATGACATCAGGTTATATGGAAACAATAACGAGGTGTCGTCGTTGCGACAAGCACTATTCCCGTAGAAGTCGGTCACCGCACTGCCCGCACAATTTCCTTGCTGCGTTTCGGCGGCGGTCGACGGGGCAGGTGGAGCGATGTGCTCGGTGCGACAGTATCCGAACCGACGATATAGTCAGTGACCTCTGTGGGAGTTGCGCCGACGATTTACGGGAAGATCTGAAGGCGGAGGAAATGGGATGACACTACTACCACCACCATCAGTCCTACTCGGCATCGACCGTTTTGAAGCATGGTATCCAGGGCAAGACGACCTGGTAAGCCAGTCCATGGACTGGTATCACTCGCCGTCCCGCTTCCTGGGTCTATCGGTGCCTACCGGCAGCGGTAAAACGCTGGTGGCATTGCTCCTGTCCCACTTATCTGGATCCAGAACCATTATCCTGACGGCAACGAAAGGGCTACAGGCGCAGTATAGCCGAGATATCAGCTCGCTTGGTGGAGTCTTGGTAATGGGTCAAAATAACTTCCCCTGTCCTCTCGTCTATGGACTACGGGCGGACGAGGGTCCCTGCCATGATGGGCTACCCTGCCCTATCAAGGAGTCCTGTCCGTACCGCACCCAGCTCGCCGAGGCGACCCGTTCCCAGCTAGTCGTTACCAACTACGCCTACTGGTTGGCCCAGACCAATTTTGCTGTTGGCTTGGGGGAAATCGACCTGCTCGTCTGTGACGAGGGGCATATGGCCTTCGGGGCTATGGAAAATTACTTAACCATATTCCTCTCCAAGCTCGACATCGAACCTGTAGGCATCCACTTCCCTGAACCTGCAGGTGAGTGGGGAGCTTGGCGTACTTGGGCGGGAGTAGCGCAACCCTTGGCACAGGAGAATGCTGTCCGCATCGAGTCAGAGATCAGGGAGTACCGATCCCAGAACCGGCAGGTACCCAACCATATCTCTCGTGCTTTCCGTAGTGCCAAGTCTGTTGCGGCTCGCTTGGAGCGATTAACCAGCGTCAGTGAAGACTGGGTTATCCAGAAGACCTACCATGGTTATCGGTTTGTTCCGAAGTGGGTAGACAACTATTCTGACCACCTTTTCCACGATGTCCCGAAGGTTGTCCTGATGTCGGCTATTCTTTCCCACCGGGCAATCGACTACTTGGGGGTGCCAAAGGGTGACGACCGAACTTGGATAGAGGCTGATTCCTATTTCCCGCCTGAGAACACCCCGATATGGCATATCCCTACGGCACGTATCAACTATCGAACCGACGACTTCGGGGCGACTATTTGGGCATCCCGGGTCGACCAGATTATCCAGCGCCGCTTGGATCGTAAGGGGATAGTATTTACCGTAAGCTACGAGCGGGCGCGTCTCCTGCTGTCCCGTTCCCGGTTCAAGGATATCATGCTTACGCATTCAACTAGCGATGTGGTGCAGGTAGTAGATAAGTTCAAGACTATGGATCCTCCTGCAGTGTTAGTGAGTCCGTCAGTCACGACCGGGTGGGACTTTGCGGGAGAAACTTGCCGTTACATTGTCGTAGGAAAAATACCCTATCCCGACACTCAGGATCCTGTGACTAAGGCTCGTAGCGACGACGACAAGGAATGGACGAGTTATATGGCTATGGAGACACTGGTGCAGGAGTGTGGCCGAGCTACTAGGAGTTCCGAAGATCGGTGCGAAGTATTCTTAATTGACGATACAGCCAAGTGGTTCCTATACAGGTACTCCCGATTTGCTCCGAAGTGGTTCATGCAGCGTTGGAGGGGGAGCTTGGAGACTGTGCCGGAACCACTGGTCTAAATTTCAAAGAAAAGAGAGGTACAGTAAATGGACTGGAACGAGTATTTTTTCGGTATTGCCGAGGCAGTGTCTCAGAAGTCGCACTGTCTTTCACACAAGTTTGGGGCAATAGCTGTCCGAGACGGTCGGTTCGTGGTAGCTACGGGCTATAACGGGCCACCTGCAGGTTACCCACACTGTCCAGGTAGTGTTTGCCCCCGGCGGGTGGCTGGCTATAAGAGTGGTGAGGGTTTAGACATCTGCCCAGCGTCGCACGCTGAGAGGAATGTGCTTATCGAGGCCGCTCGTCTGGGTATCTCACTCTTAGGATGTAGGCTCTATACCACATCCCCATATCCTTGCCGGGAGTGTGCTAAGGAGATAGTTAATGCTGGGATACGCGAGGTATTGGTGATGATTGGTTATGAGTACCCTGATATCGGTTTGACGGGAGCTCAAGTACTGAATCGGTGTGGTGTGTCCGTAGTTGTTGTCGAGGGTAGCGAGAGGGATTCATCGTGACAGCGATATTTCTACAAGGTGATGCCAGAGTGGTGCTTCAGGGGCTTCCCGCTGATTTATTCCATTGTGTTGTGACTTCCCCACCCTATTTCGGGCTTCGGAAGTACGAGGGTGGGGAGGAAGTCTGGGATGGTGCCGCGGAGTGCGGACATGAGTGGGGCGAGGAAATGATTCGGCGTGACCGTGGGAGTGCCAAAGGTGCATCAGCAGTAGTTGGCAACCAACTCCGAGAGGTTAGTGGTGTCGAAACTAGGCAGGGTAATTTTTGTATCAAGTGCGGATCTTGGAGGGGTCAGCTTGGTAGCGAATCTGATCCCGGCCTGTATATCCAGCACTTGGTAGAGATTTGCCAAGAGGTTAAGCGAGTATTGCGTCCTGACGGGGTATTCTGGCTGTCTATTGGCGATTCGTGGGCGGGTTACTGGGGAGATAAGTATGCTCACAGGCCGTTTGGGAAGGATCGTAGTCCGGGACCCGGCACTCCTCCCAATAAGCGGAGTCTTGATTTCAGGAACGGTGGCGTTAAGCCTCTCGATATGATTCTTATCCCCTCTATGCTCGCTTTGGCTGCTCGTGATGATGGCTGGTATGTCCGGTCAATGGTGGTGTGGTGTTTGTCTGGAGGGACATACCTCTACACGCGGGCGCAAAAGGGTGATATGCCTATGATGATTCAGGATATGGTACGGCTAGACCCGAAAACGGTAAAATTGTGGAATGGGGAGAAATGGACGCAAGTGCTGGGTTGGTCAAAAGCAAACAGGGTTAGTGATGAGCTAGAGCTGGTACTGCGTAGCGGTGAGCGAATCAGCTGTAGTCCTAACCATAGGTTTCCGACTGAGCACGGGTTGCTGTCCGCTTCCAATATTAGCGTTGGCGATTGTCTGCTGTCTACTACTATTCCCGAACCTGTGTCGGTCAAGGATAGTTCACATATCGGACTAGATGCTGCTTGGTTAGCTGGATTGTATCTCGCGGAGGGTTCTAAGGCCGATGATACTATCCAAATAGCGGGTAATGTGTCTGATGAGGGACGTTGGGAAAGGATACAGTGTATTGTGGCGAGTTATGGCGGGGTTGCTACTAGAACTATCAAGGGCAATAAGATGGATATCCGCATCTACGGCAAAGTTCTAAATGCCATTATCGCTGAGCTTGTGTCTGGTCACAATGCTAAGACTAAATGTTTGGCTACTGTGTGTTGGCGGTACAGTAATGTGTTCCTGCGAGAATTACTGGATGGATACCTAAGTGGGGATGGTGGATGGGACGAGAAGAACCAAAGATGGAGATTGGGATTTGCGCGTAATTACAACTTAGAGCGGGATTTAAGGGTACTAGCATCGAGGTTAAGTTTTCATTTGGTTCTGAATTTATCCTATTCTAAGTGCCAGACTGGTACTTTCCCTTCCCATAAGGGGGAGATAAGATTCAGCAGAAATGGTCATCCTAACGAGAAGAATCCTTGTGAGGTTGTTGCTATCCAGAAGTCCAGATGCCGAGAGGTGTATGATATCGGGGTTGAAGATGAGCCACATATTTATGCTCTTGCGTCTGGCGTGCTTACTCACAACTCTAAGAGCAACCCGATGCCCGAATCGGTGAATGGCTGGAGGTGGGAACATCATAAGGTGAAAGTTGAGAGTGCCCGTTCTTCTACTCAGCCTTCTTCTACCGTGATCGGTGATGGTCGCAGAGATAACTTTGGTGGGTTATCCAATACACTGGCTACTGTCTGGCAAGACTGCCTAGGTTGCTCTAAGTGCCGGTCCAACGACGGCTACGTCCTCCGCAAAGGCTCGTGGCGACCTACCGATGCCCACGAGTATATCCTGATGCTTACCAAGACGAATCATTATTTCTGTGACCGGGAGGCGGTCTTGGAGCAGGGAGTGTATCCAGCTGGTGAGGCCCGGCAGGGAGGTGACGGTCACAAATCTTTGGGCGCGGGGAGCCGGACCACCGAGGGGCTGCATAATAAGGACTGGATTGGCAACGGTGGTCGCAATCTCCGTTCCGTTTGGTCATTCCCAACCAAGCCGGGGAAGTTCAACCACTATGCCGCTTATCCCCCTCGGCTTGCCGAAATCTGTATCAAGTCTTCCACGTCCGAGAAAGGGTGTTGTCCGAAGTGTGGTGCGCCTTGGGCTAGAGTTATCGAGAAGGGTCTGACGGCGCATGACGGAGATACTGGTAGTGGCTACGTTGAAGGCAGTACAGCGAACCGTCTTGCGTTGTTACGTCAGGCGGCACGGGAGTGGGGTGCGGAGTATGTCAACTCTGCCCAGTCTGTTAGCTGGCGACCGACTTGCACTTGCTCTGCCGGTGATCCCGTTTCCTGCCGGGTTCTCGACCCTTTCTCTGGTGCCGGCACTACCGCTCTTGTCGCCGAGCAGCTTGGGCTGGACTCAGTGTCCGTCGACACTAGCGCAGAATACATCCAACTCTCCAAAGACCGCCTTGCCGCCGACGAGCAGAAGCGAATAGACGAGTTTATCAAGACGGCCAAGAGAAGTGCCAGGAAAAGCAGCGCAAATAACGTCTAGGGGCTTGACAAGTTAGTGCCTGTATGTTATGCTTAATCTTGACTGTCAGGAGTACCAAAAGTAACAAGAGCAAGGAGACAGGACTAAAGAGAAAGGAGGTAGAGATGTGTACCATGTAGCTCTTGACCTTAGTCAGGAGCAGGTCAAGGATCTGAAGGTGCTGGCAGCGGCCAGCGGCATCTCAGTCTACAAGCTGGTAACCAGTCTGGTCGTAAAAGAAATCAGTAAGGAGGTATCTACAAAATAATGACACCAGGAATATCACTTAAACCTAGTAGCTTTGTGGAAGGGGGAATAGTCCCCGTCGATCGGAACGTAACCTGGAAAGAGGCCCGGTTCAACCTTTTCGACTACGTGAAAAAGAGTGGTGAGAAGGTGGCGTCGACTGTGGCTCTGCGCGTCACGTTCGTTGAGGATGACGGCACGGAGAGCGAGCAGCAGTACTCGGTCGGGGACCCGGAGCGCTTCCAGCCCAGTGAGGACGGTAAGGAACTCGTCGCTGTCGGCGATGCTGTGGCCTTGAGCAAATCATCCAACTATTACCTGCTGATGAATGCTCTGGTCAATGCCGGTTTCCCTGAGAACCGTCTTGGCGAGGACACCTCGGTTCTCGACGGCCTCTACACCTACAACATCGGTCTCCCGGAACCCAAGAGGTCGGGTCTGGCTCGACCCGCCGTTGCCGATGGCGAAACAGTCAGAGAGCGTGTCCTGAGCGTCCCCTCCCAGATACTCAAACTTCCGTGGGATAAGAAGGGCGGTGCCAAGACATCCGCTAAGGCGAAGGCTAGTGAGACCGAGGCCACCGATGACGAGGTGATCGCTCGGGCGCTGAAATTCGTGGCTGACGCATTGGGCGAGGATGAATCGATTATCCGCAAGGATCTGGCGGTGAAGGTGTTCAAGGATCTGGCCAAGGATCCGATGAAGGATGCCGTTGCCGGCCTCATCTTCAAGGATGAGTTTCAGGTGCAGCTACTCGCCGCAGGTTATACCTTGGACGGCGAGACGATCAGCAAGAGCTAGCATCCTGACCGGGAAGGTAATCACACAATAGAATAATTCTCTGGTAGGGGCTCATAGACTTCGAGAGCTATGGGTCCCAGCGAGAGAGTCATTTGGGGTAAGGAGACAACTGAATAGGGATAGCTTGCTAGTGTACATTGAAAGCTATCGGTAGTTGCCTAGGCAAGTGTGAAGTCTAACCGAGCTAGCAAGCACTCGCTGGATAGGTATTCGCCTTAGTGTCGACCCACTTTGCCGAAGCCATGGTATCCGGGAAGCGGACAGGAGTACCCATGGTGTCCAGCGAGAGGTCAGCCACCCATTCTCCGAGGGTGAGCCGAGCGATATCGGAGCGGTAGAGAGGCTCAACAGGCTGACCAATGGGGGAGTGCGTTCCGTGGCCAGGATACTGAACTCATGGCGTTCACCCCCGCCTCCGTGACGGAAGGTAGGAGGCATTAGATCTGGAGCCGGGCGGGATGATGGTAATCTGCAAGCCACAGGTTGCAGTCGTAAAGCCTGAGAACCCGAGAGACAGGACACCACACCTGCCTGGCTCCTTCAAACAGAATAGTGGAGGCTACGACTGGGGCGATACGGCGTGAGGGCGCGAAATTGGTAACTGAGCCGCCTGTTAAGCGAAGGAGGCAGATGCTTTTGATAGGGAAGCCCTCCGGGGTAGCGCTACCCCGCCCGGTCATCCAAGTAAAGGAGGGACTGTTATGTCGAATATGCCGTGCGAGTGCATAAGGTTACTGGCTGCAAGTGGGTATGTTCAGCCCAATCTCTTAGTACCCGGCCAGTACTTCCTTTATCCAATAGTGCTGAATCCTCGAACGCAGAGGCAGACTGTGGGTAAGAAACCGGTTCGAGCTGAGTACTGCCCACAGTGCGGCGTGGTGTTAGGAGAGTAAGAGGTGAGCGAGTCCTTTAGTTTTGCCGAGCATTCTGTTGGACACCAGTCTCCTGAGCAGACGCTCCTGATATTGACCTACGAGCTTGGCAAGCTCATCGAGTACAATCACAAAGCTCGTATTTACGGCGAGACAGCCTATTACTCAGACGCTAATCAGCAGAAGGAAATGTCTGACCTGATATCGATGGCTCGATATTATTGTGAGATGAAGGGTTGGGATTTCTCGGCCTTGACGCAGTATGGCGAAGAATGTTATTTAGAGCGAATGGAGGATATACGGAAACATGGACTTAGTTCAGGTAGAAGCTAGAGACTTGCCCGAGGCGTGGTATCTCTGTATCCGTGAGTGTATGGACAGAGGTCATATTTATACTATTGACAGAGGGAGTCACCAAGGGCGGCAGCGCAAGGAAATCGAGAGCATTACTCTCTTGGTGAAGTTCCCGGGATCCCGACCTATCGTGCCAGTCGTCGCACCGGGAGTACCACCGCCTTCTACTCAAGAATACGTTGAGCAGTACCTTCCCTACTTGCTGACTGGCCACAAGCAGGTTGGTGAGCAGTATACCTACGGTGAGGATATAGAGCACCAGCTCCCCGAGCTTATCCGGATGTACCGTGAAGACGGCTTTGGCACGAACCAGGCATGCCTTGCTGTGGGCAACAAAGAGTCTATTTTCTTGCCGGATCCGCAGTGTCTTCGAGTGATAGATACACGGGTTCGCAATAACAAGCTGGATTTCTACGTTTACTTCCGCTCTTGGGATTTATGGGCAGGACTTCCGTCGAACTTAGCGGCTATCCAGATTCTCAAGGAGTACATAGCCAGTGAAATTGGAGCAGAGGATGGTGAGCTGGTCGCCTACAGCAAAGGTCTCCACCTTTATGATCACCATTGGGATGTAGCAAATATAGCGTTGCATAGGAATACCTTGAGGGAGGGGTAGCAAAGATGGCTGAAGGTGACAAAGCTAAGGCGTATCAGGATGCGTGGAATAAGCTCAAGAGTGAAGTCCTGGATGAGAAGACCAGCTGGGGCAAGGAGGAACTCAAGAAGCGGATGGATGTGGTGCTAATCGAGTGTATGGGGGAATATCTATGAGCAAGAAGCCCCGGATGTTTCATCAGGGTGAGCAGTATGTGCTTATCGAGGAGCTTGTCAAAGACTATGTGAGCTTTAGTGGCTCTCACTATGTTTACTAGAATCACAAGGTAATGCATATCAACTTCGTGGCGGCAATGCGGCTCAGCAATCTCGTCTGGGCAGTGAACCGCGGCGTACTGTGCAGAGCGATTAGAAATACTGAGGAGGTAACCAAGTAGAAATGCCAGCAACAACAGCACCAACAGCAACGCTAGCCGAACTCAAGACGCTAGGATTCAGTAACGAGGTAGCGGAGCAACCGAGACGTCTCGTAGTTTCTGTGTCTGGCAGAGACGGGACGGGGAAATCCCATTTCCTGTTCACTGCTCCCGAGCCGGTATTCCTGTTCAATATCGATATCGGTACGGAGGGAGTGCTGGAGAAGTTCCAGGTATCGGGTAGAGATATCTATGTCTATGACGTCCGTGTGCCTAAAGGAGCGAGTCAAACGGTCTACCAGACGATGTGGGGTGAGGTCAAGGAGAGGGTAGCGAAAGTTTATCGGTACAATGAGGGGACACTTGGGATGGACACTGCCACCGAAGGGTACGAGTTGGCCCGTCTAGCCCACCTAGGTAAATTGACCCAGGTGTTGCCACACCACTATGTTGAGGTGAAATCGGAGTGGCGTGAGCTCATGCGATTGGCTTATGACTCTCGGATGTCCACAATCCTGGTTCAAAAGGTCAAGCCCATATACATTAACAATAACCGTACCAAGGACTACGAGATTGCCGGATTCGACGAAACTCCGTATATGGTGCAGCTGGCTTTAACAACATTCCGCGGTCAGGACGCAGAGGGTAATGTCCAGTTCGGGTACACCGTAGACAAGTGTCGGCGCAGAGCATCGTTAATGGGTCAAGAGTTTCGCACTGTGCTTCCGATTACCGACGAAGCGGATCTAAGAGTAGATCCCGTGGTTAACTTCGACTTCTTGCTCGGGCTGGTACACGATTAGAGACACAGAGAAATAAAGGGAGGTTATCGGTAATGAATCTTGACTCACTATTGGATTTCAATTCACCAGTTTTCTATGTCCTGCTAGGGCTAATCGCGGGTGTTCTGGTATTGGCGCTGGCCATCTTTATTACAGGCTGGCTGTCTTGGCGGATGGTTCGCTTGAGAGCTGCTGAGAAGGAGTTGCGTTCGGCACACACCTTGAACTCGGAGCTAGACAAGGCGGAGGTAGCTATCACCGAGAAGGTAGCTGCGGCGCCTGAGCCAGCAGTAGCATCCGAGGTATCAACCAAGGAGGAAGCAGTGCCAGGCGCCGCAGATGTGACTGAACCCGCCGAGCCGGATATCGGGTCGTCTGCACCGGATGTCATTAAGTCGAAGCCGGCATTCCTGAATCGCTACACCTATCACGTAACGGGTAACAAAGAGCCGTTTACCAGTCTACGGGACGCCATGAGTATGTTCCCAGCCGAGTTGAAGAAGCGGCCCAAGGACTGGACTCCCGAGTGGGCGAGGTTGCCTGGGTACATCCAGGACAATATCCGTCGTGAGGAAGTCACGGAGTAGGAGGGCGGCATTATGGCAGGTCGGTCCAGTTTTCGTTGGCGGTATCACTACTACCGGGGACTTGGCGTACCCCGTCGTCGGTCGGTGAAGATGGCTTGGGGGTTTACGTTCGGGGGTCGGAGGAGAAGGACAGACATATGAGTGACATTATATTCGATTTCTGGGCGTGTCAACGCCCTCTTACTCGAAAATGGGGTTCTGGTCAAGTGTTCCTTCGTCTCTCTGAGCGGTTCGGTAGGCCGGACTGTGCATTTGGTAAGACGGATAATATCCCAGATGGTGTCTTTTATGTCGACTACTCTAATGGTTTTGACTGGGCCTCCCTTCCCTTTGAGGACAACACGTTCCAGTTCGGCTATTGGGATCCTCTGTACGACCACCTGTACAAGAAGGAAGGGCAGGAGATATGGCGTGTGTGTCAGAGGATGGCTATCCTCCACACCCATATTTGGCCGCGGGCGTGGTTGAAGGGTGCCATTAGAGAGGGGATGGTAGCTATCACTATGGGGCCGATGAAGCAGATACGTTGCCTTCAGGTGTTCCGAAAGGGTGCTGTCTGAGTGATTGTCTACTGCAGTGACCTTCCAAATGATCAAGATATGATCAAAGCTCTTGGCGAGGTGGCAAAGCTGTGACTGAAATGATAGATCGATTTGTGGGGGAGTATCGATTCCTGTCTAACTTCTACCCTGCTTTGGTCGTACTGGATGGGGAGGAGTACCGAACCGTGGAGCACGCCTACCAAGCCGCCAAGTCCTCCGATCCTTTGACCCGTAAAGTGATACAGGTGCTAGAGACACCGGGGCTGGCGAGGTCGGCGGGTCGATCCAGAGTAGTTGTCAGGGATCTGCGGCCTGATTGGGACGAGGCCAGAGTTCCTGTTATGCTGGATCTGGTTCGTCAGAAGTTCTCTGACCCGCTTTTGGGCGCTAGGTTACTGGCTACGGACAACGCCCTGCTGGTCGAAGGCAATGCGCATGGGGATACATTCTGGGGGTCGGTGAATGGCAAAGGTAAGAACATGTTGGGAGTGGTCTTGCACATCGTTCGGGATGAGTTGCAAAGGAGGGTATAGTGGCCAAGATAAAACAGGTGAAGATGCGGCTCGGGTTAACCTTGGGGCGTCCGAACCAAGAGACGGTGATAGCCATAAACTATAATAGTACAGATCAACATACAACGACGTACCGGAGACGGATTCCACCCGAGAACGAGAGGTTCTTTATCCGGCTTCCCAAAGTGGTAGCCGACGCCTTGGGGGTGGAACAAGCATTAGCTGGTGACCAAGATGAGGTTGTGGTCAAGTTCCGGGAGCTTATTGAGCAGTATAAGTGCTTGGCCACTGAAGTGAACCAAGTTATCCTTTACATAATCCAAGTAGCGCCCGATTCTGTCGATAAGAGATCTGCATTCTCGCATGGCCATCTCAGTGTGGATGTCTGGGCGGGAACGTACGAAGAGACAGTGGCTGTAGCTGGTGATGGAGGCAAGCGGTACTCATATACTAGAGTAGAGAGTCCAGTCAATTTTACGGAAGGAGATGGGGGGAAGGTGTTCTATGATCCGACGGACAGGCGCGGTGTTGCCCGTTTCGATTGCCAGGCACCGTGGAATGAGCGGAATGCGTCTTTTTTCCTTTGGATTAAAGAACATATGTTGGAGCTTGTTGCTCGGCTAGGGGAGCTGCGCGACGCGGATAAGATGATTGAGACCATTAACGCCGACAGATTGTTGCCTCTGTTGGCGAGTCCTGACACTGCAAAGGAGTCGGAGCAGTGAATAACCTACTTTCTGCAGGTAATGACAAGCTCGGCGGCATTCTAATCTGGACGAAGGCTCGTTGGCGACCTATATGGGATAATATGTCGCCCCGGTTACTATGAGAGGACTCCGTTAGATGAATGTCTACTGCAGCAACCTTCCAAACGATCAGGATCTGATAAGAACCCTCGGCTCTATGGCAGTACCTATTCCAATCGCCTTCGGTGACTGCGTATTTTGGGGAGCAGGAGACGACGACGAGGTCATAAGAGTCTGTATCGAGCGCAAGAAGGCCGGGGAGTTTGCATCCTGTATCCGCACCGGGCGCTACCTCCACCAAGCACACCTAGCCAAACAAGCCGGAATGGACGTCTTGTGCTTGATTGTAGAGGGTCAGACCAGAGCGAGCCCTGACGACGGTCTCCTGGAAGTCCCGGTCTGGCAACCATTCATAACAAGGAATGGCGAGCAAAGGCGCAAACAGATCTGGGAGCCGGTCAAGCCGGCCACCGCCTACTCCCGCTTTGACCAGTATCTTACCGAGCTGGCCTACCTCGCCAACATCATCGTCAAGCGATCCTCTGATGTCCGGGAAACGGCATCAATTATCAAGGCGCTCTGGGACAACTTTCAGACTCCTCCAGGCAAGCACGTTTCTCTCCGCTATATCTACTCTCAACCTCCCCCACGAGTCCAGCTGGTTCGCCCGAGCCTAGCTCGCAGGGTCGCTTCCGAACTCGACGGTATCGGCTGGGAGAAGTCTGGGGTCGTTGCTCGGCACTTCGGTTCGGTGAGAGCTATGGTTGAAGCGGACAGCAAGGAATGGGCATCACTGGATGGTATTGGGAAGAGGACTGCTGAGAGTATTGTTCGTGAACTAGGCCAGTAGCTCTCATTTCCTCCCAAATACACCCCTGTATAACCCTTGACAGTCAGGCATAGGTGGGATAGAATACTGGTATCAAGTAAACAGATAGGGGGTGAAGGGAATGGAAATCAAAGTAAAAGGCAAAGGGATCACACCGCTGGTAACTAGCTTGCGAGTCAGGGCAAGGGATGATGCTGGAGCACTTTCCGGACTGGACATATTTGATATCGAAGATATTGCTGGTCAGGAGTTCGATGTCGTGGCAGTCGGCACTCACACGTATGAGGACAGAAGTACGACCTCGGTCGCATGGCTCGATACCCCCGCTGGAATCCGAGAGGTCGCCTTGGTGAAGCTAATCGTAGTTGAGAAAAGCTAACTCCCCCCAAGGAGAGATGGAGAAATGACAGATCTTGAATACGAGCTAAACGAGGCAGAGAAGAAGGCTTGGAAGAGCCTCGCCCGGTACAAGTTCCAGATGTTCGGTTACTGGGCGGCCATCTGGGTACATCTCAACAGGATAGGTCACTTTAAGCGCCCCAATCCGTTCAGGAATCTTGTTATCTTGGCATCAGATCACCGGAAGTCAGGAGGCGATAATGTTCAAACGTCTATGGGCTAAACTCCGGAATCTGCAAATCATCAGCAACCGGAAGTACCACTTCGTAATGCGGGAGGTCTACGTTGCGGGCATTACCGAGGGAGCCAGGCTGACCAAGATAATGATGGAGGCTGAAGCTCACGACAACAAAGGGTGTCTCCTAGGACCAAAGGACGCCGAGGCAGCAGTAGCTGAAGCCGAGCGTATCATAAGAGGGGGCAGGAGGTAGCGTAGAGATGCTAGTTAAGCCAGAACCGTACGACTTTGAGAGGACACTAATAGCTATGCTGAAGGTACACGGATTTTTAGGAAGGAGGGGTGGCTCAAGGTGATAGTAGTAAATAAGCTGACTGCGCCGGGTGGTATCCGGCGAATAGATATCCACTGGGACACCGTCAAAGTGGTGACACAGGACGGCAAGGACATCGTTTATAGGAAGGAGGCACTGAAGTAATGAGTTTTACTGATCAGAAGCCGAGAATTGCGACGGAAGAGGATGTAAAAGCTCCTTGGTCTGGGATTAAAGATGGCAAGCGATTCTACTGCCGTCTATGTGGACACCAATTTGAAGTAGGCGACGTTTGGCGTTGGGTGTATGCTGGCGCGATACACCATGTTAATTTGATAGTCTGTGAACAATGCGATAGCGAGGATGCCCTAGTACATTGGGAGCAATGGTGGCAAGAGTGGGAAACACTTGCACAAGGTAAGTTCAGATATATAGCAGACTGCTTTGCTGACACGGAAAGGGAATGAGTTACCGCTATTCTCGTAGACAGGCACCTCCACTACCTCCAGCCGAGTCTTTACCTTTCCCGGGCAACCTTATCCGGCAATGCTCGGACTGTGATCTCCGAGGGGGTTGCATAGCCCCTGTTCCCGGTGACGGTCCGGTACCCGCTGAGGTAATGCTAGTCGGGGAGGCACCGGGGGGGAATGAGGATGAGTGGGGTCGACCTTTTATCGGGCAGGCAGGGCAGTATCTCGACTCTCTACTGTTCCAAGTAGGAATACCTCGTGACGCCGTCTATATTACCAACGTAATCAAATGCCGTCCTCCGAACAACCGTGACCCAAAGCCCGCAGAGATTAAAGCCTGTGCTAAGTGGCTGAATATCGAGCTAGGGATCGTCCAGCCCCGTATCATAGTCGCCATGGGTGCTCCGGCGATAGCTCGTTTCTTGGGGCAGGGTGCCGGGACAGTAGAGCATCTCCGAGGTAAGCCCATTGAACTGGACGGGCGTGTCATTCTCCCCTGCTACCACCCGGCGGCGGCTCTCCGTAACACCGCCCTGCTCCGTATGTGTTCCGACGATTTCCAAGTACTGCGCGGGTTGGTCAAGGGGGTCAACCCTTCTGAATACTTGGTCAAGGACGAGTACCCTGATCCAGAATACAAGGTCGCCGATACTCCCCAGAAGCGGACACAGATGGTCAATGAACTACTGGACGTGGGAGAGTTCGCTATTGACGTCGAGACAATCAAGAAGAACACAGAACTCTGGAGTGCGCAAATCAGTAGCTACCCCGGTACTGCTTGGTTCGTCCCAATGAAGCCCGGATACACAGGTCGAATGGATCTGACGCAATGGGACTCTCTGGCGATTGTCCACTTCTATCTGAACGATATCAACTGGCTCAACATCACTGATAACCGATTCCTTGACTCAATGTGTCAGGCCTACCTTCTCGGTCTTCCGCAAGGTCTGAAAGAGCTAGCATCCCGTCTATGCGGCATCGATATGGTCTCCTACTCGGAGATAGTGCGACCTGGGCAACGCAAACTGTCGCTTGAATACCTTACCGAGGCAAGCAAGCGGGAGTGGGCGGACCCACCGGAGATCGAGGTAACCAAGTGGGATAACAAGGCCGGCAGAATTGTCACCCGCAACAAGAATCCGTGGCATATCTCCCGCAAGGTAGCTCGTATTCTCGCCGATACTATGGACAGTATTGACGTGGATCCTTATCAGCGCTGGCGGAAAATCCCCGAACAGGAGCGGGCAGAGATAGAGAAGAGGCTAGGGGCTATGCCTGAGTCCTCTCTTGCGGATATCCAGTTCGAGGATGCTGTACAGTATGCTTGTTTGGACGCATCCGCCACCCTCCGGGTCAAGCGCAAAATGGATGTGCTAATTTCGCAGCTTGGCGTGGACTTCGCACTTTTTACTGACATCAGGATACTCCCGATGGTTCAGGAGATGATGCAGACCGGAATGGCGGTTGACCTCGACCACTTCCGTAACTTGTCGGCGGACTACGATGCCCGGATGAGAGCCAAGGCTACTGAGCTGGCGAGTGTGGTTGGTCACTCGTTCAATCCGAGCAGCTCCCAGCAGGTAGCTCAGGTTGTCTATGGTGAGCTAGGCTTCAAGCCGACTAAGTTTACACCAACCAAGGAAATCAGCACCGACGACCAGGAACTGAAAAAGACGAAGCACCCGGTGGCGAAAGGCATCATCGAGTACCGGCGTCTGTCTAAGATGAAAGGGACGTATGCGGATAACTTGGTGCGGTCTAGTTACCCCGATGCAGATGGCACACCAAGAATACACACCGTGTTGACGACTACCCGTACGGAAACGGGGCGCTTGAGTTCCAAGAAGGACGATGATGGTGGAGGGGCTGCTCTCCAGAATATTCCTGTCCGTAGTAAAGAGGGCAGAAGAATCAAGGAGGGTTTTGTTGCACCTTACGGGAAATCGTTACTAGAGGCAGACTATGGGCAAATAGAGCTGGTTGTTCAAGCCCATGTAGCCAGATGTAAAGAGCTTATAGCTTTGTTCCTTCGAGGGGATGACCCTCATACCACGACCGCTTCTAGGATTTTTGGTGTTTCCTACGAGGATGCTAAACAGAGCAAGTATCGTTACCCTGGAAAAACCATGAACTTTGGGGTCATCTATCTCATTTCTGGCCAAGGGCTATCCAGCCAAATTGGAGAGTATATTTCGGACCTAGAGATGGAGGGTACCCAAGTAGACATCGAGCCTTGGGATGCTCTTACTTGTGATAAGTATATTGCCGAGTGGTATAAGCTGTACCCGGAGGTTAAGGACTATCAGATGGAGCAGGTGGCAATGGTAAGACGCCACGGATACGTGCAGGATATCTTCGGGAGAATCAGGTATATTCCTGAAGTGACCTGCCCAATTATGCGTATCCAGGAGTCGGGCAGAAGAATGGCTTGCAACATGCCGATCCAGGCCGGGGCTCAGGGCATCATAAAAATGGCTATGGGGGAGTTGTGGAGAGGGTTGCCGAAGACCGAGTGGAGAGACCTAGTTAGATGGCTTCTCCAGATACACGACAGCCTCTTAGTGGAAGTAGACGAGGATGAGGAGGTTTGGAAACCCTATCTGGCTTGGATGAGGAAGATTATGACGGGTGTTGTGAGTCTGGTAGTTCCGGTGAAGGTTGATTTTAAGGTGGGGAAGTCGTGGAGTACCTTAGAGAAAGTTAGTTTGGAGGTTTAGAGTGAACGAATTAGAGATTAGACACTGGGTGGGAAGCAATGCTTCAAGTTTGATGCCGGAGACGAACTTTACTCCCGAGGAGCTGGACCATATCGCAATGTGTATAGAGCATCTCTACAGATGGTATTCTGAGGGCTACCCTATCGGGGACTTCTTGACAGCGGTGGCTCAGAACAACTTTAGTGAGGCTTGCTTTCGGGCTGATGACACGAACAGAAAGGCACTTTATCTGTATGCCCTATTTTTAGCTAACAAAGTTCCACTTTGGAACCGGAAGGCGAAGGAGAAGGAGATAGTTGGAGCGAAGGATGTGCAGCCAATTCTTGTTCTTTGCCGCAACGTCTTCGACTTCGCCGAACATGGAGATTACTCCAATGGTGTGGAGGCATACGGTATGGACGAGGGTGTTGTCCGCTCTGGAGAAATACTGGATAAATACCGGGAGGAGCTAGAGAAGTATGAGCGAGAGTAGGTCATTATGTAGTCGGTGTGGTGGGCATATGGAGGTCGACCCCGACTCCAAGTACGAAGATGGTTCGGAGGACGAGACGAGTGAACCGCTCTACGGATGGTACAAGTGTCTGGAATGCGGACATACGAAGGAGATCGACTGATGGGTTTTCCAATCGAGGTCACGGGGCGACTCGTTATAGACTATCGTGCCCGGGAGTGGTGCAGGCTACCGTATCCTGACCATCCGAAGGGGTGTCCTAACTTTGACCACAAACTCATTTGTCCGCCGCAGGTTTGTCTGATTGAGGAGTTCGTTGACCTTGACCACAGTTTATGGCTAGTTGTGGAGTCATTTGATCTCCAAGAACATGTCGAGAGAATGAAGGCTCGGCATTCGGGGTGGTCTGATAGACAAGCCCGCAACGTCCTGTACTGGCAGGGGAGCGTGAATAAGAAGTTACGGTTGGCCTGTGAGTCGCATGTTAAGACCGTGGGTGGCGTATGGACGATTTGCCCCGAGGCAATGGGAGTTAATGTTATACAGACGGCCAAGCAGGTAGGGTTGCCGATCAAGGCCAGACCTACATCGCTGGTCTTCAAGATTGGGTTGGTCGGTTTTCAACTAAGGAGCAAAGTATGAGACCTTTCCCTGACCCTTCCATACTCCTGCATCCCCAGATACCAAAGCCGTTGCACCTGCTCAACCCCAGAACCATCTTGGGGGACGTCTGGTGGAACAACGCCCGCCGGGAGGCCTACTGGCGTCACGGGTATTACTGTCACGCTTGCAGTGTCCACGGAACCGAGGCTGCTCACCAGAAGGGGCTTGAAGCCCACGAGATGTATGATATCGACTATATCACCGGGCGGGTTGAGTTCATTGAGGTGGTCGCTCTGTGTCACTTCTGCCACAACTATATCCATCAAGGTAGACTAGATATGATTCTCCGCAAGGGGGAAATCACGGCGGTGTTCTACCTCGCTGTCCTGCGACATGGTGAGCGTATCTTGGAAAAGGCTGGTCTTCCCCTCGACCTTGATGCACAGCTGATTGACCTGTTACGTGACGCAGGCAAGATGTGCGACTGGGGGGATTATCACTTGGTGATAGACGGTAAGAGCTACGGTCGGCGGTTCGAGAGTATGGAGGAGTGGGAGAGGCATTGGGAACAGGGGGGCTTGACAAAGTAGTTAGTCGGGTGTATGCTTAGTTGTGTGAATAGACTTGTGACAGGGAGGTTGGAAAGATGACGGTAGACGAAGCTAAACGGCTAAGGTACAGGCAGACTGTCTACGAGATTGGCGAGTACAATGCTGACGGCACTACTCGTCGCTGGCGAGTGTCGGGTGCTGTCAAGACTTGGAAGAGAGACCCAACCCGTGTCCGTGTTCCGATAAAGCACGGGCTGTATGCCAATGGAGCTATTGAGGAATGGAATGCTCGGTATTTTACTACGAAGGAGCCAGCTCCCCAGGAAAGAGAGAAGTCCAAGGCTCTGAAGCGAAAGTGAGCAACAATGAAACACTGGCACTACAGTAGACGAACCGATCAGCCTGTTCAACACGCTCACGGCGGTGGACATAAGACCCATATTCACGCTAGTTTAGGTTGGCACAGTTACGGCAGAACTAGAGCGTCTCTTACGAGAAATGCGCGCAGAACAGATCGGAGGTAACAGGATATGGCTCAATCTTACTTTATGTTCGCTAATCACAGGTACGAGATAGTCCGTAGAGGCTTCACCACAGCAAAAGAGGCCGACGAGTACAGCCGCAAGCACTATGGGGGATTTGCCCAATATAAGAAGCTCACCGATGGAAAGTACGTCCTTGGGGTGAGACGGACCCCGATGCGGAGGAGGTAAGCAGAGATGGCTAGAAAACCGACCATATCGGAGATAAAACAAGCGACACGGGTGAAGTCCCCTCACTTCTTTGACCGGGACACGCTCCGATTCTTCGGGCAGACTATGAGCAGTTTCAAGGTTGCTGTATCGCCGTGGGGTAATATTTTCATTTATGCTAGAAGCTACGACCGGGATCGGAATATGATGCGTGACCGAGGCGTGAAGCAGTTTATGGGGTACACTTTCCGGCAGTTCAAGGACGGGGATTTGAAGACCGTTCAAGGTGGTCGCTACACCACCCTACAGGAAGTCCAAAAGTATATCCGCTGGCACTAAGGGAGGACAGTAATGGTAGACAAGATACTAGCGAAAGAGCTCGTAGATTACTCCAAGTCGGATAAACTTCTGGAGTGGCAACGACTCATCCCGTGGATTAACAACTTCGCCCAGAAGAAGGCTAAAGGCATTTTCAAGCAGAACTTGGCGGTCAAGGCTCTCGCCGATTACTTGGCGAAGGACGTTCTTGAGCGCTATGCCGGGAGGAGAGGGGGTATCAGTATGGATGCTGCGACCAAGCTACTGTTTGGGACTCTGATGCTCCGGCACCTTATGCCGAGAATTAACAGAACTGCTGAGAAGATGAAGAAGATGGGACTGAATAAGGGCAAGCTGGTTAAGGAGCACCCTGATAAGAATGTTTTCCGACATCTTATGAGATAGGAAGTAACAGGGGGATGAACAGAGATGGCTAAAAGAAAAAGAGTTGTGCGGCATCGGTGGGCGCATATCGTCAAGAACCCCAAGGGGTACATCGACCCTTACAAGGTCGTTGTCGGGCCGTCTCGTACTTTTCACAGTTGGCACAAGTCTCGTGGATCGGCTGTAGCCGAAGCATCCCGGATAAACAAGTCTCACAGTGGCTATATTGCTAGTTATGGAGGGTAAACGGAGATGGTGATAAAGAGGCGGAAGGTTACTAAGACGCCAGTCCTGTTTCGTAAGTGGCCAAAGTCAGAGGGAGGCGGTGTTATCGCTATATTCCCCACAGAGTTGGGGACTGATAGTCCTTATACCAGTATGATGTATGAACGCGTTGGTCAGCATGGGTCGGGAGACCCACAGGGGGTTGTCCAACAAACCAAGCGAGCTACGCCGTCCGAGTACGCTGGTCTTCTCAAGGAGCTGCACAAGATCGGCTACCGCAACCTGGTAGTCGTCCAGAGGCTTCAACAGAGCTTTCTCGCCGAGAGGCGCAAGAAGCTAGCAAAGTATCGCGGTCGGTAGGAACACAACATTAGGGGAGGAATAACGATGGCTGTATCAAAATTAAGGTGTCCCGAGGGGCACATCACTATCCAGAAGAGAGGGATGACTCCCTCCAGGACAGGTCCCAAGCAGAGGTATCTATGCGTGACCTGTGGCCGGACTTTCTTTGACGTGAAGCCCAAGCGGAAGTCCCGGGCGAAGAAATCTGACTAGGGAGGTATCGGGAAATGGCTAAAGGATTTAAGAAGGTAGCTTTTCGGAGAGCCGAGGGTGGTAGCTTGCAGGGCAGAATCAATACTACGTACGCACGGCTGGTAAAGGTCTTTGGTCAGCCGAACTCAAAGGGTGACGGCTATAAGGTGGACGTTCAATGGATTTTGCAAGCCGGTCCGGGTGTCATTGTTACTATCTACAACTGGAAAGATGGTAAGAATTATCTTGGCAAAGAGGGACTTGCCGTTAGCCGGATACGGGATTGGCATATCGGTGGCGAAACCAAGGGCGTGGTGAACCTGATTCGTGCTGCTCTGGGTTAGCAGTCCCTGACGAAGAAGTCTGACTAGACGGAGGTAGTTATGCCAGTAGACTCGAAGGACATTAAGGTCAGATGGCACCCTCAGTACGAGCCGTCGGCAAAGAAGGTTATCATTACAGGATACCGGGTCTATGCCTACGTAGGGCATCCTTTGCTGGGTGTAGTACGAGGGAGCGAACATATCGTAAAAACCGAGCGAGAGGCCAAGAAGCTGGCTAGTGAAATGAGAAAGAGGTTCAAGTAGGAGGTAGTTCATTATGGCAGGTGCATCACTATTAGCAACAACTCTTCCAACCGTGGTGTCGATGGGAGTCACCAGCCAGGCTATCACTCATCTGTTCCCAGGCGAGAAGAGGGGTAGGGCTACGGCCCGAACTGGCCGAATAGTCACCGTGGGAGTAGCCAAGACCAAGATCAACGCTGAGAAATTTGCTACCAAGTACCGCAAAGCCCTGAGAAAGAAGGATATGCCCTATATCGGTAGGGTCAAGGTTACGAGATTATCGGGTGGCTATACTATTACTTATCGGAGGGGGTAACTGGGTATGAGAATAGCGGGAGTGAATCTAAAGTATGACAGGAAGTTCGGCTCTTACTTTGGGACGACAGCCCCAGAACCGTATAGCACAGGCAAAGATGAATTCAAGCCGTCCTTCAGAACTATCTACGTTAGCTCTGAGGTGTATCCAGGTACTAGCAAGAGCTTTTTCTATATCACGTCTCATATTCACGGCAGAATGAGACGGTACAGGACGAGAAGATGGTACGACACGAACGTCGCCAATATATTCGCCAGTGGTAAAACACTCAAGGAAGCAGTCAGGAAGTTTGAGCGCAATTTCAAAAATAAGATATACAACAAGGGTTGACGGAAGGGGTAAGCACCAATGGCTCTGAATAAGCGACGTAAATTTAACGGTAAGTGGTACGACCTCGACTTTACCGCTGAAAAGCAGTACTGGCGGAACTTCGATGAGCGGCTGGC
>LAZR01000619.1_pt1 | contig 26114 bp, 25 predicted proteins | sample 329461 | NCBI WGS metagenome assembly LAZR01 (sample SAMN03002196, study PRJNA259156) | marine sediment metagenome | biome: sea floor; feature: Hydrothermal impacted sediments; material: marine sediment; isolation source: Loki non-amplified sample from Loki's castle hydrothermal vent sediment ...
CTGATCAAGTCTGGCGAAACTTGCAGGCCATAGACGTCCTCAAGATGAGCACGGATATCGCGGACCGTCAGACCGGCTGCGTAGAGGCCAATGATCTTGTCATCCATCCCATCAATGCGGGTCTGACCCTTCTTCACCAGTTCAGGTTCGAAGCTACCGTCCCGGTCCCGTGGCACAGCGATAGGCAGTTCGCCGTCTTGCCCCTTCAATCTCTTGGCGGATGACCCGTTGCGACGGTTGGTCTGATCAGGCGGGGCATCCTTGCCGTCTTCATAGCCCAAATGTGACGTCAACTCAGCACCGAGCATTCGCTCCATCAGCTTGATCTTGAGCTCTTTCATTAGACCGGCATCGCCAAGCAGGTCTTCAGGCCGCTCGCAGCCCTTCAGTAGTTCGTCCAGCAGTTCCTCGGATATGGTCATCGTCCTTGCTCCTCTCAGGAAGCATGGACCAGATCGCAATTACACAGAAGATCGGACACTCTCCTGATTACCGGGTCAGCGTCTTCATCCCGCGGCTCAGCCCTTCGAGGGTCATGGGCACCATGGCATCCTGTCCAAAGATTTCCTGCACCATTTTGATCGATTGCGTGTAGGGCCAGTATTTCTCGGGGATCGGGTTAATCCAAAGGTTGCTGGTCCACTGTTCGCGCGCGCGTGACAGCCAGACTGATCCGGCTTCGGCATTCCAATGTTCGTTGGCCCCGCCGGGATAGGCGATCTCGTAGGGGGACATGGATGCGTCGCCGACGAAAATACATTTATAATCAGAACCGTAGGTGCGCAGAACTTCCATTGTGTCCAGCTGTTCGGTCCAGCGGCGACGGTTGTCGCGCCAGACGCCTTCGTAGAGACAGTTGTGGAAATAGAAGTGTTCGAGGTGTTTGAATTCGGACTTGGCGGCGCTGAACAGTTCTTCGACGGTTTTGATATGCGGGTCCATAGAGCCGCCAATATCCAAAAACAGCAAGACCTTGACCGCATTGCGCCGCTCGGGGCGGGTTTTCACATCGAGATAGCCGTGTTCTGCCGTGGCGCGGATCGTGCCGCCCAGATCGAATTCGTCATTCGCTCCGTCACGGGCCCACCGGCGCAGACGTTTTAGCGCGACCTTGATGTTGCGGGTGCCCAGTTCAACGGAATCGTCAAGGTTCTTGAATTCGCGTTTATCCCAGACCTTGACCGCGCGTTGATGGCGCGATTCATTCTGGCCGATGCGTACGCCTTCTGGGTTGTAGCCATATGCGCCGAAAGGCGAGGTGCCCGCCGTTCCAACCCATTTGTTGCCGCCCTGATGCCGTTCTTTTTGTTCCTCAAGCCGCTTGCGCAGCGTCTCCATAAGTTTGTCAAAACCACCCGCGGCTTCGATCTCGGCTTTTTCTTCCGCGGTCAGATGCTTTTCAGCCATCTTTTCCAGCCATTCATGCGGGATATCCACCGCCTCCATCACCTCGTCGAGGCTGATGTTTTCAAGACCAGAGAAGGCTGCCGAAAAGGCGCGGTCGAACTTGTCGATGTTGCGTTCGTCTTTGACCATGCTGGTGCGCGCAAGATAGTAGAACGCGTCTACGTCATAGGTCGCAAGCCCGGCCGACATACCATCGAGAAACGCCAGAAACTCGCGCATGGACACAGGCACCTTATGCTGGCGCAGTTGCTCAAAGAACGGCAGAAACATATATTACGCTCCGGTTAGGACTCGGTCCAGAACGACTGTAAGGATCATGCCCACGATGATAAAGGCCATCGCAAAGCCCACCGCGTATTGAGCAATATCCTTGCGGTTTCCGTTGCGTTTACGGGCGGTCAGCCCCCCGATAACAGCGCCGATCACGGCGAGAAGTATGACGATCATTTTAACCCGTTTCGCTAATTATTTGAGCGGGTTAAGCGACGCGATCTCGCGCATTTTGGCCCGCACAGCCCAGTCAGAGCCAAATCCGTACCGTGCCCAGCCCAGACTGTCCAGCCTGACGGCCTGCGCCTCGGCCGCGCGGTTTTCCAGTTCAAGCGCTTCGGCACGCAACAACAGCAAGGTGCTGAGCAAGGCGGCATTTTCGCGCAAGCGTGCGGTGTTGATATGGGGCGCGATCAGACGCAGCGCTTCGTCACCCTGACCCTTGGACACAGCATAAGCCCCCAGTTGCGTCGCGACATAGGCGCGGTGCAGGTCCGTTCCGGGGGTGCGCGCGTAGAAAAGGTCGGACATCTTGTACTGTTCATGCGCGGCTTCGGCGTCACCAGATTGCAAGGCGCGGCCCATCGCGTAATGGGCGAAGGCGCGGCGGTGATCCTGCCAGCCGAGACTTTGCGCGATCTTAATGGCGCTATAGGCAGCGTCCTGACGTTGACCACTGGACCGGCCGGGTCCAAGAGCGCCTTGAACGGCGGCGTTCCATTCGCGTGGGGTGCGGGTCACAAACCGTGCTTGGGTCGAGGTGCCGCCGGGATTGATCCGTGCAAAAATGCCGGGCAGGGCGTTGGCCACTTGACCCCGTGTCATGCCGGACCGCAGCGCAGGATCGTAATAAGCGCGCAGAATTGTCATATCAAAGCCGGTTAACACGGTATGCACGTTGTCATCGTTGAAGACTGAATCCGGCAAGCGGTAAAGATCATTCAGCGGCCCGAGGGCTTGGGCCAGCTCTTCGTGCAGGCAGTCGCGGACCTCTTGCGGGCTGGCGTCATTGGGGATGAATATCGACACGCGGCTGCGGGTTTTCAGCAAGGACCAGTTGGTCTGCGCGGTGCGGCGGACTTTCTTGTATTCATCAAGGCTGCTGACATTCGGGGCCACAAAACAGGCGGCTTGCGGCAGCACCTTGCTGATGGTGCGACGGCTGACGGCTTCGACCGTGATATTGGCTGCCGGGTTGGTTGTCGGGCTGATGTCGATGCGGGCCTCTTGCCGCAAACGGTTCATCAGCGCGGTCAAGTCAGGGCCGAGGGTCGGCGGCGGCGCACCGATGACGCGCACGCTGACGGGGCCTTCGAAACGGGTGAAAACGGGCAGCTCTTTACCGCTTTCCATACGGAACGACAGCTCGATGAAATCAAGTGATAAATCGTTGTTGGACCGCGGCGCGGGCAGCGATTGATGCACAGTGAACCGTTTCATCGCGGGCAAAGAGGACGTCGAGGCGGGCTCCATCGCGGCGCGGGTGACCACACCGGGGTGCGAGGCCGGAACACAGGCACTGACCGCTAGCACGAGGGGCAACAGGAGGATCTTTTTCATGGACGCGCCCCCGCTGCGACAGACGTAAAGACCGTTCGGGCGACTTTAACGATATCCAACGCGGTGCGCACGAACAGTGCGAAAATCATATGCATCATAAACCTGACTGCCCTTTTGAGCTGATTACAGGTGTTTTTTCGCCCGCTATCCCGACCATTCTAGGGAGCAAGCATGTCAATTTAGAGAAAAATGTTAACAAATAAGGCAGGCTTGTGACCATCGTTGCCGGAACGTCACAAGTAAAGCTATTAAAGCTATTTCGCTGGTCGCCATGAAATAACGGGGCAGCGGACAATATCAGGCGCGTCAGGGCGCGGCGTGCCGCGCCCTTTTCGGGTCACTTTTGCGCGCGGGCCATAAAGGCAAGGCGTTCAAACAGATGCACATCCTGCTCGTTCTTCAACAACGCGCCGTGCAGCTTGGGCAGGGCAGATTTGCCGTCTTTTTTCAGATCGGACGCCTCCAGATCTTCGGCCAATAGAAGTTTCAGCCAATCAAGAACTTCGGACGTCGACGGCTTTTTCTTCAGGCCTTGCTGGTCGCGGATGTCGTAGAATTGGGTCAATGCGGTGGTCAACAAGGCGTCCTTGATGCCAGGGTGGTGAACCTCGACGATCTTGCGCAGAGTGTCCATCTCGGGGAACTGGATATAGTGGAAGAAGCAGCGGCGCAGAAAGGCGTCGGGCAGCTCTTTTTCATTGTTTGAGGTGATGATCACGATGGGGCGGTTCACCGCCTTGATCGTTTCGCCGGTCTCATAGACGAAAAACTCCATCTTATCGAGCTCTTGCAAGAGGTCGTTGGGGAATTCAATGTCCGCCTTGTCGATCTCGTCGATCAGCAACACGGTTTTGCCCTCCGCTTCGAAGGCCTGCCACAGCTTGCCCTTACGGATGTAGTTCTTTACATCGTGCACGCGCTCTTCGCCAAGCTGGCTGTCGCGTAGCCGGCTGACGGCGTCATATTCGTACAGGCCCTGTTGTGCTCGGGTCGTGGACTTGATGTTCCATTCAATCATCGGCAAGCCCAGCGCATTCGAAACCTGACGCGCAAGTTCCGTTTTACCTGTACCCGGTTCGCCCTTTACAAGCAGAGGGCGTTCCAGCGTCACGGCCGCATTTACCGCAATCGTGAGGTCATCTGTGGCAACGTAATCTTGAGTACCTTGGAATTTCATCTTGTTTTCAACCTTCTTCAACGCGCTATTCTTGGTCCTTAAACCAACAAACATAAGCATTGTGTAGTGACAATCCGCTAACGCTGCGTTAGATGCACGCCACGGGAGTGATGTCGGGAGACGCGCCTTCATGACAGGGATTAAAGACCGCGATGGGGAATGATATGAAGCAGGAAGTTTTTTTGGCGGATGGCTATACACCCGCTGAAGACGAACCGTTCATGAATGATCGGCAAGTTGAATACTTCAGACGCAAGCTACTGAATTGGAAATCCGAACTGCTGGCAGGAAGCCGCGATACCATCGAAGGCTTGCAGGACGGCACGCGGAATATCCCAGATGTAAACGATCGGGCCTCCGAAGAAACAGACCGTGCGCTTGAACTGCGCACACGGGACCGCGCACGCAAGCTGGTGAGCAAGATCGACGGGGCGCTGCGCCGCATTGACGAAGGTGAATTCGGGTATTGCTCTGTCACGGGTGAACCTATCTCGCTGAAGCGTCTCGACGCGCGTCCAATCGCAACAATGAGCCTCGAGGCGCAAGAGCGTCACGAACGCCGCGAGAAAGTCCACCGCGACGATTGATCGCCTGAAGACGGTGTCGCGCATGATGGCATTCGTATGAGAATAATAATGAAAGCGCCGCGGTGAGAGCCCGGCGCTTTTGTGTATGAAGCTGACAAGACAGGCTTGGTAACATGGGTATCAGCAACGCAATTGTAATAGGTGGTGGGATCGGCGGGCTGGCCGCAGCGGCGGCATTGTCACGTCGGGGCATGGCCGTCACTCTACTTGAACAGGCCCCCGCGATTACCGAGGTTGGCGCAGGCTTGCAGATCAGTCCAAACGGCATCGCGGTACTGCGCGCCATGGGGCTCGAATCCAAGCTGACCGAACGCGCCGCCGTGCGGGGGCAGGCGGTCGTGTTGCAGGACTATAAGACAGGCACGCGTGTCGCACGGCTTGACCTGATGCGCGGGCAGGGTGCGTACCCATATATGTTTGTGCATCGTGCGGATCTGGTGGACATCCTTCTGGGGGCTGCCAAACGAGGCAATGTGTCGATTGAGCTGGGCGTCGAGGTGGCAGAGGTGACGCCCGGTGCCACGCCGCAACTGCGCCTCACAGACGGATCGCACCGACGGGCCGAGCTGATCGTGGATGCCAGCGGCATTCATAGCCGCGCGCGCGCGGTTTTGAATGGCGCAGATCAGGCAGAGTTCACCGGACAGGTGGCATGGCGGGCTGTCGTACCCAATACCTTTGACCATCCGAACGAGGCGCATGTAACCATGGGACCGGGGCGGCATCTGGTAAGCTACCCCTTACGTGGTGGACGACTGGTGAATCTGGTCGCGGTGGAAGAGCGGGACGGATGGGCTGCCGAAGGATGGAGCTGCTTTGACGATCCGGCCAATCTAAAGCAGGCGTTCGCAGGCTTTGGCGGTCGTGCGAAGGCAATGATCAACGCGGTCGAGACATGCACGCTTTGGGGGCTGCATCTACATCCCGTGGCACAGACTTGGCATCAGGGCGGGGTCGCGTTGCTTGGCGATGCTGCGCATCCGACGCTGCCGTTCCTCGCCCAAGGGGCCAATATGGCGCTAGAAGATGCATGGGTGCTGGCCGACAGCGTTCTGAACCACTCTGCAGAACAAGCGCTAACCCGTTATCAAAGCCTGCGCCAACCGCGTATTACCCGTGTCGTCAAAGCGGCGGCAGGCAATGCCACGCGCTATCACCTGCGCCCCGGTGCGGTACGGACAGCCGCCCATCTGGGGTTGAAGGTGGCCAGCACCCTTGCCCCCGGGGCGATGGTCGGCGCGTTCAACTGGCTATATCACCATGATGTGACCGCGCCGAGATAGCCCCGTTTTGCCAGTTACTTGGCGCGTTGAAGCATTCCGAAAAGGTCACGCGGATCTTCGGGGTCGGCCAGCAGGTCAAGGGGATCAAATAGATCAGTCGCTTTGATCTGGTCTCGAACGTAGCGCAAGGCCGAGAAATCCTCGATCGCGAAGCCGACGCTGTCGAACAGGGTGATCTGCTTGTCATCCGTGCGCCCCTGCGCCTGACCGGTCAGCACCTGCCAGATTTCCGTAACAGGATGGTCCGATTCTAGCTGCTGGATCTCGCCCTCGATACGGGTCTGTTCGGGGTATTCCACGAAGATCCCTGCGCGGTGCAGGATCGCGGGGGCCAATTCTGTCTTGCCGGGGCAATCGCCGCCGATGGCGTTGATGTGGATGCCGCTCCCGATCATGTTATCGGTGAGGATGGTGGCGTATTGTTTATCTGCGGTGCAGGTGGTGACGATTTGCGCGCCCAGCATGGCCTCTTCGGCGGTGTCGCAGGGGACGACCTTAATCCCCAGCCCTTGCAGGTTCGCCGCACATTTGGCGGTGGCGTCTTTGTCGATGTCATATAAACGCACCTCGTCAATGCCAACGATGGCCTTCATCGCGAGGGTCTGGAATTCGGACTGCGCCCCGTTACCAATCATCGCCATGACATGCGCGCCCTTGGGGGCCAGCAGCCGCGCCACCACCGCCGACGTCGCCGCAGTGCGCAGTGCGGTTAGCATTGTCATCTCGGACAGCAGCACCGGATATCCATTGGCGACATTTGCCAGCAGGCCAAAGGCGGTCACGGTCTGCAAGCCGTCGGCGGTGTTCGAGGGGTGACCGTTGACGTATTTGAACCCGTACACCTCACCATCCGAGGTCGGCATCAGTTCGATCACACCTTGTTCCGAGTGGCTGGCAACGCGGGGCGTTTTGTCAAAAAGCTCCCATCGTTTGAAGTCAGCCTCAATATAGTCGCCGAGGCCAATCAGCATGGGCTCTAACCCGATGTGATGGATCAGCTTCATCATGTTGTCGACGGATACAAAGGGCACCAGCGCTTTGTCGGAGGGGGTCAGCTTGGTCATGGCAGGGAGCCTTTCAGTCAAATCAATATGCACGGGTGGGGCGGTCGAAAACCCAGCGGCCAAAGGCAGAGGCAGCCAGATCAACCATCAGCTGCGCGGTGCGGCCCCGTTCATCAAGAAACGGGTTCAGTTCGACCAGATCAAGCGAGGTCATGAGCCCGCTGTCGTGCAGCATCTCCATGACAAGATGACCTTCGCGTACCGTCGCACCGCCAGGGACAGTTGTGCCAACAGCAGGTGCAACGGACGGATCAAGAAAATCCACGTCAAGCGAGACATGCAGCATCCCGTTCACGGCCGCGACCTTTTCGAGGAAGGTGTTCAGTGGCGTGGCGATCCCGGTTTCATCAATCTCGCGCATGTCGACGCGCTGGATGGTGGTTTCCTGCAACGCAGCTCGTTCCGCGGCGTCGACGGACCGCAGCCCGATGATCGCGATATTATCATGCGGCAGGGCATAGGGCAGAGCAGGGAACGCGTCGAAGCCTTCGCGGCCTGTGACATAGCCCAATGGCGTGCCATGCAGATTGCCGCTGTCGGTGCTTTCGGGCGTGTGGAAATCGCTATGGGCATCGAGCCAGAGCACAAAGAGGGGACGGTCCTGCGCCTGCGCATGGCGCATCGCGCCCAGAACGGTGCCGGACGCCAGCGCATGATCGCCGCCCATGATGATGGGTGTGCCGTCTTGCAGGGCCGCTTGGGTGGCGTCAGCCAGACTATGAGTCCAAGCGATGGTCTCTTCAAGCGCGTGCAGCTTGGGGTGCTGACCGGGGGTGAACGCTGCGGGGGCCACGTTGCCGCGATCGGTGACATCATGGCCCAGATCGGTCAGGGCGCGCGCCAGTCCAGCTGTACGATATGCGTCGGGGCCCATCAAACAGCCCAAACGACGCTTGCCACTGTCCAGCGGCGCGCCAAGAAGAATGCAGTTTTGTCCAGTCATACAAGCGGTCCTTTATTCCGAGTTTCATGCAGATTATCTGGTTGGTATGATCAGCAACAATCAACTAAAGTGACCAAATCGGAGAATAATTATCCAATTTGGGCAAACACTATGGACAATACGGACGAAGCAATTTTGGCAGCCCTGCGCGATGACGCGCGAGCCTCGCTTTCTGATCTTGCCGCCGCCTTACGGTTGTCGCGCACAACGGTGCGTGCGCGACTGGCGCGCTTGCAACAAAACGGAGAAATTTTGGGGTTTACCGTCGTGACACGGTCGGATGTCAGGGCCGATCCCGTGCGCGGCTTGATGATGATCGAAATCGAAGGCCGCGGGACGGAACGTATCACGCGTACGCTTGCCGGCATGGCGCCGCTGCGCGCGGTGCATTCGACCAATGGGCGGTGGGATGTGATAGTTGAAATCGGGACCAAAACGCTCGAGGAATTTGACGAGGTTCTGGCCCGTATCCGCAAGCTTGATGGGGTGGTCGCCAGCGAAACCAGCTTGTTGCTGAAGACTCGCAAGGCGGGGCAGGTCGCCGTTTAGCGCGGCGATCTGCCGGATATATTAGCGAGACCTGCGCGCCGCAGAGACCCAGAACGCCAGCAGTACGGCGCATGCGACGGCGTTCCATCCTGCCATGGAAAGCCCGAACAACTGCCAGACGATAGCGTCGCACATGACCAGACCGGAAGGCGCTGTTGTGGACAGCAGGTCGCTCCCGCTCATGGTGCCCAGATCCATGCCGCCACCGGTGCAGGACGACGGACCGGGCCAGTATTTCCATTCGACCCCCGCATGATAGACGCCGATGAGGCCAGTAATGGCCACCGAGAGGGCCCCAAGCCAGATCAATGCACGCGGCGCGCCGAATAGTACAATCACCCCGATGACAATCGCCGCGGCATGGGGCCAACGCTGCCAGAGACACATTTGGCACGGGGCGTAGCCGCCGATGTGCTGGAACCCAAAGGCCCCCAGTAACAGTGCCGCAGAGCCAAGCGTGGCGATCAAGACATAGAAGTTTCGGGTCATCACAGATACCTCAGTAGAAAGAAGCTGCCAAACAGCAGCACGACAAATACGGTAAACACCAATGGCAGGCGGCGTTCAATAAAGTCACGGATCGGTGCGCCAAATTTCCACAGCAGCCCCGCGACGATAAAGAAGCGCAGCGCACGCGCGAGGATAGAGGTGACGATAAAGGTCGCCAGCGGCATCCCTGTCCAGCCAGACATGATTGTGATCACCTTGTACGGGAAGGGCGTGATCCCTGCGCCAAGTACGGCCCAAAAACCGACATCATTAAACCGCGTCGAGAATTCAGCCATCGCGTCGCCTTTGCCAAGGCTGGCGAGGATCGGCTGTCCCAACTGTTCAAATGCGAGCGCCCCGATGGCATAGCCCAAAATGCCGCCCAAAACCGACGCCACAAGCGCAACCCCTGCGATCAACCACGCCCGGCTGGGGCGCGCGAGGATCATCGGGATCATCAGCACATCCGGCGGAATAGGAAAAACCGAGCTTTCAAGGAACGCGACAACCGCAAGCGCCCAAAGTGCGTGTGGATGGTTCGCCAGGCCAAGAACCCAGTCATAAAGCCGTCGGATCATACTGATTTCTCCGGTAAAGGTTGTCCGTCAACTGGCAACACCAGAACAATCGAACGGGGTCAAGCAAAAGCGGTAAAATTGCTCTTGCCGCGGGGCGCGTTGCACGGTAACAGACCCCCATTGTGCCCAAGTGGCGGAATGGTAGACGCAGGGGATTCAAAATCCCCCGCCGCGAGGCGTGCCGGTTCGAGTCCGGCCTTGGGTACCAACCTGTTTTTGCAGGGTTTGCCGCAGGGAGACCCATGGTGGGAGGATGCAGATCTCTGTTGACTCCCACCCGCGACTCCCACTCCTCTACGCTGAACGCCGCATTTGAGCGGTTCGCGACATCTTTTTGCGGTTCGCCTCTTTACGATATTTTGCGACCATTTCGAAGCCCTGTCCTGTGATTGCCTGGATCTCAGCATCGGAACACCCAGCTTCTGCTAATTCGACGCAGGCACGCTTTCGCAGTCCATGAAGGCTATAGCGGTTTGCATCATCGTCATGCGATTCAGCAAGCTGGGAAAGCGTATCGCGCCAAACTCTGAACTCTTTTTCGACTGAACTATATGACCGAGGTTGGGTGTCTGATTTCGGCAGAACATGTCGAGTTCCGGGATCAAGAGTGCCTACAAGAGATCTCAATCGTTCAGGGCAGTAAATTTCAAATGTACTATCGCCCTTCTCATCAACAACAGTTACCCATTCACCTTGAAAGGCGCTCTTAAGCATCCTGATCGCCGCTGAAGGTCGTTGGCCAGTGCCACGGATCAGCCCGCAGGCTATCTGTACCACTCTTGGTCCTTCATCGAGAGCATCCAGCATCCAATCTGGCCAAGTACGAAACTCGCGTTGAGCACCGTATTTTTCCATGCGTGCTGCTGGATTGTCTCCGAGCTTCCAATCAAGTTGATCTTTCGCATAGTTCCATAGGATAGAAACGACCTGTAACATCCAGTCTGCTGAGCGCGGCGTGTCAGACATTGCATTGTGCTTTTTCCTGATCCTTGACCGAGTTGTCGCCGACATCGGCTTGTCTCCGTTCTTCTCGAGGATTTTTTCGAACTCACGATTGTACGACTTTTTTGTACCGGCCGAGAGCTTCATTTGAATTCTGGAATCAGACCGCCATTCCTTTATGCATGCGGCCCAAGTGTGCTTTGGTGGGATATATTGTTTGACATGCCGTCCGGCCTCAGCAGCCCAATACTCTTCATCCAGCTTCTTCGCGTCGCCATCCCAGTTAAGTCTGATTGAGCGTTCTCTGCGTTTGCCTGTGTTCTCCGTCCAGGTGACACGATGATAGGGTATCCATTCGGTCCCATTCTTGGGAAACACCCACTTCAGTCGTTCACGAGAGGTTTTCGGCTTCGGCGGTCGCTTTCTATTCAAAATCCTGATCCTCATTTGGTTTTGCGGCGTGGCCGAATAACACAGCTTCAAGCTCCGCAACGCGCCAGCGCGTGGCTCCACCGATTTTCTTAGGTGGTGGAAGAGCACCGCGCCCGACAAGGCGGCGGAACTCTGATGCCGACATGTCGAGCATGGCAGCTGCTGTTAACTCTCTGACAGCAATTGGTTTTGGGCGGTTTATCATCCAGAAGCTCCATTATTGGGAGTTCAGGAAATCGGACCGACCATTGACGCTCGGAAACGGAAATTCGAATTTCTGTTTCTGGCGCAAGATGAGGCTCTCGTGCACTGGCAAAAGGCTCATACTCGTGCCCCGCTGGTGCGCTGTCGGAGCAGACGTATTCTGAACGGGCTACTTAAAATGGCCCACAGGTCCTCCTGATTGCATTTGGCTGCCAGCTTAGCAGTCCATCTCTGAAAATTATCGCGAATAGATTGGCGATTGCTATATTGGCTGATTTCAGTTTACCGGAAGACATTACCATTCTTTCGCTAAAAATATTGAAGGTAGACCGCCGGAAGTAGTAGTGTTGCCTCGTCTGCGGCGATTCAGAAATTCGTGCAGAACAAACTGGAAGCAGTCACATGACCATAATTTCTAAGCGACGCTATCCAGGTAAACTTGAATATGTCCTGCACAAGCACGGCAGAGCATATTTGGTTGAAATGCGTCACGTCGCGAGTGCATTTGGACCAGACCCGCTCATATTCCCCTTGCATAGATCTGTTCTCTGCCCCGAAGGCGGAGATCCTCGCGAAGCTCTGGTCGCAGTGGTTAATGTAGAGATGCGTGAGCATTTTTGCCTTAGTTACAATGAGGTTAAAACCGGATTGTACCACAAACCGAGTTACCCGAAATTTCTGAGGGAGATTATTGATTTGGGCCTTTCAAACCACGATGAACTCTGGTTGTCAGCGAGTAAGAGCGATACCGCTCTGGGATTAAACCGGATAATGAACCCCAGGACTATTAAAGGCTGAACCCGCCTTCTCGTGCAATTTTCTATGTGCTACGCGGGGGATCGGTTTTGGGTGATTTCAGAACATTGCATCCCTCCTTCTTGACTCTCTTGCGGAGATTTTACGCGCATCCATTTCTTCAGGGAAACCTACGTAAATCTCTGGCGGTGCTGGACCAGGTCTTGAGGACGTACTTGAGCGGTGCCGGTATTCTCATGAGGCCGTTGACAGTTATTCATGAGGCAAAAGCAAGCATCGGGAATGTCATTAAATCGTGTTGGCCTGCCTTCGTTCCGCCCAAAACGGCCAATATAGCTTCTCCCACCATACCGGAGAGGCCCAACGCAACACACCCCCGCCCAACTCTTTGAATCCCTGCTGAAGGACAATGCCAACCTGCCGCCCGGCCAGTTCGTCAAGGCTGAGGTTTCCCTTGCCACGGCACGCCGTCGCGCCAAAGCCGTCATCGAGATCGACACGGTGGACTTGGCGCATGGCTGCCCACATTGCGGTAGCGCGAAGCGGTGCTCCTGGGGCTCGACGCGCGCCGTCGCGCCGCGCTGGCGGTGCAAGGATTGTGAACGGACCTGAACCGGGCGGACCGGCTCGCCTCTCTTCCGCATCCACCGACCTGGCATGTTCATCAGGTGGTCCGCAATATGCTGGACCCGAACGAATTTCCGCTCTCGTGCCGAAAACGTGGGCGGCGTCTCGGAGTTTTGCGAGATAGTGTTTGGCGCTGGCAAATGGTCGTTTTCGAGGAGCTGAAGACCGTGCTTCCGAGGGCGATGTCAGGCATCATTGAACCAGACGAGACTTATCAGCGGGAGAGCCAAAAGGGCTCTCGTGAATGGGTTTGTTACGAGCGCGACACATTTCAACCGAAGACAACACCCAAGCCGCCTCGAAAACGCTGGTATGAGTATCCGAAGCGGCGGCCACCGCACGCGATCGCTCTCGAGTGGTCCGAGCCGATCCTCGGCGTCGTGGATCGCACTGGGCGGACCACCTTCCAGCACATGGCAGACACCTTGCAGCCGACGATCGTGCCGCAGGTGGCGTTCGATGCAATGGTGCTCTTAAATGGTGCGCCCCAATATGAGGCGATCGCCAGAGCGCGAGGGACCTCCTACAATGTCCTCGTTGCCGGCCGCCGGACCAAACGGATGCCGAAAACCTATCACCTTAACAGCGTCAGCTCGCTGCATCCTGAGTGGAAGCGGGATTTTCGCGGGCGATGGCGGGGGCCGGCGGCGAAATATCTCGATGGCTACACGCGCTGGATGTTGGCGCGTCGTGATAGCGATCCCCTTGCAATCCTTCAGTCAATAATCGCATTAGCTAAGCCGACCCTGAGCATCGCGTTGCCATTCGAAGCAGCGGCTTCTCCCGGTTCAGCTGGGATACTCCAGAATATCGTCTCGTGAGTGCCTTGAACTCGCGCTGAACCCCCAATATTGGGGCGCAAGTCATCCCCAGCACGATTGCGGGATTGCAAAGCCTATTTTGCAAGCAGCTGTCGATCTCCGCTATCTTGAACAAGATCGGAAATCCCGAGGTCAATATCACGTCTTCAGTCGCTTTTTTGACCGCCGCATCTGCGTTTTTGTATAGGCGCTCTTCGCTGGGGTTGTTGTAGCGGGTGGCAACTTCGACAAACGACATCATTGCCCCGCCATCGAAGAGCCCAGACGCGACATCGAAAGATCGTCGGTCAAATTCTACCATGGCCTGACGTTGGGCGAAGCGGTCGCCGAAGTAGAATTCATAAAGCGCAGCCCCGACGCCAAGTATCACGGCAAGGGCTTCCGCTACTTTAAGATAGTTGATTAGCCTCATGGCTGACCTTTTTGCCATTTTGTAGAATTGTATCTCGAAGAGGCGCTTGCACCAAGTTGTTTCGGACAGTGCGTTGGTCGAGCGAGCATAGCAGATGACTATGTTCATGGCATAAGCCTATGGGGATAATCGTGTGACTATCTGCTTACCAACACGATTTTCTGACATTACCCAAGCATCAACTACAGCTGAAAAGTAAGATTGAGGCTATCCGTTGTGTGCGCGACGTCTTTGACGCGCACACAACGGATAGCCTCATCAATAAGAGGCAAATCGGAATTTCGGGAAATAGAAACCTTTCCGTCTGCTACGGATCTTCCGGAGTCCGCTGTTGTCGTGCGCGTCGCTTTTGATCAACCAAACGCGAAGGTACGCCAATGCTCGATAACCCAATAGAACTCGTTACCACATCCGACCACAACACTTGGTTCGCAGATCTCTCATGGGGAGACATCGTCAGTTTCCGCTTTCCCGTTGAGCACGGAAAAGAACAGCCCAAAAAGCGACCGTGCTTGGTGCTCGATACTACAACAATTGGCGGTAGACGCTTTGCTGTGCTGGCTTACGGGACATCGGTACGCAGCAATTCAAACCGCGGATACGAGGTCCGCATCGGCGCGGTCGATGCCATGGAGGCGGGGCTGCATCGCTCCACGCGCTTTATCGGTGCACGGCGATTGACCGTGAGTTTGGATCATGATGGCTTTGTGGCTTCGGGCACGGCGCGTACACCCGTTATTGGACGTCTCAAGGGTACGGCATTTGACCGCATGAATGCCGTTAGAGGTCGCATCCACGCCGAAGCAGATATTGCAGCGGAAAGTCAGGCTGAGCGCCGGGATCGCCCGAAGTCTTGCCACCGCAGGACGCAGCCGCCCAGCTTTACTGTGGAGCACCGCCATCCATTACGACGCAAGCTGGCAAGCTGCTCCTGAACTCTGCCCGATCGTATAGTCCGCAGGCTCGCCGCAAAATGCGGACTGCTGGCTTTGCTGATACCCGTTCCGAGGACAACCAATGAACAAGAAGCTCACAAACATCCTGCCTACCAGCTTTCCCGTGCAAAATACCTATCGTCATGTCGTATTTAACGCAGAAGTTGAACCAGACGAATTTCCGCGGTTGGAGATGATGATAGCGGACGCAATCAAAAATGCCCGCGCTGCTTTGAAGATCGGGAAGAGGATCGACCTCTCACAGGGTCGGTCATTCCTCCTCGCGATAGACAATTTAGCCAACCACGTGAGCAGGGGCCGCGTACTCGCTCATGACTTTCGTGAGGATGTATCTGAGATCCTGATACATCTGGATCAGGCTGAGCCGGGGAATTCCGACGACATGGTTGATATGCATACGACGTTGACGCTGGCATTGACACTGTCTCAGCGCGTAGCAGATCTGCTTGCGGCCGAGCGGGATATCGGTTGGCACCGTGGGATCCGCAATGACTGATAGAGCCAGCGGCTGAAAAATCGAATGGCTTTGAGCTGGACCTTCAGAATTTTAGAAGGGAGGATGCCGGACGGAAAATTGCCCCGCGCCGCTCGGCATCCTTCCAATTGGCTATTTCGCAGTTAATTTCGCGGAATGTGGCTCAACCGTCGCCCATTGAGCTCTAACGACCAACTCATCCCGAGTGATTGCCCGTGACGTGCCAAAGCTAACAGCGATGGGTGGTTTATCGGCTGTTCGACAATAGAGGCTGCCTGGATGCCACGTTGTTCTTTGATGAGATATCTTGACCCGCACTGCGATGACCTGCTCGGACATCCGGTCAACCTCTGGGCAAAAAAGGAACTGATGACCGAAACCGATGGATAGTTTTTCGGCTGCTCTGAGCCAAGGCTTCTTTACCTTCTGCCAAGGATTTTCTGCTGAAATACCTGGAATGTAAAATGCGGGTGCCTGCATCGCCTCATGCATCATCATCCTAACGTAGAACATAATCTGCGAGGGTGTGGACAGACGCGAAAGCCAAGCACTATCGACAATTGCAAATTTTCCGCCTTTTCGCTGCTCGGCCGCTAAAAGTGCTTTGTCAGAGTATCGAAATTCAAGCGCGCTTTCTCGGTCGAAATATTCGAAGTTAGCCATGATGTTTGCTTCCATAAGCTCATCTTTTGCTGTCCGAACTTGCCTCAGATCGTTTGTTCCAATCGGGAATGTAGATTGGGTGATTTTCCGTCCCTTGACCCGCATCGGCCTGCGATGAGGAGGCCCCATCATGATAACCCTTCTGCTTGGATCTGAGTCAATCAGATAGTGTAGGCCGTAAAATACCCGGAGCGCGTGCAGGGATAGGTTGGCCGACTCAACCATACGAACTATATCTTCGTCACAGCGGAATTCGGTGTGTGCGGACATGGGTTCCTCCTTTGTTCTGAACCGATCGGGATATGGGTCCGGAGGCGTCCCGCACAAAAAAACAATTCGCCCGTAAGATCGATAGATTCGACCGACGATCTGGACGATCCTTTCCAAGAGAAAATTTTTTGGCCTAAAAGTTGGGAGCCCACTTCCGTGGATCACTGCGCGAAATCCGTGAAATCGGATGATTTGCCCGCAAGATCATATCCAAAATCCGTCATCAAAGACGTCGTAATTGCGCAGCTTACTGTTAATTAAAGGAAAACTCCGCACAGAACCTATCAGAACCTTGAACCTTACCAGAACCCCCCAGATGGCTTGCGACACAGACCGGCCTTTCCGAAGTATGAAACATCTCCATCAACTTTTTCGTCGGAAAGAATTCCTTGTCAAACCTGCCTGACTACCAGACCGTTAGTGCTTGCCGGTCCTTGAACCTTTCGGTCCTCACCTTCAGAGTGCCTGCAAACACAGGTAACAGCAGCCGAACTCGGTTGCTTCGAAGGGACATCCAGATGGCAATCAAGAAAAGCGACATATACCGCTCGCTGTGGGAAAGCTGTGACCTCCTTCGTGGCGGGATGGATGCGTCCCTTTATAAGGACTACATCCTGACGCTCCTTTTCGTAAAATACGTCTCTGACCGGGCCGATCAGCCTGGGGCGCTCATCGAGGTGCCTGTGGGATGCTCGTTCGAGGACATGAAAGCCCTGCGCGGTACCAAGGACATCGGCGAGGAAATCGACAAGATCATTGCCGCCATAGCCGAGGCGAACGATCTCAGTGGCGTCGTCGATCGGGCGTTCTTCAACGACGCAGACAAGTTCGGTCGCGGGACCAAGATGATCAATACGCTTACCGCTCTGATCAACGTCTTCGGCAAGGAAGAGCTGAATTTCAGCCGCAACCGCGCCGATGGCGATGATATCTTGGGCGATGCCTACGAATACCTCATGCGCAACTTCGCCACGGAGTCTGGCAAGAGCAAAGGCCAGTTCTACACGCCTGCCGAGGTCAGTCGCGTCGTCGCAGCCGTTGCAGGGGTCAGTCGTGGCGACAGCCCCAAGCAGACCGTCTACGACCCCACATGCGGGTCCGGCTCACTCCTGCTCAAGGCGGCTGAGACTGCACCTGTGCCCCTTACCATCTACGGCCAAGAGAAGGACATCGTGACGCGCGGACTGGCCGTAATGAACATGATCCTGCATGGCAAAGAGACCGCTGAAATCGCGCAGGGCGACGTATTGGCAGAACCAGAGTACACTACAGGCGGCGCCAAGCTGCGGACCTTCGATTTCGTCGTCGCCAACCCACCGTTCTCGGACAAATCCTGGGCGACGGGCTTCACCCCCGAGACCGACACGTTTGGGCGGTTCCATGACGGCCAGCCCCCCGCAAAGAACGGCGATTTCGCCTTCCTGTTGCACCTGCTCGCTTCGATGAAATCTACCGGTTCCGGTGCGATCATCCTGCCTCATGGTGTCCTGTTTCGCGGCAACGCGGAGGCGCGGCTGCGCGAGAAGATCCTGAGCCGCGGCTATATCAAGGGCGTCATCGGTCTACCCGCCAACCTGTTCTACGGCACTGGCATCCCCGCTTCGATCATCGTGCTCGACAAGGCCGAGGCCACCACAAATCGCCCCGTCTATATGATCGACGCCTCCAAGGGCTTCATCAAGGACGGCAACAAGAACCGCCTGCGCGAACGCGACATCCACCGGATCATCGACGTTTTCAGCACCATGTCAGACCTCCCCGGATACGCCCGCCTTGTCCCGGCGGACGAAATCGCGCGCAACGATTTCAACCTCAACATCCCGCGCTATATCGACGGGTCCGACTCCGAGGACCTGCAAGACATCGAGGCGCATCTAAAGGGCGGCGTGCCTGATCGCGATCTCGATGCGCTGTCTGACTTCTGGGACGTCATGCCCACTCTGCGCGCCAAGTTGTTCGGCCCCAACGCGCGGGCGGGATATTCCGATCCGCTGGTCGCCCCTGACGCGATGCGCACAACGATCCGCGACCACCCCGAATTCTCTGCCTTCCGTTATACGGTCCACGCCGTGCTGGACGGCTGGGGCAAGGCCAATATCGCCGCACTGCGCGGGATCGAACCCGGCGATGCACCTAAAGCGCTGATCCACGGCCTGGGCGAGGATATGCTGGCCCGTTTCGCCACTGCACCGTTGGTGGACCGGTACGAGGCCTATCAGCGGCTCATGTCCTACTGGGCCGCCACGATGCAGGACGACGTGTTCATTATCTCGGGCGGCGGATGGGAGGCGGCCAAGGATCTGCGCGAAGCCCGCAAGGACACCGATGGCAAGAAGGTCAAATGGCTGGAAGAGGCCGACCTGACTGTAGAGCGCGTGCGCCTTGTAGCTGACGTGATCCCGCCCGCGCTGATCATCGCGCGGTTCTTTGCGGAGGAGCAGGCAGAGCTGAATGCCGCGCAGGCCAAGGTTGACGATCTGACGCGAGAGATCGAGGAGATGGTCGAGGAACATGGGACCGAAGGCGGGCTGATTGCTGATGCACTGACTGATACGGGCAAACTGACGGCGGCGTCGGTCAAGGCGCGGATCAAGAAGGGCGAGGCGGATGCCGAGGAACAGGCTCAGCTGGCCCGCGCGGCCAAGCTGACAGCGGCGGAGTCGACAGTGAAGAAGAAGGCCAAGGAGATGGAGGCGGAACTGACGCAAGCGGTGCTGAAGAAATACTCAGCCCTGACCGTAGAGGAGATACGCGCGCTGGTGGTCGAAGACAAATGGCTGACCGACATCGCCGTAGCCATCGAGGCCGAGGTGGAGGCGCGGACGGAACAGCTGACAGGGCGCGTGCGTGTGTTGACGGAACGATATGGCGAGACCGTTGGGGATCTGGATACGAGGTTGGCGGCGCTGGAGGCCAAAGTGGAAAAGCATCTGGAGCGGATGGGTTTGACTGCATGAGCGCCGATACTGAGAACGCAGTACCTGACGGGTGGTCCGCAGTCCCTCTCGGCGAATTGTTCACGTTCAAGAATGGCCTGAATAAAGGCAAAGCATTCTTCGGCCATGGCACGCCAATCGTTAACTATATGGACGTCTTTGCGCATTCAGGGCTGCGATCTGCGGAAGTGGAGGGGTTGGTCGATGTGACCAATGCTGAAAAGAAAGCATATTCCGCCAGGCTTGGAGACGTCCTATTTACGCGCACATCCGAGACACCCGAAGAAGTAGGTGTGTCGGCCGTCCTGCTCGATGATATCGAGGATGCTGTCTTCAGCGGCTTTGTACTTCGGGGAAGGCCGACAAGCGATAGACTCAAAACCAATTTCGCAAAGCATTGCTTTGGTTCGCAGGCAGTACGATCACAGATTGTTTCGTCGGCGACTTATACCACTCGCGCGTTGACAAACGGTCGAACTCTTTCAAGAGTTTTGCTTCCATTACCCAACGATCCCCACGAACAACACGCCATCGCCGAGGCGCTGACAGATGCGGATGGGGTTATCGCGGGGTTGGAACGGCTGATCGCCAAGAAGCGGCAAATCAAGCAGGGCGCGATGCAAGACCTCCTCACCGCCCGCCGCCGCCTTCCGGGGTTTACGGGGGAGTGGGATGAGAAGCAGTTGGGAAAGAACTGCCGTATAACAACCGGCAGAAAAGACGTTAACGAAGGAAATCCAAATGGAGATTATCCTTTTTTTACTTGCGCAAAAGAACACACCTATAGCGATTTCTATTCATTTGACTGCACGGCAATTCTCATTGCGGGAAATGGTGAGGTTGGCAATTTAAGCCGGTGCACTGGAAAGTTTGAAGCTTATCAGCGTACTTACGTGCTTCACAGCTTCGACCTGAACGAAGATTTCATTTGGTTTCAGCTTCTATCAAGTTTGGCAGAAACTCTGGGCATCGGGAAAATTGGATCTTCAATACCTTACATCAAGAAGGGAGATCTAACAGGTTTCACCTTTCAAGTTCCGCGTGATCCAAAGGAACAATCCGCCATCGCCACCGTCCTCTCAGAGATGGACGCCGAAATCCAGAGCCTCGATGCCCGCCTCACTAAGGCGCGGGCGGTCAAGGAGGGGATGATGCAGGTGCTATTGACCGGTCGGGTCAGATTGGTCTGATATGGGGTGCAGGGCAGAAAACAAACGAACATCCGGGGGACGGGCATGAGCATGATCGGCGAACCGGAGCGCGCGGCGCAAAACAGGGTCGTGGCCCTGCTGAGTGGCCACAAGACGGATACCTCAGGCGGTCTCGGTTGGCGCTACCTCGGCGATTGGCAAAAGCGTGCGGGCAACGCCAACATCGAAGAGGACTACCTGCGCCCTTGGCTGTTGTCGCGCGGCTACACCGCAGACATCGCGGCCAAGGCCATCGCCGCCTTGAAACGCGCGGCGCGGATGGAGGGCGTGAAGCTCTATGAAGCCAACCGCGAGTTCTACGAAATGCTGCGCTATGGGACCCAGATCACCCCCGGCCCCGGCGAGGCCCCGGTAACGGTGCGCTTTGTGGACTGGACAGATGCCACAGCCAACGACATGGGCGTCGCCGAAGAGGTCGCCGTCGAGGGCAAGAGCGCCAAGGCCTACAACAAGCGCCCCGATCTGGTGTTCTACGTCAACGGCATCGCCTTGGGCGTGGTCGAGCTGAAGAAATCCACTGTCGGCGTCGGCGAAGGCATCCGCCAGACTCTCGACAACCAGCGGGCCGAGTTCATCCGCCATTTCTTCACCACGGTGCAGATGACCTTCGGGGGCAACGACAGCGAAGGGCTGCGCTACGCCGCAATCCTGACGCCGCAGCCCTATTGGCTGGCCTGGAAGGAAGAGAGCGAGATCACTTCGCGGCTCGACCGCGACGTGACCCAGTTGATGACCCCCGCGCGGTTCCTGGAGTTGATCCACGACTTCACCCTGTTTGATGCCGGGATCAAGAAAATCGCCCGCCCCAACCAGTATTTCGCCGTGAAGGCCGCGCAGGAGCGTATCCGCACCCGCGAGGGCGGGATCATCTGGCAGACCCAAGGGTCGGGCAAAAGCCTGATCATGGTGATGCTCGCCCGCTGGATACGCGAGACGCTGCCCGATGGCCGCATCCTGATCATCACCGACCGCAAGGAGCTGGACCGCCAGATCTCCGAAGACGTCTTCGGCGGTATCGGCGACAAGGTGCGTCGCGCTTCCAGTGGCCATGACCTGTTGGCGGCCCTCGCCAATCCCGCGGACCGTGTTGTCTGCTCCCTCGTCCACAAATTCGGAAAGCGCGAAGAGGGTGAGATGGCCGACCTGATCGCAGACATCCAGGCCGCCAAGGTCGGTGCGCCGGTGGGTGATTTCTTCGTCTTCATCGACGAGGCACACCGCACCCAATCGGGCAAGCTCGCCCGCGCGATGCGGCAGATCCTGCCCGACGCGATGTTCATTGGTTTCACCGGCACGCCGTTGCTTCGATCCGACAAGTCCACCTCACTGGAGACCTTCGGTCCTTACATCGGTACGCCCTACCGTTTCGACGAGGCTATTGAGGACAAGGTCGTGCTGGATCTGCGATACGAGGCGCGAGACATTGATCAACGGATAAGCTCACCCCAGAAGATCGACGACTGGTTTGAGGCCAAAACAAAGACCCTTACCCCTGCGGCCAAGGCGACGCTGAAGCAACGCTGGGGAACTTTGCAGCGTGTTCTGTCGAGCCGGGACCGCCTGACACAGATCGCCAACGACATCATCATGGACATGGAGATGAAGCCACGCCTGAAGTCGGGCACGGGTAACGCGATGTTGGTCGCAGGATCAATCCCGGAGGCGTGTCGCTTCTATGAAATTTTCCGCAAGTCCGGCTCCGACCTCACCGATAAATGCGCGATAGTTACGTCCTACAAGCGCAAGGCGTCCGAAATCACTGGCGAGGAGGCCGGGATGGGGCAGACGGACCGACAGTTTGTTCATGACGTCTATGACAAGCTTCTCGGTGATCGGGATGAAGAAGACTACGAGATGGAGGCTCTGACGGCATTCAAAAAAGAGCCCGGTCGTATGAAGCTTATCATCGTCGTCAGCCGCCTGCTGACCGGCTTCGACGCGCCCACCGCGACCTATATCTTCATCGACAAGCAGATGCGCGACCATGGGTTGTTTCAGGCGATTTGCCGGGTGAACCGGATGGACGGCGATGATAAAGATTTCGGGTACGTCGTTGACTATAAGGACCTGTTCAAGAATATCGAAACGGCGGTTGACGATTACACCTCTGAAGCCTTCGATGCTTTTGATGAGGCTGATGTTGCAGGGCTGATCAGCAATAGGGCTGAGAAGGCATCTGAGGACCTGCACTCAGCCCGTGAGGCATGGTTCGAGCTGTTGGAGCCGGTTGCTCCCCCAAAGGGCGACGATGCGTTCTATTCGTACTTTTCGAGCCCGCAGGGGATCGCCGGAGATTCTGATGCCGAAGAAAAGTCGCGCCGGCGGCAGGCACTCTACCAACTTGCCGGGCGGTACGCCAGAGCTTACGCAAATGTCGCCAGTGATCCCGCCGAATCTGGTGTTAATGACCAAGAACTCGCGCAATATCGAAACGAGGTCGAGCGCGCGATCAGCATCCGTGATGCTGTCCGTCTTCACAGTGGCGATGCCGTGGACATGAAGCTGTTCGAACCGGCGATGCGGCACCTAATAGACACATATATCAAGGCTGACGAGAGTAAAATCATCTCGCACCTCGATGAGATCAGCCTGATCGATCTGGTAGAGAGCAGGGGCGCAGATGCCGTGAAGGACCTTACTCCGGGGCTCGGCAAGAAGAAAGAGAACGTTGCAGAAGCCATCGAGAACAACGTTCGGCGCCTCATTATTGATGAAACTCCCGTAAATCCGAAGTTCTATGAGAGGATGTCGGAGTTGCTGTCTGACCTGGTCAAGCAACGCCGCAGCGAAGCCATTGAGTATGCCGAATACCTTGAAAAGATCGCGCAACTCGTTCGTGATTCGAAAGCGGGTCATGGCGGAGGATATCCGAACGGGATCGACACACCGGGTCTCAAAGCGCTCTTCGACAACTTGGATGGCAACGAGGAACATGCCCAGGCTGTCGATGAAACCATCAAGGCAACAGCACCTGACGGCTGGCGCGGAAATCGCATGAAAGAGAGGCAGGTCAAGAATTGCCTGGCAGAAATGATAGAGGGGCCAGACGAGATTGACCGGATCATGGAGATCCTGAAAGCTCAGAGTGAGTATTGATCCGATGGAAATCGCGGGATTTAACGTTGAGATTATCCGTAAGGCCATCAAGAACCTTCATGTCGGGGTCTACCCCCCGCATGGACATGTTCGCGTAGCAGCACCATTGGCAGTCAGCGATGACGCGATCAGGATTGCAGTCTTGACCAGGCTTTCATGGATCAAGCGGAAGCGCCACGCATTCGAGAAGCAGCCTCGCCAGTCCGAGAGGGAATTCGTTTCCGGGGAAACCCATTATGTATTCGGCCGCCAGTGCCGCCTGCGGATCGAATATTGGAGCGGGAAAAGGCATGAGATCGATATGCAGGCTGCGGACCGCCTTCTCCTGATGGCACCAGAAATGTCAGATACAAACCAGCGCAGGGCATTTTTCGAAAAATGGCAGAGGGAAGAGCTGCGGAAAATTGCCGCTCCAGTCATCACTACTTGGGCGAAGCGCCTTAATCTCGAGCTTCCAGCGTGGGGGATCAAACGAATGAAAACAAAATGGGGGAGCTGCAACCCTGATGCCGGCAGGATCTGGATAAACTCCGAGCTGGCGAAGAAGCCGAAGATCTGCACGGACTACATCGTTTTGCATGAACTCGCACATTTCATCTCGCCCCGCCATGACGACGAGTTCATCGCCGTGCTCGACACGATGATGCCGACATGGCGACAGGTCCGCTCGGATCTGAACGCCTTGCCGATTGCCGAAATGTAGGTGACCCCACTTTGTTGGGGCCTCATGTGTCCAGCTTGCGGAATTGAGATACCAACGGCCCTGAATAAAACTTAAGAAGCGTCCAGCGGCGGAAGCCCTAAAAATTCACGATCCTTGGCCCGGCATATGTATCTTTGTATTCGGTCCAGCGATGAATGCCGTTTCTCTTCGGGTAGTTTATCGACCAAGGAAAGAAATGCCGCGCCGTAGAGGATCTTGCGGCGTGTCTCATCTCTGCGGTGTTGCTTGGTTTCTTGGGCTTTCAAATCGCGCAACCGCTGACGCTGTTGCTCCAGCCTCTCCTCGATCTTGGCTATTTGCTCTGTATATTTCGGCATTGCGGATTCTCCAAGTTCGCTTTCCTGTAGGGGAAGTGGTGCCCAGTTCGCCGTTTGGCTCCACCAGTGCGCGGCAGAGATGGCGAAATCCGCCAGGCGTCGCAACCTGCCGTCAGAAAAGGCGAAGGGCGCAATTACGCAAACTGAAGTTTGCAGCGCGCCTGCAGCGGGCTTTCAAGGAGCGGTTATCGAGCTAAGGCCCGATATCTTTTCTATGATACATCCAGCCAGTCATTGTCCCCTGCTTGTTTTGTCGCGCTCTGACGGTCGATCCGCAGTCGCCGCCGCCGCCTATGCGGCGCGAACGAAGATGACAGATCTGCGTACAGGCCTGTCGTACAATTACCGCCATACGCCAGGCCTGTTGGCAGAAGGCAGAGTTAACTGGAAGCTATCGGTTCAAGACCTTTGGAATGCCGCAGAAAAGTCGGAGAAGCGGGTGAATTCGCGCGTTGCCCGGGAACTGCGCCCGGCGCTGCCCGCAGAGCTGCCGCTCTACGAACAGCGTAGGCTTGTTCATGGATTTGCATGCTGGCTGAAGGACGAGTTTGGCGTCGCTGTGCATTGGGTCGTCCACGCGCCAAGCTTTCACAAGAAGATGGATAGCAAACGCTTTTGGCGAGATCGAAAGTCCGAAACTGGCTGGAAGAAATACCTTGCCGTGCTTATCGATCCAGACAAGACGAACTTAAATTTCCACGCTCATATTCGGTTCACTACGCGTCGGGTCAATGGAAAGACTGGTGAGTTTTTTGAGAAGACCCGGGAGCTCGACGACAAGAGGACAGGTGCTGAATGCGTCCTAAAAATTCGGGCCGAGTGGGAAAAGAGAACGAACGCAGCGTTGGCGCGTGAAGGCAGTGACGCCCGCATTGAGCTAAGATCCTACGAAACCATGGCAGCTGCAGGAGATGCGCCGGCGGGTCTTACAGCGCAAAAGCATTTAGGGCCGAAACAGACAGCTCGCGGTCGTCGGGTAATCCCCCCATTTTTAATGGGGTCCAACCGTAGAATTCAGGCGGCTGTTTTCAGTTTCATGGCGGGTGTCATGCCGCCGATACCCATGTTGGGTCGCTCGTTGTTGTAAGTCCAGAGCCATTCAGTTGCTTGGTCTTGTGCCTCCTCAATGGTTTCGAAGATGTATTGCCCGAGCCATTCGCCGCGAACGGTGCGGTTATAGCGCTCAATGTAGGCATTCTGTTGTGGCTTGCCCGGCTGGATGTATTCCAGTCGAACATTGCGTTTCTCTGCCCACTCCATCAGCTTACCACTGATATATTCTGGGCCATTATCGACGCGAATTGTCTGCGGTTGACCGCGCCATTCAATGATCTGGTTTAAGCTTCTGACCACTCTCTCTGCGGG
>LAZR01000620.1_pt1 | contig 26074 bp, 30 predicted proteins | sample 329461 | NCBI WGS metagenome assembly LAZR01 (sample SAMN03002196, study PRJNA259156) | marine sediment metagenome | biome: sea floor; feature: Hydrothermal impacted sediments; material: marine sediment; isolation source: Loki non-amplified sample from Loki's castle hydrothermal vent sediment ...
TGATCTCCGTCGAATCCAAGCAATCCGACAGAATCATAACCAACTGAAATCACTCACCTCTTTTTGGAACGGACACTATGGCGCCTACACTGGATCGAAGCTTTACTGCGATCTTGTCGAGTAGGCCTGCCAGATGCCTTTCTATCTCCGTAAATCGATAAACGTCGGCCCATTCCGCTTCAATCTCTCCAAGAGCGGCGTTGGCTTATCGACTGGCGTTCGAGGATTTCGGATTGGATCGGGACCAAGAGGCCATTACATTCACGCCGGCGCGAATGGCATCTACTATCGCTCGTCCCTAGGCAAAAATCGCCGGACGAGTAAAAAGGAAGAAGCGCGGCTTACTACTGAAGCCCCCCATCGTCCGATCTCGCCCACGCAATGGGAGACCCGAGATGCGAATATGGTGGAAGTGGAGTCGGGCGACGTTTCCCAGATGATCCATACCGATTTCACGTCGGTGCTTGACGAGATCAATCACAAGCATCGACGTCGACGTCGCCGAATGTTCGAGGTTTTCGCGATCCTCGGAGGCGTCCTTGGATTTTTCGGCGGTTTGCTGCTGGGACCAATGGGTCTGTTCGGAATTTTTTTAGCGATACCAGGATATTTTTTCGGCAAGTGGCTGGACAATTACCGCCGACCGGTCGTGCTCTTCTACAATCTCGAGGCAGACACCGAAGATGCCTACACAAGGCTAACCGAGGCCTTTGACGCACTAGTGAAATGCGACGCTTACTGGCATATCGAATCCGGAGGGAAGATCTTCGACGACGCTGGTAGGAAACGGAACGCCGGCGCGACCTATCTTGTAGAAAGAAAGCCGACCACGCTTGGATATGCGACCCCCGAGGTTATCGTCAGCAACGTATCCCCGCCGGCCATGGCAGTCGGACGCCAGACGATTTATTTCCTTCCAGACGCCGTGCTAATCAAGGATGCAAGCCGAATTGGCGCCATCGGATACAGCGAATTGGAAGTGCGCTACGAAACAGCGAATTTTGTCGAAGACGGCGCCGTTCCGTTCGACACGGCAGTCGTGGGAGAAACGTGGAGACACCCAAACCGAGACGGCGGTCCTGACAGGCGTTTTCTCAACAACGACCGGCTTCCGATATGTCGCTACGACACGATCCACCTGACGAGCCACAGCGGACTTAACGAACTTGTCCAGTTCTCTTGCCCAGGCGTGACAGAGAACTTCAAAACTGCGATCCGGGAAATGGCCGTTAAGCTCGCTCCCGATGCACTTCGAACCGGTGGCGTCCCTTTGCGAGAGGCCCCCCGTATCACGCTGTAGGATTACGAACCAACCCTAATTATGCGAAACTGTCAAAAACCGACACTTTCGAGTAATTAGGATTTCTATCATGCGCTCCCCGCCTTCACCCCATCGCCCGGCACCACCGCGACATCGATCTTGACCTGCCCGCCATATCGCCGATCCGCCGCATCCCGAAGATCGTCGATCGCCTTGCGAAATCCCCGTCGCTCGCCATCCTGCCGGGCCGCGTCCTGAGCCTCCGAGCCGGTGGCGATCGCCGTCTTGATGGCGCAAGACAGGCACCGGCTCGCCCGCTTGTCGCCGGTGAAACGCCGGGCGCAGGTCCGGCACGGGACGCTGTAGCCGCCGGGTGCGAAACCGGCGAGCGGGAATGCGACGCCGCGCTTGGCGAGGTCGGCGGCGAAGCCGGTGTGATCGAGGATCAGATTGTGGGTCCGGTGGGGTGCGGGATTGTCAGCCATCAGATCGCCCTCCCTTCCCGGTCGCCGAAGGGACCGCGATGCAGATCTTCGGCATCCCAACGATATTCCTCGGGGATCTCACTAGACACGCGGGAACTCGCCACTGCCTCGGCCAGCGTCGACCGGATCATTTCCGCCGACGCATTCTGTGCGGCGAGAGCGCCGGCCCGGTCGATGACCGCCCGCAGTCTGCCGATCTTACGCTTCGCCGCCACCCTCTCCTCGTCCCTGTCGATCGGCGCGCTCATCTCTTTCTCCTGTTGTTGTCAGCCAGCCTCGACAAGGCGGTCGCTTATTTCGCCCGTATGTTCATTTGGCGATCTTATTTCGCCCGTATGTTCATTATCGCCGGATCGGTGTTCCTTATTTCGCTCACATGTTCACTTCGCCGAGTCGGCCGGGCCATCAGTTGGTCCTGCAGGCCATGTATCCGGCGTCGAAAATCCTCGATATCGTCCGGGTGGTGATCGGGCAGCGCGACGAAGGGGTCCCAGGCGGACGTCAAATGGGACAGGATGGCGCGCTCGGCGGGCGTCATGCGGACTCCTTACCGACGGAGGCGATAGTCGCTCGATTCCATGATCGTGCTGTCGCCGATGAGTAGTTCGATGCCTTCTAGCGTGAAGTCGCAAGGCATCCGGCAGACGCGATTTTCAGGCGATCTCTCGTCGACGACAAAAACCTCGGCGCCATCAGTCGCAATGATCTCGATTTCTCCGCTGTCGCCAAAACGGACGACGACACGGGGCAGCGAGCCTGCGTTTTCGTTTGCCCAGGCGACGATTTCCCGGCGCGCCTCGAAAGCCCCGTCCGGCGTTGCAAGGACGTCAAGAAGGTCGACATGGTGCGCCGTGTCGCCGTCTTCGGAAGAAATCCACCAGCCAGGCGCGCCGCGGATATTGCGGCTGATGCTGAGGGGTGCACCAAGCCCGGCAAATAGCTTGCGCTCGAGGTCGTCGACGCGTGGACGTGTCGCGTCCGGGATCGACGAGATGCGATTATCCCAGATTGCACTGGGGTCGCCGTCCCGTCCGTCCGCGATGGACCCGGGGGTGTAGCCAATAGTATTCATGAATCTCTCCTGTCGTCGTCGTTGTCGTTGTCGTTGTCGTCAGCGGGCCTCGCCTTGTCGTCATTATGATCTTCTGGCGTTTCTTCTTCCGGCGCCGCGACGTTGCGATTGGATAAAGGGAGTTTGAACATTTTTCTGTGATCCAGTGAAAATGATTCTTCTTCATGATCTCAAATTTTTTCCAGTTTTCAAGCTTTATTTTAGATCTCCTTCGATTTTTCTGTCGTTCTGATGTTGGCACGCCTACCGCGCGGACTTGGCGCCCGGTTTTGATGTTGGCACGGTCGTTCCCCATCTTGTGACTTTCATGACGGATGGCGATAATGACCATGCCGCCGAAGGGTGCGGTGAAGGATTTTCTTCAAGGAATTTGAGAAAGTCCTGAAGACAGGAGGCAGGAAAAATGGGAATTTTCGGAGAAATCCTTGCGAAACTCCGCAGGATTTTACGCCGCTCGGTGAGGCTGATCGTGATCGCCGGCGACGCCGTCTGCGGACTCTTCGGCAGGCGCGAAATCGTCGAGGAAGAGATCGTCGTCGAGCGCGATCCCGGCGGCGAGACGGCGGTGCGGGACACGTCTTCCAGGTCCGGCCGGCGCCCGCTGACCGAGCGGGTCCGGCAGGCGGCGAGTTTTCGGGAAAGCAGGCTGGAATGGCGCAGCATGCTCATGGCACATGAGCATATGATCGCCCACTGGATCGCCGGGCTTTCGGCGGACGATTTGCACCGGGTGGCGCGGACGGACGCCGACATGCTGTCCGCTCACCTCGCCGGTTATGTCGTCGATGACCTGCCGCCGCTGCCCGAGGACTCTCCGATCATGGACGTGCCGGCGCCGCTCGAGCCGTCGATGGATCCGCCGACTGGACGTGCCCGCGGATCTGTCGACGAGGACTATCTGCGGGCGATTTTCGCCGAGGCATGGCCCAGGCGCAGTGGACGCCGGGTCGCATCGACGTGAGCAGCAAGCTCGCACCGCAAGATACCGACCTGCGCCATCAGCCTGTCGCGCTCCCGGACCAGATCGTCGCGTTCGGCCCGGGCGTCGCGAAGGGCGGCGATCAGCTTGTCGATCGTTGGGCGATTGCTGGTCCGGATCACGCGGACCGGCTGGCGTCCGCCGGAGCGGGCAATGCCGATGCCGGCGGAAAGGACGACGCCTTCGAGGGCGGAAACGAAACTCATTGAGGCCTCCATCGCCTGACTTCGATTTATCCATTGGAACACGAAATGCCTGAAAAATCCTTACCCGAGCCGCGAAAATCCGAACGACAACTGCGCCGCGAACGCGCCGACAGCACGGCCGCATGGCGGGAGCGGACCCGGCATCGCCCCGAACCTCGCGTTGTCGACCGGGCCTTGCTCGAGGCGATCGTCGTCGTGCTGGTCGACAAGGAGTTTGTGCCGACCGCGACGGCGATGGCGATCGTCGAGCAAGCCACCGAAGCAGCGGTGCTCGGCCTGGTGCGGCAGGGTTATAGCGATGGCACCGCCCGTATCCGGATCGGCAAGCGCCTGACGGAGCATCACCGGGTCGGCAAGACTTCCGTCGTCAAGGCCGCCTTGCGCGAGGTCGGTCTGGGGTCACGACGTGCGATCCGGACCGTCCCGACACCCCCGTAACTCCAGCATACGGCGTGATCTCGAAATTTTCCCTTGACGCCGTGATATTATGTACCCATATTAGATACATATTAATCAGCAAGGAGAGATGGCATGACCCAGACCACCACCACTTCCGAGACCACCGCTGCCGCCATGGACCGCATCCTGCAGTCCGACCTCATCCCCATTATGGAGACCACCATGCCCCAGACCTACATCGCCCTCGTGAAGACTCTCGGATGCGAGACCGAAGCCGACGCCCTCGCCGTCCCCTACATGGGTGACGGGCACGACGAAGCCGGCGTCGGCGATGTTTTCGTCGATGCCGACTTCGCACTATGGACCGTGGGACCGGCGCTCGGAGCCGATTTCGAGCGCGGCTGCAGCGACCACTGGATCATCAGCGCGGGCGGCAAGGCCTTCGCCGAGGTGCGGGTCGACGACGACGGCACCGTCGCCGTCCACGATCTTTTCACGACCGCCGAGCAGCGGATCGCCTTCTGGGCGACTATGCACAAGAGTGAAGTCATGGGAGACGTTCTCGATCTCGCCGATTCGAAGGACGATCGCTACCGGCTCGAGGAAATCGTCTTCCTGTGCGATTACGATATCATTCGTGCCGTCCAGATGGATGCGCAGGTCGACATCCACCCCGTCGCGGCCGGGCTCGCCATCGAATGCCTGCGCAATTACATCGCCGCCGCCGGCATGATCCGCGCCGGCATCTGGACATCGTCCGACAAGAGCAGCAGCCTCCTGCTGACTTCCGAAGACGATGCCGGTCTGGAGCGGGCCACGCTTCTGGCCCGGGCCAGGAATGCATATGACGGCGACCCCGACGACGGTGAGATTGAGGTCGGCGTCTGGCATACCGGCACCTGACAATCACGCATCTGGGCGCCGGCGACGAAGGTATCGCCGGCGCCCTTTCGATTCGTTCAAGGAGATCGTCATGAGTGCATTCGACCAGATAGCTGGCAATTTAGATATCTGCGGCGACAAGGCATGTCTCACCGACGGGCGCAAGGTCGTCTCGGCCAAGATCGTCCGCAATCCGCATTTTCCCCAGCCACGCCTCGAGGTCATGGTCGCCGGTCCGGACAGTGTTCGCATCTGGCACTGCCATATCGACGGCGACGGACGGGCGCTCCACGACATGCGCTGGCCGCCCGACGGCGCGATCGAGGCATGGGCCGACAGACAGTGCCTCGATGGCGAGATCCACCAGCGGATGATCGCGGCCAAGGAAGCCGTCGAAGCGGCGATCGCGTCCGGCACGCTGCGGATCACCGGCGATATGGTCCTGGCCCTCGCCCATCATGTCGAGGTGCGCCCGTGACCGTCTTCGCCGGCTGCCTTGGCCATCTAGGTCTGACCGCGGTCGAGGCGGCCGCCCTGCTCGGCTGTTCGCCGGCGACCGTGCGGGCGAAAATGAAGGGGGCCCGCCAGATGACCCGAGACGACGCGGCGGCGATGATCCCCTTGTTCCGGCGGATACTGACCGGCGATGTTGCCGACGAGCCGGCCGGCGTCCGTGATGCGGCCGCCGCGCTTCGGATCCTTCGCGGCGTCGAGGTCGTCCCTGAACGTCGGCCGGGACCGAAGCCGAAATAAAACCGCCACCCCTTAACGGATCGAAGCCGCCGTGAATGTCTCCATGACGGCTTTTTCGTTTCCGGAACGGTCGCCGCCATTCGCGCCATTGATGTTATCGTCCAAGACGATGAAGACCTTCATATAAATCAATGGGCTGTGACGGATATTTTCCGGCCATTTCGCCATGTCCGCCATTTGGCCGAGGGTTGGCCGGAAAAATGGCGGAGCCTTACGCCATAAGGCTTTGTTGGAGGTGGATGGCGTCCATCGCGGCCATTCCGCCGCCGGCATTGGAACGATGGCGGAATTGTGGCGGTGATTGAGGGCAAAATGAACTCATAATGGATGGATAGCCAGCCAAGCTATCCCGGTCACGCCGTGATGGCTGGGAAATGGCGGAAGTCCTGCTACACAGGGCTTTGATGGAGACGGATGGGGGCCATTTCCGCCAATGTCGCCTCCATCGTCGAAACTTGGCCGGAAAAATGGCCGAGGCCTGTGACGTAAGGGCTTGTTGGAGGTCGACCGCGCCAACGGGACGGATGGCGGCATCGGCGTTGGAACGATGGTCAAATTGTGGCGGAATGGGTCGGTCGACCCGAAGCGACGCCTGGCGATCCGGAATGGGTCTGTTCGAGCCTCATCAGGCGCGTCGACGAGCGGGATTGCCGGTGGATCGGCGGGCACCAGACTCGGCCACCGGTGAGCCAGCATCCGGGCGACAGGGTGGACCGGGGAGCGGGAACGAGGGGCTGGGGATGGCGCAGGAGGTGCAGGAAGGTGGTCTGCGTGGCAAAAGACGCGAGAGATGAGGCGGGGTCACCCGGAATGGAAAACGGGCGTGTCGGGCGATTATTCGGGTCGCCACGTTCGAGGACGGTCAGATGGGAATCGACCCGTGGATCGATCTCATTTCGAGCCGCCGGTTGGCCTCGCGCACGTAGAAGATAACTACACATGTATCTCCGGAGGAGATACATGATCAGTAAATAATCTCCATTAGTAGGAAAATCGGCTTTTCATGGGTAACTGGCCTGCCCTGCAGATCAGTCTCGGCGCCCCATCCTGACGCCACGGTGAAGCGTCACCGCCGCAGGACCGCTGCGCTTCGCGCTGCCATGGGGAGATCGTCGTCGAGGGCACCGCCAGACTCGCCGAGTCCGCTCCAGCGATCGTCCTGCATCGCCGTGAAAGCGTCAAGAGCGCCCTTCACGAACCGCTGCGCCTCCCCTTCAGACCCGGTTGCCCGCCGCGGATCGAAAATAAATATTCACCGCCTGTGCCCGCCGCAGAGGCTCATCTGTGCCCATTTCGATCCGACCATGCCCGATGTCACCCGAACGCGAATTCGCCGACCAGCGTCCGCCTATTCGCGTCTCAGCCCTGTCTCAAGCTCCCGATCCGATCCGTGACTATCAGGCAAATCGCGAGCGATATCCGAGGCTTGACCGATGCCAGGTGGTCGCCGATCTTCTAGCAGACAGGAACGGCTGGAGGCGGTCAAGTGGGGAATTTTACACCGGCGAAAAGGCATTTCGTGCTGTCGGCGACACCGCCGGCTGACGACTACGCGCCTTCCGAATCGCACTGGACCGAGCGAGGCGTCGACCGGCTCTACGTCGGCGACTTCATCCGCATCCGGCAGGGCGACCGCGTGCTGAAAGGCGCCGGGTCGCACGGACAGCGGATCTGGAACAAGACCGTTCGACCCGACGGCAGCGAGATCACCGAGCGGGTAGAGACCGCGACATACGCCGTCGTCACGCGGATCGGCCAGAAGCGTGGCGTGCCGACCGCATTTTACAAGGTCCTGTCCACTACCAGTGCCGACCGGACCTCGCCGGCCGGCTCCCTCGGCATCCCCGCTGTTCTTACCGACAACGCATGGCCGGCCAGCAAGCGCCAGCGCGAGGTTCGCCGCCTCGCCGGCAGCGGCCCGACCGCGGAAGAGCGGGCAGCCCCCGATCCGGTCGCTCACTCCCTGAAGATGCGGCAGGCGGAATTCGCCGGCCTGCTCAAGGCGACGGAGGCGGCCGGCGGCATCGACGATCTGATGCACGGCGATCCCTATCGCGACGACCGCACCCCGGTCTCCATCGAGATGATCGAAGGCTGGCGCGACGGCGTCACCGAACCGCCGTCCTGGGCCTTTTCCGTCCTGCGCCGGCTCAAAATCGCCGACGAAAAATTCGTCGCGGAAGCGTCCGAAGACCCCGGCGATATCGAGCTTCGCGGCGAAAGTTCCGTGCCCGATTTGGATACGTATCAGGACAGCGAAGACCTCGACGACGATCCGATCCCGGCGCGCGTCGACGACGACATCGAGGACCTTGGCTACATCCCCGACCCGGACGCCGAAGACGACGAGGATGATTTCAGGATTGCCGCGGAATGAGTGTCCGAAAACGCCCTTTGCGTCGCGCATCGACCCGTGGTAAAAAGTCTCCACATGCTGCTTCGGCAGCGTCTACGATGACTACGCCGGCCGATCTTGACGATCGCGCCGGCGATTTTTTCGCTGGGTCCGCGCCCCTGCTGGCGAGATTCATCCACGCCTACGCCCGCATCTACGATGTCCCCGAACTATTGCCGCTCGCCCGGGAGATCGCCACCGGGGACGGCCATCGCCCCAAGCCCGCGCCGAAGCCGGAACCGGTCGTCGAGACCGAGCCTGCGCCCGTGATCGTCTGCGAGCCGCCAGCCGACGGCGATTACCTGGCGGCTTTCCTGCAGCTGCTGATGGATGAGCCGGACGAACCCCCGTTGACAGCGGCGGGCGGCGGCTGCGACCCCGTGATCGGGCGTGGGAGATAGTAGACCGGCATGGCGGAAAGGCCGAGAGTCGTCGACCTCGACGGGCTGCTGCAATAGATAGTGGCATCGCCAGAATGCGTCCGCCGTTCCATTATCACTCGACCCAGTCGTTTCGAACCCAGTCGTCGTTTTGGCAGCCGCCTCTACTCGGCCGGCCGCCTCGCCGCACGTGGAGATCATCACCCGCCTCGATACGCCGCCTTCTTCAGACCGTCATCACCCAACTTCCCTCATAGCTCCTGGGCAACTCCCATTGCACCGTCAATATCGAAGTTCTCGTGGGGCTTATCGTCAGATTGCGAGCTACCTTATCCAGCTTGTCATCCATATCTTTACGGATGTTGTGAATGGTTCGGAAGACCGACATACTCATTTCGAAGTGCTCATCTTCGAGTTTCTTGATCCGGCGCTGCTCCGTGAGCCTGTCAGCCGAAGCGAGCGACTGGTTGCTTCGAAGCGCCATTCGTGCTGCATTCACCTCTGCGGCCAGTTCTTCTGACCGCAATTCATTCAATCGTCGCAGGTCTGCGGCGTATGCTGCGAGTTTCTCCGTCTCCTCCTCCAGCCATTTCCCATTTTCCAGCTCCGCTAGCCGACGGGCTGCAGCCAAACCGTTTTCGCTGAGTTCGGTCATCCGAGCTGAAGGAAATGCTGCGTCAACCGCGACGGAGGATGCCGGAATGAGAAAGAACCGTTCGGCAGTTTCAGGGGCCAGTGCCTCGCCATCGTCCGTCATCGCCGCGATCACCAGCCTATCCCGCGATCCGACGGCTGTCTCCGCCTTCAGGAGTTCAACACTTAGCCAGCCACTCCGACCTTCGTTTTGTTCGACGTCGGCAAGCCGGGGCTGACCTTCCTCCCGGTAGGCCTGGTAATCAAAGACGAGCTTGGTCTGCGGGAGATCGCGGGAGCGCGCAACCGCGACCAGACGGTCCGCCAAGGTGTTGTCGCCAAGCCGGAAGAACTGCCAGCCTTTCTCGTCCGCGAATGGCCATGCCATCGACCAAGTCTGGTTATCGTGGTGAAAACAGGGAACTTCATCGATTTCGAACCGAGCGTCCGGCAGTTCGGCGCGGGCCAAAAGCCACAGGCGCTGCTCGAAGTCCGTCATCGCCAGTTCGATCTCGGTATTGCGCTGTTGAAGCATGTCCACGATCGATGCATCGAAACTTTCGAAGAGCTGCTGGCGGGTTCTAGCCATATCGGCCTTTATCTGATCCTCCAGTTCGTCTCCGAGATCCTTGAAAGCTGCATCAATCTCATGCTCCGACCGGCAGCTTTGGACGACGGCCAGAATCTTCTTCTCGAAATCAACTCCGGACTCTATCGTCCCGAGAATCCCGTCGCTCGCTCCGAACACGCCCTCAAACAGCTTGAACTTGGAGCTCAACAACTCGTAGATTCGTTTCTCGGCATGGTTCTGCCGATTGATCATGTTCACGACCGTGACGTCGATCTTCTGGCCGTAGCGGTGACAGCGGCCGATGCGTTGCTCAACGCGTTGCGGGTTCCACGGCAGATCAAAGTTGATCACGAGTGAGCAAAACTGCAGGTTGATGCCTTCCGCGCCCGACTCGGTTGCAATTAAGATTGATTTTTCGTCAGATTCGAATGCGCCGACGATAGCCGTCTTCATATCCGCGCTCTTTGAGCCCGAGATGGCATCCGTGCCTTCTTTTTCGTTCTTCCAGTCGGCGTAGACTTCTCGGCTCGCCGCGTCGTTGTTGGAGCCGTTCATCAAAACGATCTCCCCCGCATAGCCATTTTCCGAGAGAAATTCAAAGAGGTAGTGTTGCGTGCGAACCGACTCCGTGAAGATCACCGCCTTCCGCCGCCCCCCACGAACCCCGACCTCGCGGAGGACATTGGGGAGTTGTTGGATCAGTTTCTCCCCCTTGGCAGTCGAGCCGATCGATCGGGCGAGGGCAAGGTATCCTTCCACCCGCCCGATTTCGCTCGCCAACCTAGCCGCATCGATTTCATGGAAGGTTCTGGAGTCGGCCCCCCTCCCCCTGTCAGCCGAAGCCTCGGCAGATAGGGCGACCGCATCTCTCATTTCCTCGCGGGTTCGGCTCGTGTCGTCGATGTCCGCGACGACACTTTCATCCGCAACCCGACGATCGCGGAGCCGGATGAGGACAATCTCCAGAAATTTTGTAATGGCGGCGACCGACGAGCCGAGCGTCTTGCGCGCACCAATAAGGACGAGGTGATTGGGCCTCGACCCGAAGGCGATGGATGTCTTGTCTTGGAGATACTCCGATACCGCCTCGTAGAGTTGAGTTTCCTCAGCGTACGGTTCGAAGTCGAACGTCACGGCAACGCGGTTCGTATAGCTTACATGGCCCGCAGCTTGAACGTCGCGCCGCAAATGCCGCTTGTATATAGGCGAAAGCCTCTTGCGCAGCTCAGTCAAGGCTGCGTCGTCTCGGGCTCCACCGTACATGATCCGAAAGGACTTTTCATTCCCAAAGAAGTTGTCGTCAATACTGGAAACCAAGCCATAAAGCTCCATTAGCGAATTCTGCAATGGGGTTCCAGTAAGCAGAATCTTCATTCTTGGAGCGAGCGCCCTCAGTAGCTTCTTGGTTTGGGGTGATGCCCTCGTCTTGTAGGCGTTCCGCAAGCGGTGCGCTTCGTCAATAACGACAAGATCCCAGCCGACAACATGGACATTGTCCGCTCTGGCGGCCGCGAACTGGTAGGACATAATGATAATGCCAGTCCGATTGTCTAAGGGGTTGTGGTTTCTGTCGTTAACCGCCCTTCGGTAGGTGCTCGAATCAAGGATGATGCTGGGAAGCGAGAATTTCTGCTGAAGCTCCTGCTGCCACTGCGTCCGGAGCGAAGCGGGAACGATAAGGAGAATGTTCCGCCGCCGCTCCGCCCATTTCTGGGCGATGACCAAGCAGGCTTCGATAGTCTTGCCGAGGCCGACCTCGTCCGCGAGGATCACGCCCTTGGACAGGGGCGAATGCAGGGCAAAACGGGACGCCTCCACCTGGTGCGGCTTCATCTCGACCCGAGCGGTCGACAGGGACTTTGCAAACGCCTCGTCGCTTTGTCCTTCCAGCATGATCCGGTGAGCGAAATAGGCGCTGTGGTAGTGGGTGTAGCTCGACATGCCGTCCCTGCAAATTATGAACAAATAAAACTTGGGCCCGTGGGGACGCCTTCCTAACGGTGTCGAAGTCGACGAACTTCGCCACGTTCGCGTTCATCCACATCGCCAATCATCGCGACAAAGTCCTCGACCATGCGCAGAAACTGCGGGCCGCGGGTCGCCAATTCCCGTCCCGCCGCAGTCGGACTTTTCCGCTGAGGACCACTAAACAGTGTCGTTCCTAAGAACTTCTCAATCCTCCCGACTCGGCCCGTAATGACCGACTTCTGGATACCGTGCTTTTTCGCGATCCGATCGCGGGCCCCGTCCTCCCGTGTCTGCGCTTCGGCGAGAAGCTCCGTAACAAAACGGAAATCAGAAAGACGGAACTGTCGATCTTTGGGGTTTGCAGCCATCGCACCATCTCCCATTCGTCGAGTGTCACGTCGCGTTTCTCGCGTTCCACCCCAATAGCATTCACGAGTTTCTAGCTTTTATGCATTTCTTGGAGGAACGGCCGATCTCTGTTTTGTCATAACCGCCTCGCCAGGCGCAGAGTCCTTGTGCGGATAAAGCGACATTCACGCGCGTCACGGGCGGCGATCCAAGATGCGATCCGAAATGCCGCGCTGTTTCTCCGGGTCGCGGAAAGGAAACTGACCATTTTCCATTGCGCATCGGGGGCCTTTCATCCCCGATCGAGGCGTCGGGGGACCATCGACGTGACGCCCATGGGCTGCATGGAATGGATGCGCCGAAGGATGACGAGGAGGAGGCCAGCAAAATGCGAACCGGGAACGTTCATTTTTTCCGTACGAATCAACCGAGGTTGAGGCCCGCTTTAATTGAGCATCCTTCTCGACTGATGACCCGCTGAATCCCTTATAAACACGGCAATTCGAGAACCTTTAAATGCTCACAGATCCGGTAAACGGAACGATCACGCAACATCGTTCGCTTTTTGCGCACGCATGGTTCCCCCTCGCCAGGCCGTCTCATCAGCTGGTCGCCACCCGTTTGGCCAAGCGCCGATTTAACCCGCCCACGTCATTGCGTGGTCACTGTGGCGATACGCCCCCAAAGCCGCCGCCCAATCGCCCATCTCCAATCAAGACAGCCATACTATACTATAATACTAAGCGGCCAATCTACGCGCGATGCCCTCGAGCGCGGCGTTGATCGAGCCCGTCACGTAGGGCTCACATGAGAAGGAAGTGATCAAGTAGGATTCCTCAGGCCATCGGTTTCTCCCTCTGAAGTTTCGGATCTCGGGTCCGACCCCTCTATGGAACGCGTGTCGAAGACCAACGCGCTCAAGCTCACATACGGTCGCCGGTGATTTCGGCTGCACCATCATCCCGCATCCTGCGGTCGGGGCTCGGGAAGACGGGACCATTCTTAACTACGGCTGTTTTGGGCCATACCCTACGCCGGTCCGTCCGCCCGGATCCGCCGGGGCTGATCAGGCCCCGGTGGAACGCTGGAAATCGCTGTTCTTCGAGCTGGCGGTCACACGGTCTTCATGGCCGCCCCCTCGATCACAATGCCGCTGGTCACGTATTTCCACAGGGCAACGAGCAGTTTCCGCGCCAACGCGACAATTGTGACCTTCTTGGCGCGTGCACCAAGCCGGCGGACCCTGTCGTGGAACCACCGGGCGAGCGCCGATCCCGGCTGGTGTCGCAGCCAGAGCCAGGCCATTTCCACGGCGATGGCCCGCAGGCGGGGATTACCCGCCTTGGAGACGCCCTGTTCGTGGTTGATCGTGCCGCTCTTCCACGGTGTCGGTGCGAGCCCGGCATAGGCCGCGACCTGGCGCCTGTTCTTGAACGTTCGAAACAACCCTTCGGACCACAGGGCACCGGCAAAGCCCGGGCCTATGCCCTTGAGCGCGAGCAGCATTCGCACCGGGGTCGGCGCCGAGCCGGTGATCTGTGCCTCAGCGAGGAGCGCATTGCGTTCCGCCTTCACGGTCTCGATCTGTTGGTTCAGCAGCTCGATGATCTCCAACTCGCGCAAGACCAGCGCCTTGAGATGGTGCGGCAGGGGATGCCCGTCCCCGGTGCGCAGCTCTTCCAGCCGGTTCCGGCGGTCCTTGTTCCGAGGCTCATAATCTCCGATGCCCTGCGTGAAGAGTACCCCCTTCACCCGGTTGACGTGCCGGATGCGCTCGCCGATCAGGACTTTCAGTTCCCGGCAAACGCGGCGGCGATCTTCCTCCTCCGGCGTCGGCACGCGCACCATGGCGCAAACCCGAGGCTCGCCGCGCCTCCAGGCCATGAGAGTGCGGACGAGGGCTTCACCATCGATCCGGTCCGTCTTGGCCCGGCGGTGCCGTCGCGAGACCGCGACCGAGGCTGGGTCGACCACATGGCTCTCGATTCCCGCCGCAATTAGCGCGCGGTGGATCCAGAACCCGTCCAGTCCGGCCTCCTGGATCACGATCACGGGGACAGTTTGGCCGGTCCGGTGCTGGACAGCACGCTGCAGATCAGAGAAGCGCTTCAGCAGATCCGGCACATCGCCGCCCCGAACCTGATGTCGCGACATCTTCGAGCCGAGAGGAGCCGCAAGAGCCGTCATCAGCCAAGTCGAGCGGCTCAGTTCTAATGATACGAAAATCGCGGCGCATTTGGACGTCGTGATCGCAGCTGCGGTGACAGTTTCAGTAGTCGACATCGCAATGATCTCCATCGGGAAAGTAGGCACCCCCACTCTTCCAGAGCCACGGGCGCCGGTCTCCTCCTCATGGGATCTTGGCAAAGAACTGCCCGTTCTCGGGAAGGTCCCTTGGTTCGACCCGACGATAACCGGAGGCCACGATGATCGCGACTGGCGGCCAGCCGGCACGGACGGCCTTGGCGAGTTGAAGACCGTCCATCGACCCTGGCATGTCCACGTCGGTGAACAGCAGCCGAATATCGGCGTGCGAATTCATCAGCCGCATCGCTTGGTCTGCGTCCCCCGCGCCATAGACGACGAAGCCAGCGCTCTCGGCCATCTCCATCGCGTCCATGAGCAGAAGAGGATTGTCCTCGACGACCAAGGCGGCATATTTCATGCCTTCTACGGCTTCGGTCATCTTGTCCCTCCGCGCTCAGTGCTCGGGCGCGGTGGAAATCTCACCCACCAGTTCGAAGCTGCAACCGGTGGCGGGAAATTTCAGCCGTGCCTCACCGTTAAAGTATGGTGACACGATTCGTTCCAGCAGTTTCGAGCCGAACCCCGCTCGCGCGGGTGCCGCCACAGGAGGGCCGCCAGTCTCCGTCCAATCGAGACGGAACTTGTTCGCCTTCGAGATCGAACAGACGATATCAACGTGTCCCGCCGAATTGGAAAGCGCGCCATATTTGGCGGCATTCCCGGCCGCTTGGACAGGCGAACCCCCAGCAAGGTGCCGGCCATACTTTCGCTTTCCGCCGGTCCACTCGATCGCCTAGCCATTTCCCATCAACTCGCGGAGCCGATCGCGAGCCTTGATGCCGACCCGCTTCTCCTCGGCACATTCGGGGCTGCTGATCTCCAGTGTGTCAACGTCGAGCGCCCGCCATTTCACGCCGCGCTCCCAGCCGGTGTCCCCGTCAACGATGCAAGTGACCTTCCGAGCGGGGCGATCCCCGCCGGGGCATGGAGGAATGCGGTGGGCCAATGCTGAGGATGCAGGTGCGAGGCAAAGGCCTAGGTCGATGACGAACCTCATGGGCTAGCAGGCTCGATCAGAAATAGCATTGAGGAGATCTTCCGCCGGGGCGGCTGTAGGCGCTTCTGCCACCGCAGACGCGCCCGTTACGCATGACATCATAAGGGCAATCGCAGCTCCCCTGCCGCGCCGATCGAATTGGTTGGCCGGCTCTGGAAGGAACGGCACGGCCGATGATGGGTGCGGGTGGAATGAGCGGCGGGCGGCTGTTGATTACCCTCCCCTGCTCTTGGCGAAGATACGCGCCATGAACCCATCCGACCGCCGAGCCAACCCGGACCTTTCGCCATGGAGCCGCAGTTTCCAGAACGGTGACGGCTTCTCCCTCATCCAGCGTTCGCATGACCGCCGACGATGTCGACGGGCTTGCACGAAGATTCAGGCGACTGGCTGCAAAGGCGATGTCATTCCTACCGCGTTGCGGGTGACTACCGCCTGGAAGGGTTGTTGGCATTGACGTGGGTGGGAGAAACGCGACACGCTCTTGAGAGCTTGCCACCGGCTTCTCGGGCTTTCGGACCGGCAACGGTGCCTTTATTCGCTCGGCCGGAAGTGGCTCGTGTGCCTCTGTCCCGGGAGATACCTTCGATATAGGGTCCCGCTTCTCCTCACCGGATGACAGCCAGGCGATTCCAACCAATCCCGCCACGATCCAACCGAAACCGCCCTTCCGCTTCGCCATCGGCCGTCCTCAACCCGTCGGCAAAGAGTGACTCAAGCTCGCCATGACGACAAGCCGGTTTATGCGGGGGACCCTGTCGGTGCCCCGATGGTCAGCGTGCCCCCTGGAGGCAGGAAGGCGTTCCTTCTCATAATGTCAAATCGGCGTCGAATTGGAGGCCGATAAGATGCCGCCGCCCTCGCCGGATGACGCCATTGCCGGGCGAGAGGATCGAAGTTTCTGGCAAAATAACCTGCGATGGGAGCCAGCCCCATAAGACCCCGACGGCAACAGGAAATAGAGTGTTGTGCGTCATCATCGCCCGGAACACACCGGCAACATACGCGCCTGATAAGGATCAGTCATATGTTCGGCCAAGAGTGTCGGGGAACGATTTATGGCGACGCTTTGGCGCAGGGCCGGAAAATCAGCGGCCACCTCCCTGCCGGCTTCAGTATCCGTTGCCGCTATCATTCCATTGAGCGCTCGCCGGCGTGGCGGAGGATATGGCGGTCGCGCTGCCGGCCTTCCTTTAGATCGGCAATGATAATGGTGCGGCCGGTTGCGATCGCGGCGGCCTGACCGACCTCACGCGGCGAGAATTGCTGCCTGGCCTTCCGTTCCACTTGGTCCATCGCCCTGTCGGCGGCGGCCAGGCTCGGATGCTTCTCTGCGACATGCCGGCCGGCGGCTGGTTCTAAGCGCTGACGCCGGCGACGAAATTAACGCGCCCGCCGGACGGCACGCTGGGGCCAAGGTGGTCGAAAAACCGATGATGATGTCCGCGGTTGGAGGCTGCATCATAAAATTGTCTCCCGCCTGGGAGACGTATTTGCCGTTATAGCTCTCGCCCGGCACGGTCATGGCGGCATAGTGCTTCTTCCAGGGAGCATTCTGCGATTGCAGGAACCCGCTGGCCTGGCGGAGCGGCGCGAGTTGGATCGGATCGGCTCGTTGAATTCGTCAATAGCCGGCCAGGCGCCATGCGGACTGGCTAGAGGCGGCTTCGCTGGGTATCCGGCGGGTGTCTCCTAGCGGGGAAGGCCGGTGCGGCGCTCTATGGGCACGCAAGGCCGCGACAAGGTGGTGTGCATATGATCGCCGCGTTCCAAGGGAATCCGGTATGCGCGCCATCATTCTTGCCCTGGCGATCTTCGCCGCGTCGCCTGCCCTGGCGATCTCAGCGGACGATTGCCGCACCTTGCGCGTCGGTTGGTCTAATGCTGTGACGACGATTTATCTCGTCTCGAAAGCGACAGCGGACGCGGCGCGGCGCGCGATCCTCGTCTATCCGCGCAAGGCGGACGACCTCTCAGCCTTCCAGTCGGCGCTTGAGGGCGCGGACGCTGCCAAACAGCGCGCCTTTATCGAGACCCTGAATCGCATATGCCCGAAATGAAAAACGCGCGACCATCGGCCGCGCGTTCTCAGATATGGCGCCGACATCGGCCGAACTGCCGGTGTGGCGATCGACTGTTCGCTGGCGGCCGTTATGCGCTCTTGGCTGACCACCGAAAAGCGAGATCACCTTCCGGAAAGTGTCATGCGAAAGTGAGCTCGGTGCGGGCGATCATGGTCATCCGCATCACCCGCTACGCTCACCCCCCCAGCATTGAACTGCGCATGGCGGGCGAATGCGGCAGCAGCACGAAGGTCTCTCGCGCTGGCGACCGCAGCCGATCCGCCTCAAGGATCGTTTCCACGACAGGCAAGAGCATGCCAAGTTTCAGTTTTTGCCACCGGATTCGACCGCGTATAGCGCGGCGGCCCAGTAGGCGTCGGTCACGGCGTGTTGGTGGGAAAATGGTGGAAAAGCCTGCTAGCCAACAATTTGATGGCCACGGATGGTCTCCGTTTCCGCCAAGGTGGCCGCGATCGTCGTCGGGAGGCGGGAAAATGGCGGAAGCCCAGCGTGGTGGGCGTTGATGGCGGAAAAAGCCCCCATGATGGCGGCACTCGGCCGCCATTCCAGTTCCATCCGATCAACGCCATCCGCCAACACGCCGTGATCGCCAATCGTTGGAAATAGCCTGACCATTACAATCCAGACGAAATTGCCGCCATCTTCGCCAATCTCGCGGTCATCCTGGCTGGTGGGCCGAAAATGGTGGAAGCCCTACTATGCGATGGTTTGATGGCGGAAAAAGTGCCGGATATCCTTTTGATGGCGACGGGGAAAATAGCGTCCGTCCCTGGGGAAAATGACGTTTCAGATAGCCCCCAAGAAAAGAAACGATCGCGGTCATCGGGGAGTTCGGAGTTCGACGTATCATGCCAGCCATCCGGTGCTGCGCAAGCATCGACGTAGCGGATGAACGGTTGCTTCGCTAGGGCCGTTCGTCGAGCCTTCATCCCGGCGTCGGGGTCGGACCTGCGGCCCGACGGGAGGTCTGCGGATGGTCCAGGACGGGAATGACGCCGTGCTGCGCGCCAAGTTTTTGCAAAAGTGGACTGTCGGGCTATCGGGACCAAACTACGGACGTGCGGGGATTTATACTGGTCGTCTCATCTGAGAGGAAAATGGCAGGAATGGTCGCCTCTGGGACTCGCGGTTCAGCCTCGTGGTCGATTCCCGCAGACGCCACAGCATCCGATTCGAGGGGTGGAAGGGACGATCCGTCAATGGCGGCTGTTTGCAGTCAGAGCATAAGCTCTCGACGCCTTTTTCACAACGTGGAACGCGGCAACTTCGGCTGCCATCCGAAACGCTCAGCATGGCAAAGTTCTAATCGCCTCAATCGATATCGTTCAGCACTGCTCCTCCCTCCCGGGTTCGCTCCAAGGACCGCAACCATCCATCAGTTTTCCCTGCGGCCAAGCCGCAATCCAGCGAGGAATGACACGTGATTCGACCTGCGCTCCGATCAGCCAACGAAGCCCGTCGCTAGACTCTTAGATTCAGCGAAATTTTTCCGCCCATAACCCGTTGATTATGCACGATAAAAAATGGGTGAAAACCATGTTTCTACCCAATTCGGGGGTGAACTTCACCCACGCGCTGTGTTTCCGTCATGAGTCTATGACATGAAATGGCACTGCAAGAAACCGAGGCCCCGATGGCCCATCCACGGTCCCCAGATGTCAACACGCGGTCTTGAGATTCCGGCCCACAACCGCGGCAGACGGTGATCGATCCTTTCACAGCCTATCTGCGTGAACGCATCCTGGCCTGACCGGATGCCGGCTGTTTCGGGAACTGAAGAAACTCGGTTATTCTGGCGGCTACGCCGTCCTCACCGTTTTCCTGCTCGACGTCCGCCCGACGCCGACGAAAGGGTTCGAGGTTCGCGAGCCCTCATCATCGATCCACAGCCTGCCAACATCCAGGATCGGGACGGCGCCATCCCCGTCCTGAAGGTCTCCGCAAATCCTATCCGTTCGTCGAGAAAGCGTTCGTCGACATGGGCTATTCCGGCGACCGGCCGCAAACCGCAATCCTGATCGATGTCGAGATCGTGCGAAAGCCGCCAGACCAAGTCGGCTTCGCCGTTCACCCAAGGCGCTGGGTCGTCGAACGCTTCTTCGCATGGATCAGCAGAAACCGCCGCCTCTGGAAGGACCCCGAGGCGACCATCGCATCGTCAACTGCCTTCCTTTACGCCGCATCCGTCATGATCCTCGTTCGACGTCTTGGACAGACATCATGACTTTCCGAACCGATTTTTATGGATCGAAGCCGCCCATGGACTCATCCATGGCGGCTTTTTGGCTTCTGGAACGGTCGCCGCCATCCGGCGCATTGGCGTTATCGTCCAAGACGGTGAAAACTATCATATATATCAATTGGATATGACGGATTTTTTCCCGCCATTTCGACATGCCCGCCATTTGGCCGACGGTTGGCCGGAAAATGGCGAAAGTCCTGCGATACAAGGGTTTTATGAAGATGAATGGCTTCCATCGCGGCCATTCCGTCGCCGGCGTTGGAACGATGGCCGAATTATGGCAGTGGTTGAGGGTAAAATGAACTCATATTGGATGGATAGCCAGCCAACCGAAAACCGTCACGCCGTGATGGCTGGAAAATGGCGGAAGCCCTGTCCAATAGGACTTTGATGGAGGCAGGTTCGAACCATTTCCGGCAAACTGGCCGCCATGGTCCACGGTTGGCGGAAACGATGGCGGGGGCCTGCGCCATAAGGGGTTGTTGGAGGTGGATCACGCCAACGACCTGATGGCGGCGTCGGCGATGGAAGGATGGTCAAATTGTGGCGAAACGGCCTTACGACCACGGATCGAAGCCGACGATCATGGAAGGGCCAGTTCGAGCCTCGCCAGGCGCGTCGACGAACTGATTGTGCGGATGATCGGCGGGCACCGGACTCGGCCACCGGTGAGCCTGCATCCGGGGGACATGGCGGATCGGGAAGCGGGATCGGAGGCTGGGGATGGCGCAGGACACGCAGGAAGGGGGTCTGTGTGGCAAAAGATGCGCGATGGCTCACCGGACTGAGGATCGGGCGAATATTCGAGGCGTCTCGCATCCGACCGGCCACTGATGGGTGGCATTCGGGCGCCGGATTGGAATTGCCCCTGCGAGGGGAGGCCTATGGATGGCCCAACACGCGAATAAAGCCTTGCTGGACGTCGACAGGTGCAAAAGAGGAGGTCAGGTCCATCCGGACACGATCATGGACGGAAGGGTCAATTAAACGGGCCGTCTCATCTGAGAGGGATATGACGGAAACGGTCCCTTCGAAACAGAAGGTGAGCGCCTCGGTGCGATTCCCGTAGATACGTCATCCCTTTCGATCCGACAGGCAACGTGGATTGGCTGGGAGTTCTCGATGCAATTTCACCACGCGGCACGCGGCCCTGGGTTGTTGGAAACGCCGACGTAGGATGTCGGAGTGTCGGTCATCCGGATTCGCACGGGTCGCAAAACAGTCTCGCTCCACGGAGTGCGGCGACCGTCGAAGCAGGAACCGCCACCCGCCCTCAGGTCCCTGCGGCTAAGCCGCCGACCTCAGTGAAGATCCACAACGTTTGACCTGCGCTCTGATCGGCCAAAGAAGCCCGTCGCTAGATTCTTAGATTCAGCGAAATTTTCCCTCCCATAACCCATTGATTAAAAACGATAAAAACTGGGTGAAAACACGGTTTCCACCCAAAATCGGGCGGAACTCCACCCACGCGACGTATTTCTGTCCCAAGTCTATGACACAAATTCGACGGCGAATAAAATGGAGTTCTTGCGATGGGCCGTCCACGGTCCCCAGATGTCAACACAGGGCGGCTTCGCGCCTTGGGAAAGGCGCTATACGGCTCATACTGGCAGTCCCAGCTCGCGAGGGACCTCGGCGTCTCGCTCAGGACGGTGGCGCGCTACGCATCCGGCGAGTCGGGTGTGCCGGATCGGGTGGTAGAGCAAGCCGAGTCCTTGGCTCGAGACCGTATTCGGAGTCTGACTATCGCGGTCGAACTGCCAGACAAAAGCAGCGACATCTCGGATCAAAATTCGCAAGCCCCTTACGATGCCGCTGCACCATATAATTTCTTCCCAATATCAAACTATAGCGAAAATATTAGATGGTCGATGAAAGTCCGAACCGTTGTCATAAATCCATCTTTTTTTATGTCTTCCGTTCGATCACACCTGATCGATGTAAATCTCGAGACGCCGTTCGATCTCATTAATGCACTTACCCATATACCAATGCTTGGCCGTCGCATCGGTTTACGGATGTCCGAGACTCTCGATTATTTTTTCATGATAATACGGTCAGATGATCGTCATATCTATCTTGGGATATTTCGTGATGGCAATCGCTACCCGCTTCATATATTCGGGTTGGGCGATGATAAATTGTGCCATCTGCAACAGGAAATATTGTCGAAATACTTTTGGTATTTGGGTTGGGATGAGCATCCCTATACCGTGCATGCCGACGCCCGGTCTTGATCGGCGGCTGGAACAGGAGGACAAGACGGTGCCCAAGGCGAAGCCCTCGCCGCCGTCGGGGTTGAGATGGTGATCGGAGCCGCCGAAGGCACGGGTCGTGGTGATCCGCCTTGCCACTGCCATCTTCGATGGACACAAGGCTGGCATCAGCGACACGTCGCACTCTTGTGTGACAGATATGATTTATCCGCCGGGATGCATGTTGGAACTCGACAGTACCCTTGTCTTTCGCCTGGTGATCGCAATCGCGATCGTGCTCGGCATGCCGTTCTATCTGTCCAGCCCGACAACCTCGCACGAAGCAGCTGCGGGCGTTCATTCGACTCTGGTGAACGCCGATGACCACGGCCATTCCCACCTGGATGAGGGGGAGAGTGAAGCTGCACAGGTCGCATCAGACGGGCACAGCCACAAGCATAATCCCTGGGACCACTCGCACGAGACCGTTAACGGCCTGCTGAAGCTTGCCGAGCCCTCTCTTGTCGCCTCGCGGAGCCGGATAGCGATCGGCTCCGACCAACCGCTTCACGGGCTGACGACCCCATTTGACCGACCTCCGAGGCCGTTCGAGATCGCGTGATCCAGCGCCGTCCCCCGCGGACGGCATCACACCATTTCGGACAATCGGAACTCAACAATGCAGGACCCTTCCGCGGAAGGTCGCATCCGGTCGCGTACAGCGCTTCGGACGACGCTTCTGACGCCCCTGTTCGCCTTTTTCCTGACGGCGGCATTCGCAACCTCGGCCCTGGCCCATGCCGTCACGGCGGGCGACCAGGGCTACATCCAGGAAATCTCGGGGGTGAACCTCATCCCGTTCATGTATCTCGGCGCCAAGCACATGGTGACGGGCTACGATCATCTCCTGTTCCTGCTCGGCGTGATCTTCTTCCTCTACCGGATGAAGCACATCGGGATCTACGTGACCCTCTTCGCGATCGGTCACTCCACGACCATGCTGCTCGGCGTCTACTTCAACGTCGGGATCAACAGCTACATCATCGATGCGATCATCGCGCTGTCGGTCGTCTACAAGGCGCTCGACAACATGGGCGCTTACCAGCGCTGGTTCGGCTTCCAACCGAACACCAAGGCCGCCACCCTTATCTTCGGCCTTTTTCACGGCTTTGGCCTATCGACGAAGATCCTGGAATACGACATCGCACCGGACGGGCTCGTCCCGAACCTCCTCGCCTTCAACGTCGGCGTCGAGATCGGCCAGCTCCTAGCGCTCGGCGCCATCCTTATCGTCATGAGCTTCTGGCGCAGGACCCCGAGCTTCTTCCGTCACGCCTACACCGCCAACGTCGCCGTGATGGCCGCGGGCTTCGTGCTCTTCGGCTATCAGGTGACCGGCCTGTTCGTGTCCTGACGCACATTTTGAAAGGAAAACCAATGTATAACAGCGACATGCCTACCCGCGCCGAGCTTCCGACCACGAAGCAGCTTCTGCGCTCCACCGCCATCGCCGCCGTTTCGGCCGTCGCCCTTCTGGTCGCGGTCGTGCTGCCATCCGAATACGGCATCGACCCGACCGGTGTCGGCAAGGTGCTGAACCTGACGGAGATGGGGGAGATCAAGACGCAGCTCGCTGCGGAAGCGGAGGCCGACGCCGCCATGAATGCCGCCAACCCGGCCGCATCGCTGCCATCGGCCGATGCGGCAACGATGCCGCCCGCCAGCGCATCGTCGACGGAACCGGCTGTGGTCGCTCCTCTCGCACCGCCCCCGCCGCCCGCACCGCCTGTGCCGCAGCGCCAGTCGAGCCTCCTCGGCATGATCGGCTCCTTTCTCGTCTCGCCGGCGGCCGCGCAGACGGCAGAGCCCCGTCAGGACGAGATGACCATCACGCTCGCCCCCGGCGAAGGCGCGGAGATAAAGCTGACCATGGAGGAGGGAGAAATTGCCGCCTTTGCATGGGTCGTCTCGGAAGGGGGAGCCGTCAACTACGATACCCATGGCGATGGCGGCGGTGAGAACATCTCCTACGAAAAGGGCCGCGGCGTTTCTTCTGATGAAGGCCAGCTTCAGGCGGCTTTCACGGGCCGGCACGGCTGGTTCTGGCGCAACCGTGGCGATGCTCCCGTGTCGCTGACGGTGCGCACCAGCGGCACCTATTCGGCTATCGAACGCCTCGTCTGAAGAATGGCTTCCCCCGCTCTACAAGGCGGGGGAAGTTCCCTGTTCCGAGGCCGATCGGAGAACCGCCATGCTGTCCGTGCTTCGACACCGCACCTACCGTCACCTCTTCACCGCGCAGGTCCTCTCGCTGATCGGAACCGGGCTCACGACGGTCGCGCTCGGCCTTCTCGCCTATGACCTCGCGGGAGCCGATGCTGGTGCGGTGCTCGGCACAGCTCTGGCTATCAAGATGGTAGCCTATGTGGGTGTCTCACCCTTTGCCGGCGTTCTGACGTCATATCTGCCGCGCCGCGCGCTGCTCGTCATCCTCGACCTCTGCCGCGCCGGTCTCGTTTTCTTACTGCCCTTCGTGACCGAGATCTGGCAGGTTTACGCCCTCGTTTTCGCCTTCCAATCCTTCTCCGCGGCGTTCACGCCGACCTTCCAGGCGACGATCCCCGATATCCTCGCCGACGAAAAGGATTATACGAATGCGCTGTCGCTATCGCGGCTCGCCTATGATCTGGAATCACTTCTCAGCCCTCTGCTCGCCGGGGTGCTTCTCACCGTTATCAGCTTCCACTGGCTGTTCGTCGGAACGACGCTCGGCTTCCTGTCTTCGGCCGTCCTCGTCGTCTCGGTGGCACTGCCGGTGGTGGCGAAGGCATCGACGGGATCGTCTTTTCTCGACCGACTGACGCTGGGAAGTCGGATTTATCTCGCGACACCTCGTCTGCGCGGGCTTCTGGCGTTGGCATTCGCCGCAGCCTCAGGCGGCGCCATGGTCATCGTCAACACCGTCGTGCATGTCCGGGAATCGCTCGGCGGAACCAACGAGGATGTCGCCTATCTCTTCGCCGCCTATGGGCTCGGCTCGATGACGGTCGCCATCATTCTTTCCCGACTGCTTGACCGCCTTCCTGTGCGAGCCGTGATGGTTTCCGGCGCGGGTTCAATGGCCGTGCTGTTGTCGTTTGGGAGTCTCGGCGCTGGCTGGGAGGCAAGCGTGGTTCTTTGGGCTCTTCTTGGGGCGGCATCGTCCTTGATCGGCACGCCGGCAGGGCTGCTCCTGCGGCGATCATCCGACCCGGGTAGCCGGCCAGCCGTCTTTGCCGCGCAGTTCGCGCTGTCCCATGCCTGCTGGCTCGTGACCTATCCGCTGGCGGGATGGCTCGGTGCCCGTCTCGGTCTCGATGCGACTTTCATGGTGATGGCGGTCGGAGCGGGCCTCGGCACGACGGCGGCCCTCCTGCTCTGGCCCGCCAATGATCCGGTCGAAGTCGAGCACGAACACGCCGGCTCCGTGCATGACGCGCTGCACGTCCACGACACGGCCGGGATCACGGCCGGGGCCGTTACGAATACCGAGGTCAACGCCTCCGCCGCGATCGCACGCTCGAAACTGGCGTCGAATACCGACACGATCACGATCGATCCGTACACCCTCAAAAAGCATAATGCCCTGAATGCAATCATTCCAAGTGCGCCCGACAGTACATATCTCGGCATTCTCGGGGCGCCCGGCTCGCTCCTTGTCGGAACGAATACAAACAACACTCAGGAGAACGAACAGGCCGCGTTTGTCTTCGTCCTCCCGCCGGAATACGTTGCCCAGCAGAACATCACCGTCCGAATCAAGGCAAGGGTCGATGTCGCCAGAAACGCCGAAAGCCTGCTCGATGTCGTCGTCAAACGGCTGGATGAGAATGGGCTGGATGCAACGGACCTCTGCCTTACCAGCCCAATTGGTATAT
>LAZR01000621.1_pt1 | contig 26014 bp, 1 predicted proteins | sample 329461 | NCBI WGS metagenome assembly LAZR01 (sample SAMN03002196, study PRJNA259156) | marine sediment metagenome | biome: sea floor; feature: Hydrothermal impacted sediments; material: marine sediment; isolation source: Loki non-amplified sample from Loki's castle hydrothermal vent sediment ...
AGTTTCTCGTAGGTCAGCTCTCTTTTGGGTTTCAACATTAGTAGAAATAATTTTTATCAAGGTGGTATGGAATGTGACCACCCCGGCAGGATTAACCTCGCCATATTTAAAGATGTCATATAGCCCATCAACATTTATATCTTCCATTTGGACTATGAGTTCATGCTCTCCGTCAAGATCGGAATCATAGAATTCAAGTACAGCTCGTTTATCATCAGATTTTGTAAAATTACTGAAATCGGCAAGTTGGAGCTCTTTAATGAAATCATATTGGGAGGTTTCATAATTGTATTCGATAAAATTGTCATTTCTGGCATATTCTATGTATTCAAAGAGCGAATCTTCAGAACCGGGAGCATAATCTTCCATAAGCAAGAAATAATCAATGTCGTTATATTCATAATCTACATATATGCTGTCGTTCTTGGTCCATAAGGGTGCTTCAGGATTATTGTTAATTGCATTTTGGAGCAATTTGAATTGAGTGTAATCTGAATAAGCCCCATCAGAAAAGTTAAGATATACAACTATTTTCTCAAAATTATCTAGTGTGAAGCCAATCGGTGCCACAATTTGAATCGATTTTGTATCAGGCAATGTTGATAATATAGGATCAAAATCTATAACAGATTCGTTGTAAAAGTATCCTTTGATCATCATTATTTCGAGGTTTTGAGCGTCATTATAGTCTTGTGAAAGGTCAAAAGTATCTCCTATATTATATGGATAGATATTTTCAATTGCAATATGACGAGTCTTAAATTCGCTGAGGGATTGGTTATACTCGACCGATTGATATGCGTCTAAAGTTTCATTATACCATTCAAATGTGATAGCAAGTGTGCTACTGTCTATATTAGGGGTTTCTATGGTATACCATTCATTCCAAGCATTCTGGTCTGCCCATGAGATGTAGAGATATCTGAATGTGTCAATATGGGGGTTGTAATATTCATAAAGGTCTTGAAGATCGGGATCTTGATTTTGATAAGCAAGGAAATATTCTTCGCTAAATTGGGGATCCCAGGTAATATTATAGATTCCTGAAGAAATGTTTTTTCCGATAAGATGTTCGCCAAAATAATACCAATTTCCGTCGCTGTCAAATGCATCAAAATAATAAGTTTCATTTATAGAATCGCCTTCATATAGAGGTAGAAATTCACTTGCATCTAAAATTATCGATTCATTGTAAATATCTGTATAAGAGCCAACATAAAATTTCTCCAAGTGATTATTCTCGTAAATATCGAAAATATTGGAATCATAAAGGGTTGCATTATCATTAAATTCAAATAGAAATACAGAATCGACGATTAATTCATAGCGTGGGTCGTTGGATGTTATGAGTATGTCTGTAATATAGGAATGGGCTACATTGTTTATATCCATCACCTTGAAGTCTGAATAAAAGTCGCTTATCGAAATATTAATGACTAACTGTTTATATTCGTTGTAGAATTCGTTCTCGAAAGGAGTTAAGTCTAATGAAGTTTCCCAGGCAACCAATTTTTCTCTATTTTCAAAGAGATCATCGGTCGTATAACTAATTCCATCATTATTGATTCCGAGTAGTGAAATTTCGGCGATTGGAACGTCATTAAGCCCTGTTTTATAATTCTTTATATAAGGTTTTCTTTGAATAACCATATCTTCCACAGTAAGACCAATAGATTCTTCTAAGGACGCGTTGTATTTTAAGAAAAGAATATCGCCATCCTTTATTTCTATTATATCTCCGTTGATTATATACGAGTTTGGTAAGGATATGTTGTTATATTCCACTGTATAACTTTGTCCGTTATAATCTTCTGGCTGTCTTCTTACATCAGGACTTATTTCGTAGAGAAACTCATATTGGTCGTTAAACACATACACAGTTTCATTGAGCGAAAATATTTCTTTATCTAAATCAATTGGTAAGTATCCATCTTCTACATTGGCACTATCCCATTCTACTGTTTGGAAGGTTGGAAGTCCTTGTTCGTAGAAAAATCCGAGATAATCATCATGCTGATTAAATGTAGGACTAAATGTTATACGAGCATTATTATCAACAGTGAAATATTGGAAGTCAGGAGAGTCTGGAAGTCTAATATACACAGTACCGGAATTGTCATCGAACATATCAAGCGTCACATTGGTATAACCGATATAGGTTTTTACTCCAACATCATCATAGAAAAATGAAACATTTAGATACTTAAGTACTTCTGGGTTTAAGAATCCCATTTTCATGATGAGGGTATCGTAATCCTTCCATCCGTTTGTCGCATCATTTAAATCGTTGGTGAGGTAATAAGTAGCGTTATTCGTACTGTTTAAAATTGCATAAATCTGTTTAACTCTTCCTTTAGTAATTGATTCATAGGCGTTGGCTCCATAAATAAAATTATTAGATTCAAAATTTGCAATTAAGTTATTCTCTGAGTCTTGGGCTACTGTCCAGTTTGTAATTGTGAAAATATTATTAACCAAATCAGCGCTTATTCGATGGAATGGTTGGATTTTATTATGAGGCTGAGCCATGATCAGGGCAAAAATGGTATCTCCTATCTCAAAAGTATCTTCTTCCGTAAATGCGCCAAAATTACTAATAGTTACGATACTTGTTCCCATATCATAAGTTACAAATTCATCCTCAATAATTTCTCTCTGCCCTGTTGAGTTAATAAAGTATGCCGTTAATACAGTGTCCTCAGCATTGGCAAGAGGTTCGTTGCTAGTTAAATCAATTTCTACGTAATCATTAACTAAATCTTCTCCCTTTAATTCCTTTGAGAATGTAAGGAAAGATTTCTCTTGGAGTCGGTAATTCAAAGCTAACTGATATTGGTAATTCGCTGAAAGGTTGTAATACAAGGGAGCAATAACAGAGCTTCCACTGAATGGATAAAGCGAGTTATAGAACGTCATTTCATGAGGAACCACTTCGATAAATAGATGTTTTGATTCTAAAATTCCGCCACGGGTTTTGAACGTATATTCTACTGTAAAATTCTTCCCAATTTCAAGATAAGGTCTAATACTATCAGTAAATGTTATATTGTTGCCAACTATTGAAGAAACATTTCCTAGATTTTTAATTATTGTACCTGTTGAATCTCGGATTTTAAAGGTAAATTCAGATCCATATAAAATATCATCATATTGGGTGTAGTAACTAAGACTTTCTTTTTGGTAATAATAGGTAATAAGCACTTCTGTATCATTTAAAATGTCAAGTGGTTCAAAGAAGTCCTTGAACATTGAGAAAGTGAATATTTGTTTACCAGGATATTGAGAGTCTTGTCGCCAATTTCTCATATAGTCGTCACTTAGATATCTTTCTCCTGAGGTTGTTTGAATGGTCATTCCAAAAGGCTTAACATCGTCCCATCTCTTTTGGAAGTCGCCACCATACGTTAGATTTAATGTGACTTCGTACTTATCATCATCGAATCCAGTGAAAGTAATCTCTGTGAAGTTATATTCTCGTGGATAAAAGGTAAATGTTTCGCTTAAGGTAGTTTTAAAGTCGCTTGGCGGAGCATAATCACTTAAATGGGAGTAAGAAATATTAAATGTTGCTGTGGATGTCAAATCGGGGTGGTACCTAAATTGATTCCAGTCGAGATAGGAATTACCAGGCAATCGCCAATGAATTTCTGAATTATAGGTATTGGAATCCTCTTCTATTGTATAATCGAATTGTGAAAACTCATAATCAATATGGAAATCAATTTGGATATTATCATTAAATAATAAACCAATAATTTCTGGTTTGGCGAAATAAAAGTTAATTTGATCTCGACCTTCTTTGTTTACAACTACTTCATAATGAGTTCTTTCGATTAATGGAGCTGATGGATTGTAGAAAGTTGCTAAATCGGGGTTATATAGTTGATAATCACTTGAAGTAAGACCGAATCCTTGCCATGATTCAACCCAATCCCATGGAGTGCCTATTTGGTCTATATATTTCACATTTAATGAGGGAATTCTGGATGTTGCATTTGGAATTATGATAGCAAAATTAACATTTGCGGGAAGCCCAGATGTGATAATATTTGCTGAATCTGTAAGATCGATTCGATGGTGGAGATAGAGTTCGCTTTCAATATATGTACTTTGATATCCTGTTAAGGGTAATGTTGAGAGTGGGAAATTTTGAGAGTTATAATCGTGTGCGTTAAACAAGTCAACATCAACAATGTAATCACCATATCCTGTTGTGTTCCAATTCATACCAAATTCTACGTTTGATTCATAAACTTCTCCGTATGGGTAAGTACCGATTCCTGCATATAAATTGATCTCCCCTTCAATATATTCGGGAAGCTCGAGATTGTATGCATTTAAGTGGAATCCTAATGAATCTGTTAACCTCCTATCATTCGCAGCAGTGCTTTGGAATGAAAATTCATTATTGTCTTGAACATCAAGTACAAGTTGGTCATTTCCGTCTCGATACAAGTTTACTAAGTCACCATAATCTCCAAAACCCTCTGCTGAAATTGTTAACCATGAATCGTCAATAACACCATATTCCTCGTTCAGTTTATTTGTAAATATCTGCATGTATTGAGCCGTATTTATTATTTTTGCGTTTAGGTCTGCCGTTTTGATGGATGGTGGCTTATCGACTGCTTGAATTATTCTATCATCGGTTGTTAATTCAAAAAGGTCAAAGATAATGTATTGAGGAGTTATTTTTTTATCACCATAGGCAAGGAAGTCAATTTCAATATCGTAAGTAGTGTAGCCTTTAACTGAATACATGGGTTGCAAGTTAATCTCGAAATCAAATCGATTGCCTTTTGCAGGATCAATTTCTACATAATCAAAATAGGATTCTCCATCTTCGGTGGTAAACGTAAAGGTGGCTAATACAGGTTTCATGTATTGCGTGTCTCCAGAAAGTATTGCTCCATCTAAGTAAAATGAGCCATTGAGAACGGAATTATAGAGCAAAGCAAGATAATTGAATGAGATTGAGGTTTTATTATTTCCTTTTAAGAGTGGGATGATAATCTTTGGGGTTCCTGCTTCTAGTGGATCTTGGGGATCATCTGGAATCGAAAGTAGATTAACATCAGTACTTGAACCGTAATCATATAATTTATGGGAACTGTGGGGTTTTGAAAGCTTTCTTACAGAATCACTCATACTCGTATCTATGCGCTGATATCCTCTGTCAAGGCTATATGAGGCGATTCCGTAAATAATTTCCACATCTTGTGGAATAGTTGATTCGCTATCAAGCCTTATCTGTTTGTTATTATATATACTAAGAACATATGGATCCGTAATCTCTAGCCCGGAGCTATCGGTAATATTGAAGATCTTGACATCAGACAAAGTAATATCGATACCTGAACTTTCAAATCCAACATTTAGATCTGCAATCCCAGTGCCGTCGAATGTATGGGTTTCATTGAATTTAGTATAAAACTTTCCTAGATAATTATCACGATCTAATTGGATAGGAGTTGTATCGGTGTTAAATAATACATCACTAAACTCAAACCCATTTGCTTCTGAGAATGTATATTCTAAAACTTTATTCGTGTCAAGTTCTATCGCATAAGAAATTATTAAATCAGAATTATTGTCTAAGGACGTACTTGGATTAATTATAATTGAATAATAATTGAATACGTCATAATCAACACCTTCTACAAGCGCGACTTCATTAAATTCCCATTGACCTGTGACATTTGTAATTATTATTGAATCTTCAACATAACCCATCAAATTTAATAGTATATCATCAGTTTCAACTCCATAGGTGTCGGTTTCCACAATATAACCGAAATATCTTTCTACACCATATTTTTTACCTGAAGTTTCTCCAATCCATATTGTTCCCGAATCAGTATCACTATAGGAAAGAAAGGTAGTAGAATCGCTTCTAATGGCGGAATCCACAAGATTTAAGTTCAGAATATAAAGTTCTTGTTGTCTACCATCAGCAATCATGCCAGTTTCGTTGTAGAAAGCGTTTGCGGTGATATTTAGCATAATTTCTTTACTCATAAGCATTTCACCATCTTGTCCTAGTGGAAGCTCGAAATAATATAAGCCATCATATACAAGTGAACTAAGGTAGATACCCTCATCACCCAAGCTAATCCAACTAAATTCACTCCAATCAGCAGGATCGCCGATATCTCGAGCTTTGGCGTTTATTTCAACATTCACATAGTCACTTAATCCTTTCTCGGAATGAGAAGTAGCAAAATATCCGGTAAGTCGTGGATATATATCCTCGTAAAATGTATAATCGTTTCCAAATGTAGCACCGCCCCATCCTGAGTCGTACCAGTTGAGGAGATCGAGAGTCATGGTGGGCTCACCGAACTTAAGCCAGTTTTCACTTCTCACTTCGAGAGTAATGAAACGGAATGCGTCTTTCGTGTAGATTCGTGGAATTGTATATGTTGATATCTGATAGACTCCTGGGTCTAATTGTAATAAGTAATAATCACTAATATTAAATGTGACTGTTCCCGTATCATCGACGTATTCAGAGAATTGAACAAGTCCTTCGACAAATGGACTCTCGCCACTGAAAGTTGTTATCGTGGCAATAATTGGCATACCGTCAATTAAATATGAGTTATTTGAGCTTTCTGGAATAAGGTTATTTGATTCGAAACTTTCGTCTAGTCTGCTTTCAGACATTAATTCTGCATTTGGAATTACATCGGCTTCAGCAACTTCAACTTCAAAAGAGAAGGCATCGTCTAATTCTGATCCTAACTGATAAATTAGCAGATTTTGGGCTCCGAGCATCACATCCTCACCATGTAACGTAATTAATCCCTCTCCATATCCACCTGAATAGAAGGTAGAATCGGAATAATCAAATCCGTCTAACTCGGAAACTCTGCTCATGTCAAATACATTATTGTCTTTAGACATATATAATTGTGATTTGTCTTCAAATGCCATATGTCCGATATCATATACGGGTGCATGGAATACTCTAACGTAAAGTCGATAATCATCTAGGGAGTCAAATGTGACACTTCCACTGCTGAAAAGTGATTTATCGAAAATTCTGTGATGGTCACCAATAATATCCTCGTCAAACAAAACATTAAAAGTTACGAGCCCTGTTTGATCAGTTATACGATAATCCCAATACATGCTTGAATATTCACCTACTTGTCCAGTCTCGGGATCTAAATATTCCCACGATTCGGGACGGGTGAACATGCGTGAGACTGAATAATCATTATCCAATATTCCGGGACCACGACTTATTTTTTGTCCTTGATCCATAAACCAAGCGGTTCCCAACGCCTCTGAGTCGATATATTCACCGTTCTCATCTTCCCAGTCAATTACTTTATAATTAAGCCCTGCTTTGGGTTTAAGCCCTACCTCCATCCATATAAGCTGGTTTGAGAGAAATTCACCTCTCTCATCAGTTAGTTCGAATTGGAATTCGTAACTATCTGTTATTGTTCTATGGAAGTCAAAATAAGTATATGGCTTTCCCACTTGAAGTGTTTCATATGGATTTGTCGTAGTGGAATATTGCCTATTTTGAATTATTGCCCATTGGTCGAATGTTCGTGAAAATTCAGTGGGATTATATGAAATTTTACTTTGTTTTCCATTTACGGTCAGTGTAAATAATTCCTCAACAGAATATGAGGTATTATATACGCAATTTAGATTCGAGTAGTCAACACTCAAATATCGGTTGTTATAATCACGTAAATTAGAAGGGAGATAGATTAGTCTCATGATTGTTTCCTCGTTTAATGGGAATTGTAAGCCACCCTCACCCATATAGAAGCTATGATCAAAATTTCCATCATCTCTAATAGGTATTTTTGTTATTGGTTTCCATAATCCGTCAAAATCGAGAAATTCAAGAATCATATTATTTACAGGATTTATTTCTTCGGTAAGATAGCCTTTATAGGAAATAAAGTAGGCATCATCAATTTCGTATTCTGGTGTAACTGAGCTGTAGAAGGTATAGAAAATTATAAGATTGTTATTAGCTCCTGTAATGCTATAATCTGTGCCGTGAATCATCGATATAGTAGAAATTGAATTGTTCACCATTACTTTAATCTTGGAATCTTCTAAGAGACTGCCTATCGCATAATGAGTAAGTTTTAGTTTTGGAATATAGCCATATTCAACTTTAAGATTTATTGTAGTTGAACCAGTGTAGGTGACGTTAAGGGCGTCAATGCCCCCTTCGTTTACAATAACATAACTATAATAGCTTTCATTAAGTATTTCGAACGTGCCGCCTACTTGTTTCCATACGTCTTTAAGAGTGATAATTCCTGAGCCTATGGAAGAGTTTACGATTTGAATTATATTATTGTGAGCGACTAAATCATACAAGGAACTATTTTCTATTGTAGGATTAACATCAAGAATTTCTCTGTCAAATTGCTTTGTATTTTCCCAATTAAATGAATCGTAGCTGAAAGCTCTAAAGTCAACAGGAATAACTATATCCTCGACATCTTCAAAAATAACTGGTGTAATCATCCTTCCTTGGATGACTTTATAGGTGAGTAGAAGGTCGGTATCATACGGAACTAATTGTTTCTTATCTGAGGTCCAGTTTATAATCAGCATAAACTTATTTGGATGTTCTACTCTATAATAATCGTAATAATTAATCCAAGAATCTTCTATAAGATTTGTAGCATAGAAATATTCGATTCCGTCTACAACTTCAAAAAGAGTTGTAATTTGATTGTAGTTTTCTCTGTCAATAAACTCTAGTTTAAAATTATTTTTATCAATAAATTCGGATTCACCAATAAGTCCATTGAGATCAATTTCATATTTTGTAAGAGTACCTGCACCAATGGGATCGGTTGCCTTATATGGGATGATTTCACGTTGTCTGTAATAGGTAGAATTATCTAAAATATAACCCTGCAAATTCAGCTCCCCTTCAAAATCAATATCAAACTTCGTATTAAGGGTAAAAGTATAATCAGGATTGAAACCGATCTCTCTTTCATTTTTCAGCGCTATTTGTGATAAAATTTGTGGAATCAACTCAACATCAATGGACACGGTAGAATTAACTACTATTTCTGCATCAGTTGGAATTAATGTAAAGATTAGAGAGTAGCTCCCTAACTCCTCTATAATAATAAACCTACTGTGATATTTGTTAACCGAATTATCCCATTCTAAGGCTGTAAATCCTAAGGTAGTACCGGTTAGGTTATCAATCATTGCAAGGAAGGGAGTTACCATATCGTACAACGGGAATGGTGTAGTTGCATTGTTAATTCTGAAGTAAAGATTAAGACTATCAGTGAAATGAAGATCGTTTAATTGGCTAAACGATAATATTTGCTGGTTGCTAAAAGCTTCCACATCAGTAATTGCAGAATTATAGGGTTCTAATTCGATAGCAGTATCCTCACCTACGACAAAATTATATTCATATTCATCGAAATAGACCATTAAAGCAGAATTATTTGACAAAATATCATAAAAGTTTATCTGTGAAATACCGAATATTTGATAGGGAAAGTTAATATTAGCGATACTTGGGTTTGGATCATACATTGAAACACTTCCAGGCCATATTGGTGCATCGGTTATTACAAATGTAATCGAATAAATTTCAGTTATGTTAAATTGCGCTCCTAAATTCGGTGAAACAAGGCTCAGGAAATCAATATATATGGGTATCTCAAGCAATTCTGATAATCCAGGGATTATCCGTTTGTATTGCAAGGAATCTTTAAAGAATTTATCAAAATCTAGAGTATCCATACTATATACAAACCGATTATCATAAAAATCTGTGAAAACTATTTGAAGTCTTTCGATGGTACAATGAGTAGAATATAGGTTGGGAATCAATATCTTTAGGAACATCCCGTCTTTTTGAGTGTCTTTAATAACATCTGCGTAATTAGAGCCATAATACTTGAAGACTACGAGATTATCTTTGATATTGTAAAGACTGAAATTCAATTTCCATGATACTAAGCCGTTGTTAAAAATGATAAAGTCATCTGCGTTGAAAATATGTTTTTTATCATATTTCTCAGTGACATTATTATACAAAAAGCTATATACTTCGATATACTTAAGATAACCGGGAAGTTTAAATCCTTCTCGTTCTGAAATCTCCATAAGGGCATATCTTTCTTCCTGTAAGTAATAAGAAAGTACTAACGGGTCTTTCTGAGAAGCATGCTTGGAAAATGCATAATAATCAGAGCTTTTTACATCCCAATTTAACTTCCAGTCAAGATCATAATTTGCAGTTAAAGAATTTTGGAAAATATTTTCTGAATATAAAATAAGGTCCTCTATACTGTCAAATTTTACTATATAAGATTGTGTGGTTTCGTTCCATAAGGTGGTTTCAAGGTAATAATTACCTGATTTAAGCCTTATCGTATTATTTTTTAATTCACTTAAATCTGCGCCAATTAATGTGAAATTTAAAATATTCCCAATTCCTTGATATAAATCATTTACATTGATTAGATTATTTTCAAATTGGATCGTAACTTCATTTGAAACTACAATTCGTGAACCTCCTTCATCATAATTGTAGAAATCACCTAGATAACTTGAATTGGTAATGCTATTACCCGCAGCATCGGTTATTTTAAACTCAATCTTGTAGTAATATTTAGTATGGTCTTCAAAATTGACAACGGGAATACCTAAGTCAAAAAGTGTGGATTCTGTTCTGAGTAGAGGACTAAATCCAGAACAATATAAAGAATTATTAGCCGACTCGAATATATTTACTTGATATTCCATATATATTACATTATCATAGTAATATTCGCTATGATTAAGGGTATTTTGTAGATTATCTACGCCCTTTATAGAAAGTTTTGTTGAGGGAGTTGCATAATTTTCCGAAGAAAAATCGGTTCTTCCATCCCCAATATTTATTATGATTTCAGGAGGTTCAAAATCTAGAAGACATGTATATCGTAAAGAATAGTTAAGTTTTGAAGATAAATCAACGACTTTTATAATAATTTCAATCTCGTCACCAGAGGTATAAAATGGTTCCAAAAGATTTTGGATATCTGTCCAATTGAAGATAAATTTATTAGTCGTCCTATTAACTCTTAAGAATTCACCAATCCTTTGATTGGGAAACGACAAATAGAGAAAGGCTTTATCTACATTTCCGTTTGTTGTTAGATGAAAGATTTTTTCACTTCCTAATAATATTTTTTTGAACGGAATTGAAGGATCATCAAAAAGATAGATAATAGAGTCATTTGATGTAAATCTTACATCAAAAACAAACTCTGCAAATGTAATTTTAGGGTTGTCATTATCAAACTCATAGTTATTATTGGCGTTAAAATCATAATTAAAAGAATATTTTACAAAAACTCTCTCATTATTATTCTTTTTTTCAAGGAATCCTCCAGTAAAACCAATATCTCTCAATCCATCATTTGAGATATCCGTAGAAAATAAGTTATTATCTATTCCAATATCATATGGTGATATGGTTTCTCTCGCTATTGAAGCAATTTGGGCTTGAATATTAAATGCTGTCAATTTAATGTATGCATGAACATTAAAAATTGAGGTATAGAGAGAACGTAATACCTTTAACTCCCATTTATATTCAATTAGGAAGTCAATAAAATATCCCCCATTTCTCTTCTTAATGTAATTGTAGATATTCTCATTAGCAAAATTTTTTAAATTAATCTGGGAATGGGGGCCATCAATAAGTTTTTTATTTAAGTCTTTGTCATAGATAAATAATCGGAGTTCTTCTGTGTAAAGAGAATTTTGGTTAAACTCATCATTGAGGTTCTTATCGGGAATATAGATGCCATAATCATATCTTAGAGCAAAAATTAAGTTTTCTACGTGATTCTGTATAGGTTGATTTTCTTTGGAAGTTAGAAATTCTGTTATATCTATGGAAAAGAATAACTTAGGATTAAGGGTATTTTTCTTAATTGTTGATTCATGAAATATCTCGATTTTAAGGTCCCTAATATTAAATTTTGCTCTAACAAAGGAAGAGAAGTTTACTAAAGTTTCATCAATCCTAAATCGATATTTCACTTGATAGAAACTAAGATTATTTTTAAGGAGATCAAACTGATTTAAGTTAATTGTGTAATAATCGATTAAATAGGAAAAAGTAGTTGGGTTTGAATCTCCAAGATCGGTAATTAAATAATCAATTGATACCCAATTATCTAGATTTGGATGATATAGCTGAATATCTATGGCATCAACACTTTTTATTGAGTGATATGGTTGAGGTACATATATCCCATTGTCATTTTCTAATCCAAATGCCAAATCTTCAACTTCGGGGATAACTGAATAATTAACCTTAAAAGAAATATCGGTAATATGGTTTGAATCATGAATAGGAAAATCACGAATGAAAGTAGGACTTATGGCAAACTCACCGGTCTCGTAGTAATTCTTATCTACCATGTGTATATTTAAAGAGGCTTCCTCTATTTTGAACACAAACTCCCCGTCTAACCACTTTCCTTGATGTGCTCCTGTAAATTTGGATGTTATTATTAAAATAAGTGATTTACCACTCTGAAATGCGTCAAATAAACGAGATTGATTTAAATTAGCATTTAACAGGTCTATTCCAAATAGAGAAAAGAGGTGTTTTCTATAATCGGATAAATTAGAAGTTGGATCATAAGCTAAATCATAGCTACCGATATAATCGTTTCCTTGAGTGTCTGAAACCCAGTTTTCGTCTTCTGCTTTATAAAAATCAATTGAAATCGAATAATTGCTTGTCGAAAGAATGTTATTGATACTTTCATCAGTCAAGAAACCCGAAGAAAATGAACTATCTAAGGATAATTCAAGAAGTTGAGAGTTATCTGAACTGTTAAAATCAAATGGAAATCGAAGATAATTAGTATGGATGAGTTGAGTTTTCTTTTTATAAAAACTACTTTTATATTCTCCAATATCATGAATTACTCCACGAATTTCTGAAAATTCGGAGATATTAATATGAGGAGCAAATGTAATGTAGTCTATTGAATCATCGTTATTTAGATGAATATAATACGGTTCTTCATCTACATAGGACATAGTCCCGCTTTCAAAGTTTTTATTTAACCATTGGATTGATCCGTCGTCTTTCACTCCCACTACTTTTTCAATTAGTGTAATATTTTCAAATAAAACCTTATTCGGTTCAAACTTCCCACCTCCAAGTGGTGTAAAATCAGTCCATAGCATCATTGAAAAATTAAATTTGTCGTAGTTGATCATCGCATCTATTGGAAGGTAAAGCCTTCCTTCTGAGCGGCTGAAGTTCCAGAAATCATTCCCAATCGCATTTTGCGGGGATGGATCGACTAATAAATTGACTATTTTTGGATTGCTGGTAATCCCATAAACGTTGACAATATTTGCAATATCTTTGACGAAACTTTCTCCTAATAATGAATTAAGATCTAAGTAAGAAGTTCCAGGTCTAATAAAAGGTCTATTTTGGTTAAATATATTTGAATTGTATATATTCTTTTTACTTACTCTTGTTTCTCGGAATCGTCTGATAATCGCATCTTTTACAATTAATTTTGAAGAGATTTCCTTTCTGGAAAAAAGAGAGGTTAGATCTTCAAATTCTAAATTCCAATTGTCGTCACTATCAACAGACACACCAGGAATAATATATACCTCGCATAAAAGAGTAATATAGACAGAATTACCTGCTGAACGAAGTAATTGATCGAGATTAGGATATGCATCACGTATAATCCTAAAAGAAAAAGTAGAATTTTGGGTATTTTCATTAAAAACCTGTAAATATCTACTAGAATCATGATTTAGCTGAATGTTATCATAAGTAGAATTAGAAAGATAGTCTGTATTCCAGTCCCAAAGATCTCCTGACGAGATTGTCCCAATATAGGGTAACCATTTATCGTTAATGTGATCGTAAATTTTTATATTCGGTCTCCACGCAAAATTATTTAAACCCGTATGATTAAGATTGAATTCCACATCAAAAATTAATTCTGAAAAATCATTAAAGTCTTGAGGATTAAAATCGTCAAAAACTAGATTGAAGGGAAGTGGTAAGACCAATTCTTGTTGATTCCACCAACTAGTCGCATAAGGATAAGGTGTTGGATCATTCTGGTGTGGTTCTGACAATCCTTTTCCTTCTTCATGGTGTAGTTTTGGAATAATTCGAAAATCATTTATCTTATTAGTTGCGGTTATTGTTTGGGAGTCATCCGCGAAATTGGGGAAATCAATCCTGGATTTTATTGTGAAGCTTAAGGAATTTTTTCCAAATATATTGGGATAAATTATATCCTTAAAACTGAGGGTAGGATCATTGAGTAATGTTTTGATATTGGATCCTGAAGAACTAAAGTTTGCTGTATTGGAAAATAGTTTTTTATTGTAGTTCTTATCTGTTATATAAAACTCAGTTAATTTACTGGAATCGATTTTAAATTCTTGATTTTCTAGGATATCTTCATATGTATTGGGCTCATTTGTATAAAAAATATTATAGTAAAACTCGTAAAGTTCTACATCAAGATCATCAGGAGGATATTCCCATCCATCACCTATAAAGAGTAAATTAGACCCTTGTAGTACATCAACAAAATCTAGGTTATCTGTGTATGTAATTGCGTCATTAAATGTAGTACCTTGGTCTGTAAAATCTGCATAATAGGTGAGATCATTTAGATCTATGGTTTTTTCCTCTTTCAACCATTCACCGCCAGGAATTGGGACGGGATTATTAAGCTCAATTAATGAATATTCCCCATTATTGAAATAATAATAAAGGTTTACATTCATCCCATCAGCATATTTGAAATCGAAATGTGGTTTTATTTGTGAAATAAAAATATTTCTAGAAACAATGGAAGATAATCCTGGTGAATAATCATAAAAATATGCGTACATGTCATAGTATTCAGCAAAAGAAATTGGAAAATTTGTATAATATTGATCGTTTTCCCCTGCAGTATACATATCTGTCGGGTAAGACGTAATAACTTGTTCATTTGAAAGGGGGTTCCATTGAAATAAGGGAAACTTTGGGTCAAATTGTTGCTGAATAACTTGGTCATAATTAGTGCTATATTCAATATCAGACCATAGCCTTAGATCCTCGAATACGGTATTAAAATCATTAATACCATCATTAAAATTGAAGATAATTTCCCTTTGTAGTGAAGCATCCGTATAAGTAAGGTTGTTATGAGTCTCACCAACTCCTCCTACATCAATGATCTGAGCTGTATCGTCAAAATCTGTTGACCAATTGTTATAATTAGAGTCAATCTCTTTAAATACTTGGTTTTTGATTTCATATAATGTTATTTCTTTTCCGCCATTAACAAAGATTTGAGGGTAGAGGTCGTTAATAGGGTTTAATCCCGCATGGTCAAAAGTAGCTGGGTTAAACAACCCTTCACTAGTTCCAGTTCCATTTATTCCATTAACCAAGAACTGCCAAGAATGTATAGAATCATATGCAATCTCGATTGTGTTCTTGTCTTCTGATAAACTAGGAGTATTTGGGTGAAGTGGGTTGTAAACATAAGGAGCAGAACCTCCAATAGAAAAGGTTATTAATTCATCAGTTTCTTTAACTGTAAATACAGCACGATATCTGGCATCGCTGTTAGCATTTATATACGCTTTCGTGGGATACGCTTTTGCATCAGTATTTAAATTAATAGAGCCGGAATTCATGATAATTCCGTTGTCTATGCTTTTCTTTGTATATCCATTCCCTATGAAATCCCAATTTTGGTTATTCAAATTATCTTTATCAGAAAATACCGTACAATCTAACATCCGGAGTATTAAATCATTATGCAAGATTTTATTTGTATCGTATCCAGCTGGATATCCGTCTAATGAAACACGTAGTGTAAATTGACCATTTTTCACAAAACTCTCAGAAATCGCGCTCGTGTCTAACCGAAGGTAATTATAATCGTATATATGATTTTCGGAGTAATGTTTGTCAGGATCCCATACACTTCCTGTTCCAGGTTTTTTATATTCATATACAAACTCAAAAATATTATCATCTTTTTTCATGAAAACTCCTCTATCTATAAAATTTTCTGCGGGGTCGGGATAGAGAAAGTTAGCTTTAGTCTTGTCATTATCAGGTTTATAATACTGTTTGTAGTCTGGTTCTGCAATAATGTCTGAAAAGATAGCATCCCCAAAATTATATGTTTTGAAGGTTCTATACCAGTCATCTGCATCAGATGTTATTATGTTGGTAGCTTCAAAGTTTTCTTTATTTTTAATATCTCTGAATGGTTCTGCTGTCAATGGATCCCCATTACTATCTACTAAGACAAATCCTATTTTATTATCATCTCCGGTTACAGGGAAGTGACCAAGCTCCCATATAGGATTAACAGTAATTTCATGTGCAAATGAAGTAGAGAGCAGAATATACTTGATACTCTCAAAATCTTCGTTTTTATCTAACTGGAAGGTAACGTCAATATAGAGGTCTCTAACCGAATTAGCAGGAGTAGACTCATATACTCTAACATAATCACCTCTATTTTTTAATATTTGAATCTGTTGATTTTCATCAATAATTTGGTCTTGATCATTCCAAACGGTTATCCCGGATTGTCCTATAGTATCTTTAATTTCTACCCCAACAATCTCAGGTTGATATGCAACCGTATTTAAAAGGGAAGGATCAATAAAGCCATATTTATCATCTAATAGACTGGAAAGGGTTAAATAATCGCTTAAATCGCTTGCAAAATCAATTGAAGAGGATTTAGATAGATCTTCAACTAATACTGAAGAAATATATGAATTTTGATAAAGACCTTGAAAATCTTGAGGCAGGTTAAAATCTTGCCCTGTTTCAAATTGTGAGAGTGTAGCACTTGAAGTTACCATATCGTTATTGATATTAATAGTCTCATAATTCAACCTTAAATTATTATACTGAGATAGAGTTGTTAATTCACTGGCAGACATAATCCCACTATTCTCAAGTTTTCCCTCCCGAATAATATAAGGTAAACCGCTGGTTACTGGAAAAGTTTGATAATTCCAATCGTCATAATTTGTGCCATAAGATGGAGTCCAAGAGTTATCATACTTGTTTTTTAATAGAAAATTAAGTCCTTCAGTATTCATATTTGTGCTAGATACCGCAACTTCGGAAGAATGGGAAAACTCTTCCATTTGTAGGTTTGAAGAAATATATCCGGTTGCTTCTTTTAGAGTTACTTCATAATAATAATGAATTTCATAATAGACATCAGTGCTAAGTGGATCTCTTTCTCCCTCAAAAGAGCCTACTAACGACTTTTTATCATTACTTATCGAGTAAGATTTGGGATTGATTTGCAAAATTCTGTTAAAGGCATAATTCCCATCTGAATAGTACTTCTCAATCTCATAGACACTAATAACCTTCGCTATTGGAGAATGTGATAATTGTAATTGGTAATCACCGTTATTAATATTTCTACTATCTAGATAACTTTCGCTTGAAATTGTATCAACAAAATAGTATATAGGAATAAAATTCTTTTCAATTGTCTCTGTTTTAATAGTAGTTGACATTATACCTTGGTTTGTTGCAATTATTAAAGATTCTTTAGAGTTGATAATACTACGAATGCGAAGGTCTATTTTATCATCAAAGAATAATTCTGAGTTTGGATCAAAAAGTAAGGCTGGTTTTTTCCATGCCTCTTTTGATTTGTCATAAATATAATAAAATATTTGATCATCTTCATTAGATTGATATTTAGAAATACCAATTGCTAATGCAACTTCTATTGGAGCTTTAAAAGATGTAATTTCAGCAACAGTTCCTTCAATTGAACTTTCAAAGATTTCTGTAGAATTTTGGTTAAGATTTGCATCAACAGTTAAGATTGAAGAAAAAACTTCTCCATGATCTTGAAGAGAAATAGCTCCAATATATAATCGTCCCATTACCAAAGAGAAAGATGTGATATTATAATTAGCTGGAATTTGAGTCTCAGCTTCTTGACTAAAGTTCAAATATTGATCAAATGAAATTTTTACAATACTGTTAGCATCATTAAAAGAATTGCTTAGGCATAGATACAAAGTTGGCGTGGTTTTATTTTTAAAATCAAACTGATATTCTCTAATAATTGGTTTAATCAAGGGATAAGGGAGTGATAGGTCGTTTGTAATATTGAGAGACTGATTAAGTTCAAATTGATATGTTTTAGGATTATAAATAAAAAACTTAATTTCAGGGGACCCGGAGTTTTTCTCAAAGATTACGAGATCTGTTAAATCATCATTACTTACATCAAGAGCTGTAATTGTACTATCTAATAATTCTAAACCCAATTCTATTGTCTGATTTATAAACCACGTATTTTCGAAGTGATTGAAACTGTAAATGAAGACTTTTCCACTTTTATCAACTAGAAAAGGATTTATAGTATTAAAATTATAAAATTTTCCATAGGATCCATAAAAAAAAGTTTCTGGTTTTTCATGAAATGTTAAATTTACAGGTAAGTATCCTGATTGACGGGGCAAGAGTGAAAAATAAGTCTCATTAACGTTATCCCATTGAACAGTAAATGATCCGTCAGAAACTAAGGCGCTCCCCAAAGGCACCCATATTTGTTCATTGTAAAAAGAAATTTCAGCGGTAACATACCCCTTTCTTCCATCACTTATCCAGTTTTGTAAAAATCCTTGGAATAAGTATGGATTATTAATATAATTTTTTTCTTTATCGTAAGAAAGAGTGTCTCCAAAATTTAACGGTTGACTTAAAGAATGATTATCCTCTTTATAAACATAAATATATGAATATAAATTATTTATGTTATCTGCTTGATCAGTTATACGAGCTTTAATCCAATTATATCCCTCATTAAAATATTTGGGATTCAATTCTAATGTATAGTAAGGGATTGCTTCACCTGAATATTCTAAAGTCATATCCCCTACCTGTGTATTTGAAGTAAATAACGTAATTTCCTTAATATTATGTAGAAAAAGAAAATTATTCGCAATATAGAATCCATTCTCTCTAAAATTAGAAGGTGTATATCCTGGAGTAAAATACAGCGTTCTATGCTCTGGATTTGAAGACCCAAAGATTATGTTACCATAATTCCCACTTCTACCAAGTATCCAATGATTTTCTTTAGTTTCTCCAAGACGATTTGTTTTAATTTTACCAAAGATTCCGACAGCTTTTAAAATATCATATTCCGCTTTATAATTCGGTGTGACATATGAAGTACCATTAAGATATTGAACGGAGAAAAAGAACTCAAACATACTTCTAGTAAATTGTTGGGGAGTTCTGTAATGTACATAAGGGCTTGAATTATCATTTTCAAATCCGTACAATTCGGGAAGAAAATTTGTGAAACCTGCAACATCAAACTCTTGCAATACATAGGATCCATTATTCCAATTAAGGGAAGCATTCCATCCTAGATCACACTTTACACCCTTTAAGACAAGATTAGTAGTAACATTTAAATAACTAGAATAGTGCTCATCGAATGTTATTTCTTGGGTTTCAGCTTTAAATATAAAGGGGATGGCAAGATTGCTGTCATTGACATAAACCTCCTCAATATCAATTATATGTAGATCTTTAAATGGAATAGATAAGTTATTCCATAACAGTATATTTTCGTAATAGAAGGAATTATTAAACGAATATCCATCAAAAAATGAATACGTAAGCTTATCAGACCTTAAGTAAGGAGAAGGATCCTGTATAGGGTTACGAGATGCACCTCTAATAACCAGGTTACTCCATATTTTCTGTTGCCCTTCAAGATCGTAAATCGCTGGGTCTCCTAGATTTTTTAGAACATGGATTTTTACTGAAGAAATGTTGGTATTTTCTTTCAAATAGAGAGAAAGGTTAACATTATTATTAAAATAATTAACTTCTTCAAAATTATGATTATTGATGGTAATGAGGTCAATAAATGATGGAAATTCCTCTATATAGGGAGGATCTTCATGAATAAAGGAATCAAAATCTTCTTCATTTGATATTGAAATAGAAATATTCTCATGAATTATATCACCCTGAATAAATTCAAGCTTAATATCATCTAAAAATATCCCAACGAGATGCTTGGTATCCTTATCTAATGATAAAAAATTGGAAGTTAAAAATTCTCCAGTAAATTGCATGTAGATATATTCAGGTGAAATGGTAAAGTTTGGAAAGTATAAATAAATTTTAATAGGATTTTTAGTATGAAAATATTCTTCCTCTCTGTTACCTACTACTTTTGTAAAATCACTTACATTAAGCTCATTTATCTCTGAATAAGGATTTGCATATTGAGATGCAATAATATCACTATACTGATTGAAAATATCAATTCCTAGTTTTAAAGCATCTATTTCAAAATTTTGGATGGAATTTTCAACGTTCCTAAGATTAAAGAAAGGATATATATTCAAAATTGCCCTAAGAGTATAGTTTGATGTAATATTAGTAAATAGATTTGGAGATATTAATCCATTCTTTGCTTTCGTTTCAATTCTATCTAATAATAACTCGCCATTAGAAGAGTAAACTCCCATAACATCATGTATACGGAGATTTAACCAGTTAAGATAACCTGATGGGGATGCAATTTCCGGTTGAGGCTGGGTTATTGGTAGGAAATATTGATAATTATAATCCTTTCCTGCGGGAAAATAATAACTATTGGATGATGAAAGAGAAATTAAATCTGTGCGACCTTGGATTGTCAGATTATAATCAGCTAGAATATTAAGCTCTGACCTTCTTGTCAATTTTTCAAAAAAGAGAAGTGGATTTCGATAATCTTTCATATTAATACTCTGTGTATTTAATTCTGTATTATTTTCCCACTCTATTGATAGTTGAATACTTTCAATCCATAAATTGATGTGATTTAGAGTCGCATCGCTGAGTGGTGAAAACGTATTGATCTTGAACTTGATTAATAAATATATTTTGTCATAACCATTATCGCTGATTTCCTTAATTTTGTTAAACAATTCTCTTTGGTCTTCAGAGGAATGGTGAAAATATTGATCCTCCTCTATAATCTCTATTCTTTTAGTTGTTGGATTTAAATGAAAAAGTAATTCACCAAATTTATGATTCCATTCCTCTTGTAGCTTCAGATCTTTAACTACATAATCTTGTACAAATTCATCATATAGAATTTCGTCAGAGAGGACTACGTTAGGAAAAAAAGGGGTTTCAGTCATTATGAGAATTTCTGCTTCCAAAGAACCTGAAAGGATAAGAGAAGATTGATGAAGTTCATTTGGAATAAAACTAAACATATCAAACTCAATATCTCCACCTACCAGACCATTAGAATAATTACCATCATCAATAAATTCAAAATTGTCTAAATTAATCTCATTAGTAAGTAAAAACTCACTCTCAGAATATTCACTTTTTTCATTTAATTCTGTAAGAACACCGAAAGCCCCAAGTGGGGAATGTATTGGAAATAGTTCAAATGAGAAGTCAATATTTGAAATCGCTTGTTTGAAGAGTAACTCAGTTATCTGCGAACTAAAATTCCAATCATTGTTTGAAATATTGATTTGCATTGAATAAAATTGGTTGAAAGTAATAGGGAATGAAAGTTGAATTTCAAAAGGATAAATTTCATCTTGCACTTTAGAATCTTTTTGGTAAATTTGAGAATAGGAGCAATTTGCAATTGATAGATTATAATAATATCTCAGATAACGCGGATAATAATCCCCAAGGTTATCTTGAAACCGATTTGCTAAAATGTTTGTATCCCAGTCAATTTTAAAAATACTGAACTTATCAGTGCTGTTTTCAATCGAAATATCGAATGTAATATTATTGGTTGATTTTAGAAAAAGTGTTTCAAATAGGGACTTGTTTATTTCAAAATAAATAGATAAATTGGCCTGAAATCGCTCACTATTTAATAAATATGGAATAAATTCTTCAGTATATAAAACTTGTGACTCTGAAGCAGAAAATGATGTGTTATAATAAGAAAAAGTTTCTCGTCCTAGAGTATATGGATGATTACTATCCCAATAATAAGATTCTGTTGTATCAGTACTTGGAGAAGTAAATTCATTAAAACCACTTTGTAGATTGAATTCTCTGAGATAAGTTGGTGGATGGAACGCCTCTAACTTTACGAAATCGAACTTTAATGAAATTTCATTTGCTGAATTTTCATTGAATGTAAAATTTGAAAGAATTTTAATTTTAAATTCCTGACCACCCTCCGTAAAGAAATCCGTTAAATTAATTTCAACAGTCTTCCAAATTCCTCCTTTGCTATTAAAAAATCCATTAAACTCATTATCAGTATAAACTAACTTTCCATCACGCCAAATCTGTGTTTGAAGATCAACCCAAATCTCATTAGCGGAGTATTTATCATTAAATAACTGATACCGAAATGATAAATAAGCGAGATCTGCTGCAGTGCCTAGATATGTTATTATAGGGCTTTCAATAAATGTATCTACTGATTCTTTGGTGTTGAAGTAAATGAAATCAGAGGAACCTGAAAAATAGTTATAACTTGGAGATTTTACCCATTGAAGTTCAGTTACACTAAAATTATGAACATATAATAGGTGGGTCTTCGGATTAATCTGATTTTTATTATAATAATTGATAGTTGTACCATTATATGAATAACCATCCCCAGTAGGATAATCAGAATTATGATTAAATTTATCTTTTGAGATTTCTGCTTTCTCTATATGAGTCGTTGTCTCAAAAAATAAGCTTTGATCTCCTTCATACACCATTTTTCCTTGAGTTAAACGTGCAAAAAATTTACGATTTAAGGATTCATAGTAGATCAATCCATCTTCTTTTACGAAATATTCAATCAATTTTTTATATGGATAAGCACCATCATCTGAATCTGTAGTATATAATGAAACCCGTCCAGAAATTGGATTACCTAAGGAATCTTCCATGCGCGTTTCAAATACTGTAGACCATCCAGGTATGTTTAAATTCTCAATTGTGAAGATGCTTCCTCTGCGACTAGACTTCGCAGGATCATTAGAATATAAATGATTAAAATATACTCGTTCTTTGTGAATACTGATTTTATAAACGTGGATGGTAGAATGTTTGTCAATCGTTAAACCTTCTTGAACTGTATAATACAATTTTAATTGATATTCCCCCGGTATAATAGGTGTCAGGCTTTTCGATAAATCAACTTTGAAGTAAATTACCTCTTCAGAAAAAGGTCCTTTATATTTATCTGACTTCAAGGAATGTGTTGTTTTTATTAGTTGTGATTCAGAAATGCTTTTCATTAGAATATCATCATCTATTAAAGTAAAATCAGCATGGAATGTTATGACCTTTGATGTAAAACTGGAAATTTTAAATTTTATGACGATAAGAGAGTTGAAAGTAGCCTTTAGGTCATCTAGATTGTCAATGTAACCTAGATCAAAGAGATTGTTTAAATTACTGTCTTTTCTTTGATGTTGGGGATAAATGGAGAAACTAGGATTTGGAAAAATCTCCCGTCTATCAAAAAGCGATTCCCAACTCAACAATATTGGAAAAATAATTAAAGAGAATATAATTATTGAAGATAGAAATTTCACATTCCGACTTTTAGGGTCAGATGGTAGGTAAATCTTAAGGATTATTAGAAAAATGGGAAATGAGAGGAGAAATCCTTCAATGACGTTTAAAATGTAAACGGATACCCAAAAAATTATGACAAATATTAAAGAACAAGATATACAAATTGCTTGTTTAATGTTTTTATCTTTTGATGAATCTAAATCTCGAGGTAAATTCAAATAGAGGAAGATTAGAAATCCTCCTGTAATCAATGCTTTATTTTGAAAATTATTGCTAAGTAAAAAAGTTCCAACTAAAAAAAGAATGAAGGTTATAAAACATGCAATCCCCTTTGCTTTATTATTATAAGCAGTCCGCTTCTTCGATTGTCTAACCCTTCTATCCTGACTTTCCCTTTTAATACCCCTCTGCTTATCAAGTTCGATAATTTTCTTTCTTCTTATGTGTGTTTTAGGGAGATCAATTTCTTCTTCTAGAATATTTTTCTCATTTTTCTCATTCTCTCCAAATGAATCTAAATCTACAAATTCTATTTTTCTTTCACTATGATCTTCCGTTCTTGACGTATTATTAAATCTAGAAAGCTGCAAACTTGGAGGAGAAGTAAAAAAATCAATATTTTCAGTAGCGGAAGCCGTCTGAACCTGTTTTTTCTTACACTTCTCATTTAGAATAGCTTTTTCTCCTTTAGTAGAGGGATATTCTTTGAATTCTTTTGAACATTGAAAATAATCGTAACTTTTGCCCACACTTTCAACATTTCGGGATTAATTAGTTAGTGGTAGATTCAATGTAAAGCAGAATCTGCAAAAAAGACCTTTGCAATAGAATCACCAAAATATAATGTAGTTTTTAGAGGGATTCAAGCATGACTCGATTAGTTTATCAAAATCCTTATCAAATAAATTAATTATTGTTTTCATTACTATGACAACATTATTAAGATCATTATAATCTTTAATTTTGCCTGTGTCTGCTATTACAACATATTGAAGCCACTTCTCTAACTTATTCCTATGAAAATATTGCTGGTATTTTGGGAATTTATCACTCATTTTTCGAATAAAACCGCTTAATACCTCCTGTAAATAGGCATCTGAGGACTGTTTTTGTATGTCGAAGAAAAAGTTTATTTCAATACTGTCATTTCTTTGTCTATATTCAAGTTTAATTAAGCTCCCATTATCTCCATTGTCAAATTTAGATGTGTTCTGTAACTTTATTTCATTTTTTAATTTCTCTTTTGTTTTTTTCTATCGGTGCTCTGGAATTCAGGCACACTTACAATAAAATAAAAAATTATTATCTAATTTTAGTTCCATATTTGAAACAAAACTCTTCAAACTTAGTACATATTATTTGTTATCGCGAAATTGGGGCTACAACGCAAAGTAAAAATTATTTCTCATCTGAATTGCTTTTGTATTCAAGATTATTTGGATTAAGTTGATTTGAGCGATTATCTGTTGATTCTTTATAAGCTGGATTGTTTGGGTTTTTACTATTTGATCTTTGGTCATTGGAACTGTGTTTTTTTCCCATTTATTTCACCTTCTTTTTTTTAATTATTATAATATAATATAGATCTTCAGGATGATTCTTTAACTCAAAATCAAAATATGGATTTTTAAATTCTTTAAAAAATTGAACTTTAAAATATTCATTCAGGCGTTCTTCAAATTCCTGAATATATCTAAAAACAATCTTATCAGTATTTAATTCAAAAGCAGCAAAAAAGTCCAAGAAAAAATAATCTAAATACTTGCCAAAATCCATAGAATAACGTGATGGCATAATTTCTTTATAGAAAGTTAAGAAAATAGAATTATGATCAAGATCTACTTTAATAATATTAGGAGCTTTGATTTCTTCCACAATTTCTTTATATATTTCTTTATTAATTTTTGCATTAAAAAGATTTATTTCGATGAGAAGTTCTCCATGGTCTTGATTTCTTGTGGAAAAGATTTTATTTTGGATTTGTATCAATAAAAATTTAAAATTCAATCTCTCGGGTGTTTTAGAAAAATCAATTTTATCTTTCTCCTGCTCTACATCGAAATTGGGATATAATAACTTAAAAATCTCATTAACAGCTCGATGTCTTCCCTTTTGATTGATCTCTTTAATGAGAGTGATCTTCTTTTCAAATTTAAAATATAAATTTTCAATGGTTTTAATGTATAACCCTAAGTTATTGTTTTTACAATAATCTATATATTCTTGAATTTTAGATTTAAAAGAATCTTCTCCTCCATATTCTCCAAGATGAATTTGGTACTGCCATTGATTGAAAATATAACTCCGACTGGCTTTATCTGGGAATTCAAAACTTTCAAGTTTACCTTTATCCTCTTGAAGATTCTTCTCTAAATCCAAATTAACAATATTTAAGAACTCAATTATAACATTCTCAAT
>LAZR01000622.1_pt1 | contig 26011 bp, 30 predicted proteins | sample 329461 | NCBI WGS metagenome assembly LAZR01 (sample SAMN03002196, study PRJNA259156) | marine sediment metagenome | biome: sea floor; feature: Hydrothermal impacted sediments; material: marine sediment; isolation source: Loki non-amplified sample from Loki's castle hydrothermal vent sediment ...
CCACGCCAGAGCGCGGACACGGGCTCGCGCAGCACGAGCACCAGGAACACGGCGGCCGGGATCGCTGTGAGCAGGTACGCGGGGGGTGTCATCAGGCATCGCTCCGCTCCGGTGGCGAGCTGGCAACGCTTGCTGTCGGTGGCGGGTACGCGATCCTGTCGGTTTTTGCATTGAGGGCCTCAATCGCACGCTTTAGTAGGGCGCGCTCGACAAGCCATTCCTCTCCCGCTGCCCGGAATGCCTTGTCGGCATTCATGAGAGTCGCGTGGGTCTGCTGCTCAGCTTGGACGGCGCGGTCATACTCGCGCCGCAGCTCGCTGATGTGCTCGATGTCTAGGTCGTTGTCGCTAGGTGGTAGCGTGTCCGCGTCTAGGTACTCAGTCTTGGCCATCTGCTATAATCTCCTTAGTGGATGTGGAGGCCCGACGCTCCCCGTGAGTGCCGGGCCTCCTGCTTGTGCGCGGACTGCTGTTTCCTGAGGCGTTCCCCTTTCTCCTGAGCCCTGAGTAACGCGGCGGACGCAGGGCGAGAGGCACGAAGCCCCGGCGGCATGGGAATCTTGTACCACCGGACTCCTCCCTCGCGCCTCTCGCTCTGAGCCTGAGACGCAGACGGGAGGGCACGATACTCCACGTCCGCAGAGGCGGCATCGTGTGCGCGTCCCTCCCGTCCATGTCCCAAGCTGTGTGGCCCCCCAGCGGGTGACTGGTGGCAGGGGGAGTCCCGCCGGGGGGCTGAGGTCGGGCCGGCGCATCCTTGCGCCTGTGCATCGTCCATGACGCTGCCCAGAGAGCCGGCGAGGGGATGTTCCCGCACCTTAGGAGTACGGCACTCACCGGCTCGCTGCGGAACGTCATGATGCGCTCCCGTCCAGGGCGGCTTTTACGCCGCGATGCATTGCGGCCTCGCCATAGTCATCTTGGTCTGCAAAGCCCCACTTGTCTCGAAAGGCCACACAAGAGAGATCCCCTGATGGCCCTCCATGCCAGTCCCACATCATTCGCAGCGCCTTCTCCATCGCCTCGGCGCGCGCGTGGAGATCGAGCGGCTCGTGGACGACGGTGATCGTCCCTTCCACGAACATGGGGTCGGGTCCACCACGTTGCGGGTCCGGGGCCACAATGCGAGCGACGCACTTGCACTCAGCCACCATGCACCTCCTCTGCGGCCAGCTCTTTGCGCGTGCGCTGGCGGCCTACCGGCATGGGCACGTCGCGACCAGCGTTGGAAAACTCGCGCTCGGTCCCGCATCGCTTGCAGACGCCGCGGCTGGTGACGCCGTTCGGGGTGGCGATAACATAGTGGTGGATGCAAGGGTCAGGCATCACTCCTCTCCTTCCACCACCGGCTCCGCACGGTACGGCTTCGTCACTGCCTGCCCGTCCCTCCAGTGCAGGTACGGCATCACCTTGACCTTGCCCGGCTTCAGCGACCTGTAGCTCCCCTGGGCCGTGCAGTTGCAGACCAGGCCCAGGCAGCTACAGCACGGGCGAAGGGCGGAGACGCATTGTGGACACATCATCATTACCATGCTCGCCAATCATGCACCCGCCAGTAGGGGCCTGTCTACCCCATACCCCAGGAAAGTCGTAGTTGTGGTTTCGGAAAGTGCCCGGCTAGTCCTCCGGCGGGTGCAGCTTGGCCACGGTCAGCTCGGTGAGCTTCTGCCAGTCCTCGTGGCCCACGATGCGCTCGCCCAGTGCGCCGACGATGGCGATCAGCTCGTCCAGCTTCTTCGCGTTGCGCTCCGAGCGGTTCTTGCCGATCACGGCATCGTCCCGCACGACGTCAAAGAGCTTCTTTTCGTCCGGTGTCATGCCCATATCGTCCTCCTCTTGCGCGTCCCGCACGAGCTGGTCGATGTCCAGCGTGCCGGGGTCTGATCGGTTGTCGGCCACCTGGTAGTGCCCGATGATGTGGTCACGGTCGATGGGGATATCGTTCGCCTCGCAGCGGTGTACGATCCAGCGCACGCCCGTCTTCCACTGCGGGCCACCTCGCGGCATCGTCTGCGCGATGGTCGCGGCGTAGCCCTCGAACTCGATGCTCTCGCTCTGGTAGTTCAGTGAGATCGCCGGGTCGGTGCCGGGCGGGTAGGGCCTGTTCCGCACACCATTAGCGATGGCCCCGTGGCTCGCTGGCACCATCTCGTACAGGTCGCCATCGCTGTCGCCGTAGGCATGTGTCGAGGCCCCCAGGTTGGGCGTCTGGAAGTAGTACGGCGTCACCTCGATGTCGTCGCTGGGCTCCTCCGGGGTGTGTACCACCAGCACCTTGGGATCGTTGATCGGGCGGAGCACGTTGGTGCTGTGCGCCGGCACGACGATGGCGCCGGGCACGGCGGGGGTGAACATCGGTATCAGGCCAGCCATCACTTCCCCCTCTCTGCGTAGTGCGTCCAGATCATCGCCAGGAACACGAGGCCCAGCACCGACAGCAGCGTGTAGACAAAGCCCGCGGCCTCGGTGATCGCCAGCGGGCCGGCAGTCCACTTGGCCTCCGTGAACGTGTCGGCCGTGGCGCTGGTGTGGCCGTTAGTGCGGCGCATCACTGGCCTCCTTGTCCCGGTAGCGGGCATCGGCCGATCACCGTCTTCATCTCAACTAGGATCTCTCGCATCCCGTCAATGTTGTGGTCCATGCTCTGTGTCGCGTCGAGTACCTGCTTCATGAGCATCGTCAGCGTCTCGAAGTTGGGGTTGTGCGGCTCCTGCTTCCCGTTGCGGCGCACCAGGATGCCGCAGAGCCCGAGGAGCCCCACGATCACCGTGCCGAACACCCCCAGGAGCGCCGCTAGAACTTCGCTATCCATGCGTACCTACCCTTCCTAGGTGACTCCCGCGAGAACGCGGCGTCGGTCGGCGGGTGGCGCAGCCGAGGCCGTCATGGTCGCTAGCTTCTGCCGTGCCGAGAGCCGCTTGATCGGCGGCGGGCGGCGGAAGACGTACTTGCCCGCGCTGGCCTTGGCCACCTACCCCTCCTCTTCCCAGTAGATCGTGCCGCTCATGGTGAGCGAGTCTGCTGGGTTTCCTGTCAGGCCGATCTCGAAGTAGGTTGCCGTCCCTGCCACTAGCTCCTGCCACGTTACTTGCCACTCAGGTGGAGGAATGTACTCCAAGCCCACCCGCGTATTGAACACCCCTGAGTGGTGAGTAAGGATAGTCCCGGCGCTCGCCTCGGTCGTGTCATTGGCGGCGGGCACCACAGTAGCCGTTCCGCCGTGGCCCAAGGCGACGGCCGCAGGATCAGAGCCGCCACTACCTATCGTCGTGGCCCCTGACTTGATGTACCAATGCAGGATCTCCTCTGCGGAGTCGCCCGTATCCGAGGTCTGCCCAATGAACACTGCGAGCAACCGAGCAAGGCCCCTGGTGGGTGACTTCATACCAAAGAAGTCCTGTGCTACCGTGACAGCTACCTCCGTGAATTGCGCGGTATAAACTTGTCCCATGATGTCACCTCCTTAGAAGTGCTCGCGTTGCTCTGCTTGGTCGCTCGAACGGGATGCCCGCCGGGCTGGCGGGGGTGTAGTCTATGCGGAGGTACCAGGCAAGGGAGAGGTATCGGCCACCACGCCAATAGTGCCCGTCATCGAAGCCTGGGTCTTGCTCTGCAAGGTGTAAGTTCAGCGCCACAATGTTGCCTCGGCTGGCAATGGCGTCATCTACGTGGCCCTTCAGCCCAGTGACCTCCTGCCAGCCCGTGCTGCCCGCCAAGCTGAACGTCACCTCGGTGGGTGTAACATCATCTACGTCCCCGCCACCAGCAGTCCAGGCGTTGCCTGTGCTGTAGTCGTTCCATGTAACCTGAGCCTCGACCCAGGTGGAGGGTCTGGTGTTGCGACTAATATGGGCGGTCGGTGTGTTAGTGGCAACGTAATGGTGCAGCCAGAGGCTCGCGCTGTTGATCGTGTCAGCGGCAACAGCCGACACGTCAAAGTTGGCAAGGCTGCGGAACAGGAAGGTCTTGCTTCCCCCGACATAGGCAACCCGCGCCGAACCGTAAGTGGCCCCGTTATCTCCGCCATAATTCTGGTCAGCATCGAATATCGCTTCTACCGGAGCCTCTATCGTCGGGCTGATCGTCTTCGTCGCCATCTACTTCAGCCTCTCCAGCAGGATGGCCCGGTTCTCCGCTAGGTCGAACTCGATCTCCCAATAGCCGGGCTTCCCCGTCTTCACGTTGCGGCCTACCGGCGTCACCTTATCGATGATGAAGATCGCCTTCATGCGGTCGAGCACCTTCTGCGACGTGACGATTGAATGCCCTCGCTTGTGGCCTGCCGCCATCGCCGCGTCGCACACGGCCAGCAGCAGCTTGTCGCGCAGGTCGAGCCGCGCTATGTCCGAGAGCGACCAGCCGCCAAGCCCCGGCAGGTCACTGCCGAAGGGGCTGACCTCAGACCACACCACGCAGCCCGCGCCATCGTCCAGCACCAGGATCTTGTTCGTGGGCGTGTCGATGACGCCCTTGTTCCCCACCAGCGCCAGTACTGTGGCGCGGTCAGCCTTCTTGTAGGGGCGGACGGAGAGGGATGTGGGAGAGATCATGTTACAAGCGGCCTCCACTTGGTATACTGTTGACATGGATACAAAACAGCACAACAGGCAAAATTACGGACGCACGCTCACCCGTCTGGCATTTCCTATTCCTGAGCCATGTGAGGATTGCGGTTGTACTACGGGACGCCTGATTCGCCACCACCGAGACGGCAATGCGATGCACATATCGCGTGAGAATGTCGCGTGGATGTGTCACGGCTGCCATCGGAGACTTCACCATGCTCACCTGAAGTGCTCTGTGCAGGGTTGCGAGAGCAAACACAAAGGGCTCGGTTGGTGCAAGAAGCACTACGAACGCTTTCGCAAACACAGACACATTCGAGAGACACGTCGCGTGCGCGGTACGTGCTCTATCTGCGCCCGCCCGCACTATGCCTTTGGCCTCTGCAATACGCATTACGCTCATCGCCGTTCTCATTTAGCTAAGTCACAAGCGGGCGCTTAACCCGCAGCCACACCGAGCCATCCTGCCCCGCAACGGTGGAGCCTACCTGGTCTACGTTCATACGGATGAGCCGGTTGGCCGTGATGGTGGCGTTCGTGAACGAGCCTGTGAACTTCACCGACTTGGCGGAGATAGCCAGCACCTCCGCGTCTATCTCCGTCCAGGAGGCTACGTCGTCCAGGTCGTCCGTGTTCCCGAACTCTAGCTGGATGTTCAGGCTGGCCCCGGTCGGCGCGGTCTCCGCGTCGATGCCCCAGGCGATCACAGTCTCGTTGTTGTCGCCTGAGTGGTGGACGATACTCTGCTGGTCTCCGATGGCGATGTCCACACCCTTGGCCGCGTCAGGGACGAAGACGTAGGTGTGGACGGAGTACAGGTTATGCGTGACCCCGTGGTTGCCGTGATCGTGCAGCGCGTCGGCGTCGCTGGTGTCTGTCAGGGTCTCCAGCTCTGCCGCTGTCGCGCCCTGGCCGGTGTGTGACTCGGGAGCGTGCGCCTGTGCGTGCTCCAGCGCCTCGGTATCATCGATCCGCTCCGCGAGCTGGTCCAGCGCATCGTCCATGTCGCCGGGGTCCGCGTCCCCGTCCCAGTCGGTCGCTACGGCGGGGGTGTAAGTAAGATCGCCTGCGTCATCCCGCGTCGTGCGCTTCCATACCGCCGAGCCCACGGTCACGTCGAGGGCCACATACTCTTCGTCTGCGGTCACGTCCAGCCAGCGGTCTCCGATCACGTAGCCGTCGTCAGTGTCGTCGCCCACGCCTGGGGCGGTCGTCGCGGCCACGGTGACGTACTGGGGCAGGCTCACCCAGCGGATACCGGAGTACACCTGGTACATCCCCAGGTCGCTGTTGTAGATGGTGAGCGCATTGGGCGGACTCTCCCACTTGGCGTCCCGCTCCGCCGTCGTCATGATCTTGGGCACGAACTCGGGGAGCAGCTTCCAGGAAGGCATTAGCTTGCTATCGGCACCACATCCCCGCCGTGGAAGAAGTAGACGCCGCCCGGCTCGCCGCCGAACTCCAGCCGGTACTTCCTGAGCCCGCTCGGAAGCGTGAAGATGTCGCTGCGCTTCACCTCGAAGTAGGTCTTGGTGCCCGTGATCTCCGAACCCAACACCACAAGGCCGTCTGTGACGTTGTAGAGCCAGGCCGTCACGGGCGCCACGGCACCGATGGTGAAGAGGCCGACTTCAAGGAAGAAGGCGATGGAGACGGTGTACTGGTCTGGGTTGATGTACCGCTCGACCTTGCCCCACTGCGCCATGCTCTTGGTCACCGCGCCGAGCACTGTCGGGTTCGGGATTACGATGGGCACCGCTACGGGCGTCGGCGTGAGTGTCACCGCGCCGATGCTACGACTCGGCGTCGGGACGGCGATAGTCACCACTACCGGCGTCGGTGTCATCGTCACGGGCAGTGCTGGTGTCGGGACTACGATAGGGAGGGCCACCGGAGTGGGAGTCATCGTGACAGCACCGATAGAGAGCGTGGGGGTAGGGACACTGATCGGAACCTGTACCGGCGTCGGGAAGATCGTAGCGCCACCCACCACGGTGGGCTCTGGAATCGCAATGGGGATAGCTACGGGGGTCGGTGTCATCGTCACCGCGCCGATGCTCAGCGCGGGAGTCGGGACAGCAACTGGCACCGGGACAGCGCTGGGCGTCATCGTCATGCCCCCAATGCTCAGCGTGGGGGTAGGAACGCCGACCGGGACGGCTATCGCAGAGGGCGTCATCGTGACCGTACCTGAGCCACCCACCGACGTGGGGGTAGGGACACTGATCGGCACGGCTACCGGCGTAGGCGTCGCCACCTGATCGCCAGTACCCGCCGTGTAGGTGATGTCCAGCTTGGGGGCGAGGGCGGAGTCGCCCTCATAGGACTCACCCTGCCTTACCCCGTTGCCCGCAACCCAGTAATGTATGAGGACGATGGCTGAAGGGTCATAACTATCCGCCAATTCCTGAATGATGTCTGCGAGGGTATTCGTGCCGTCGCCCTCAAACGCGTTCCAGGTGTTGTTATACCAGGTGCCGAAGTCTGCGCCATCCCCCTCGCAGGTGGCGGTGGTTTGCGTGCGGCCGGAGATGTTTCCAGAGGAAGAGGTGAATGTACCAGGTGCTGCTCCATCCTCCCCATACCAGTCGCCGATAAAGGAGGTGGAGTAGGTGCCATTACCATAGCAACTCAGCACGACAGTAGAAATAGTCGCCCCAGAAAGACCAGATACACCCGTCCAGCGAAGGCCGGTATTGAAGGCGTTGCTGATCTTGCCGCAGTACATCAATGTCCAGGTTAGTTGCATGGTGCTACCAGCTGGCCACTCAGCGGCACCGTCCGTGCTTGCGCCCACCTGAAGGTTTAAGACTGTGATGTTCCTATACCCCCGCTAGCCGTGGTATACTACAGATATGGATGAGGATTGGCGTCCCGTACGGGGTTTTGAGGGGCTCTACGAAGTCAGTGATAGAGGTCGCGTAAAGAATGTCGCTTCGGGAGTCGGGAGGAAGCCGAACCAGATTCTGCGCACGCTGGAGCGGCGCGGCTACGCGGGTGTCGCACTCAACCGCCTTGGTTGGGCGCGACGCGCCTCGATCCATCACCTCGTCCTTGAAGCCTTCGTGGGGCCACGCCCACCGGGCCTTGTCACGAACCATAAGGATGGGAACAAGCGCAATAATAGCCTTGAGAATCTGGAGTGGGTATCGCAGCGCCGTAATGTGGCACACGCCTACGAGCATCGCCTTCGCCCGGTCGGCGAAGCACACCATAAAGCGAAGTTGACTGAACAGGAAGTGCGAGAGATTCGAGCAGCGGGATGGACGCCCGTGAGGCGTTCGAGAAAGGCTATCTCCTCGCCCAAGCTGGCCAAGCAATACGGCGTTAGCCACTTCACTATTCAGGCTGTATTGCACGGGCGCACCTGGCGTCATCTGCTCTAGCCTCACGGCCCCACCGCCGCTAGGCTCACGTCTAGATCCTTGCCCTCCATGTCCTTGACCTCCGGCTTGGCCAGGACGCCGTTAGGGTCGCTCTGGTCGCGCACGATGGGCTTGAGGATGCGAGCGCCCTTCTTGCGTATCGTCTCCCCGCCTACCTTGAACGCCATGGACGCCGTGGCCTTGCGCGAGGTGTTGTCGCCCTGATAGCCCAGCCGCTCGGCGGACACGATGTACCGCTTGATGTTGTCCTTGATCGCGGCCGGTAGGTCGATGTCGTAGGCCTCGCTGCCCTTCGTCTCGTCGTCGGGGTCGATGAGCCGCGTCCCCGTAGGCCGGAGCGTGGTGTCCACGAAGTCCTCGACCAGAAACGGGGTCTTGCCAGCAGCCCTGTCGGCTGCCGTCAGCCAAAAGCGCACCAGGTAGTAGGTCGCGCCCGTGGCCTTGGCGGTGCTCACCTCCATGATCTTCGGGTAGAGCATGGCTCAGCTTACTTGGGCAATCCCTTCTGCGTTCCACTGCATTGTGAGGTCGCTCCCGTTCGCGGTGAAGGGGAAGCCGCCATCCTCGATCCAGAACAGTGGCACGCTGTCCGCGTCGTTCGTCTTGTGCTGGTAGACGATGATGCCCTGGATGGCGCGGGTGCCCGCTTCGAGCGCCGAGAACACGTAGTCGGTCGCGTCGAACTCAGCCCGGTCGTTGGCCGTATCCTCGTTCACCGCTTCGGATGCCAGCGCGTCCCTGCTTGCGAACGCCTTTGGGTACGCCGCCCCGCCATCGAACTCATCCAGCGTTGTGAACGCGCTGATCGTCGCCTTGTCCTTCTCGGTGTCCGCAGTGGTGTTAGTCATTACTGGGATGAGCCGGATGTCGTCCGTGTCCAGGTGGACATCGCCTAGCGCGATCTCCCGCTTCCCTCTCGTGTATGCGAAATTGGCCATGCTCGTTCCCTCCTACGGTGCGAATACTTGCGGGTCTTGCGGAGCCCACCCGAAGGTGATCGGCGCTAGATAGGGCACGGCTGCCCGTGCCTCTGAATCCGTGTACTTGTCGTGGTGCGCCCCGGACGTGGTGCCGCCGCTCAGGCTAGCGTGGGCGATCTGGCTCTCGGCAATGCTCAGCGCCAGCGTGTTGCCCAACTTGTCAGCGTTGACCTTGCTATCATCCGTCACCCGAATGCGGTCGTCCGTATCGGGCAGAACTACCGCGCCGGCGTTGTCCTCTAGTCCCGCAAAGTCCGTGCTGGACGCGGTACTGGGGTGAACGTGCCCATCCTCCAGGTCTACGCGGGCGTTCTTGGGGAACAGGGTCTTGATGCGCGTGACCTCACGCTCTAGTTCGCTGAGCCGCCGAGCGTCAGAGTCGCTAAGCGCCATCCCAGTCCCACCTCTCCAGGAACACGATCACGACGTAGCCACCGTCCTCTTGCATCTCCTCCTGCACCCGCCGCACGTAGCCGGTAAAGCTGCTGTTCTTCCCTGGCGGGATGATGGCGACGGCGGCGCCGCCGCGCAGGTCGCGCAGCTTCTTCAGCTTCCCTTCCCAGTCACCGATACCGGGAGCGCCTCTTCGCAGATTGATACGGGCCGCGTAGGTGTTGGCGGTGACGCCCTCCGCCCACATGCGAGCGCAGCGCCAGTCGCCGGTCGTGTGGCCCGCCGTGGTGGCGATCTTCAACGTGGGGATGGTGGAGCGGGCTGTGTCCGCTGTACCCGCCGTCCAGGAGCGCTCCGTCGCGCCACTGCTGGTGATAGGATCCCCCACGTTCGTGGAGGTAATGGCGTCGTCCATGTGTGCGGCAAGCTGGACGGGCACCGTAGCGTCTACGTCGCCCTCCAGCTCGACGCCTATCGTGCGCCACTGCTTGACCTTGTAGGCGATGCTCGGCGAGCCGGTGACGCGCCCGCCCCAGAACTGGTAGGAGCTGCTGGCCTCGCCCCGGTTGCCGCCGATGGCCCGCATGGAGCCGTCCGTGTCCAGATCGTAACGCAGCACTTCATTCTCTCCCGTGATCCAGAGAACAGGGCCGTCCGTGATGTGGCAGCGGATCTCATACGTGTCCGCCTGATATACGACGCCGTGCCAGCGCACTGTGCCATCCTCGTTGATCTGCCCCATGACCAAGCTGCGCCCATAGGTCGCGTACAACCACTGCCCGTAAGCCACCACCGAACTCCACATGATGAAGGGGCTATCGCCCTGCTGGAGCGGCTTGAAGCCGTCCAGAGTCCGGTTCACCCAGTTGGTGTCCGCGTCCGGGCCGATAGGCAAGGCCGAGTTGCCTACGATACGCCAGAGGCCCGATACATGGGGCCAGTAGGTATAAGGGCCATTCTGGAATGCATTGGAGCCGGGGAAGGCGTTGATGTCCGGGTGCCTTCCCACGTAGCCAACGATCGGGACAACGTAGCCGTCTGCGTCCATGCGAAAGACAGCGGACGCATCCATCACCGTAACCTCGTTCCCACCAAGTAGGTCGCTGATCACCAGGCTGCTGTCGTTCGCCTCCGCGCCGCTGGGCGGCGCTGTACCATCTGCTGAGTAGCCCACCTCGTTGCCCGCTGGAAGCGCCGTGGTGAAATCTGGCCCACCAGCTACCGCCAGCTTGGTCGTGCCGGAATGGTTCACCACCGCGTAGTGCAGCGCGTAGTAGCCCGAACCCGCGCTGGCCCAGGAGTCGGTAGCGGCTGAATTCGGATCGGCGGGCGATATAGCGTTGCTAATCGTGTCCAACGTCTTGGCAAACACCGCCCCGCCCAACGGCACGTACCACGTCCCCTTGAACAGCGCCGGCCTGCCGCATACCGCCCCAGCCCCGAAGTCTTTGATGGACTCCCGTGGTGCGCTACCGTCCTCGCGGAACTTGTGGACGTAGCGCCCGCTGAGTACGAATATCCAGTTGTAGTCGGACTGCACTCGGAAGATGTAGGCGGGCAACTGGCCATTAACTCCGAGGCCGTTGGCGCTCAGGCTGATGCGCTTCGGGGGCATCCGCAGGTAAGGAGAGGTTGTGGTATCTAGGCCGTTGACGAACAGGTAGTCGTCAAAGCGGCGCGAGTCGTATGCGCCCATGCCCCCGCCGAAGCCGAAGTCGCGGGACCAGCGCACCACCTCGCCCTGCTCGGCAGTCTGCCATGCGGACGGGGTGCCTGAGTCAAGCGGGTACTCGACGCCATCGATGGTGATAAGCTCAGTCGCCACACGTCACCTGACCACCACTGGGTTCGCCACGATCGGCATCTCGCGCTTGCCGTAGCCCCTGGCCTTGGCGATGGCGGCCGCGTTCCGGGCTTCCTTACCCCAGCCCTCTGGGTCTTTCACGAAGCGTCGCCACTTCGGGTCGCCGCGCTTGCTCTTGATGTTGGCCACTACTTTGTTCACCAGGTACTCCCGCTCGCAGTTGGTGGTATCGGTGTTCGCGCTCATCGTGGCGAAGGGGCGCAGGCAATGAAGGCCCAGCGGTCCGAGACTGCTGGCCTTGAACTGAATGCGATTGGGCGTCACAAAGCGCGGGGCGGTGATGAAGTCCGGCTTCGGCGCTCGCGGCCAGCGTTCGCCACCGGCGATGTAGGAGTCGCTCAGCTCGCTCGCGGCGCCCGGCGGGACGTAGTACGCCTCGCGCACCATGCCCTTGTCCGTGAGCCAGTCTGGGGCCGCGTAGGAGCGGCCGGAGAACGACTGGAGCACTACGGGCGGGGAGATGATGAACGTGGCGGTACTCTGTGCCGACAAGAGCCGCAGTTCTACTTGCTCGCAGTCATCTGGCACCGTCTCCGTAAAACGCACCTCCGTGTGCAGGTATTCATCGACGGTGACGCTCTCGATCACCTCGGACGGCGCACTATTGATCAGGGACACTTTGGCCGAACCGCTTTCGACGCGGACTATCACCGAGATCAGCAACTGCTCACCCTCAGTCACATCAATTGCGGCGAACTGCGTCACCCCCTCGTCGACGGCATCGGCGACGAGGTGCAGAGCGCGTTCACCGAGCAGTATCTTGGCGGTGGTAGTGATGAATTCCCTAGTGGTGGGCGATCCCGACGCCGGCCACTTCGTTAGGTCGTTGGCATCGAAGTCCGCGTCATCTATCAGGCTCGGCACCCAGAGGTGGGGCGCGTCCGTGTGGCGCAGGACGTTGTTGATCTCGTTGTCTATGAGCGCGGCGCTGATGTCACGCGGCCAGAGAATGTAGTCGGTGCCCGTCTGTATCGCGTTCGTGAGCGTCGTGGTGCCCGTGAGGATGTTGCTGGAGAAGCCCAAGTCCTGCACCCAGGAGGTCTCACCGACAAGTGGCCCCGTGCCAGGCGAGGTCACAGCCTCCATGATCTCGAACTGCCGCCCGTCGTAGCGGCTAGACTGGACACCGCCTCGCGTCAGGTTGCTGTCCTCCAGCGCGGTGGTGGTCTCAATAGCTGTCGTGGTGAACGGCACGTCGAAGCCCACCAGCGCCTCATCCTCGTAGGCGAGGCGGCGCCAGATGGAATACTTTAGCTCCGTCCTTGTCACCGTAGGCATTTTATGCTACCCTCGTGTTGTGGGTACGCAGGCCAAAGTGAAAACCTGTCGCATTTGCAATGGCCCCATGCAGCGCAAGCAGACGCCGCGCGGGCGCTGGTATTGGCCAAGACAATGCACCGCATGCTTTGGAAAGAAGCAGGATGAGACGCTTTGGAAAGAGCGCCGTCGTACGATGTGGACACGCCATCGCCACCCGCGCATCTTGCCAATAGGAAGCACCAGAATTGACCTTATCAGCAGGCACTACTATCGCTCGATCAAGGTCGCGGAACATGAATGGCGACATGAGCATCGCGTTGTGGCGGAGAGACTGATGGGTAGGCCACTTACTACCCATGATCTTGTGCATCACCTGAATGGAGACACCCTGGACAACCGCACCGAGAACTTGGCAGTGCTCTCGCGCCCCGAACACCAGATGCTTCATATGCAAGGCAATCACTACAACGCGGGCAAGCGCCTGTCGCAGTGGTCGCGCAAACACACCTGCTGCCGTGAATGCTCCACTACTGACATCTCCCATAAAGGCGGTGGCCTCTGTCGGGGATGCTGGGACAGGGCGCGGCGCAATAGCTAGCCTCAACTCGGTGCGCGTGGTGCTGGGCACCTAGATTTGGCCCTCCTTGTAGGGCGCGCCACCTACGGCCCGGCTCAGTACATCCACGACCCCGTGACACCACGAATGGCCACATGCCTCCTCAACATCCGCGCCGAAGATGATGTTCCGCTTTCGGGTATAAGCGACACAGAGTGAAGCCAAGCAGGCCACTATCCAGCGTTCGCGTTCTTCGTCGACGGTCGTGGGTGGCATCTACTTGCGCTTCTTGGCGCGTGTCACCTTCTTGCCGGTGCGCTTGGCCGCAGCCTTGGCCGCAGTGCGTCCTTTAGGCGAATATGTGAAATGCGTTCGGCCTACCTTTGGCATAGCAGCCTCCTACGGCAGCGGGGGCGAGCCGAAGCTCGCCCCCTGTCATCTCGGCTATGCGCCGTAATACTCTGCGTAAGTGAATTCCGCCCACGTAAAGATGCTGAAGAACGTGGCGGATGTGCCCACGTTGAAGTGGGCCATGAAGGCGTTCACCGAACTGCCGTTGCCGATGACGCATTCCTGCCCCAGGCCATGCCTCGGGCTGTAGATGGTCGGCGGCGTCGGTGCGCCCGTGATCGCGTCAAAGTCCGCCTGGTTGTAGAGGCGCAACAGGTCTGCCACTCCGGTTGGAGCCGTACCGCTCGCACCAGCGTCCGTCTTGTACGCAAGCACCCTTGAGCTTGCCAGGCTATAGCGGGTGTTCACGTTCACCGGCTCAATCGCCGTTCTGTTGGCGGTACCAGGGTCGTTGTTGCAGCAACTGATCAGCACCTCGTACACCGCCGCGCCAGTGGCCTCGGGCGCAATCAGCCCAAAGACCGGGATGATCACCATGCTCGCCGGCACGCGAACCATAAAGTTCGGCTGTTGCCGCGTCAGGGCCGTGGCGTTTTCAGCTTCCGGGGTTGACAAAACGCCTGTCCCTCCCTGGAAGACCCGGCCCTCCTTAATCCACTGCCGCACTTCGTTGCCAATGATGAGAGACTGCTGGTTGCTAACCGCAGCCGTCCTCGCGTCACCCGTCATGCCTGCCGCGTTGCGGACTTCGTGTTCAATGACCGTCATGAATCTGTCCTTTCTGCCCTTTCCGGCTAGGAGCCGTAGTATTCGGCGTAGGTGAACTCGGCCCAGGTGTGAATGCTGAAGCCTGTCGATGCGCCAGCGGTCCCGGCCACCATGTAGTACAGGAATGCGTTGACGTTGGAGTTGTCCCCAATGACGCACTCCTGGCCCTTCCCGCCGCTGGGGTTGTAGATATAGGCCGGCGTCGGCGCAGTCGTGGTGATCGCGTCCAAGTCGGCCTGGTGGTACTCTCGATACAGGTCGGCCACTCCGGCCGGCGCGGTGCCCGTGTTACCCGCGTTGGTGGCGTAGGCCAACACCTGCGAGCTGACGCCGCTAGAGCGAGTGTTGACGTTGACCGGGGTGAGCGCCGTCATGTTGGAAACACCCGGATCGTTGTTGCAGCAACTCACCAATATCTGCAACACCGCCGTGGTGGCCTCGAAGACGCACAAGCTCATAATCGGAATGATTACGATGCTCGCCGGCACGCGGATCATGAATGCGGGCGATTGCCGCACGAGGTTGGTCGGCGCGAAGGTGGCCTCACTGGTCAGCACCCCCTCAAACCCCTGGAATACCCGCCCCTCCTTGATCCACTGGCGTTCCTCTTCGCTGATGATGCTAGTCCTAAGCTGGGTGATCGCCGCCGTCTGCTCGGCCCCGGTCATCCCTGCTGCGCTTCGCTGTTCGTATTCAACTGCCATTCGTATCTCCTTCCTAGAGCGTGCTAGTCCTTCTTTGGTAGGCCCTGTGCCAGTCCACGGTCATGCTGCCTGCCGTGCCGTCCCTGTTCTGTACGAACAGCCACGGGGTCAGGAGGTCGTCTATCGTGATCGCGGCTTCGATGATCTGCTCCTCGATGAGCGCTCCGTTCGCATCGAGTACGAACCCCAGGGCGTCATCGTCCTCGCCGCCAAAGAGCGCCACACCGAAGTAGTAGTACGTCGCTGCCGACAACGTGATGTCGAAGTCCGCCGAGGTTGCAACGCTCGTATTCTTTACCCCCATGAGGGTCAGGTTCGTGTCGTCGTCGGTGTCGTAGCAGAGCACCACGGCGTCGTCAGCCCTCCACGAACCGTTACCGCTGGCGCTGGCCTTCACGTTGACCGCCCCGGCATCGGTGCCGGAGATAACGTCCGTAAACCCGATCTCGAACTTCCTCGTGGTGAGCGAGGACATCGAGAAGCGAGCGATGTAGACGGGCTTCAGTTGGGCCTGGTAGTGCAGACCCCAAGAGAGGTCACTCCGGCCCGCATTGGCGTCCCCTGCGTCCAGCAGGATGGCCCCGTTGACCACGCCGGCGGAGATCGCGGCGGCGGCGGAGGCGTTCCCAGAAGCGGTGCTCTGGTACGTCCCGTTGAGGGTGTCACCCTGGAAGTCGTCGCCCCCTGGCAGCGGACCGTCCGAGATGTTCATCGCCCCCAGTTCCAGGAAGTCCCCTTCGTGGCGGTGTCCCAGTCGTCGCCGCAGGTTCCTTGACGTGTAATATCGTTCTAGAAGTGGTAGTGGTGCTGTCATCGCGCACCTCCGCGCGTCGTGCGGATTACGAGCCGCACCAAGTTAGTCATCCCCGATGATGGCGCGTGCCTTGCGCACCCTCTCGGCTTGGGCTGTGTCCACGGGGTTGCCCTCGATAACATCGAGGAGCGCCCGTAGGCCGGCCACGTACTCGCTGTGGCCATGTTCCGGCGTCCTATGGTCATGCGCCGGCACCTCCGGCTCAGCTTTCGCTCTCGGTTCCGTTTTCGGTTCCGGCGTTTTCGCTTCCGACATCTTCGTCGGACGATTTGGTGGCATCTGCGTTCTCCTCGTTATGCCCCTCAACGTGCTTGAGGAACGGTCCTGACTTGTCAAAGCCCGCACCACAGTAGCCGCAAGCATACGGATGCTGCGTACCCGGCAAGGCCGGCTCCGCGCTGGGTGCCTTCCCGCCTAAGCCCTCGACCATAGAGTCGGCCAGCACCTTGCCCGTGCGGATCTCGCCCCTCTGCTCTTTGTGCATCACCTCTTCGTGCTGGTCACGAGCCTGCTCTGTGGGATGCAGGTCACGGTCACAGAAGCGACACTGGAAGCCTGCCGGTACGTCACCTTCTAGCTGAGGGAAAGTCACCGGCTCGGCGTCCACCCAACATGCTTCGCTGTGGCCCTTGTGGTACTGGCTCAGGAGCGTGCGGCAGGCGGGCACAACCGGCGGCGTCAGGTGAAACCCACTCTGAATGATCTGCTCGCGGCAGAGTTCCTTTGCACCACCCTGCATGAACAGCGCCTCTAGCGGATGATTTATCGCGTACCCTGTGGCCATTTCCACCCGCCCATAATGCGTCAGTGGCTCCCACCCCCGCTTCCGACGGGCGTTTTCCTCCAACTCTGTCGCCGCCGAAATCGTGATCCATCCGTTTTCCTGCCGGTAGTAGCCATAGGTGGAAGCACGCTGCTTGGCCACGCCCCCCGTCGCTGAGTCTTGCAGTCCAGTTGTCATGCCGTCATCTCCTTCTCTTCATGCGGATCGGGGATCTCCGTCAGGATCGTCTCGTGAACGAACACGCCGGACAACTCGAACTCCCAGGCATCTGTCTCAGTGATGAGCGGAACTGGTTTCGCATACCCGCCGTTCGCTGCCAGACGCTCGGGCTGATAGCCTGCGTGGATGGCGGCAATCATGTCCTTTGACGGCGCGTGCCATTGCTCTTGCTGACTTGGGCTAGGAAGATTCACGGTCTCAGTCGCCGGGAATGGCCCAGACATCTTGAAACCGTAGTGGTCTACGTACTCAAAGTCCTGCTTGGCCATGTCCCGCACGAACAGGTCGGCGGCTTCGTACTTGCCCTTCTCCAACGCCCGCTCGCTAGGGAACGCGCCGATCACGAACCGGCACTTAAGGCGGTAAGCCCTCTTCCCGAGGTCGGGGCGTAGGATGAGTTCAGTCATGCTGCTTGGCCTACTTCAAGCGTTGTGGTAGAGATGAACAAATCACTGTTTTCCCTCGGCCCCTGACTGTGATCGTTTATCACGCTATCACCGTTGAAGAACTTGCCCGTCTCCACTTCAAGTAAACCCCGCAGTCCAATTCCGGTATCTCACTTCAGGCTTTGAAGTCGAACACCGTGCAGCGCAGCCGTGGTCGTTACGGATGCAGCTTCGTCCGCTTCCAAGCGCTCGTCCACATGGTAGATTTGGTCCGTGGCCACGATGTAGGCCTTGGCCAAAGGGCTGTACCATGCGTCCTGCGTCGGGGGCTTTTTGATGATCTTGATAAAGTGGTCGCCGGCCCACATATGGCCGCTGGAGTTCGGCGCGGTACCGACGGTAAGTTGCGACTGGAACATCGTCGCCTGGTAAATCTTGCCGATCTGCGCCTCATGCACAGCCTTGCCGCCCGTGTCCCCGTTGTAGAGCTGGTTGGTGAACTTCTCGATCTTCAGGAAGCCACCCCAGCACGCAGGGGAAACGATGCCCTTGTAGGGCGCGCTGGCAGAACTGTCGGCCAGGTACTGCCAGGAGCGAATCAGGTTGTCGTCCGTCATCTCCGCCGTGAGCACGCCAACGGTCTGCGTGCTGTTGTCATCCAGGAGCGCAGCACAGGCTACGTCCATCGCCCGCGCAAGCGAGTAGGATGAGGCCAGCGTGTACTCATTGCGAATGTCGTACTTGCTCATCACCTCGGCGAAGTTCTCGATCTCCTGGGCCACGATCTGGTGGGTTGTGACCGTAAAGTTCTGCTGCACCTCGGTAATAGCTTCCGGCGTGGCATCTGAGCCTGACACCTTGGTGTTCGTAGTTAGGTTGTGACGGGTAGGCAGGTGAAAGACATCACCTGACCCCGACATCTTACTGGTCCAGTCTGAGAACAGCGCCGCGATCACCAGTTTGAATTCGATGGCCCTGTTCAGTTCTGCGGACCAATGTTCATCGATGAACTTGATCGCTGTAGTTGCAGTTACTTGCGCCACTCTGTTCCTCCTATCTAGGAATTCGCAGCGATAAACCGCGCCGTATCTGCATCCCGGTCCGGCGCTGTCAGATGTTCACCTTGTTCATCGCTGCTCATGTCTTTGAATGGTTTGGTTCCGCCGCCCCCCGCGCCTGCCACAGTTGTCGGGGCAGGCTGTGAGTTCGTCTTGGTTTGCGTCGCCTCGGCTTCGAGGCGCTTCACATGGGCCTCCGACTCGGCCAGCTTGACCTTCAGCGGCTCGGTAGCCGCCTTGGTGAAGGCTTTGAACAGGTCGGGAAGCAGTTGCGGGTCTGGGTCTCCGTGCTCCTGGTCAGCCGTGGAGTATTCCCAGATGCGGTTCCCGAAGTCCTGAACCAAGGTAGGTGCTTCGCCCGCTTTCGCGAGAGCGCCCACCAGGCTGTTGATGCCGCGCCAGTAGCCCCGAACGTCCTGATCGCCCCGTAGGGCGCTAAGCGCGCCCTCGTTGTCGTCCAGGATCTCTTTCACTTGGTCGGGGGTAAGGGTCCCATCCTTCTGCGCCTGCTTCAGAGTGCTGTTGATGCCCTCCACCGCCTTAAACTGCTTTTCCGCCGAGTCAGTCTGCCGGCGCATAAACGGCTGCATCTGCGCGTAGGTCTCCGCCTTGCCGCGCGCTTGCGCCTCGGCGGCGCGATGCTCTAGCAGGGGCGCGAAGTCTTCGTGCGCCAGCACCTCTTCCGGTGGAAGGGCTGCCCAGGCGGTAGGCTCCGGTGGGGTCGCAGTCGGGTCAGCGTCGGTCGGATCGCCTGTGTCCGGGGCGCGTTCCCCCTGCTGCGACGCTGGCTCCGTTACCGGAGGTGCGGCCGAGAGCGTGGGGTCGGGCGCTGGCGGAGACTGGGGATCTACCGTGGGGCTGAGGACTGGGGCCGCCGTTGCTACTGCTGGATCGTCAGGCATACAAACACCCCGCGAGATTGGTCCGTGTGACGCGTCCTCGCGGGGCGCTTGAAGTGACGCATCCTCAGATCATAGAGAACGAGGTTGTCGGCGCCCGTTGAGGACGCGTCACTTCAGTCAGGATTATAATCTCCAGTGCGGGAGTTTGTCAAGCGGCCTAGACAGGTGGGTTATTGGCATGGTATCGTAGAACTCGCCAAAGGAGGTGTGTGATGGCGCGAATACTGCTGGTCGGTGCCCTGCTCCTGGCGTCCTGGGGCGGTTCTCTGGGGATCGCCTTCGGAGTGACGGAGTGGCGCACTGAGCACTTCGTAACAGAGTCTCCTACTAGCCCCTACGCGACTCCCACTGGCCCCTTCGCTAACCCTGCACTGCAACCCGGTTGCACACCCGAACCCTCTTACGGCTGGTGCCCCTAGCGGCCTACTTCGCCCGCCGTCCCGCTTCCTGGTTGACGCTTCGCCTACTGTAGAGCCAGGGGTAGAATGCCCTCAGCAACTCCGAGTGCTCTGGGTCCACCACAAACTCCCAGTATTCCATGTTCGGAGCCTTGTCTATCAGCGACGATGTGCCGGCCCGCGCAGCCGCAATCGTCCATTCATCCTCACCCCACAACTCGCCCCAGTGCGTCATGGACGCCTTCTTGTCTGTCGCCCCCTTTTCCGGGTTCTCGAACTCAAACTGATCCCTAGCCCGCTCAACGCGCTGGATGAAGTTCAGCAAGTGATCGTATTTCTCGCGGTCAGCAGGTTTGCCCTTCCAGTCATCTAGGATAGGACTCATCTCGGAGAGTTCCTGCAACAAATCCCGCGCCGCCCTATAGTCCTTCTCGAACGCGATGGAGTCTGGGTCAGTGAGCTTCGTGCGAACCTCTAGCGCGTCCTGCAACACCTTCGGCAGCTTCTCAAAGAGCGGGTCTCGCACGCTGAAGTACGCGTCCCAGTCAACCTCGCCAGATTCCTCATCCTTGAACTCGTCGTCGTAGGGGTTGAGTTCGTTCATCTCCTGGTAAGTCTTGGCCTCCGGGCTATCCAGCTCCTTGAAGTCTTGGCCGAAGTAGTCACGAGCGGCTGCATTCGCAGCGACAGAACGGAACGCCTGGTATCGCTGTATCGCCCCAGCGGCCTGGCTGTCGTCCTTGAGGTAGTCTCGTGCAGCGTCACCCAACCCCAGCCGTTGTTCCTGTTCTCTCAGGAATTGACCACGCTCCTCCTTCTCCAGCGCGAACTTCGAACCCTTCTCCAGCGCACGCTCGTGAGCACGCTGGAAGATGGGCTTGAGTTCATCGTCAGCCTCAGCGATAGCCGCAGCCCCAGGAGTGGAGTCGTAGTCCTGGTTAAACTTCTCCTGGAACTTGCGCCGCAGTTCTTGTGCCGGCGTCTCGACGCTAGTGCGACCACCAAACAACTCGAAGCCCGTGATGGGTGCCCCTTCACGCAGGCCCTGGAACGCCTGATAGGGGCCGATGGGCGCCACTTCCCCAAGTCCCCGCTTGACTGCACCCGTTACCGATTCCCCTTCGAACCTCACTTCTGCTCGCCCGAAGGCGGGGCCAACCAAGTCTTCTACTGGGATACCAAAGAGTTCGGCTGCCCGCATCACCCAGCGGACGGGAATGCTCGTCTTGTTGGACATGAACCGGGGAAACGCCTGGAGATCGCGTTTCATCTGGTCGTCCCACGGCGGGTTCTCCCCCTTGGCTATGGCGTCAGTCGTGCGAGTTGCGGCCCGCCCGTAGTGAGCCAACGCCACAATGAGCGGCTGATAGGGGCCGAACGGGTACACCCAGCCTTTGCCAACCCTGATGCCCCAGAACCCAGGTTTGTCGGGGTCGATTAGATTGCCAGGGTCGCCGTTGGGGTTGAACCTGGTGTTGACGCCCACGGTGAACGCCGCAGCGCCACCGAAGGCCATGCCCACCGCCTTCAGCGCCTCTCGGCGAGCCACGCCCGTCTTCACCAGCGGGTCCACCACCGCCGCCTGCATCGCAGCGGTAAACTGCGGGGCGAACCACAACTTGCCCATCACCGACGCCTGCTTCTTCGTCAGTCCCGGCATGAAGTTGGAGCCGGAGGACTTCCGTAGCACGGAGCCGAGTTCCAGCAAGTCTTCTGGCGTCTTTGCCAAGCGCACAGCGGCCCGCGAGCGCTCCACCTGAGCGACAAACACGTTCCATTCGAAGATGCGCTGAGACTCCCGATATACCGGCAGCCGTCCCACCTTCTGAGCCCACTTGCCGCCGCGGTGCAGCAAGAACTCCTCCGGGGCGACGGCATGGCCGTACTTCAGCGCCGTGTCGATGTCTGCCGAGTTTCGCACAATGTAGTCCCACGGGGCCTGAGAGATGCTTCGCGCACCGTGGCCAGCAGCGGTCAGCCACGCAGGGGCATCGCGCCAGAACGTACTCCAGTTCTGGAGCATGAGTGAGCCGTAGTCAGCCGTGATGACGCCTGTGCGCCACACCTGGAAGAAGTCGTCCACGAAGCTCTCCCCCGTATCCTCGATATACCGCCCCAGTTCCTCGCTGACCGACTCAGAGACAACACGCCCGAACTCTTTGGTACGGCCCTCGCTAACCTGCTTGGCCTCTGTCTTCAGGTCCTCGCTAGCCTTTTCCAGCCGCCGCTTCGCCACATCCGCTGTCGCTCGGTCATCTACGCTACCGGTCTTCACAGCCTGCTTGCGAGCGGTCACATGGGCCGCACGGGCCTCTTTCAGCTCCTCGCCCAGCGCGGGGCGGATCTTCTCGCTCGGCTTGTAGCCGAGGCCCTGCACATCCCGGACAAACTGCCGGTTGGCGATGGTCTCCGCGCCCACCTCGCCACGAGCGGCCATCGCACTGATGGGGTCGAGCGTTTCGTAGCCCGCCGCATATAGTTGCCGAAGGCTATCAAACTTCCGCTCAAAGACGAAGAACGGATGGGTCGATGGGTAGCGACGGTTCAGCCGCGTCTTACCGACACCCAACGGGTCGCCCTTCGGCGTCTTAGTGACGATCCACGGCTCGTAGACCCCCTCTATCGGCTTCACGTCCACGCCATGCGCCTGTTCCGCGTTGCTCTGGAACTCGTAGAAGTCGCGCCGTTCGTCCAGCGCCTTCTGTTGGCTTGGCGTGGTGATATAGTCTCCTGGGTTCTCCCGAATGTCATCTACTCGCTGGCGAAGTTTCGGGGGTATCGCCTTAACCCGCCCAGGACGGATGACAACCGCCCGCGCATACCCCCAGTCCTTCCAGCCGCCGCCCATACCGAGGACTTCACGGTTGCGACCAGCCCACTCCATCGCCGCCATTCGAAGCCTCGCGCCCTGGCGCGACGCGTAGGAACTTCTGGTGATCCAGGCGTTTCGAACGGCCACCTGCATACCCCGGTCCTTACCGAGAAGCGGCTGCACCTTGTCGTCTACCCACGTAAAGAAGTTCTTCTGATAGAGGTCGCCCTCACGCGCCTTCACCTCAGCATACGTTTCTATGCGCCCGAAGTCTCCGGGATCGCCCACCACCTCATCGGCCATGGCGGCGCGATCTTCGGGTGAGATGCGGCGGGGGTGTTCCGCCTGCTGCGTCGTTGGGTGAACCTTGCGAAGCAACTCGTCCCCAATCTCGTCACGCCCTGCCGCCTCTAGCGGTGTTTCCGCCTCGCCCATGAAGGGACGCTCACCAGAGTACACCTCATCCATCTCCCGCGTGACACGCTCCACCTCAGCCTGACGCGCCTCAAACGGGAACATGCGCTGGCCTTCAGTGGTGACTTGAGGTGTCTCTGCGAAGCGGGCAGCACCGAGTCCCGTTGGTTCTTGTACTCCCGGACTAGGCACCACCTCCGCAGCCTCGCGCACGGCGGGCTGGCCAGCCTCCGCTAGGCCACGCCCAGCGGGCATTCTCCACTGGGTGCCAAGGCCTTCGTCCCCAACAAACTCTAACCCGATCTGCTTAGCTCGTTCACCCCAGCCGCCCGTAGAGATATGGATCACCCGCTCACCCTCGCGCAGCTTTATGGACATTACGGGGGCATCGCCGAATTTCGCCATAAATGCGGGGTCCACTTGCTCCCTTATGAAGCGGCTAGCCTCGCGGGCGTTCATATCACCCAACGCAATGTTTCTACCAAAATCCCCAACAATGTCTTCAGGGGCGGCGCCCGCTGCGGGTTGGGCGGCAGGCGCCGCCGCCTCACGGCGAACAGGCCCAAGCTGCGGCGTAGCGGCCTCTTTGTTCATAGCGTCCAGTGCGTCCATCGCAGCTCGACGCACCTCAGTCGGATGCTCAGCGTTGCTAACCACCTTCGTCAAGTCATCAGCCAACTGCTTCGCCCGCGTGAAGGGGAGCACCCTGCGGCCCGCACGGTAAATCACGGGGAGCTTGCTGAGACCCACGCGGAGAATCCCGGCTAGCGCGGGGTCAATGAATGGCAGCGGTATAAAGTTGATCGGGTTGAGGACGTGCTCCGCGCCCGGTATCTCCTTGCCTGCTTGCGACAGACCAGGCCCCAGCCCCTTCTCGCTCACCAACTCCTCTGTCCGTGATGGCCCACGTAGGCGGGGACCGGGCATCCCAACCGCCCCTACGCCAAGATTCTCTGCCCCGAAGCGCAGCGCCCCGGCTGCCAGTGCGCCGATCTCGCGCCCCTGCCCTTCTATGTATCCTCCTGTCACCTTCCCAGCCTCAACCACCGACCCCACTTCTTCGGGGAACACGGTGCCGCGACCTGGGAACTCGAACTTCGTGCCTTCGTCCCTAGTGACGCCGAACGTCTCGCGCTCGCCTGCCGGCACGGGCGGCAGCCCACGCTCAGGGCCAACGGGCTGTATCGTCGCCTGCGTTGGTATCCCAGCCGCCTCCGCCTTCGCCAACGCCTCCTTGCGAGGCAGGTCAGGCCACATTATCAGCGCCCGCGCCTCGCCGCTCATGTTGAAGAACTCCCGGATGCCGATGTCTTGCTTCTTCAGCCTAGCCTCAAACTTCGGCTCGATTCCCTTGTACGCTTCCACTAGACCGAGCAGTTGGCGGGCCTCGTTGACCGGGCCGGCCACCTGTTCCGCCACAGCGCCCAGGCGTTGCGCTGTCTCGCCCGCCCGTGCAAGGGCAGGGGGCAACACGCGTTCTCCCCCAGGAGGCACCTCGCCCCGGAAGGCCGCGCCCTGCAAGTCCAGCAGCCGATCCCCCTGAGTCGGTGCCATCTGCGGGTTCTGCCATTCGGGCGGCGTCTCGAAGGGCTCGAAGCCCTGGCTACGCCGGATCTGTTCGTCTGTTCGTGCTGGCCCAGGGGATATTTGAGTGAAGTTATCCAGCCCCTGGAGCGCCTGGGGTTGCATGAAGTCAAACATCTTCTTCCGCCGCTTCTCGAACTCCAGGGAGCGCAGCGTTTGGTCGGGGGAGCGAAAACTACCGTACGGGACCGGCATCGGGGCCCTGTACGGCGGTTCCTGTCGGGGTGAAGAACTCCATGCGCTCTATGGCGCCCAGAGCGGTGAGGCCTGATAGCTCATACGACTGAAGAAGGAGTGTTTGCATACCCGTGTCCAGGTTGCGGAAGTCAGCCGCAATAGCCGCTGGATCGGGCAGGAACATCTCTCCGCCGTGCGGCGTCTGCATCCTAAGCAGACCAGTACCAAGGCGGTTTACCGTCTGCGAAGGCCCCAAGGCTGGCGCGTCAGTAAGCTGCGGCCCCGCCCACGGCGCGACATTCAGGCCCAAGGCCGCCGCCGACTCCGACGTAAGTTGTGTCACGTCCTGGGGGCGGAAGCCGAAGTCCTGGAAGTCACCGCCGGCAATGCGTTGCCCCAGGCCGCCCTCTTGATCGAAGAAGTAGGTGACACCATCGATGCTCACGAGGTTCGGGCGAATGCCCAGGCGCTGCAAGTCTGCGGCGCCGCTCAGCGGGTCGAAGCCGCCAGGGCGCATCGGGCTCTGCCAGAAGCCGCTCGCGTTGGCTCGGTTCGCCATTGGTATCTGGCCAGGGGCGAAGCCGAGCCCTGCGAACAGGGTCTCGAACGGCTGGGTAAACCCCGTTTGCTGCTCCGTCATGCGCTGCGCAATTCGGTCACTTTGCGACGGCGTGAGCCTCGCGCCGCCCTGGGCGCCGCCTCGGACGGGGATCACGTCTATCGTGCCGTCGTCATTCTGCACGATCACTTCCGCCGTTCCCTGTGAGAGGCCTTCGCCGCCCCTTCCCTCGCCCACCAGGACGCCCTCGCCGGGCGAGAGCGCGAAGTGCTGGGCACCGTGCGCTAGACCGAAGGACGGGGCCTGCGGCAGTTGGAGGCGGTTAACTAGACCGCGCTGCAAAGCGCCTAGCTGACCGAGGTCGGCGTTAGGCTGACCCGTCAGGCTGATGTCTGGGGGCGGCCTTCTTATGAAGCCGCCGAGTTCGCCCATGAACGACTGCGCCGGCGTACTACCTCGCTGCACGCCGCCCTGCAAGCCCACCGCCGCTCGCAAAGGATCGTTGCCGATCAGTTGGGCCTTCATCTCACGGGCACGGCCCTGGATATCCAGCATCTCGCCGTGGAGCGAATGGATGGAGCTGACAAGTTGAAGCCGCTGCTCGTTCTCGCGCGACAGCTCCTCTAGCCGCTCCCGCTGCGCCCTGTCCAGTGCGGACTCCTCGCCCTGGAACTCCCGCTGAGCTTCCTCTCGTTCTCCAGCGAGACGGGACTGCTCCTCAAGTAGCTCCAGTTCCTGCGCGAAGGAGAGGCCCGCGCTTCCGCCGCCGCCGCCGCCGCCACCGCTAGTCTGCGGCATGACACGCGACTGCACGATGTTACCGTTCTTGTCCACGGTGATCGCTCTGCCCAGATCGGTCATGTAACTGCCACCGGCCAGATCACCGATATAGTCACGGGTCTCCTCGTTATAGAGAATGAACGGCGTTTTCCAGCGAGCCCAGGGCTGGCGTCGCATGCCTGGCCCCAGCGGGTTCTCGATGATGGTGCCGATGTAGTTGCCGTTTCCGTCTACGAGCCGGTAGCCTTCGGCGGTGTCGCTGGCGCCGCTACCCTCTGGCTCAAACTGTCCTCCGGCG
>LAZR01000623.1_pt1 | contig 26000 bp, 21 predicted proteins | sample 329461 | NCBI WGS metagenome assembly LAZR01 (sample SAMN03002196, study PRJNA259156) | marine sediment metagenome | biome: sea floor; feature: Hydrothermal impacted sediments; material: marine sediment; isolation source: Loki non-amplified sample from Loki's castle hydrothermal vent sediment ...
CAGCGATTTTCGAGAGACGCCAACTCTTTAGAATACTGAGCTTCAATCGGGAAAATCTCTTCCGCCATAAACACTTTTACACGGTTGAGATAATCCTGGCCTTTCTCGGAGATACTAAAATCCATTGCCAAATCCTCACAGAAATTACACAGGCTGGTGCGGAACGGAACAAGCACGATAACGTTGGTCTACGACTAGTCTATGGCTGCGGTTACTATTACGCGACTGAATTATTCTTATCGTTTACTATTAGCCTGATTTATTCACTGTGAGCGTAATGTCTATGACCGGGACTCGCCTGGATCTCAACCTTTTGCACGTATTCGACACCATCTATCGGGAGAACAGCCTCACCCGGGCCGCAAAGGCACTGCACCTTACTCAGCCGGCTGTGAGTCATTCCCTGTCACGCCTTCGAGATCATTTTGATGATCCACTATTTACTCGCCAGGGTAACCAGATGGTGCCAACGCCTTTGGCGCGACGCTTTCTTGAATCCATGAAACCCGGGCTTACCCAGATCCAGAGCGCGGTCAACCAGTTTCATGCATTCGATCCGGCAAATCACCGCAAAACTTACGCCCTGGGCCTGCGGGATGTTCTCGAAGCAACGTTTCTACCACAACTGATGGGGCGACTGGATCCCTATCCGGAACTGGAAATCGTGAGTAAGCGCATTCCACGGCGGGATATGGAAACCCAATTGGCCGCCGGTAAACTGGACTTTGCAGTCGATGTTCTGCTTCCGGTCAGCCGACAGACGTCCCATGAACTTCTGAGGCGGGACAGGCTTGTGGTTCTGGCTCGTGAGGGCCATCCGCTTGCAGGGCAGGCACTGGATATGGAGGGCTATCTTTCAGCGCAGCACGTACTGGTTTCGTCGCGCACGGAAGGTCCGGGAATTGAGGATTTTGAGCTGTCGAGACTGGGGGTTCAACGCAGCATCCGCTTGCGTTGCCAACACTACTACGCAGCGTGCCGGGTGGTGGAAGCCACCGACCTTTTGCTGACCATGCCGGAAACCTACGCCCGAATTATTTCGGAACGAGCCAGTATTACCACCCTGAATCCACCGACGGACCTGCCCTCTCTCGATGTGCACCTGTATTGGCACAAAGCCTACACTCAGGAGCCGGCCCTGATATGGTTCAAAGAGCAGCTGAAAGCCATTCAATAGGCGCCAACGGCGACCAGGAAACCGAAAAAAGCGATGGCGACCAGCCCAAGGGATGCCACCACAATACCAAACCCCCACCACACGGCGGCACCGTCAGAGACCGCCACATTTTGACTGCGCAGGGTACGGTAGAATGCCAGGGGACCAAGCACAAATGCACCCACAATCGCGAACACAAGCCCCACGCTGATACCGGCAAAGGTCCCGGTCGCAAGCGCCGTAGTGCGTTCCGAAAGCTGTTCGGTAATACCCTGGCGTTCCAGGAACCTCTTGCAGAAGAACCAAAGTAGCGCAAAGAGCGCGACAACGAACACCAGGCCACCAATAATAATCAGAACTCGGTAAAGCACAGTCAGTCTTCCTGTCGGTTAGGGGAATCTTCAGACCGGGTAATGCGGCTCTGGCAAGCACTCGAAACCTGGTCTCGCAAACAGATAGCCCTGGTAAAGAGTGATGCCCTGAGCCCGTAGCCAGAAATATTCTTCGTTTGTTTCAACGCCCTCGGCTACGATCGTTCCGCCCAATTGGCTCATCATGGTGATGATTCCCGCCACAACAGCCTGCTTATTAGGCTCATCATGAATATCACGAACCAGCGTCATATCCAGTTTGAGCAGATTGGGCGGGCTGATCATCATGATGTTGTACCGGGAGTAACCCGCGCCAAAATCATCGATCGCCGTACTGAACCCCATCTCCTGATACGCATCAATAATGGAGGCAAGGTGCTCAACTGAGGTCAGATCTTCACCTTCCGTCAGCTCAAAAATGAGCTTGCTGGTGTCAAAATTATAGGTTTTCGCTGCGGCCAACGTTGTGCGAATGCAGTATTCCGCTTTGTAGACGGCGTTGGGCATGAAATTTATGCTCAGACGGGTATTCATACCAAGCTTGGAGGCGAGCTTAACGGCCTTGACCCTGCAAATCTGATCGAAGGCGTAGCGGTTGCGCTCATTTACCTTGTTGAGAATGCTCAGAGCACCCTCCCCCTCTGGGCCCCTGACTAGAGCCTCGTATGCGTAGACCGTTTTGTTGACAACGTCAACAATAGGCTGGAAAGCAAAGGTAAAAGAAAAATCCAACCCTTCTCCACAGGCGCATTGCTCACAGTGGGATTCGTCAAACAGAACGTCTGGCTTGATCACGTTAACTCCAGTGCTTTAAATCGGGCTTGGTGGCAGGATAATTAATAGCGTACTCGTGCGCCACTTTTGTGTGTGCGCCACTGTCTGTGCGCCACTATAGTCCCGAACACCAGACACGAACAACCTGTGGCAAACAGCTTAGGGTAAAAGTATGTCAAATGCTGGCATCCACGAGTCACACAACTACACTGGGCTCTAACACTCATTCGAGCCTTCCAATTTAAAGGAGTTTCCGCAATGGCCCAAACGACACGCATCGCAGTAACCCCGGGCGACGGTATTGGTCCGGAAGTTGTGGCAGAAGCCATACGCTGCCTGGAGGTCCTGCGCGCCAAGCACAATCTGGCCCTTGAGTGGAGCCACTTTCCCTGGCCTTCCCATGCCTGGCACCAGGCGCACGGCGAGTCCATGCCTGATGACGCCCTGGCTCAGCTCAGAGCCTACGACGCCATATTACTGGGGGCCCTGGGTGATCCTGGCCCGATAGACGACCCCGACCGCTACCTATTAACCGACAGCGTTTCACTAGCACCCTTGCTGGACATGCGCAAAGGCTTCGATCAATGGGTCTGCGAGCGCCCTGCCCGCCTGTTACCCGGCGCACGTCAGTACCTTGCTGACGAACGTGCAAAAGATATTGATATGTTGGTGATTCGTGAAAACTCCGAAGGCGAGTATGTAGGCCAGGGTGGACGCTTGCGTAAGGGAACCGAGGACGAGATCGCAACCCAGATGGAGGTGTTCAGCCGTAAGGCGACCAATCGCATTATCCGCTACGGGTTCGAGCAGGCTCGCACCAGGGCTTCAGATCGTGAACAGCAAAGCCGCGCCCGAAGCTTTCGCACTCTTGATGGTCGCCACTGTGCAAGCCAGGTGTGCCTGGTCACCAAACGCAATGCCCTGCGTTATTGGGGTGATATGTACACCGAAGCGTTCGAGGACATCAGCAAGGAGTTTCCAGACGTAGCCACCCACCACGAACTGGTGGATGCTGCCTGTATGAAATTTGTACAAAGCCCATGGGCATTCGATGTGGTGGTCGCCAGCAACCTGCAAGGCGACATTCTCACCGACCTTGCTGCCGTGCTATCGGGCGGCATGGGCGTTGCGCCATCGTGCAACCTGAACCCGACGGACCCGGACATGCCCTCCATGTTTGAGCCCACCCACGGCAGCGCTCCGGATATTGCCGGCCAGGGCCTGGCGGACCCAACAGCCATGCTGTTTACCACAGCCCGAATGCTCGAGTGGCTGGGGCGCAAAGATCCTGTTCTGGCGGCGGCCGGCAAGGAGCTATTTGACGCTGTGGCAGCGGATTTGGCAGACAGCGCTGGCGCGCGGCGGAAAACACAGGAGATAGGTGACGCTATTTGCCAACGCCTGTCAGCCTGAGCGGGGTTGGACGCAGGGCCAGAAAACCGTATCTGGCCCTGATTTACGGATAAGCGGTTATTTATCCGACATCACGAATTCGAGGCGACCTGGCACTACGCGCACATCCAGAGGCACCATACCAAACATGCGCTGAGCCAGATTGGAGTCATCCAGGCGATAAACCGGCATGGTTTCCAGCATCTGGGCCACAACTCTCATTACGCTGCTTGTGACCGGCGCGAGATCGCCTTTGAAAAACCCGGAGTCAACACTGCTTTCAAGCAGCTTAAGTCTGCGAATGTAGATCGCTTTTTCTTTGCTGTCGTATACCGGCGCACCTTCAACCTTCAAGGCAATATCAACCGGGAGTTTGGTCAGAAAGGCATTCAGGGCAACCTGCCCCTTCAGATCAATCACCGCCACATCACGCCCATCTGGCCCCAGGGTGATATCTGCCTCTTTAAGGCTAAGGCTTAGGGGCGAGCCATTCTTCAACTGCATGCGATCGTAATCACGAACCACATCCTGCAGATGGCTCTCCAATTCTCCTTCGGAAATTGCATAAGGGGACAGGCTGGCACAGCCGCTGGACAGCGCAAGCACCACTAACACAAAGCCCCAAAGGCCGCTCAGGCGCAGGCGTCGTTTATCCATTTTTTCTCTCCGTGAGTCAGGCGTTTATCCGGCGCCAGAGCGGATGATTTACTCGTTCTCGGCCCGGGCTTCTACATGAGGCGTGAGATTATCATCGAAAACAACCCGCAATAGAATGGGCTGACAACAGACTTGGCAGTCTTCCACGTATTCCTGCTCCACCACCGAGGGATCGACGCTGATGTCCAGCGTCTCCCAACAGTAGGGGCACTGGACAAGCACAGAATCCAGAGCCGACATAAAGGCACCTCAAAATTGCTGTTTGGCCATCCACGGAATAATGCGATCGAACGCGGCATCCAGCTTCTCACAAGTCGTTGAAAAACTGATACGAACCGCGTTGGTACAACCCTCGCCAAATGCATCGCCCGGCACCACGCACACGCCCGTTTCCTTCAGCAAGCGCAACGCAAGATCCGACCCGTCAACGTGGGGTGGCAAATCCGGAAACGCGAAAAAAGCGCCTCCCGGCTTGTAACCGGTCATGTACGGCGTCTGGTCGATCAACTCCACGACTTTATCGCGGCGCTCCTTATAGATTCCCACCATGTCTTTCACACACTGCTGATCGCCCGTAAGCGCCGCCACACCCGCGAACTGGGAAGGCGTGTTGGCAACCGAGGTGGTGAACATATGATAGCGGCGCAGGGATTTGATCGCCGCCTGGCTGGAGATCACCCACCCTATACGAAGCCCTGCCATGCTATAGGTTTTCGAGAAGCTGCTGATGCACATGATGTTGTCCAGATCCATGGAGCAGTTCAGGACACTGGCAAAATCATCGTCGTCAAAAATCAGGTGGTCATACACCTCGTCGGCATAAACCTGTATGCCGCGGTAGGCGCATTCTTCGAGAATGGTTTCCACGGTACTGCGTGGGTATACCGCGCCGGTCGGATTATTCGGGTTATTGAGTATCAGCGCGAAGGTGCGCGACCCCATCGCTCGAATCACCTCATCAGGATCAAGCTGATGGTCGTTTTCTGCACGAGTCGGGACGAATTTAACCTCACCCCCGTTCATGCGGATTAGAGGCGCGTACAGCAGGAAGGAAGGGTCCGTCACAATAAACTGTCGCCCAGGTGCCGCTGTCGCCGAGATCGCCAAATACATGGCCTCTGTGGCGCCACTGGTAACCAGAATGTTGTCCCGGGTCAACTTGCGGTTGTATCGTTTGCCGTAATAATCCCTCAGAGCCACCAGCAACTCCGGCAGGCCGGCATCCATGGTGTACCCCGTTTGCCCCGCGTGCAGAGCGTCAACGTACGCATCAATAATGTGCTTGGGCGTTGGCAAATCCGGCTGACCGATGGACAGATGAATAACATCCTTCATGGTCGCCGCCATATTAACCATCCGCCGGATACCTGGCACTGGAACCGCCTGCATGGCAGGGTTCCAACTGGCCTTGGTTTTCCGGTACTTCACTTTCCGCGCTTCGTACTGACCGGTATCTTTGTTGGTGGCGCCTGCCATAACAATCTCCTGCAACGGGAACGGGGCAAAACATAACTACCCCTGCAGGTTAGCCAGTAAGGTCAGGGCATACAAGACAAAACCAGACAAACATCGTGTAAGTAAAAGTACGCGTCAAAATGGCGCTTCAAAGGCACAACTGAACCTGGCCGAGGTTGACCCGATTGAATCTGCCAACCAAACTATGCCGAAGGTATAAAACGGTATCGGAAACCCGAACGCGGAATATAAAACCTTAGAGAAAATCCGCACAAAAACAGCCACCTGACTCGCCGGAGATTCAATGACTCAGCACAGCAAGCCTGTAGTAACCGTTCTTACGGCGCCCGGAGAGCAGGAACCACCGGGTATGGATTCGCTCAGAGCTCGCGCAGAAGTGCGTTTTGCCAGTGACGAAGCAACACTGCGTACCAGTCTGCCCGGCACTGATGTGATGATGGTGACGGATTTTCGCACCGAAGCGCTCGAGGCAGCCTGGGGTTGCGCCGACAAACTGAAGTGGATTCACGCCACCAGCGCCGGCGTGGACGCTCTGATGTTCCCCGCCCTGACGAAGGGCAATGTGGTAGTGACCAACGCCAGGGGGATATTCGACCGAACCATCGCGGAATACGTGCTGTGCACTATTTTGATGTTCGCCAAGGATTTCCCGGGCTCTATCCGTTTGCAAATGAAGCACCAATGGAAGCACAGAGACACAGAACGAGCCACGGGCAAGCAGGTGTTGGTGGTAGGTGCAGGTTCCATAGGCCGTCAAATTGGCCGCTTGGTCAGTGCCGCAGGCATGAAGCCCCACGGCATTGCCAGAACGGCCCGCACAAGCGATCCGGATTTTGTTGCCGTTCACGGGAATGACGACCTGTACACCCAGTTGGGCCACGCTGATTACGTCGTTATAGCCGCACCTCTGACGCCGCAAACGGAAGGATTGTTTAACGAGAAAGCCTTCAAAGCCATGAAAAATACGGCACGCCTGATCAATATCGGACGCGGGCCTATCGTTAAAACCGACGATCTGATGGCCGCGCTGAAGAGCGGTGAGATTGCCGGCGCAGGGCTTGATGTGTTTGAGGAGGAGCCGTTACCCGATACCCACCCTCTGTGGGACATGGAAAACGTTATCATGACCGCGCACATGGCCGGCGACTTTATCGGTTGGAAGCGGGCCCTTACGGATCAATTTCTTGAAAACCTTGACCGTTGGCACAGCGGCGAGGCGTTATTCAACCCGGTCGACAAAGAGCTGGGGTACGCCGGGAGCAAATAACAAACGGTCTGGAAGCTGAAATTCAGCTTCCAGACAACGACTGATCCGAAGGATCGATTTCCATCTGTTGTATCGCAATCACCGCCTGCGTGCGGTTGCGAACGCCAAGTTTGCGGAATACGGCGGTAATGTGAGCTTTGATGGTGGCTTCGGATACCTCCAAATCGTAGGCAATCTGTTTGTTCAACAGCCCCTCCGCCAGCATACCGAGCACCCTGAACTGCTGCGGCGTTAACGACGCCAGTTTTTCGGAGAAATCGGTTGTATCCGGATGCATGCGTTCAAGCTTGTCTGCCACGCCTTCAGGTAGCCAGACGTCACCCTCAAGAACCGCACGAATGGCCTCCGTAATGGTGGGCAAAGGCGCCGACTTTGGAATAAAACCGGACGCCCCGTAGTCAATCGAGCGCCGCATCACCTGCAGTTCTTCCGAGCCTGACACAACCACTACAGGCAACCCGGGATACTGTCCACGCATGAACACAAGCCCCGAGAAACCGTGGGCACCCGGCATATTAAGATCCAGTAAAACCAGATCTGCATCCGGGTGCGAATCGACCGACGCCTGCAGGGCCTTGATGCTGTCAACTTCTACGGTTTGGGCATCCGGTACCGCCTGATTGACCGCCTGTTTCAGGGCTGCCCGAAACAGTGGATGATCATCAGCGACGATGATTGTTTGTGTCATTAAACGGATTCCTCACAGGTTAACGGCCTTGTTGCCACGCATTACTTGAATGCACGACCACTAATAAGATCATCAACCACACTGGGGTCTGCCAGCGTGGATGTATCTCCTAATTGGTCATGCTCGTTTGCAGCAATCTTACGCAAAATACGGCGCATAATCTTGCCTGAACGGGTTTTAGGCAGATCCGTTGCCCACTGAATAATATCAGGTGAGGCAATTGGTCCGATTTCCTTACGCACCCACTGAACCAGCTCTTTTTTCAGTTCGTCGGTTGGCTCCTCACCGTGCATCAGGGTTACATAGACATAGATCCCCTGCCCCTTTAGCTGATGCGGATAGCCCACCACTGCCGCCTCAGCGACCTTGTCATGTGAAATCAGCGCACTCTCAACCTCGGCGGTGCCCAAGCGATGGCCGGATACGTTCAGTACGTCGTCTACCCTGCCGGTAATCCAGTAATAGCCATCACTGTCGCGGCGGGCACCATCACCACTGAAATACATACCTCGATAGGTGCTGAAGTAGGTTTGCTTGAAGCGCTCGTGATCTCCGAAGATACTGATCATCTGGCCAGGCCAGCTGTCCAGAATAACCAGATTACCTGCCGCCTCGCCTTCCAGAATGTTGCCGTCGTTATCAACCAATCCGGGTTTCACACCAAAAAACGGCAGCGTGGCAGAACCTGGTTTCAGGTCAATTGCACCGGGCAGAGCGGAAATCAGGATGCCGCCATTCTCAGTTTGCCACCAGGTGTCCACAATTGGGCACTTACTGTTCCCCATAACCCGGTGGTACCACTCCCAAGCTTCCGGGTTGATCGGCTCACCGACGGAGCCCAGTAATTTCAGGCTGCTCCGGGTGGTGCCTGCGACCGCCGCATCACCCTCGGCTTTCAAGGCACGAATTGCCGTTGGCGCGGTATAAAGAATATTGACTTGGTGCTTATCAACTACCTGGGACATACGCGAAATGTCCGGATAATTGGGGACACCTTCAAACAGCACCGTAACCGCACCATTCGACAGCGGCCCGTACAAGATATAGCTGTGGCCGGTGACCCAACCGAAGTCTGCGGTACACCAGTACACATCGCCGTCATGGTAATCGAAAACATACTGATGGGTCATAGACACATAGGTCATATAACCGCCGGTAGCATGCAGAACGCCTTTCGGAGCGCCCGTAGAGCCAGAGGTATAAAGCATGAACAGTGGATCGCAAGAGTTCATCGTCTCTGGCGCGCAATCTTCAGATGCGGCGTTCATCAAATCTTCGTAACGCACATCCACCTTGTCATTCCAGGCGATGCTGTCGCTACCCGTGCGCGTAACAACCACCACTTTCTCAACGCTGTCGGCACCGTCAATTTTCAGGGCTGCATCGACATTCTTCTTGAGCGGAATCTTGCGACCACCGCGAAGCCCCTCATCAGCTGTAATAACAAAGCGTGAGTTGCCGTTATTAATACGTGAGCCCAAGGCTTCCGGCGAGAAACCGGCAAAGACGACCGAATGGATAGCACCAATTCGTGCACAGGCGAGCATAACAACCGCGGTTTCAACAATCATAGGCATGTAAATGGTAACAACATCGCCTTTCTTTACGCCCATACCTTTGAGCACGTTGGCAAACTTACAGGTTTCCTTGTGCAATTCACGGTAGGTAACGTGTCGGGAGTCGGCGGGGTCATCGCCTTCGAAGACAATGGCTGTCTGGTCACCCCGCGTTGCAAGGTGACGATCAAGACAGTTGACAGAAGCATTCAGTTGCCCGTCTTCAAACCATTTGATTGAAAGATTGTCATAGTCAAAAGTGGTGTTCTTGACCTTGGAATAAGGCTTGATCCACTCCAGGCGCTTGCCATGCTCACCCCAGAACGTGTCTGGATCCTCGACTGATTGACGATACATCTCGTCATATTGCTCACGATTCACAAAGGCACTATCGGCCAGGTCAGGGCTTACCGGATAAAGGTGTTTATCAGTCATTGTGTTCCCCCTTGATCAGAGTCTGTTGTCATTGTCAGTTTTGTTAATTCAGAGCGATAGGGCACGCTGGCCCAGCGGACACATCCCTGTAGTTCACCATGTGTATCACTAAACAATGAATTAGACTAACGTCCTAACGCCCCTGAATGTTGGCACTGCCGGCTCAGGCCGCTTGCTTACGGGCCGCGGAGGAACGGGAGCGGAGCTTGCTCCTGGCTCTGAGTGCGTATCGGTTCAAACCTGCAAGATGAATTTTGCGCAGATACACAGCCCAGTCGATCTGGCGCGCGTCCACCGGAAACAAAGCCTTGTCTGCGTCTCCCATGCGCGCTGCCAGGGCCAACAGATCGTCATTGCGGAAAATATAATCCGGGGCTGTATAGAAGCCAAAAATAGTGGCAAGGGAGCGCGTGGTATCAAGATTTCGCAACAGTTTGAGTTCGCGATCTTTTCCCAACAGCCCCATCATCCGCCGAGCCAAACTCAGGGGAACGCGGGCGCCGCCCACTATGGCATCAAACAATCTCCGGTTCACAGCGAAAAAGGGCTTGACCGGCTGACGATAGAAAAGCCGATCGTACTGCGCGTAATTGGTTTTGGCTTCTGCCATCAGGTGGTCGATAAACTGACCCAGAGAGACCGGATTGGAACTGCCGCTACAACACTGGTAAACGCGCTGTTTTGATGGCTCACCCTGAGCCTCCGCAGCGGCCAGAATAATAGCGTTGGCCACTAAATCGACGGGGATGACGTCAATAATACCGGAGCGCTTACCGGGAAATACCGTTACTTTCTCTCTGGCATAGGCAAGGATGATCGCGTCAGCCACTTTCACACCCTCAATCCATCCGGGCGCAGGTTCTTCGAGCGCGCTCTCGATGATGGCAGGGCGCACAATGGTGAGGGCTCGCCCTTTCAGGGCCTTCATCAGAAGTTGCTCTCCCAACCATTTGGTGAAGGTGTAGGTGTCGCTCCAGCCGTAGCGGTTTGCTTCACGAATACCCAAATCCACGAGCTTGCGTTCCATCATCTTGCCCGAGTAGCGCGAGCGCACCTCGGCAATGTTATCCTGCAGTACCCGCACCAACTCTTCGATTTCATAGTGGCCGGCAGAGGTGCGAGGAATAGGCTCGCCTTCGGGCTTGGCCACAGACTCACTGATCTGCCCTGAGTTCATGCCGTTAACGTAACAAGTGGACACCTGAACAACAGCAAGCTTCGGGTTCTGGCGCGCCAGCTCTGCAAGGTTTGTCAGGCATAACGTGTTGATGGCCAGAGCTTTGTCCAATTCTTCACGGAAATTGACGCTGGCGGCGGAATTGATAATAACGTTAATACGGCCGGCCAATTCTCGAAATGCCTCAGGCTGCAAGCCGAAACCGGGTTGTGTTACTTCTCCCGTAACACAGTGCAGTCGTTGCTCAAGAAACGCCTCGAAGGCATCACCGTTCTCCTGGCGCAAGCGATCAAACACGGATGAAGTCGCAATCTCCGCAAGGAAACGGCTACGAGCGTCAGAGTGACGTTTATTGCCCCGTATCAAAAGATGCACGCCGCCAATGTCTGGCACGGAGCGAATCAGTTTTTCCAGAACAACTTTACCAAGAAAGCCCGTGGTGCCTGTAACCAGAACGTGCTTGCCACTGAGCTGTTCGAGCACCTTTGACGAAGACAAGCCCGCCCCGCTTTGCTGCTCTGTCATTATGAATAACTCCTTTTCGCCGAATCCTGCAGACCACGATCCTTGCACACTCTCTGTGGCAGGTCGATGACAAGTTCTTTAACCAAGGCCGGAACGCTACGCCACAAACCGTGTCGATAAAATGACGGATTAACCGGCATGTCGGCGCAGCCTATTCAATTGTAAACGCTCAGTTGTTGTTATTTCCCGGGTCGACCAGCGATCGAAGAAACTGGTTCAAGGACATGTCGGAGGGCTGTTCTTTTAATACCTTGACCAGCTTATCCTGATCACCAAAGCTAAGGCTGTCGTAAGACGGTTCAGGCTGCGCAGACGTCGGAGCAGACGGAGGGGGCACCTGATCGATCTCGTTGGTGCCTGGCGATAACGAGATAGCCTCTGCAAGATCTCTCAAGTGCGTTGCTAATTGCTCGCGCTGATCAGGGGCCAAGGCTTCCCAATCGATTAAGCTGAGCCCCGCTTGAACAATATCAACCGTGTCGCTGTCTGGCGTTCGGCCCAGCAAGGCGAACAGTCGGATAAACGCATCGTAGCGCAGCGCGGCACTCTGTGCGGCACTCTCTCCGCTACTCTGTGCAGTACTCTGTGCGGTCCGCTCAAACAGGGTTTCCAATTCGCCAACCGCCTGCAGACATCGTTCGCGGGGGCTGGCAGCGGCGGGCGCCACAGCGTCAGTTTTTAGCTTGCGCTCAGATTGCCGCTTCGAGACGGAATGCCAGTAGGCCGCAATGCCGGCTTTGCGCGGAGGCGATTGCGATAGACGCACATCGAGCATGTCTGACAGCGTAATGAACTGGCGGCAAGACGGATCCGAAGGCGGCAGCAGGGCGACCGGCCTTTGATTAAGCACCGACTGACGCAAGGTTTCGTCGCGCCAAATGCCTCCCATGTAATGCAACGGGCATTGCAGATGGCGTCGGGCGGCGGAATCCAGGCGCTGAAATACCGATCGGGCCTGGCTGGCACCCTGCGCCATGTTGATCAGCACACTGGGCGTTCTTCGGTAGCCCCGGCGTTTCAGAACCTTGATCAGGGAAAACGCATCGGTCAGCGAAGCCGGGTCCGGAGTAACAACAACGCAAGCCAACTCCGCCGCCGCAATCATATGCAATGAAACAGGCTGAAGGCCGGCAGCTGTGTCCGTTATGATGTAGTCATATCGGCTCTCAAGCTTTGATAGTGCATGCAAGACGCGAAAACTCGCTCCGGGCTCCATGTCCATACATTCCTGGACACCCGAAGCACCCGGAATAATATGCAGGCCGTAATCCGCCTCCAGCAGAATATCTTCAAGACGACACTCGCCCGCAACCACATTGGCAAGCGTGCGCTCGGGATAAAGGCCCAACATGATGCTGACGTTGGCAAGATCGGTATCTCCGTCCAGCAACAAGACGCGCTTTTTGTGACGCGCCAGAGTAAGCGCCAGATTAAGGGCGACCGATGTTTTACCGACCCCCCCTTTACCTCCCGTTACGGCAATGGTCCTGGGCGGGTGCGTCTTGTTTTTGCGCGGTTCCTGAGCACTCATGGCGGGCGTTTTTACATCCTTGCAACAACATCAAAAGGCGCTCTAGTCTGTAAAAATTGTACACATATCACGCTGCGGTGAATACGCTGATCAATAAAAGAGCAGTGGTAGTGTTAAATCGGTGAATTATTGTCTAAGCTCGTTCTTTGTAAACAAAAAATGAACAAATCTTCAGAAACTGATCTCAGAGCGCGGCAGGCATCATTATGGTTCCATTACCAGACCTTCAGCTCCCGAGCCTCCCGGAGGTCACGCTACGTGCCCTTGAAGCCTGTAATCAAGACGGAAACTATCGCCAGATCAGCGAAATTGTGGCCTCGGATACCGCTTTGGTCGCAAGGATTCTGGCCCTGGCTAACTCTGCTCTGTATGGCTCAACACCGGATATTCGTTCCATAGACCAGGCCCTTCTGCGTTTGGGCACCAGGCGATTTAAAACGCTGGTCCTCACCGCCGCCCTGCGTCAGATACTGTTTGAATTGGGAGGCAACGCCTGGCAACAGTTACGGGATTTCTGGAGACACGCCCTGACCACCGCCCTGACAGCCCGGGCGCTGGCAACCCTGACGCGTTATCCGGAAGCCGACGAAGCCTTTATGCTGGGCATGCTTCATAACATCGGCGAGCTGATTGCCATTAAAACGCCGGATTTAGACACCCGGCAGCAGTATATGGATCGGCAATCAGAGATAGCCGCCGAACTGGTTACCTCTTGGGGCCTGGGCCCTCTGGCTGCCGATGCCATGCGCTATCAGCAGGCTCTTCCCTCGGAGTTACGGGATGCCGGACACCTGGTCAAGATCATTAGCCTTTCTACCCGGCTGGTGCTTTGTGATGAGGCCGGCATTGCGGCGGCCGGCACCATGTTCGGGCTCAATGAGGAACTGATCCGGGAAATCAACCGGCGAATCAACCACGATGTGTCCATGATGGCTGACTCTCTGGGAATCCCGTTGATAAACAGCTACAACGCCGAACCGGCTTCGCAAGAGCTCCGGCAGATCGTACTGCGCCAGGCCATTGCCCAGCAAGCCATCGGGTTTGCCGATCTGACCGGCAAGAACGGCGCCATTCTTGCGGAAACGGTTAACAGCCTGACGCTCATTACCGGCTTGCCGGCTTTGTGCTTCGGGTACGACGACGACAGCCTTATTCTGCTGTCGGGCACCACCGGGGCGCATCCGCATCTGGTGGTAACCGCTAAGCCTGGCGGCAGCGTGCTCACAGAAGCGTTCACATCCCGAGCGCCGGTCAGCTTGAACGAGCGAGCGCCTGCCGTGCTCGACCGCCAGCTTTTATCGCTGCTGCGAACGTCCTCACTGACGGCCATCCCCGTCGTCACCGGTGATCAATGTCCCGGTGTGTTTGTGTTAGGCACCGACGGCAATACGCCCGATGCAACGACAGACCTGATACGCCTGTTCGTTCATCAGCTGTCCACCGTGCTTCAGGAAAAGAATATCGCCTTCGAAAGCGAAACGGAAAACGCCGGGATAAGCCATCAAATTGCCATCGAGAAACTGCGCAGGCAAGTGCATGAGATCAGCAACCCGCTGACCATAATACGACAGTACATTTATCAACTCAGAAACCGCCTTGACGATCCTGACGCGCGGGAAGAGCTGGATGTTGTCCGGGAAGAACTGGATCGGGCGGGAAACCTGCTGCTACAGATGAGCCAGAACGCGACCGTCAATTCTCATGACGAAACATCCGAACTCAACGCAGAATTACGAAGCCTTGCCCGGGTGCTTGAAGACAGTCTTTTCAGTGGCAGCAACTTACATCTTAACCTGCTAATGTGTAGCCCATCTACACTTGTTATGGCCGGTCAGTCAGCTATCCGTCAAATCCTTATCAACCTGGTCAGGAATGCGGTAGAAAGCCTTCCGGTTGGCGGTGGTACCGTTACCATAAAAACATCAGCCCCCGTATGGCAAGGTCGCCGTAATTGGGTAGAGATAGAGGTTTCGGATACCGGAAAGGGCATTCCCGGCGCCATCCGGGAAACGTTGTTTACTCCGGTGAAAAGCACAAAAGGAGAAGGCCATGGTGGCCTTGGCCTGAGTATTGTTAAGCAGCTTGTTGATGACATGGAGGGCATCATTGCTTGCCACACAGGGCAGCAGGGAACCAGTTTCCGGATTTTGCTGCCGGCGGTTAGCCAGGGAAAAACCAAATCCGACTGAAGAAGAACGGATACGCACAGATGACACCTGAACAATCCGACAGGTTCTTTTCGCAGGATACCACCGCGCGCGTCCTGGTGGTTGATGACGAGCCACGACTGGCAAGCGCTCTGGCGGCTCTGCTGCGTGGCTGCGGTTACGATGTGACCGAAGCGGACGGTGGAAAACACGCGTGCCAACTGATAGACACCCTGCATTTTGATCTGGCGCTGGTGGATTTGCGCATGCCCGAGGTTGATGGTTTCGCCGTTATGGCCCATCTCACGAACCGGCAACCCGAATGCGGCAGCATCGTAATCAGTGGAGAAAGCTCGTTCACGGCTGTTAGTCGAGCACTCAGGCGCGGTGCATTGGACTACATCCGCAAGCCTTTTGATCCTGACGCATTACTTGCAACGGTAAAGAGCGTTGTCGGCAAACAATCCTTACTCAAAGCCCACGAACACATACAGGGGCGCCTTGAGAAATCTGAAGCCCTGCACAGGTACATCGTAAACAGCTCACCCGACATCGTTTTCATGTTGGACGCGTCTGGTCATTTCTGTTTTGTTAATAACAAAATTGAGAGCCTGCTGGCTTACAAGCCGGATGAGCTCTATGGCCAGCATTTCCGGCACATTCTGGACGACCGTGACGTTGCCAAGGGCATTTACGCGCTCAACGCGCCTGACGTTAGCGCAGACAACCCCCGCACCTTGGAGATTCGCCTAAAAACCCGCGGCAGCCGCCGAGCCACGCGGCATTTCGAAATAACGGCTTTTCCCATCGACTCCCAGACCTGGACACACAATAACAACCTCCGCGTCGATGGCGGCGGTCAGAATGCCTGCTATTACGGAACCGCCAGGGACGTTACCGAACGTAAGGAAGCCGAGGCGTTTATCAACTTTCAGGCGTACCACGACCTGCTCACACGCCTCCCTAACCGGGCCCTGTTCAAGGACCGCCTGGAACTTGCCATTGCTCACGCGAGTCGCGGAAATCAGAGACTGGCGGTGATGTTTCTTGACCTCGACCGCTTCAAGATTATTAACGACACCCTTGGCCACGCCATGGGTGACAGGCTGTTGCAAGCCGTCACTCATCGCCTCGAACGCTGCCTGCGCAAGGCCGACACCCTGTCGCGCTTCGGTGGCGACGAGTTCACGCTGTTGCTGCCCGCTATTCACGGGCACGAAGACGCCAGTCAAATCGCCGAAAAACTGATCACGACACTCAAAGCGCCGTTTCGGTTGGGCGAGCATGAAGTTTTCGTAGGTGTCAGCATTGGTATCGCAATCTACCCGGACGCGGGCGATAACATGGACCAGCTTATCCAGAATGCAGATATCGCCATGTACAACGTCAAAGCGAGAGGCAAAGACAGTTACCGCTTTTTCTCCGAGAGTATGAGCATCGACAGCACGAACCGTCTGAATCTGGAGCGGGACCTACGACTGGCACTTGAGCGAGGTGAGTTACGGGTATTTTACCAGCCTCAGGTTTGTACGAAGACCAACCGGATTGTGGGGCTTGAAGCTTTGGTGCGCTGGCAGCATCCTGAGCGCGGTTTACTCTATCCGGGCGACTTCCTGGCGCTGGCAGAAGAAACCCAGCTGATCAGCCAACTGAGCGAACAGGTTCTGGATCAAGCTTGCCGGGATGTCGGCCAGTGGATTCGCTCAGGCCACCCGGAATTGCGTCTGGCGGTCAATCTTTCTCCCTTGGAGGTAGAGCACCCCCGGTTTGTGGAAACCCTGATCGACCGGGTTAATGCCAACCAGTTTCCTGCCGGCAACCTGGAAATAGAAATTACCGAAAATGTGATCATGAACGATCTGGAGCAGATCAGCCAGAAGCTGCGTGAACTGGCTGATTTGGGCGTCCGTATTGCGATTGATGACTTTGGTACGGGCTATTCGTCACTGAACTATCTGCACACGTTACCGATCCATACCCTGAAGGTAGACCAGTCTTTCGTTAAGGCAATTCGCGGCGGCGCGGATGACGCCTGCATCGTCAACGCCATTATTGCCATGGCCCACGGCCTGAAGCTGGAAATCATCGCGGAAGGGGTGGAGACCGACAAACAACTTGAGTATCTGCGAACCCTTGGCTGCCACCAGGTACAGGGATTTTTTTATGGCCCGGCACAGCCCGCCATCCACATCAGTAAACTGCTGGCACAAACAACGCTCAGCACCGCAATACCTGGCTGACAATCCGGTTGCGCAGGCTATGACCCCGCCGGCCAGTTCCCGATAACCGTCAACGACTGCAAACCCAGACTCGCCATATAATCGGCCACGCCGCCCGGCGCGTTGCCCGAAAAAAGGGCCGCCACCACCGTGTGTCGGCTCCTGACAGACTCCTCAAACGGGCCTGCTTGCGCCAAAAGCCAGGCCACGCGGCGCGCAATGGCTTCTCCTGAATCCACCCAGAACGCTACCCCCGGCAAGCTTCGTTTAAGACTTTCCAGCAGCAGCGGGTAGTGGGTACACCCAAGAACGACGGTATCAACCCCCGCATCGAACAGGCCCGAGACAGCGCTATCAAGCTCATCCTGCGGGACAGGCACACCCCGAACCAGATTCTCAGCCCATTGCACCAGGCCGGGGTGGCCAACCCGTTCAACCTGGCAATCAGCCGCAAATTCCCGGATCAGTTGATCTATGTAGGGCCGGCGCACTGTAGCCGGAGTGGCCAGAAGGCCTATACGACGGTTCAGGGTTTTTGCAGCCGCAGGCTTCAGCCCCGGCACCACGCCAACCACCGGGACACCTGTGATTGCTCGAAGATGCGGCAGAGCAACGGTACTGGCGGTGTTACAGGCAACCACAATGGCGTCACACGGGTAGTGTTCAAGCGCGCCGGCAATGAGCGCGCAGCAGCGCTCAATAACAACCGATTCTGGCTGCTCGCCGTAGGGAAACGCTGCGTTATCAGCCAGATACACAATCGACGCGTGCGGCAGTTTTTCGTGAACGCAGGCCGCAACACTCAGCCCGCCAACACCTGAATCAAAAATCAGAACCCTGGGCGACGCACATTCGCTCAACGGGCGGCACCTCCGCCGACAATCGCTCTTTCCATAGCACGTATCAAGCGCCCGGATATGGTGCTCTCAGGAGGCACTGGCGGGCTGTCGCCAGGCAAAAACCAGCCAGCGTCTGCGAGCTCGTCTTCCTGAAGAACCAACTCACCACCGGCGTAGTCTGCGAAGAATCCCGCCATCAATTGATGCGGAAACGGCCAGGGCTCGGATGCCTGATACTGAATATTGGTAACGTCCAGACCGGTTTCCTCTTTCACTTCCCGGGCAACAGCGGCTTCCAGGTTCTCTCCCGGCTCAACAAACCCGGCGATCAGGCTGTAGAAATGGCGTGTACCCCGGGACGACTTCGCCAAAAGATAACGATCTTGCTTGCGTATAACCACGATCACGCAAGGTGCAAGGCGCGGATACCACGGGATATTGCAGCTATTGCACCACTTTGCCCGTTCCCGCGGGTGAAAACAGGTCTCGCCGCCGCAACGGCCGCAATACTGATGATCCTGAAACCACTGCCATACCTGAAAGCCTGTGCTGAGCATCGCGGCCGGCGCATCGGCGATCGTCACTAACGCGTCCCGCAGCGACACAACCTCTTTGCCCACCGCGAGAGATTCCGGCACGTGGGTCACAAAAACCGGTCGGCCGTTGGCACTTCCCAAAGATACAAAACCGGCGGATTCGGAGCTGCCCGGGATATTCTCCAGGGGCTGCAACCAGCCATCATCGGGCTTTAGAACGCCAGCATCCGATAACGCAAGCACCAAGTCGCCCGGCTCGGGTGGTTTGGTGCTCCAGCCGGGACTCCACTGAATCGTTGATCTCGTCATTTGCTATCGCACCCTCTGCTATCACAGTCTTGTGGAAACTAAACCAAACAGAAATGTATCACACAGCCACGGCCATCAAGAATGCAGCAGCGACTTTCAGGCCCGCGCGCAACCAAGTAAACTTGGCGTCTGTTTTTATCGGAGCAACCTGTATGCGTCTTTACCAGGGTATTCGAAGCCTGATTCTGACCTTTTTCCGGAAAATACTGTTTTTATGGGTTCGGACAGATGTCAGCGGAAACAGCGTCGATGCCCTGGGTCTGTCCCCTGAAAAACCAGTGTGTTACGTGCTGCAGTACAGCTCTCTTTCGAGCCGCCTGGTGCTTGAACAGGAAGTCATACGGGCAAAGTTGCCGGGCGCAACTTCGTCGCTTCCGGTAAAGAACGGGCCCTCGCATTCATTTTTTTTCCTCTATCGCCGCACCAGTACCCTGTTTCGCACGCGCCAGACGCCGGTTCCTACCAGCGAATTTCAGGCGTTGGTGCGTTACGGTCTTGAACATCCAGAGCAGGATGTTCAGATTGTGCCCGTATCTCTATTCTGGGGCCGCTCTCCGGATAAAGAAAAATCTCTCGTGAAGCTGCTGCTGTCAGACACGTGGACCGTTGCCGGCCGGCTGCAGAAATTTCTGATCATTCTGGTGCATGGCCGCAATACCTACGTGCAATTCAATACACCGTTTTCCATGACGCAGATCATCGATGAGCATCGTCACAGCGAAGAGCGCGCCAACCGTAAACTTGCACGCATTTTGCGAACTCATTTCCGCAAAGTGCGACAAGCGGTCCTTGGCCCGGATTTGTCTCATCGCAGAACTCTGGTAGCAGCCTTGTTACGAACACCCGCCGTGAAAGACGCGATCAACCAAACCGCCGCCCAGGAAGACATTGCGCCACATAAGGTCCGCGCCCGAGCCTACAAATACGCCGATGAGATTGCCGCCAGCATGTCGGTCGTCACCATCCGCTTTTTCGAGGTGGTGCTTGCTTGGCTGTGGAACCGAATCTATAAGGGCATTGCGGTGAATAACATCCGCGTGGTGAAAGAAAGCGCGCAAAACAGCGCCGTGGTTTACGTACCCTGCCATCGCTCCCACATCGACTATTTACTGCTGTCTTACGTGCTCTACAAAAATGGCCTGATGCCGCCGCATATCGCCGCGGGCATCAATCTGAATATGCCGATTGTAGGCCCGCTTCTGCGCCGGGGCGGCGCTTTTTTCATGCGCCGGAGCTTTCGCGATAATCCTCTTTATGCCACGGTTTTCAATGAATACATGCATGTTATGCTCACTCGCGGCTACTCTCTTGAGTATTTTGTAGAAGGCGGCCGCAGCCGCACCGGACGGATGTTGCAGCCACGCCCTGGCATGCTCTCAATGACGGTGCGCAGCTTTCTGCGGGATCACCGCAAACCGATCGTGTTTGTGCCTGTCTATATCGGGTATGAAAAGGTTATGGAGGGTCGCTCTTACCTCGGAGAACTCAGAGGCAAGAAAAAACAGAAAGAGAGCGTGTTCGGCCTGGCGAAAACCGCCCGCAAGCTCGACAGTTCTTTTGGTCGGGTTGCCGTCAACTTTGGCGAAGCCATACACCTTTCTGATGTTCTCGACGACGTTCGTGACAGCTGGCGGGAAGAAGCCTACGATTCCGAATACCGCCCTGCCTGGCTCAACGACGCTGTTTCTGAGCTGTCTCTGCGGGTTGCCTCCAACATCAACGCCTCTGTTGCCGTCAATCCGATCGGCATGATCGCAACCGTACTGCTTGGTGCAGAAAGACTGGCCATGGATGAGGGCCAGCTTATTCGGCTGGCGGACCAGTATTGCGCTCTTCTGAAAGCCTTCCCCTACGCTGAAACCGTTACCCTTCCAGAAGGCACCGGCAAAGACTGGGTTGCCTACTGCGAATCCATGGGACTTATTTCGCGCCAGCCCCAAAAACTTGGAGATATCATCGGGTTGGAGGGCAGTAACGCCATTCTGATGACGTATTACCGCAACAATATCCAGCACCTTTTTGCGTTGCCATCGCTGGTGGCCAGTCTGTTCGAGAACAAGAGCTCCCTCGCCCGGGACAAGATCGTTTATCTCGCCAGCGTGGCCTATCCCTACGTGCAATCGGAGCTGTTCCTGAAGTACCAGCCCGACGAAGCAGAGGGGGTCATTAACCAGTGGATTGATGTGCTCATTGATCAGGGCCTGCTGGACGCGCTGGATAACAACCGGATTGCACGCCCGGAAGAAGGGACAGAAGCCATGCTGCGCCTGAGAGTTTTGTCGCGGTTTATTATACAGACCGTGGAGCGCTACCATATCGCCCTGGGCATCCTGCGCAAGTATGGCTCTGCGACGATCACCGCCGCCGAACTGGAAGAGCAAAGCACCTTGCTGGCAGAGCGCATGTCCATTCTGTTCGGGCTGAATGCGCCCGAGTTTTTTGATAAAAGTCTGTTCCGGAACTTTATTGCCAACATGCAGAAAAACGGAGTTATCACCACCGATGACAACGGCCTGCTCTGTTACGGAGAGGGTCTGGATGAGGTAGCGGAAGATGCCAGGCTTGTGCTGAGCGTGGAGAAGCGCCAAGCGATCCAGCAAGTCACAATGATGGGGGCTTAACGCGCAGGCAGCGCCTTGACGGGGTATATGTCGTAGCGGCTGCTCTTGCCTTCAATACGAGTGCCCGGCTCCGGTCCGCCTATCGCCGGGGCCTTGCGTGGGCGCTTTACAACAACCCGGTAGCGTGCGACAGCCAGGGCCGCGCCCAGCAGCCGTTCTGAATCGTCATCATCGCCCACAAGGGTTCGGAAAACCTGCATTTCCTTTTTAACCAGCGCCGATTTGTCTCTGTGTGGAAACATGGGGTCGAGGTAAATAACATCAGCCGCTGCGTTCCGATCAGCATCCACATCTCCGGCAATATCTCCGGCAACATACGCAAGCCAGTCAATACTGCTTACACGCTGGAGTGTCATCCGCTCGATGATCGGAGCGCAATCCACGTTCAGGGCAGCGCGCGCAAGGCCGTCCGCCAGCAGTGCGTGAATCACCGGGTTACGTTCAAACAGGCTCACCCTGCACCCCAGGCTGGCAAGCACAAAGGCATCCTGGCCCAGGCCCGCAGTGGCATCCAGAACATGCAGGCCAGCTTTTGTTTTCTGCAAACCTACGGCACGTGCTACAAGTTGGCCGGCACCTCCACCATGCTCGCGGCGATACCCCATTTTGCCGGTGACAAACTCCGCCCTGACCGGTCCTGCCGCGCCTTTCCCCGCTACCTGAAGGCACAAACCGTTTTCATCCAGAAACAGCAAAGCACTGGCTTGACGCACATCTTTCGGACGCACCACACCCAGATAAGGCAAAGAAAGCTCATCACGGAGCCACAGGGCCTGGTGCTCATCGCCAAGCAGACTTCTGGCGATTGCCAGCGGAATGGTTTCGTCTTTGGGGAGGTCGGTCGAAACGTTGGAGCGCGACATCAGACCAGAATATCGATTCCGGCGAGTGCCGTACCATTGGATTCCTGCCCCGCTGCCGAAACGCTGGCAAAAGTAGACAGTGCTCTGGCCGTGGGGAGTGGAACCTCATCCGCCCGAAAGCGCTCCAGACGGACATCTTCTAATGCGCGACGAGCCTCAACACGGCGCTCCGGGGCTTCACTGGCGTTTCGTTCCGGAACGGGTCGATTTGGACTATCTGCCAGATCGCTGCGGGCTGTTTCGGCTGTCTTTTCGGGAGCAGACGCAGGCAAACGGGCCGCATCACTGCGTTCCCGAACGGGGCTATTGGTGCCCGTTTGATAGGAAAGTGTACTGCCCGGATTAATGCCGCCAATCATCGTCAGGGTACCGTTAGCTCCGAAGAAAAAATTTGCGATTCTATAAAGTATGGAAGAAGTCTACGCCGATTAACAGTTTTACTCGCGGCCCGGCAGTTTCTTCCAGCTAACTTCATCTCGTACGTATACCGGTTGCGCTTGCTCTGCCGGCACGGCCAAGCCCAGATTGAACTTCACAGCGGCCAGGCGCGCAACCCAACTGGCCCGGGGAATAAGGGTTTCATCCACACGGTCCATGCGGGCAGATACGTCGCCGGGCATCTCGTTTCGAAACCCCCAGCCCTGGCCTGCGCCGTTCCAACGTGTAACGCCGGATTCCAGAGCCACCCGTGAAGGCGGACAAACCCGTTCCTCGCCCAGCAATTCGGGCAGGCCGGATCGGTTGCAGAAGCAGCCCCAGTAAAGCTCGCTCATGCGGGCATCAAACGCAACGGCAATACCTTCGCCCTCCGCTACAGGAAGGGTTTCAATCGCCCCCAATGCCACTGTTTCCAGAGAAGAAACAGCCACAACCGAGAGATCAAGCCCCCACGCAAGCCCCTGAACGACCCCCGTCGCGATGCGCACTCCCGTAAACGATCCGGGGCCACACGCAAAAGCCAATGCATCAAGATGCATTGGCTTCAGGCCCTGTTCCGCCAGCAATGCCCGAATCATTGGCATCAGCAGTCGGGTGTGACCCCTGGGGGCAATTTCAAACTTCTCAAAAACGTCACCATCAACGAGAAGGGCTGCAGAGCAGCCTTCCGAGGAGGTGTCCAGTGCCAAAAGTTTCACAGGCGTGAGTAGCCTCGGTAGAGCGTAAACGAATTACTTGAGACGGGCGAGGATCTGATCGCGAATGTCGTCCAGACTACCAACACCCTCTACGCGCACATATTCAGGCGCTATTTCTGGCTGTTTTTCTGCCAACCCCTGATAATAGCCGATCAACGGCGCTGTTTGGTCGTGATAAATCTTCAGGCGTTTGCGAACGGTTTCTTCTTTGTCATCCGCACGCTGCATCAACGGTTCGCCGGTTTCGTTGTCTTTGCCCTCTACCTTGGGCGGGTCGTACTTGACGTGATAGATGCGGCCACTGCCTTCATGAACGCGGCGACCAGACAGGCGATTGACAATTTCTTCATCGTCCACCGCAATCTCGACCACATAATCAATAACAATTCCCTGATCTTTCAGGGCGCCTGCCTGGGGAATCGTGCGGGGAAAACCGTCGAGCAAAAACCCGTTTTTGCAGTCGGGCTGCTGAATTCTCTCATCAATCAGCGCAATGATGATGTCATCAGACACCAGACCGCCGGTTGCCATGACTTCCTTCACCTGTTTGCCAAGTTCGGATTCGGCTTTAACCGCGGCCCGAAGCATGTCCCCGGTAGAAATCTGGGGAATACCGAAGCGTTCAGTTATGAACTGGGCTTGCGTACCTTTCCCCGCGCCTGGCGCGCCTAACATGATGATTCGCATAGCGATGTGCTCCCGTTTTCGTCATTATAGTTTGAAAAGTTGCGGCAAAAACTTCTGCCTTTGCGACAACCTCTCCCTTTGGAATAAAAGCCAGCGGAATTCAATGCCGGTGCATTATACGAAGTCAGGCATCCCAGAGAAAGTCGACCTCCGTATCATCGTCAGAAGCCCAACATGCAACACAAGCCAAAGGGAGTGTCCTCAGATGCTCAATGACGACGCGAGCGCATCCAGTTCCGGCGCAACCTTATCAACGTCCATCATCAGTTCATCCAGCACGGCCGGCTTCAACTCCAATCTTTGCAGCAGCTCCGGAACATCGTCGGGATTAAACTCATCACCGATACCCCGATCTTTCAGTAGCGCATTGGCGAGCTGAACCATCATGACATAGTTCTCGTGCTCACCCTGATAACCCGGCTGCTGATGAACACCCGCGGCTTTTACCACCGGGTCTGGCAACTCCCATAACCGGTGCAGAATTCCCCCGATGGCGCCGTGCCCAACGGCAATAATTTCCTGCTCGGAGCCCTGGCCGAACGCTTGCTGCTCAAGCGATTGCATGCTTGCTTCCGGATTGGTCTCGCGCAACCGGTTGAGCTCTTTGAACTCGGCGGGAAACAAATGTCCGACCAGCAGCAAACCAAAGTTATGCAGCAGCCCACACAGGTACGCCAGGCCTTTATCGGCGCCGCAACGGGGTGCGATGCGCTGGCAAAGAAAAGCACAATACAGTGAATGGCGCCAGAAATTATCCATGCCGAGGATGCCGGTTCTGGGCACATCGAATGCGCGCACAGAGGCGATGCCCAAGGCAATGTGCGCAACGCGATCAAACCCCAGCACTCGGGTTACCGCTTCCTGAACCGAGTTGATCTGCCCCGGATAATGGAACAAGGCTGACCGTGCATAGCGCATCACCTGCGCGGTCAGGCTAGGGTCAAATTCTATTAGCTCTGACAGTTCACGGGCCGTTGCCTCGGTGTTCGAGGTCAGTCGCAGAATGCGCAATGCCAGCGCCGGCATGGGCGGTAACCGATACAGCTTTTTCAATTTGCTGGCCACTTCCGCAAGCGTCAGGGCTTCCTGGACACCACCATTGTCGGGCCCTCGAATCGCCAGGTGCCCTTCCCGTGAACCCGCCATCGCCAGGCGCAGGGATCGACCGTCCATTTCAATCAGAGAATGATCGGTGCCGCTGGTAAACAAAACCTGCTCAGCGCGGGTAATGCTCTCGTCCAGCAACACCGGCAGATCGTAAGCATTGCCTATCGGCGGCGTGAAACCGGGATCGCAATCGCTGAACAATCGCATGGTCTGATGCCCCGTGAGCGGCTGCAGATGGCGCCCCGTTATCTGGCGAAGGGCATCGTCATCAAGCGCGCTGTCGTAACGATGGACCACCATTACAATGCCGCTGATATCGATCAACAGGGTTGCCTTGATAACGTCTTCCCGGGCATGCCCCAACGCGGCGACTGCCGCGTCCAGGCTTGAAGCTCGATCAATGGATCGCTCTTTGTAGGCTATTCCCTGTTGATCAAAAAATCGATCCAGTCGCGCTGCGAGGGCCACAATCGTACTCCAGTTGTCCGTGCCAGGGGCTGCGCCCCGTGTCCGTTCCCGATCGTCTTCGAG
>LAZR01000625.1_pt1 | contig 25897 bp, 36 predicted proteins | sample 329461 | NCBI WGS metagenome assembly LAZR01 (sample SAMN03002196, study PRJNA259156) | marine sediment metagenome | biome: sea floor; feature: Hydrothermal impacted sediments; material: marine sediment; isolation source: Loki non-amplified sample from Loki's castle hydrothermal vent sediment ...
GCTATAATGAGAATTCATTGTGGTGCTTATGCTCCAACATCAGGTCATAATCCAGATAAGAACACAGCTACAACCGAGAGATTTTATGCTGGTGGTCCAGACAGCTTTGATATTCCTTTAGATCCAGGTGAGGATGATGGTGAATGGCATGATTTGACTACTTATGATAATGTTGATGGAATTGATTTTATAGTTACTGATGTACACTTGAATATTGATGCTTATCATAGAAGTGTACCAACTTATCTAATTCCGGAAACTGCTTCATTTATTGAAGCAAGAGTGAAAGGAACTGGTGAAACTGTTCTTGAGACAGGTGGGGTTAATAATGGTCATGATTTAATTCAAGGTGACACTAATGGAGAAGGATTTATGGTTGAATATAGGATGGCTTCAGGTGTAGAAGCAACTATTACCATTACTTGGTGGTGTTGGGGTTATAATCAATGAAAGTTGTCTTATGCGATAAAGATACTTTGCAAATCAAATCAATTCGTACAATCAAATCTGAAATGAAGGAAACTTTTCATGAGAAATATGGATCTACGTACAGATTATTCTTCGATTCTGATGTAGACCCAAGTGTACAATGTGGAGATTTCATGGAAATACCAAATGGTAGAGTGAAATTTCTTAATACTACACAAATTTCAAAGACTCCTCTGGGAGAAATAGAGCTTGTGCAAGCTGGAGCAGAACCAATCATTTTAAAGCAACCTCTCTATACTGATGGAATTGCTTTATTAAGATTGGATGGTTTAGGTGGGACTTTAACGCTATCTGACCAAGCCAAAAAATTGTCTCATCTAGGTTATCCTATTACCCTCATCATTAGGGGTTATGAAGAATTATTTTCCAATAATCCTTATGTGAATAATATAATTAACGTTGGAATCACAGATTGGTCTGATTGCCTTGAGAAAATGAAAGGCAGATTTGCAGCTTTGGCTGATATTCGTTTTGGCCCTGGAAAATGGTATCAAGAAAAACCATTATTCAAACAGGATTTCTCAGAATGGGAGGATTATTATCGCAGATTTCCAAGAACTTACAATAAGTTGGTTAATGATATCGACATGCATCACATCCAGCTTACTGATCTAACATTAGGATTGCCATATGATTCTATCGAAACAGAAATATTCAATATAGAATATAAGGATTTCAAAATAGGTGAAGACTATATTTGTGTAAATAATGGTGTGGATGCTCTCTATAAAGGTCATGAACAAACCAAGAGTTGGAATTATTGGAATCAATTAGTTAATTTATTAAAAAAACCAGTAGTACAAGTTGGTACTAGGCATGATACATCCATAGCTTATACAACAGATTTAAGAGGGAGGACTAGTATACCTCAGTTGTGTGGTGTTTTAAAAAAGGCTAAGGCAATTGTTTGTCATGAAGGTGGCATAATGCATTTAGCTTATGCGTTGAATCATCCTAAAACAATTGTTATACGAGGTCCTACTAGAGTAAAAGCATTTCAGTATCCTGGGCAAATATTAGTAGATTCATATCTTTGCAAACCTTGTGTTTTTAAAACTGATGATTGGTTTCTGAATTGCCATGAGAATGCAGATAAAGTTTGTATAAAATCAATTACTCCGGAGAGAGTATATGAAGCTTTGGTTGAGAATTAAAAATTTAGAGTTTTCTTCTTGGTTTATTGTGTGGCGAGAATTGCTAAAATCTTTCGAGCAAATTCCAGAAGTGGAAGTTTGGAAACAAGGGCCTAGGAGTTTTCCGCATCCTGATACTAAAGATTGGATTGAGATGTGGTGGGGAGATCCAGAGTTTTGGGAATGGTCACAATATGAAGTAAAACTTCGAATAGGATTGTGCCTCTCCGAACACCAAAGTTTCTTTACAGATAATCCTTCTACAATGATTCAAAATATTAATCAATGTGATTTTTTGTTATGTCCTAGTTATGCAGCCATGCAAGCCTATCTTGAAGCTCCTATAGAAATCCCCATTTACCTTATGCCATTTGGTGTTGATGAAGCTGAATTCAGATACTATAGCAGGGATTTTGAAGAGGATACTTTCAAATTTTTACATTTAGGCGTTACTCAATTTCGAAAGGGAAGTTGGTTAATAATTGATGCTTGGTTAAAGGCTTTTAAGAAAGAGGAGCCAGTATCTCTGACAATAGCAACTAGTAAAAATACGCCGATGTTCAGCCAATTACAGAAAGAATTTGGTGAACATCCACAGATTACATTTACAAAGAGAAAGGTAGCTTCTTCAACAGAACATTATTATCAACATCATGTGCTAATTTCGCCACATTTGGCAGAAGGCTTTGCTCTTTGCATTCCAGAAGCTATGGCCACTGGGATGCCATGTATTGTATCTAGATGTTCAGCACCAAGAGAATATTTTCAGAAAGAGTTTGGTTGGTGGATAGAAATGTCTGAATTATATTCACCTGTGAATCAATGTAAATCTGGAATTTCTGGTCTCTGGAGATTACCTGATGCAGATAGTTTGGCAGAGAAAATGAGATATGCCTATGAACATAGGCGTGAATGTTTAGAAAAAGGTCAAGTAGCTTCAGATTTTGTCTTAGCTAATTTGACTTGGGCGCATAGTGCTAATAAAGCACTCGAAATTATTAAGGGGCAACTTAAATGAAATTGTCGATGTTATTACCAATTTATAATGAAAGTCAATTCTTAACCCAGAATTTAACCACTGTTCTGCCTTTTGTGGACGAAGCAATTATAGTGGATGGAAGCCCATTCGGTCCGTCTAATGATGGAACGGATAAGATTATAGAAACATTCAAAGAAGAATATCCTGGAAAAATTGAATATTTAAAAGGAACTTTTGAATTAGAAGAAGGCGTTTGGGATGAATCAGCTCAACGGAATTTAGGATTAACAAAAGTAAGTGGAGATTTCTTGATGCCACATTGTGGAGATATGATTTATGATATTGACGATATTGCTCAGATGAGAAACTCACTTGAAAAATATTCAGACAGGAAAATATTTTTTTGCTTTTTTCTTGAATTTTTCTGTGATACTGAACATCTACGATTATATCAGGATAAGAGCCATTTTAATGCTTGGTTTCCATGTCCTGTAATTGGAGATATACCAATTTTCTCTATGGATTTAGACCCAATTTATCAAGATGGACCTCAATTAAAAATAAAACAGGTAAAAAGCTCTGATTTTGTATATGTTCATAGGGCAGTAAGGCATCATTACGGTTGGGTATCTCCTTTTAGGAAACAAGTAGAAAAACATATTAGAAATGTGAAGCTCCGACAATGGGGTGAAATAGGTGATGAATTATTAGCACAAGGAGAAGAAGTCATTTGTGCATGGGCATTCAGGCATGTCCTTTCCTATGAATCAATGGATTGCAAATTTCCTTTTACCGGTAATCAGCCAGCGATTATGAAGGAAAAAAAGCGTTCTTATTTAGAAGGATATGATGAAGTTATCAAAGAATATGAAGATAAATTTGGAGAGGAATTTTATCTGACATGAAGCATGAACTGAAAAACCAAGAAGAACCAAATTTCCTGTTTCTGGTTGGGGCTAGACACACAGGATATAAGTTTCTGAGTACTTTATTATCATTACATCCTCAAATAGGATTTTGCGATGTAAATGTACTGCATGAAAAGGGTAGGAATAGTCAATGCCCCTTTATCATTTCTTCAGTTAAAAAATTCCATATAGAAGCTAAATTAGATACTGTACTGACAATGGATGCTAAACAAGCATTCTTCAATATATTCGCTGATTATGAATCATTAAAATATATAGCCATTGCATCCCATATCCATTATGCTTGGTTCTGGCCATTAATATTTTACCCACCATTCCCGTTTAAAATGATTGTTTCTATGAGGCATCCATACAATATCCTGAAAAGTTTCTATCGAAGAGGCGATCAACAAGCACCAGCAATGGGTTGGTGCATTCAGTCTATTTATGCCGCTCAACAGCAAAGAGAGAAAACTCTAATTTTCCCAGTAGATTTGCTAGGTCAGAAATGCAAAAAAGAGCGTCTCAAAATAATAGAGGATATTTTCTCAGAGTTTTTAAGCCTTGCTCTAACTGAAGAATTACATAAATTCATAGAAGAGTGGCCTAGAATAAATAGCTGTGGAAATCAAAGAGAACTAGATTTTTATGAGCATCAAGAAGCTATCATACGAATTCAAAATTCGAGAATCATGGAATTATTATCATCAGTAGGCATATATTATGATAAAACTAGTCTTGATACACACTCAAATCCCTGAACTCTATAATGATAGATTAGAGCCACCTCTTGGTCTATTGTATATTGCTAGTTATTTAAAAGAAAGATTTAGAGGGAATATCAAAATTGATGTTATAGACTTAACAGGTGCAATTGATATTAAAAACTTCACCAAAATACCGTTTGGTAATTATTATGGTTTTTCAACATACACTACAACTTATAATCGCACCCTTGAAATTAAACAAAGCTTGTTGAAAATTAATCCCAAAGCAAGAACAATAGCGGGAGGACCCCATGCTTCAGCTTTGTCCGATGAAGTAGCAAAAGATTTTGATTATGTGGTAATTGGAGAAGGAGAATTGGGAATTGAGAAAATATTGAGAGGGACTAATACTAATATTATTTCTGCGAAACCTTTAAGTAATTTAGATATGCTACCAATGCCAGATTATTCTCTAGTTGATATGAACTCTTATAATCGAATTGTAAATGGTAAAAAATCCTTCTCAATTGTGTCATCCAGAGGTTGTCCTTATAAATGCTTATTTTGTAATTCTGTTATAATGGGAGCCCATAGACCAACTAGATTCAGAACTCCTAAGAATGTTTTAGCTGAAATAAAGATACTCAGAGAACAATATGGTGATATAGCTTTTCGATTTCAGGATGACATTTTTGGCTTGAATATAGAATGGATGGAGCAGTTTACGAAATTAATCGAACCATTACGAATTACTTATAGAGCTTTTGTGAGAGCTTCTCAATGTGCATCAGATGGTTTTACCGATTTACTTGTTCAAGGTGGTTGTAAGCATATTGCAATAGGAGTAGAATCGGGTTCTGATGAAATATTAAAAAAAATGAATAAGCAACAAACAGTTGAACAATGTTTACAAGGAATTAAAAAAGCTCGAGCATCAGGATTAATTGTTAGGGGTTTTTTTATTGTTGGTTTCCCCGGAGAGACATGGGATACTATTCAAGAAACTGTCAATTTTTTTCAAAAAGCGGAACTCGATGAATTTACAATTTACCCTTTTATTCCTTATCCTGGCACTCCCGTTTTTCATTTTCCTGAAAAATATGGAGTGAAAAACATAAGTTCATATTACCCAAAGTATTTTCAGATATATGGTGACTGCTTATCACATTTCGTATATGATTTAATTTATGCTGACAGAAATGAACTCCAAGCCATGAAAGATTATCTCGAATTGGAATTTGAGAAAACTAATTCAATTTGGTCACTTAATTCTAACTGTTATGTTTAAGGGGACAACTACCCCTCCTGTCAGAAGGAGTAGCCTGCCGTAAAACAGATGAATAAATGCTTAAATAGACAAGCAATAATAGACATGTTTCAAAAAGGAAAACCGTATGGAGCAATGGGACCAGCATTTCCTGATTATGAGTTTCTTTATAAATATGTTGAAAATGTTCAGCCTTCTTTGATTATTGAAGTCGGAACTCATTTTGGCTATTCAGCTTTTGCAATGGCAAGTGCTATGCTTGATAGCAATAATCTAGGAGTAATCTATACAATAGATATAAAATCCTATAAATACACTTTGGACAATTTAGAAAGATTTGGGAATACCTATTTTGTTCTTGGAGATTCTAAAGATGTACTACCAGCTCTACCATCAGCTAATTTAGCTTATATTGATGGAGAACATTCTTATAAGCAAGTTAAGTTTGATTTTGAAGCATTGGTCTCAAAGAGCGATCTTGTAATTTTACATGATATCATATCAGTTTGTGGCCCTGCAAAACTTTTAAAGGAAATAATAGATAGCAATGATTATAAATATACTTTTACTGATCATCATGAATTAAAATTTAATGATAGCGAAGTAATACCTTTAGAAATGGCGCATCAATGTTATTATAACAATAATAAATTGATAGGCGTTGGTACTGCTTTTATTAGAGGTTCTTTATGAAAATACTTGTTTGTCATAATCCTCTTGAGATAGGCCCAGTGGCGGTAGATCTGCTTTATAGTTTACCAAAAATTTCAGGTGTTAAGCTCATTTGGCCGGAGATGGATACAAAAATAATTAAAAGTGCAGATTTTGCATTACTATTATCACCTCCTTCCCATCATTATGAGATGCTTGAACAGCATCAAAAGATGATAGAGTTTTTACCAGTGGTTATTATCAATGGCCGCGATATGCCAGCTCCCACTAATTGGGAAAGGCTTATGAAGGGAAGAACAGCAATAATCGAATTCAGAAGAGAATGGTTGTTTAATGATAATCTTGCTGATAATATATACCCACTTAATTTTTGTTCTCGTGAAGGGCATTTAATGAAACCTGAGTTTAAGAAAAAGGAAATTGATATCTTTTTCGCTGGAACTACAAATTCAGCACGACCTACTCATATAATGAGGAAATTTGTTGGTAAGAGAATTCTTGATTATTTCCCAAAAAGTATTATTTTATTTGAAAGATATTCATCTGATTCAGAACATAAATCCTTGTTACATAGTTCTTGGATAGGGCTTCAAATTATAGTTGGAAATTATTATGAACCGCACATTGGCACTTCTGGATACAGCTCACAAAGAACTTATGATATTCCAAGTTATGGTTCTTTTGCTTTGAGAAATGAGATAAGTAAATTTCAATATATCCCCAATGATTTCACCGATGGAATAAACGTGAAAGAATTTCCAATAACATTAGCAACATTAGAAGATGATACTAAAAATATAATTGAAGTTATTGAGGATTTATTATCTAATAAAGATAAGCTAAAAGAAATGACCGAAGCTGGCTTTCAACATTTGAAGAAATATCATTTAGCAAAACATAGAGCTAACTATCTAATAAATATTGTGGAAGAGAGGTTAAAATTATGCTGAGTGCTTATTCTTTCGCTATTGGTGTAGAACAAAAGCGGTTTCCTTATGAAGCATCTATAAAGTCAGCACTTGCTATCGCCGATGAATTTTGTTTAATTTGCGATCCTGAATATGATAATCCTGAGATATTCATTTCTATTGATCCAAGAGTCAAGTTAATAGAAACTAAAATAGATTTTGAATGGGATTTCTTCAGTCGGCTTTTGACAGAAGCCAGAAGAACATGTTCTGGGGATTGGTGTTTACTAAGACCACTAGATGAAGTTTTTCATGAAAATGATATTGATATTCTAGATGAAGAGATAAGTGATGCAACTGATGCTGGTATTGAAGTAATTCGCTTAAATAGGATGGATTTAACATCCTATAAAAGGATTACTTATGCAAAATCCAAGAAAAGTTTTATGCAGTATATTACTCAAAACAAGCCGTATATAAGCCATAAAACCTCTGATTATATGGTTGCAACTCAAGAAGCGGAACTATGGAATGGAAAATATCTTTTGAAAGAATATGATGAAATTAGTTATCATGATGACAGAACAAAAGCGTGGTATTGTCCGAATAATTTCTTAAATTCAAAAGTACCTCTTTGGCATTATTCATATTTTAATCTATCCAGAAAACTACAAACGAATTGGAGTGCATACTGTAGAAGAATATGGGGTCAAAACCCTGGATTAACTCTTTCTGAATTGGAAACCATCTTCAAAGAAGAAAGTATTATAGACCGCGAATATGCTAAATGGGCGCAAAAGCAACAGTTAGACAGTGGCGATTGGGTAAAGCAAGAATTACAACATCCTGCTTGGGTCGAAGATTGGGTCGAAGAAATGATAATCTGAACCTAGGAAAAGGGAGTTCAATCAAGTGAAATCAATAACAATAGGAATGCCAACCGTTAATGGTCCCAATAGAATTAATAACTGCTTAGAATCTATATACAAATGGAATGATATACCTTCAATTGCTAGCAGTAAAGGTACATTGAAGCATGATTATAAGGTTGATGTAATGATATTGGACGATGGCTCTAACCGTGCCAATGTCGAAAGCATGGTATTCCTCAGCAAGTTTTATAACATTCCTGTACTGATTCATAAAGAAAATATGGGTATAAGCAAGTCATGGAATGACCTAGCCAATCAGGGAAGCAGTGATATTATAGTGCTACTTAATGATGATATACTAGTTAGTCAGAATTGGCTAACTGCTATGTGCTACTTCATGGAGAATAATGATAATGCTGGTGGTGTTGGATGGAATTTCTACTTTATAACAGAAATGGATATTCCAGCTATATTAGAAGCAGGGAAATCACTAATGATTGACAGAGATCCATTTACTAAAGAGTTAAGACATGAAGTTATGACCATTGATGAAGCTATTGAACAAGGATTATTTCAATTTGCTGGTCAACCTGGCAAGGTTATGTGCGCCGTAGGCAGTTGTTTTAGCCTACGACGTGAAGTGTTTGAGTTAATAGATGGTGGTTTTTGCGAGGAGATGCTCAGTTTCTCAGAAGAAAGTTTGATGTTTAGCCAACTAAGCGCTTTAGGTTATCCTTCATTCATGCTTCCTGAATTTCCATTACTACACGAGTGGAGTGCTACATTCAGAACCAATCCTCATCTAGAAGCAAATAAAAGAATGATTGAATCTCGCAAGATTTACTGTGAGAAATTTGATGTTCCCGAAGAATACGCTGATAATCCTTTTGAATATACAGATCCATTGATAATGGGCAAGTTGAATAAAACGTTAATTAAATGGATAGATAGAGATTTCAATGAGAAAGAAGCAATTATTTAAGGAGGCAAGTTTTCTGTGAAGACTAATAATTTTAAATGGGAAAATAAAGAAGACAAATTGGTATTGACTATTGAATTTGATGTTCCTATTATAGATACAAATAAGACAGTGGGTTCAATCAGAGGTGCAAATTTCCAAGACAAATTAAACAAAGTATGCAACAGATTACAAGAAGTTTATAAGATATTAATGGACAAAGGTTTCCTGACTAATCGTGGTGTGCTTGATTTATCTCCTGATAGTGTACCAACTTTAACCCTTCATGTGTTATTATGAAAAATAATACTTGACAGATCACCCTACTATATGTTACTATACTGGTAGTCAACATTATTCTTAATTATTAATATGGAGTTTTGGGGAAACTTAGTGTAGTTACAGGTTAGCTCAATAGGTAGAGCGATAGATTTATGATCTATATGTCACGAGTTCAAATCTCGTACCGTTTAATATACTACACTTGCTAATTCCCCAAACAAATAGAGGTGGGAAACTAATTGTAGTTTCAGGTCACTGTAAATGACAAGGTTATTGGTTCGAATCCAATAGAGCCTATTTTTTTTGGCTTTTAGCTCAATGGTAGAGCATTCAATATACTACAATTACCTATTCCCATCTCTTTTTTTTGTGTTATTTGAATTGTTAGTTTACCTATAAGGATTTTAAATTGAACAAAAAAACTAGTACCTCATTCACACCAGATATATTAACTTTTGTACCTAAAGGTAGCTTCTACAATACTCAAGATGAACAGGTACAAGTTATAGAACAGAAATGGCAAGACTGTTTATCTGAAGACAGAGAATTATTTGCGCTCTCAACAATTCTTCCTGGTTCTGCTTTCAGTAAAGGTAGAATGAATTATTATATGCTAGCTAATCCTGGAAAAGGCCCACTAGCACATGACAAAGTGTCTGATTCCTTAGTTAGTATTGACAGAATTAATAATATCTATCAGTTAGAACCATCCATTATTCAACACAATTTGGATAATGAAAGCATTCCGCGAGCATTGAAGAATTGTTTAATGCTAGTTGATAACAGAGTGAATAATAGACGTACTCAGAAAATTATTCTCAGATATATATTTGACAGAGATATTCAAGATATTATTAATATAGCAATCAAGTATAAACAAAAACTAGCACGTCTAATAAGACATGCTCTAGGGAAGCAGAACTTGTATAACATCCTTAACCATGATGGCAAGCTATTTCATAAGTACATTGGCAAATATTGTCTTGAATCTGCTTTATCACTTCATGATGTAATTTATTTTCTATTTGATAAATCTAATAAAGCTACAACGATTGATTATAAGTTAGGCTTATACACGGAGTTAAGGCGATGTGCTAAAGTCAGTGATATTGATGGGTTTATGCTTACTGCTAACAAGAAGGTGCTACCTATCGAAGTATTGATTGGTTTCAGGAACACTTATAAGCTAGATATTCCATTATCAGATGTGCTAGAAACCGGCAAGATGTCAGATAGACAGAATATTCAATTACAATCTACTGCTCAACGCGAAGATGTTGAAGTTGAAATTGATTATAAGAAACAAGATATATATGATTTATGGAAGTTGTTTTATGCTAAAGTGTTTGCTGGCAACATAATGACTGATGAATTGGTTGAAGCGATTGATGATAAATCAAAGAATAAATTAGACATAGATATAGGTAGAACAGTTGTAATTATGGATGCATCTAGGTCAATGGAAGGTTCCGACAAGAGATTTCTCCATCCATTTCTAACTGGTTTATCATTGATAACAGTGCTTCCTAATGTAAAAGAAGTACTTTATGTTGGTGGTAAATTAGTTAGCACTAGTCAAGATATAAACCATCGTGAGCATCCATTACTACCTTCAGTTGTCATACCAAGTGCTGCTACAAAGATGTGGTCTGCTTTTAAAGAAGCGCTAACCTATGATGTAGATAGCATTGTTATTATATCAGATGGTTATGAGAATTCAGTAAAAGGTGCTTTTGAGTATATTTACAAACGTCTTCATCATCCGAGTAAAATTTACCATATCAATCCAGTATTTGCATCAGAAACTGCTTCAGCTAGAAGGTTATCAAGTAATCTGGAACCAATGGTAATTGATGATTACCGGCAACTCAAAACCAATCTCATATTTAGATTGCTGCAAACAGATAAAGTGCTAGCTAAGAATATGCTAGTTTCAATTCTAGCACAATCGAAAGGATTATCCACTAGTGAAAGGAGTTTATTACCATGACCATATTTGAGAAATTAGGATTCAATGATTTAGAATTTGGAGAAGTGCAATCAGTTGATGAAATGACAGTGCTACCTATTGTTGGCGAAGATAGAAATGAAGGAATTAGCAATCCTGAAGAAGTAACCTTTCAAGAGACTTCTAATTATGGTTCAATGGTATTCCAGAATACTGGTGATGGCATTGGAATTATCCCTAGTAATACAATGATAATCTCTGAGAAAGCAGCACAAGATCATGCTATGAGTGATGTTGGATTAGTGCCAACCAAAGAAAAGATTAGTTTTAATAATGCAGTCTGTATACAATCAAGTCAGGGTGGACAGTTATCTAATAAGAAAAATCAATATGATATACTTCCATTGGAACTTAGGAAAGCATTACTGAATACTGACTTGAGGTATCAAGAAGAATATAGCAAATTATGGGATTCAATTGAGAAGTTTCTAGCAGATATTCCTGAAGTGAGACAATCAGCACATTTAGAATATTTCTTTAGACCTTATGAAAAAGAATTAAATGATTTCGTGGGTGAATTTGAGCCAATAGAAAATCAATTAGGCGCTGCGATATTCTTCAATATGCAACCAGTTGGCATTGAAATAATGCCTTCTAATAAGCATTGGGAATATTATTGGAGATGGATACTAAGAGGTTGTTATGGTGCGCAATTATTAAAGTTAAGATTGACTAATAAAATATCACCTCAGAAATTAGATTTCAAAGATGATATTGAATCTTTCATTAATGATTTCACTAGCAGTTTAATCAAACAAGTTAATAAGTTACCAGAATTATCTCTTATAGGTCAGCTAGATATTGGTGGATTCCAGAAAAGATTTGTGCTATCAGGTAACACTGGGGGAGATATTGTAGTAAGGAATAATCAAGCAGTTTATGCTAGTATTGTTTAATTAATGATGGAGAGTTTGCAATGAGCAATAACGTTATAAAGAATAATAATAATTCCACTAAATATTTCTTGGGCATTTTAATACCAGTTGTATTAGGGATTCTTATAATTGAGATAAGGCTTAGGATTCTTGAAACTAATTAGAGAAGGATAAATAAAGATGGAGAAAGAGAGTAAAAGAATTACTGTAAAAGATTTAATTCGAGTCTCCGGATTCAGTCGAGACACAATAGTTAAACTAGCAACTAAAGGCAGTTTGCCTTTCTCCAGAGATTGCAATAACTGGAGAATTTTTAAGCCAGAGTGCATCAACATCATTCAGAAATTAGCTGGAATAGTTTGACTAATTTAAGGAGATATTGCTAGAGCAATAATAGAGAGATATGAAATTATGGTTCACTGCTGATACCCATTGGGGTCAGGCAAGAACTCTAGAATTAAGTAAAAGACCATTTGATTCAGTAGAACAAATGGATAAACAGTTAATTGATAATTGGAATGCGGTAGTAACCAATGAAGATACAGTTTATCATTTAGGAGATGTTGGGGACCTTCACCGATTAAATGAGATAAATGCAAAGCATATTAAATTAGTGATGGGTAATTATGAACATACACTTAATATTCTAGATAGCTGTAATCAATTGGATAATAGAATAGAGATTATTTCACTAGGTAGCAAGATTATCATAGATAATATCGAGTTTGCTTTAGTTCATAAACCTGAAGAAGTCTCCAATTATATGCCCATAGATTATACTCTATTTTATCTATTTGGACATATACATGAACGACAATTAGTTAAGCGCAATGGGTTAAATTGCGGCACTGACGTACACCATTTTACACCTATAGATAGCGACACTATTATGTTTTATTATAATGCTATCAAAAACCATTATGACGAAAATGTTTTCGTGGATAGATTAGGATAATTATTATGAAACTAGCAATAATATCTCCTATTGGAGAAAAATGTGGAGTCAGCGTGTACACTAGCTCTTTACAACAATCAATTCTAAACCTATCTGATTTCAGCATTGATGTTATATCATATAAGGGCTATCAGGAAGCTCTCTACGTTGATGATAGACCTATTGCTGATAAACCACTGTATGATTTGATACATTTCCAATATGTTCCGGGGTTATATCCAGACAAAGAGTTATTCAGAAGAACTATTATTGATTATCCAAATCCAATAATAATTACCGCTCACCATTTTGATAAGTTTATAGAATCATTAACCAATGATATAAGCAAAATTATAGTTCATGATAATTCTTTCGTAAATGAGCCAAAGATTACTTTCATGGTCCAAGGATGTCCATTGTTTGATGAGATTGAAGATAAGAAAGTGCTTAGGAGAGAACTAGCAATACCATCCTATTCAAAAGTAATTGCTAGTTTTGGCTTCATGATGAGATGGAAAAGACTCGACTATGTGTTACAATCATTTGCTCCTTATCTAGCACTTAATAGAGATTTGTTTATGGTAATGATACATTCACGCCATGAACATGACGAAGAAGAAGGCATTAGAGTAGAGAAGGAATTGGAACGTATAATTAATGATTACAACATTAGCAGTCAATGTATGATACATCATACGTTCTTGGATAAAGAAGTTATCAATAAGTATATTCAAGCATCAGATATTGGTATTCTATTTGCATTTGATAAGATTGGTTCCCATGGTTCATCTGCTGTAATGAAAGAATATATATCAGGAAGATGTCCTGTGATAGCTTCTGATATTCCACATTATAGTGATATTAATATTAATCTTAATGCTAAAATACCTGCTGGTGATATGACTAGCTTCATATATCGTACGATAGACATGCTATACAATCCATACGAGCTAGATTTTTGGAAACGTACGATGAGAAGATTATACAACAAGTATAACTATGATGAATTTGCCAAGAAGCATATCGAGATTTATGAAGCTGTAATAGGAGAACAATAATGAGTTTAATAATAGCAAGCATTATTATATTGATAATTGGAATAATAATAACAGTCAAGAAGCCTGAGTCTGAAGACATAGGTATAGTCTGTATTGTTATAGGAGCAATTATAACCTCAGCGATTGTTCTAACCTTTTTAGGTAGTTATTATGGATGCAAGTCAGAAATATTAGCATTTGAAGAAACCAGATTAACTTATGAAAGGGCTAGAACAAATAATGAGAATATAGAGATAGCAGCAATCCAATTAGATATAGCAGAACAAAATCGATGGCTACGCACACAACAATATTGGAATGAGACAATATTTGATATAGCCATCCCCGATGAAATAATGCAATTGGAAGTGATAAAATGAATATAAAGCTTAATCTAAAATCCTCATCTATTGAAGAAATTTGTTGCGATGAATTACTAGCAGTTAAAGATAATATTGAAGTTTTCACTGCAGGAACTGACGGATTTTCCACTAAGATTCCCACTAGTAAACATTTCTTTTTCTTGTTATCTTTGGAAACAGGAGATAGTATATTATTAAATTGTTGTCCTTCTTGTGGGAAAGAATTGAGATGTGAAATGAGCTATAAAGAGATAGATGACCATTTATTAGATACATAAAAAGAAGGAAAGCTATGAAAATATTATATCTTGAAAATCCCAAAGTAGATTATGGAAGTGCTATGTTATATGATGGATTATGTAAAGTGCTTGGTGAAAAGAATGTTATTGATTATCCATTAAAGGATCTGTTTCATGGTACTTCTCCTTGGCCTTATATCATTGATAGAGATAATCATCATTATGCTACTGACGAAATGATATTAAAAGATATGCAATCTTTTGATGTGCTAGTTCTAGCATCAACTAGAGAAGTAAATATAGCTAAGTTAAGAGAATGGATAGCTAATGATATAGATTTACCACCTATTGTTTTAATCGACCAAGATGAACCAACAGAATTAGATATGTTGCTAGTAAATGAATTCCAACCTATCTGTTCTTTCAAACGCGAATATTTGCTAGATAGAGAATATCCACATAACTGTTTTCCTATTCCCTTTTCTAGCTCCTATCCACTAATGCATCAACAGAATTTGGTGCATAGACCCATCGATGTCTACGCCTGCATGATGGATACCCATCCCAAGCGTCGTTGGGTTGACTACACCATCAGGCAGTTAAGTCATATGGGATTTAACTATGAAGGAAATTTTCATCGTCCTTATGAAACTTGGTATGATTACATGGATAAATTCAGTCAAGCTAAAATAGGGATAGCAGTAAGAGGTTTTGGTTGTGATACAAACAGATTCCTAGAAGTAATTGCTTCTCATTGCTTGTTGATTACTGATGAGCTACATCTAATTAAACCATATCCTTTTATCCATAAAAAGCATTGTGTTTACTTTGAAGATGGGAACTTAGGATGGCATATCAGTCATTATCTACACTCAAACAGTGTTAATGAAAGACAACAAATCGCCACTCAAGGATTTAACCATTTACTAGAATATCATACTACAGAAAGTCGCGCCTCGTACTTTTTGGATATTGTAGAAGAATTTCTGAAAGGACAACCTTTTGAATTTAATCCTAGGAAATATTGCTTTGCTCCTACAAATCATATAATCACCGAGAAGCAGCGTAGCATTAAGACTATAATGGATGGTGCTAAATGAAGATATTGTATTTGATGGACTATATCTTTAATTTAGGATCAATATTTTTATTCGATGGTCTAACTGACATCTCAGACGTTACCATAGTGGATGGTCCACCACTAGAGAACATAATCTCTCAATGGTATGCCAGACCCAATAGAAAGCACAAGAAGGTCTCAATAGAAGAAGCACAAAATGGCAGTTTTGATTTAATCGTAATTGCCAATCAACATCATGCCACTTTAAATTATATGAGAAGTCTTCGGAATCTTAATGCGCCCAATGTGATATATTTTAATGCTGATTCGCCAGGAATTGATTCAAAGGTTGTATTCGAATTCCAGCCTCAACTCTGTTTTTTGAGAGAATATTATTATAATGAGCAGTACTCTTCAAATTGCATAGCGCTTCCTTTTGCTTCACCAATGAGAGAAATTGTGCCTGCATTCAAAGAAAGAGAGATTGATATATTATTTGCAATGTCGGGACAAAATAATCCAGCTAGAATAACTTGGCATGATATTCTAAAAAAAGAGTTTGGCCATGGCAATTCAATTTTTAACATAAATAAAAACTTTGAACAAAAAGATTATTTTGATATGCTCGCTAATTCCAAAATTGTGATTGATATAAGAGGCTATGGTGCGGAGACTGCAAGGTTCTACGAAGCTATATCATATGGTGCTTTTCTGATAACAAACGAAACAATGCTTTATAGACCCCATCCTTTCTTAAATCATGATCATGTATGCTACACTGAAGAATCAAGAGTAGTTTTGTGGTGTAAAAAATATTTAGAATCAAGCAATCATAGAATAATGACTGCTGCTAATGCTCAAATTCATTTGCAAAAACATCATACCACTGTGAGAATGGCTGAGAGATTTCTAAGTAAAGTGGAAGGAGTTTTATGATAATAAGAGATCTTATTAATAAGATTTATCCAGAAGGTGTTCTAGAGTCATCGCTTGAAATCTGTCGAGATAATAAATTGATGAACCAAAAGCTGTCTGAAATATGGAATAGTGGCAAGGTTGGCGATGAATTTTATAAAGATAACTATCTGTATTCAGCACACTTATTACATCAATTACCGCTAGATTTACCTGCTAGTTTAATAAACATTGCTGCTCATAATAGGTATAGTTACATTTATGATATTGCTAGTTTATTTAGGTATACTCACAAGAATGTGCTAGATTTTGGTTCAGGAATTGGAAATTTCGGATTTACGTTTGCTCATTTTGGATATAATGTTACTTTTGCTGATGTAGATTCACCACATTTAAGAATAGTTAAAGCATTAAGTAATGAGATGAAAGTTCGTGCTAGTTTTGCTAATCAATTTGGTCACACTGTACCTGCTACTCAGTTATCTTTCACGAAGTATGATATTATCGTATGTATTCAAGTACTAGAGCACTCCAGCAATCCTGAAGAACTATTAAGCAGGTTTTATAAGATGCTTAGTGATAATGGGCTATTAATATTAGAAACATTCTTCGATGATTGTCAAGGTACAACGCCTTATCATTACAAGGAGAATATGAATAAAGGCTATAACAAACCAGAGTATTGGAAGCAAGTGTTAATAACTCATGGATTTCATCCAATAATGAATGGGAACCAACAAGAATGGAGATTGTTAATTAAATTATGAACATAGAAAGAATTTCATCCACACCAATACCTAAAGACGAACTCGATATTATACAACAATTAAACTCCGCTTTCTGTCATAAATATCAACCAACTGGCAATAGATGGATGGGTGATATGCCAATGCAATGGCCCATTGATTTGATGTATTATCAAGAAATCATGTGGAATGTGGCACCAACTGTTATTGTTGAAACAGGAACATTGAATGGGGGGACTGTACTATTTCTTGATGATATGGCTACACTAATGAAAGCCAAAGGTCGTATCGATAATATAAAAATTATCACGATTGATATTAATGATTCACAGAATGCTCTACCAGAAGGTACGATATTCATTAAAGGAAAAAGTATTGATGTATTTGACGAAGTTAAGAACCACATTACTCCCGAAGATGTAGTTTTAGTAATGCTAGATAGTGAGCATACTAAAGATTATGTGCTAAAGGAAATGGAGATGTATGGACAAATAGTAACTCCAGATTCTTATATGATAGTTCAGGATACTTCTGGTGATGTAAGAGATTGGAGTGAAGGTGGTCCTTGGGGAGCTATTAAGATATATTTGATGTTACATGACGACTTTGAAATTGATTATTTTTATGACAGATGGGTTTCAACACAACACCCAAGAGGCTATCTTAAAAAAACATAAAGGGAAAGAAAAATGGATAATGTAGAAATTATAATAGCTGTAGATGCTAGTATAGGTTTGGACTTAACCACATTGGATTCAGTTCTTAAACATACCAATTGTGACTATGATCTTAATTTGTTGGTGAACAACCCAACCAAAGATGTAATTGGTTTCTTATCAAACAGCAAGCTTGAATTTCATGTCACAAAACTTGATGATAATCGTTACAAAGTTTGGAATTATGGACATGAAATGAGTGATGCTGAATATGTGTGTTTTCTTCCTGATAGCGGTATGATAGTTTTAGAGAATTGGCTTACTCATATGATGAAGCATTCCAGTAAAAATACCATAATTGCACCACATATTTTTACTAATGATAAAGTGTTATTTGATTTCTGGAATGGCAGTTTTACATATATTAAGGAGCCCATTTCTCCTCATCAAGAAAAGCAAATGGAACAATTTGCTAAGAATATAGAAGGGGAATATTCTAATCAGACTGATGATAATATATGGTTACGCCCTTGGTTAGTCCACCGCGAGACATTTGTAGGATGGTGTACCGACCAACCACATCCTGCTAACATGGATGTTGTTACTTTAAATATTTTGAAACATAGTAATACTACGTTTATTCATGCGTTAGACTCCTGTGTTATTCTCTTTAATTAGAGGCGTTATGATGCAAGTAGTTATTAGTATTCTCAGAAGCAAAAACCATAATGGATTATTTAAAATAGATCTTGATTCTAACACTATTGTTGATTCATTAATATGCACAAAGCATAATGTGCCTATACCGGAAGAAGAAGCCGAACTGTTCTATGGAATCAAAGGAATTACTATTCATAATGGTTTAATCTATTGCGCTACCTGTAGAAGCATACTTTCCTCAGCCGATTTTGTAAATGTTAATCCTGTGGCAATAAATATTGGTGCTGCTATTCATCAAATAGATTATATTAGCCATGGTCTCGCATACTGCAGCACAGATGATAATGTTGTGAGATATTTGGATAATGACAAACCAATCTTTCTATATAATGGATTTAGTGGTATTGGAATAGATATTAACCACATCAATTCACTATACGAGACAGATGATGATATTTACTTCACTTACCATAATAATGTTTATGCTGAACCAGGTATGATATGCTCAATGAACAAGGGCATTATTGTTCGCAATTTAGATAAACCACATAATGTTTGCGTTAATCACAAAAATGAGATTTTTGTATGCGATTCCTATAACCTTAGTGTATCAAAATATGATAATCAAGGTAAACTAATTATTAGCTCCCCCAAATTAAATGGTTACACGAGGGGATTGGCTATCAACTTAGATGGCATTATGGTTGTTGGTTCGTCTAAAAGAGAGACTCAAATGCCATCTATAACTGTATTAGATGATAAGTTTAAAATACAAAAAGAACTCTTACTACACATGATTGACAACAGCTTTACTGGCGAGATTTATGACATTAGGATAATATCTGAAGTGGACCTTGGACTTTCAGCAAATTTCAAACTGTGGGGAAAACCACGAACAAAGAAATGAGGCAACTCAATGCTGATCAACGATAAAATAACTTGGTTTGATGAACAACAAGACAAACATAGAGAAGGTTTATGGGGCATCGCACCAGCGATGGGACTTGAGGTAGACATAGGCGAACTATTATATAGCTTAGTGAAAGCTACTAAGCCACTTTGTCTAGTTGAATGTGGTACTGGTGCTTTTTATTCTGCTGCTTATATACTGAAAGGAATTGTTGATAATGGGGTAGGTTTTCTGCATACATTTGATATTGCAGAAAGTTTTCTGAAACAAGATTTCCAAGATTTTGAAGGGAAATATAAATTCCATTTAGCTGATTCTCTTAAAGCTGGTGCGATTTTCGTTGACGGTTTGTCTGGAGAAAACATTGACTTCATATTTTTAGATTCTGAACATACCTATGAACAAGTTATGGGAGAGTTTAATCTGTTTTTTCCTTATCTTAGCGTGGGTGGATTAATTATCTTCCATGATACGCTTCATGCGTCAGGTGCGAAGCAAGCAGTGGGGGAGATTAGTCAGAGAAGTGATATTTCAGTTATTCGTTTACATACGCCTAGAGGATTTGATATTGGTGTTAAACTATGAAACAAGAACTATTATCAAGTATCCATGATAAACTAAGTGCTAATTACGACAAATTATTACATATACTTGGAGCATTTACCGCTCTGTTATGGTTAAGTAAATTTACCCATTCAGCCATCAGCATCATCATAGTGCTACTATTATGTATACTAAAGACTATCTGGAACCATGCTAGCGATGATTCATATAAGCCTATGGGTGATTGGCTAGCTAATGCAATAGGATTTGTGTTATGGAGGTTATATGTACTTTAAATGTGATTGTAGTGCAGAAGCTATTCATGTTGAAAGAGACTTGGAATTATTTGATATGACTCCACATTATACTAGTTGGATCAATTTCTGCATTTATCATTGTGGTACTGAAAATCATCGACCAACATTGAGAGAAAAACTTAGACATTGTTGGGCTATCTTGAAAACAGGCAAGAATTATGCTGACCAAATCATGTTAACAGAAGATGTTGCAAAGAAATTAGGTGAACATCTTTTGGAATTAACTGATGAAGATAATATAGCATTAGCAGTTAAAGAAATTAAGGAGAAATCATGAAAAGGATAACGGTAGATGAAGATATATATAATAGAGTTAAAGAGTTGTGTAGCACAAATCAGCATTCTCAAACAGATACGCTAGAAACATTGATGGATAGTTATGCTAGTTCTAGCACATCTAGTTCTAATGAAGCATTAATAGCGCGTGTTTCATCATTAGAACTAGAGCTATTAGAACTTAGGAACCAATTGATTAGTTAGCCTTATATATAATGAAGACTTTAATTTATTCCCTCAGTGCGGGAAGACTCACTCATTTATCCCTTGCTCTAGAAACAATTGGATTAAATGCTCGTTATGATGAAGAGATTGATTTATCTTCTGTCTATTTTAATTGGATTCAAGGATTATTTGTGAATGACATCGATTTGCAAATCCAAAATATAATCGATGAATTCTCTACGATAATTTCTCCCTATATAGAAGGCAATGGTTTTTATTGTAATACTTCTTATTATTTATCTCTATTCTGGCCAGTTATTGAAGCATTAGATATTCCTAATAGATGCGTTTTTCTGTCGCATCATCCGAAAAGATTAGTAGAGCTATATCTATTATATGGTAGAATGGGAATCACAGGAATTCATAAATATGGTGATGAGTTATTTCCACCTTCTCTAGATGAATTATATTGTGTATTTCCTCAAGATAGCCATTACCAGCTTCCATCTTCACTGGAAAAGTTATGTGATGATGAGAAAGCAACGTATTCTGGAATGTTTCATCATTGGTGTAAATATTGGGTACAGATAAATGATTTTTTTATTCAATCTAATAAACATCATTTTAGAAGTGAAGAATTTAATTCTAATGCCCAAGAAGTATTAACTATTTTATATCCAGAAGCCAGTACAGAACAGATAGAACTGTTTAAATACATGTTACACCAATCCAATAAAGGTCAAATGAAATCTCTTGCTTTTATGGATAATTGGCGCGGGAAAGAAATTGATACCTATAGATATGTTTGTCATCATATGTGTAAACAAATAGGATATATTTTATGATTACATTTGGGGTTGCTTGCTACAATGGTTCTGATTTTTTGGACAGATGTTTATTTTCACTTCAGCATTCTAAATCAAATGAAGATGAAATTATTGTTTATGATGATGGGTCAGATGATGATGATTATCTTAAAGAAGCAGCTGAAAAATATGATGCTGTTTTTATAAGAAATGAAGAAAATAGAGGATTAGTTTATGGATGGAATGTTATTGCTAGCAATGCTAAAAATGATCTGATATGTTTGATTGATAGTGATGTCGCTGTTCCTAAATGTTTCCGAAATATACTAATGGAGGATATGAATGAAAGATATGGAGTTATAGGGTATGAATCAACTCATGTGAATTTTGATTATTTCATGTCTTTAGATGAAGACAAATTGAGTTTTTGCCCCAAAACCCCTGTAGTCAAAACTCCTGCTACGCAATTAGCTGGATACTGTTATTGTTTTTCGAAGATTGATTATAATCAAGTTGGTGGATTTGATGAGAACTACAGAATGAGCCTAGGAGATGCTGATTTCTGTTGTATGATAGCTGACAAGTTATGTAAAATTAGTTTAAGAGTAAATTATCCCAAAGTATTTCATATCGAAAATTCAACTTTAGGTAAGGTGATCAAGGTAACTCGAGAGCAAATGTTAGCCCGCGAGATGTCTTATTTTGAAGAGAAATGGAATATGAAACCTGAAGCAATGGAGTTTAAACTAATTAGGAGACATTTTGGTCTATGAAAATAATACTTATTGGAATTCCAACCTTCAATGGTGCTTATAGAATAAATCATCTGCTTACTTCCCTTAAGAAGGTTCATGATATACCCGTTGGATATAAAATAGAATTATTATTAGTTGACGATGGTTCTCCAGATAGTGACCAAATGAACTGGATAGCACGACATTTTGGTGTTCCTGTTATTTTTCATGCTGAGAATAAAGGCATATCTGCTTCATGGAATGATATATGTATGTATGGAAATCCGGACTATATCTGCTTGCTAAATGATGATATAATGATAGTTGATAATTGGCTTACTTCTGGGATTTATATGATAGAACATAATCCTATTATTGGTATTGTTGGATGGGATTTCAATAGAATAATTGAAGATGATATTGAAGGAATATTAAATGGTAAAGCAGCACCTTTTCGACATAAGAATTCAGCAAAAATAATGGATGCGATTATTATACCTGATAAACCTATGCTTTCATTTTATGCTCCTGGATGTTCATTCATGATGTCGAGAGATACTTATGAGATGACTGATGGTTTTGATGAAAATTACAAGTCTTTTTTTGAAGAAGTTAGTTTTTCTGTTCAGCTACATAATCAAGGTGTAAGGTCAATTACATTAAATCACCCAAGATTATTTCATTTATGGGCTAGAACATTCGAGACTAACGTAGAAGCACTAAAACCTTCTCAAAGGATGTTAGAATCAAGAATGTACTTCAAACAAAAATGGGATGGCGATATTCCAGAAGTTAAGGCAAGGTTAATGGAAGGAATAGAACCTATGGAAGTTAAATGGTTGGATGAGAATCTTGAAGAACAATCTGGAATTTTGGGATGGGATAACAAATAAATATGTTATATTAGACTAGGGAAATTTAAAATTGGGACGCAAGATATTTTCCTAGTCTAATATTGCGTTAACTATTCAAAATTATGTGTTGCTTCGGGTAATTCTAATGCTAACAAATTCTCTCTTGTTGCATCGATCAAGATTTCATTGTTGCTCCTCTGCAAAAACAATTGTACCGCTACCATCTTCAACAATTCTGGTGTAGCAATACGTGGGCTCATTCTAAATATATTCAGGTGTGGTAACTCCTTATTGACTAATTCTCTGTAATCAGTAGCTTTCATTCTTCATTCTCCTTCATTTTTATTTCTAATTTTACCAAGACATCATCCAGGTCTTCTGCAGACACTTGTGCTATTACATTACCAACGCCATCGAATGCTTCGGCCTTATATCCATCTGACCATGTTTCATAATTGTGATATGATCTAGTATTAAACAACTCAAACCCTCTTATTAGTGTTATTCTTATTTGAGGTTTTGTGCCATTAGTCATCCCTTTATTAGGTGATAATGCTCTTATCTGTCTATCTGCTTCTAGTAACTGTGCTTTGGGTTTATTTGACATTATTATTCTTCTCCTTTTGCGTTATTATTTCAAATTTATGCTCTTCAAATAAATCATATTGATTAAACCCTACCTTATTTTTAATCACTGGAAGAAACTGTTCATTTATCTCATAACCAATTGAATTTCTTTCTAGCATTTTAGCTGCGCTCATTGTAGTGCCAGAACCTAAGAATGGATCTAGCACAACTTCTTCTACAAAACTGAACATTTTGATTAGTCTAACTGGAATTTCTAGTGGGAACATAGCAGGATGAACGTCTTGTTTAACACCTGCTATTTTCCAATGTCCACTGAAGTATTCATTCCATTCATCTTTAGTCATGCTAGATTGTTCTTTGATATGCTCACTAACTTTAGGTGAATCCCCTAACTTTTTAAATAGCATTATATATTCATAGTCATATTTAACAATCCCATTTCTTGGATAAGGGTGGGAGCCCATAATACTAGCACCACCAGATGGATTAGTAGTGCTTACTTTCTGCCAAATGATAGAGCCCATATAGTCAAATCCAATTTGTTCGCAAGACCTTATAATCTCAGCATGTATAGGAAGCACTCTATATCTACCATACTCTTTAGCGCTTAGATATTGATCTCCTACATTGATACATAACCGACAGCCCTTATGAAGCACACGAAGGCATTCTGCCCATACCATATCTAAATCCTTTAAATAATGCAGATAATAGCTTCCATATCCTATCTGATTGCTTTCACCATAGTCTTTGATGCTATAATATGGTGGGCTAGTAAGTGCTAGATGTACTGATTCACCTAGCACTTCATTCATATTTCTAGCATCACCAATTATTATTTTATGTTTCATCATCATTCGGGTCAATTTGACCAATCAATTAATCGCTCCTTCTGTAATCAGGCATTAATGAACCCACATCATTACTAAGCATTCCAGGAATAGGTTCAGTTAATATATTATACAGTAGTAACCTTTCAGGGATTCCTTCCCTGAGTTCATTGCCTTTCTCTTTACCCAACCACCATGTACCATTGCCAGTAGTAAATTCTAAATCATGTTTAATACAGTAAGGCTTTATATATTCATCAAATTGGTTTTTGCAATATTCGTAAACCTGAGTTTCGTATCTTTTCCATAACTTATCTAGGCGACTCGTAGCTCGCATCATGCTTAATTATTCTCCTCCTATTAATACAAATCTATCCGATTGTTTGTTTAGTAAAGCATGAATAACGATACGTTTTCCTTGATAATCATATACGGTACCTAGACAATATTGTTTACCATTATTAGAAATTCTCCCTTTCTCCATTACTTTGCTAACTAAATGTAGAGCATCAACATCAGGGAAATCTTCTATACGATTATCTATAATTACTTTACCCATTATGTACCTCCAAATAATCCTGTAAATGTTTAATTTCAAATTGCCAATCTTTCACATCAAACTCATCTAGCATATGCTCTGTCTTTTGAGCTAGAATAAACATTGCTTGAGCATAGTGTAAGAATTTATGGCTATATTGATTATAGCCATTATAGATATGAGCATCAAATTCTTTACTTATCTGAGTGTTAGTTATTATAGTTTGCATATCTTTTTATACCCGATGGTGTGACGTTCGCCATTATCGCAAACGAGATAGACTGTATTACCTTTCACTTCAATAGTTATTCTGCCAAAACCTATACAGATAGCCTTAGACCAATCCTTGAACTGTTCTTCTGTCAATACAATAGCTGTTTTAGATGGGCTATAATTATCACCTTGTTCCAATATTATGTCCAAGTGTTTATACAATATATATGCACAATTTATATATATCGTCGATTCTGTTTTAACCTTAAACTCGGAATTCCATTCAATATCATTCAGCATTGATACTGCATCGTTGAAACTGTTCGCTGCTGATTGCATAACTTTGTAATATTCATTCAAGAATTCCCACCTTTTCTTAAACCAACTATTGAACCTTATGCTTACCTCGCTTGCATAATCTGCTTCTTCTAAATTGAATTCATTAGATGATTCTCG
>LAZR01000626.1_pt1 | contig 25895 bp, 26 predicted proteins | sample 329461 | NCBI WGS metagenome assembly LAZR01 (sample SAMN03002196, study PRJNA259156) | marine sediment metagenome | biome: sea floor; feature: Hydrothermal impacted sediments; material: marine sediment; isolation source: Loki non-amplified sample from Loki's castle hydrothermal vent sediment ...
AGTTAAGAGCGCTGATTCTAGTAAAGCTGAAAACGTGTTTGTAGCATCACTGACTTCGGATTATAGCAAAAAACAAGTAGATAAAGAATTATTTCAACAAAAAGTAGCAGGAGCCGATATAATATTTACAGGTGAGCTTACTCCTATTATCAAAAACCGTATCATTCAAATAATTAAAAAAGAATATATTTATAGAATTGAGAATCCTGAAAAAAACCCAGATTATTTTATACCCTTTTCGGAAATTTCAGGTAAAATTGAACAATCTACTAAAATAAATCCTGGAGAGTTGTACCTACTCCTCGAAGAAATTAGTAAAAAAGATTTGGAGCTCAGATTAGTAGAAAACCCAGATGAACCTGAAGACAAAAAGATTAAGTTCCTTCCGTTCTCAGACGACAACATAAACTATTCGCTTGCGAATTTTCGAGCAGATAATTATTCTAAATTTCGGGTGCTTGTCCAAAAGAATTTTTTAAAACATTTCAAGACTAAGAGAGAGAAACGGGTACTATTCCAGTTGAAAAGGGGGATTCCGGATCAAACAGAAGCACAAAGAAATTGGATTGAGCTATTAACTTTGCTACATAAATATTATCCACTCTATGTTGAAAAAATGAAATTAATTCCAGATAAGAAAAAGTTGCAAAAACAAATAGATACAATGATTAAGGAGTATGAAAAGCGTCAAGCACAGACATCTGAATAAAACTCCATTTAAATTCTAAATTTTGAATTATAACAAAATTAAAAGTAGGAAGTTGTTATTTCTCCCACCAATCCATTATTGACTCTATATATTCATCATCCCACAAAGTTTTAATATTACAAATTTTTGTGCATTCCAGGCATTTATCAGGCGTGTAAATAGGGTGAGATATATATTTCTCCCCCCCATCAGGTAATAAGACTACTAAAGTACCCGCCTTCATTTTTTTTGCGGTTTCTATAGCAACGTGCATAGCTGCCCCTGAGCTGATACCCGTAAAGATCCCCTCTTGAAGTGAAAGCATCCGTGAAGCATGTTCTGCTTCGTTTAATTTAACGTATATCTTTTCATCTAATCGCATTTCATCGAAAATATCTGGAACATAGGAAGTTGCTAAATTTTTTAGACCTTGAATTCCAGATTTTGGTACAGGTTCGACTCCAATAATTTTAATTCTTGGATTAAATTCCTTTAATCTCTTTGATACACCCATCAATGTACCTGATGTTCCTAAACCAGCAACAAATACATCTATTTCTCCATCGGTATCTTCAAGAATTTCTTCTGCAGTATATCTATAATGAGCAATCGGATTATTTTCATTAGCAAATTGGTTGGGATAAAAATATTTGCCCGGATTTTCCTCTACAACCTTTTTTACATAATCTTCAGCTCCGTTCATCCCCTTGTCACCTGGGGTAAGAGTTATCTTCGCCCCATAAGCCGTCATTATTTTTCTACGCTCAATTGACATAGTTTCAGGCATAACAATTTCAAGAGGATATCCTTTAACAGCGCATACTAAAGCTAAGCCTATACCTGTATTACCGCTACTTGGTTCTATTATGATTTTTTCATTATTCAAAATTCCTTCATTCTCAGCAGCCTCAATCATGCTGACCGTAATTCTATCTTTAACAGACCCAGCTGGATTCTGCTTCTCTAACTTAGCTAATATCAAGACGTTTTTATTTGGATTGATTTTATTAATTCGAACTAACTGAGTTTTCCCAATTAATTTTAAAATATTCTGGTAATACCTCATTTTATCCTACCATTCATTTATTTCATTTAAATTTTATAATAAGAAAAATCATAGTAATATTAATATTCTTCTCCTACAATTAAATAAAAAGGATGTCATCGTATTTTAGTATATGATCGAATTGTATCCAAAAATATCAGTTATCGGCTGTGGAAACGTTGGAATGAGGTATATATATGCGTTAATGATAAAGGGTATCGCTCGAAAAATTGTCTTAGTGGATTTGGATAAAGAAAGATTAGATGGAGAAGTTATGGATTTATCACATAGCACTCCATTTACATCTCCTGTAGAGGTTATTTCAGGAGATTATTCTGATATTCGAGATTCAGATTTGGTTGTGATAACTGCTGGTATGAAGCAAAAAACCGGACAATCTCGTCTAGATATGGCAAAAGGTAATGTAAACTTATTTGAAAATATAATTCCCGAAATTCGAAGATATGCTCCGTCTGCGATATATCTTATCGTCTCTAATCCAGTAGATATCTTAACTTATGCAACTTATAAATTTTCTAAGAAACCCGCAAGTGAAGTGATAGGTTCAGGGACTGTTTTAGATTCTTCCCGGTTTAAATATCTCCTAGGAAAGCATTGTAATGTAGATCCACGAAACGTTCATGCCTATATTCTTGGTGAACATGGGGATACGGAGGTTCCTATTTGGAGTAAAGCCATGTTAGGAGGGGGATCTTTAATTGATTACTGTCCTACTTGTAAAAACACGACAACCTGCAATCGGGAAGAAGAACTTAACATAATTTTCGAAGAAGTAAGAGATTCAGCGTATAAAATAATTGAAAGGAAAGGAGAAACTTCATATGGTATTGGTCTTTCCCTTGTCAGGATTACTCAAGCAATCTTGAATGATGAGAATTCGATTTTGCCTGTATCATGCTTTATTGATGATTATATAGGTATTCAAGATGTATACTTGAGTTTACCCGCTGTTGTAAACAAGGAGGGAATCCGTGATGTGTTAAAACTTGAACTTAATCAAGAGGAACAAGAAAAACTAAGGCATTCTGCTCAAACGCTCAAAGAAGTGTTAAAAGAGGTAGGATTAAATTAAATTAAGGTATATTGATTTAAATTGATAAATTATGGGTTAATATGCATTACTTCATTTATTTACAAAAATACTGAAGTTATCTTTCGTTTTTTAATGAGAATTACAGAAACCATACAAATTATCCCAATCAGTAGAAGGGTATTATATCCGGGTATTGATGGTGAAACTCCTGATAGTGGATTTTTTATCTCAAAATAATCACTATAATCATAGGCGGACGGATTAGACACATCTGTTATCTTTATTTGATATTGATTTGTTCTCAAAGTTAAATCTAATATCAAAATTAGAGGGGTAGCACCACTTGGAAAAAAGAATTTATTAGATAATGAGAAGGATTGCAGTTATTAGGATAAGTTTATTCCTCTTCTTTCTGACAGTTTTCACAAACAATTTCTTCTAGTGCTCGATACCCGTATTTTTCCCCCATGTAATACAAAATCTGGTTATCTTCACTTACCACTATATCTTGAGCATAACTCTGAGGCAAAGTCTCAATAACGTTACCGCATTTACAACATTTCATTTTTACTTTATCGATGGGAATTGACCTCTCATTTCTACTAAATTTAAAGAGAAAATTAGGATTATAATAAATTTGCGTTATTTTTTATAATCGAGACTCTGGTGAGGCTTAGAAAGAATAATATTGAAAAATCCTTAAATGCAAACTGTGCATCCGTACTGGTAAGGTTAATGAAAAATTGATTGGATTTTTCCATTTTGCTCAAAATCCACTTTTATGAGGCTTGGAATGAATGATATTGACAAAAGATTTGAATTTAGAATGAAAAGGAATTTGAATGACAATATTGAGACAGTAATAATTTAATTTGTATTTGAGTTTTTTTTCTCACTATTCTCTTGAGAACTAATCCACATAAGGATTTCTTCTTGAAATTGAGGAAAATCTTTATGTAATTCGCATAACCCATCAAATAATAAATGATAATTGATTTTTTCGTATTGATGAACTATAATATTTCTCATTTTTACAAGGGATGCTGTCTTTTCAGCTGTTTCAGGAGTGATAATATCTAACTTACCTAATTTTTTCATACAATCAGAATAAGTTTGAGGAGGAGGTTCTTTACTATAAGCTATAATATGAGTACAAATATCAAGGATAATTTGCCCTAAAATTTCAAAGATTCTCTCGCCCTTTAATTGGAGGTCAATGTCTGTTTCTAAATTTTCTGGAGTTTTTATAAGTAAATCCTCTAATTTAGGCCAATATTTTTTACTCGAAAGAAGCTTTTCGCGAATCCAAAAAAAATCAACCATGGTTTTTTCACTTCGATGAGGAAATATATTCTGAATTATTAAGTAGATTTTTATACCAAATCATGTGATCATAGTAAAGAGGAAGTAATTTTTCCAGGAAAATTGAACTGATATCTGGATTTTTTTCATATATTAAAAACCCCTTGGCAATAACGTTAAATTGAACATGAAGGGGAAGAGTTTCAAATACTGAGATCTCGATTTCCTCATACTTAGTTATTTCGGTGGACCTTACATGAAAGTTGGTCAAAAAATCTAGTTGTGTCTTAGAAGATAACTGGAGGAAGTTAGGAATAGAGATGAAAATATCTATATCACTCCACCATTTGTGCTCATCTCTAAACCATGATCCACCAAGATAAGCAAAATCTACTATATTTTCTTCAAAAAGATGTTTTAATTTTTGAAAAAGGAATTCTGCCATTTCTTGACCAGTTAAAGGTCTATTTCTTTCACGATTTAATATAGAAATTACCTCTAATTTTTTAATACTATTAATAAATTACAATCTTACATTTATATCTTTTAACTATAGGCATTGGAATAGGTCTTAAATTCTTGAAAATGCATAATTTAAATGAAATCAATTTTGTTCTACGTTTATAATTATTTATAATTCTTTAATTTGATACTATTTGTCACATTTACATCACTCAAAATCGATGGAGAATAGCCTCTCATTTCTTCTACTTTTAAAAAGAAAATTTAAGTTATAATAAATATGCGTTATTTTTTATAATCAAGTCTTTGATTAGGCTTAGAATGAATACAATTGATGAAAGATTTGAAATTTGTATGAAAAGTAAATATTTTCTTTAAATAAGATACAATCTACTTATATCTCAGCCTCAGTTAAAGAAAAGCCATATTTCTAATCATACATTAAAAACCCATTCTCTGTTCCGCATAATTGGTTCTGAAGTTTCATCTTCCAGTATTCCATCAAGATCTATTTCTCCTGAATCAATAAAGTTTATCTCTTATACTCTGATTTCCCGTTACTTTGATGGGATTACAAAAATTAAATCACTTCTTTTGGTATTTGAGGAGAGCAAATAATATCAGGTAAACTTTCATATTTTTGATCAAACGTATAGATTTCCTTAATATTCTTCTCTTTCATTAATAAGTATGCGGAAATATCATTAGAATCCATATTATATTCAGTCATTTTATTAACAGCATTGATATACAGCATTTTTGATATTTCAGTTACTTCTACTGACTTATTAGAAATTAACCCCATAATAAATGCCTGTATAACTTCCCAAGACATTGAATTTTTTAAGAAATTAACCACTTCAGATAATTGAATTAAGGAGATACAATATTTATTCTCTTCTTCATTTATTTTTTGTATTATCTTTTTTGCTTCCTCTTTACACCATTTTATTTTATCTGATAATGCCTTCTCTTTTTTCGGTTTAAAATAGGCATAAATGAAGATATTGGCATCTAAATATATCATTAGAATTACCTAAATTTTTTATTCAAAAGATAATTTTCAAAATCGGACCAATCCTCAAGTTTTTCTATAAGATCTTCATCAAATTCTAAAGAATCAAAAAATTGAGTTAAATCAATTTTTTTTTGTGGTATTATCTTAAGAATCCCCTCATCTTCAATAACTAATACTTTTTCTCCATTTTTAAGTTCCCTTTCTCTCCACTTTAGAGGTAATACTATTCTTCCTTGAGAATCAACCTTTCTTATCTCGGTATTTATTTTCAGAAAAACCATCTCCTTTGTAATATTCAATTCCCATATATATAATATTTAACCACAATATAAAATTATTTGGGATTTATTTTTATTTTCCCATTTTTTTATAATTTGTATTTTCATTAATTGGGGGTAATCTTTTTCAGATTATAGACAAATGCCTATTCTCCCTTTCCCATAATTGGTTCCGATGTTTTATTTTCCAGTATTCTATCAAGTTCTATTTCTTCTAAATAATTAAAGTATATATCTTATACTTTGATTTCCCGTTATTATGATGGGATTACAAAAATTAAATCAATTCTTTTTGTATTTGAGGAGAGCAAATAATATCAGTTAAATGATTATATTGTTGATCAGTTGCGGTGTTTCATCCTTTTTTTTATTGATTTAATTTTTTAAGGTCTTTAGGTATATTTTCTCCAGCTTTTTTAACTCTACCGAAATATCATAGCAAATTATTCTGAAGAGCTAGTCGGAGAACTGAGGATTCAAATGTGTTAAAATATTAAGGAAAAAAAAAATAATTAGAAATTTTTTGTTTTAGTTTGAGGTGGCGTGGCAGATTGAACTGTTTTTATATTTAAAATCATAACACTGGTTTTTTTCCACAACTTTAATGAAATTAAGCCAATTGAGATAAGTAATAAGGGAAAAATTATGACCTCCAATATTGAAGGGTTTGCATTATAACCAAACAGCGCTTTTAAAAGTGAGCCAAAGATCTCAAGCCATTCCGCTGTTGCGGGATCTCCATCTGGGAATTTTTCAGGTAAAATGTGTTTGATGTTCCAAACTTCTTCAATGATAGGATTTAATACTCCTGCTTCTATAAACTCATGAATTCCATAAGTAACTAACCCTGCGGCAAATAAAACGAGAACTACATTGGTAATTTTAAAGAATTTAGATAGAATTATCGTTTTTACGCCGTAGTAAGTTAATAAACCAATGACAACTGCGATTCCAAGTCCAATAACAGATCCTAAAATAACATCACTAGAATTTAAAGAACTTATAGAAGTACTCCCTGTTAGCATAAGCACTAATTCAACTCCCTCCCGAATAATTATAACGAATGATAGAAGCGTTATCGATAAGAGTTTTTGGGTTTGAATTGAATTTTCGACTTTTTCTTCGATAAAATCTTTCATTTTTGGACCTTCTTTACTCATCCATAATATTAAAGTCACGATAAGTATCCCGGAAATGACAAAAGTATATCCTTCAAACAATTTTTCTGAAATTCCAGAAAATCCTCCGAGTAACACATTAAAGAAATAAGCAAATAAAATACTGGAGAATATTGCTAATAAGCCCCCAAGGTATACATATTTATTATAAAATCGTTGTCTTGAATTTTTCAAATAGAGAAGAATGATTACAACAACTAATACTGCTTTTAATCCCTCTCTAAAACCTAAAAAAATAGGTACTAATTGATCTATAAATGCCATTAAAGCTACCTTTTTTTATTTCCGAATTTTCAATTTAATTTACCTATTCTTGAAAGCACTGATATTTGTATTTTAAAAAAAAAATTTAAATTAGTTTTAATTCCTACTCCTGAACTATAGTCTTAACGTGACGCTCTATAGCCTATTTCTTGAATTGCTGATTAAAAAGCATTGAACCCAGTTATATTCGGATCATATTCAACATTCGCTTCTTCTTTAGCAAGATTAATGACAACATTATTTACTCCACTAATTTTTCTTAACTTGTTTTGAACTTTCATCACACAATTTCCACAATGCAATCCACCGAGTTTAATTTTTATATCTTCTACCATGTTTTATCACTTTCTATTTCTTGGAAAATAACTATTCTTAAGTATATATATTGAAAAGTAGATATAAATGTTATTCTTTTCATTGAAAAGTTGATCTAAAAAAGGTTGGTCTTGTAGATAACCCATGTCATTAAACGTATACAGGATAACTATATTGGTTTTATAAATTAAAAAGTCATCTAGAGTCATTAGTATGTATAGATCTCGTCTCTTTTATTACAGGTCGTTCCAATTACTAACCAGAATGAGAATATTTTTCGATTCAGTAAATACCCAGATCAAAAAAAAAAGTAAATTAATTTTTAATAAAAAAAAATTATACTTCTCCTCCCTCTATCCTCTGAAAAGTTAATTATTAGACTATTTTTAAATGAAACGTCGCACTTTTTTACAGTAATCGTCATATTCTTTTCCGAATTGCTGTTTTAACCAAGGTTCCTCTGAAAAGGGAAATGGGATAAAAAGGATAATTCCAAGTATTCCAGAAATTAATATTAATATAGAACTAGTTAAAATTATGTACCCACTAATAAAAATAAAGAGTCCTAAGTATTGAGGATTTCTTGAAAATTTATATGGCCCACTAGAAATGATCTTATTTCCTTTTAATCCAAAAGTACGATTTAATTTTAAGGTAGCCACTCCCCAGATAAAAATCAATGATCCTGCGAAAAATAAAGAGCCCCCCGTAATAATCCTCAACATTAGAAATGTATTGCTAGAATTCCAACCTAGAATACCTAAAATAATAAAAGTTATAAGTCCATAATAAAATCCTGCCCAAAAAAAATAGAATTTCCATGAATTTCTTGAAGGTGGAGGCCAAAAACGACGATTTGGAGCAATTATTGATATTATAACGAATATGATTACAAAAACCTCCAAAAAAAGGATAGTGGTAAATAATAATTCAATAATCAATGTTCATTCAACTCTTTTCTATGTTTTTATATATACACACTTTTTAATATATACTGAAAAGTATTATGTTATATATTGAAGGATATATATTTAAATGTTACTATTCTTAAAATATCATTTAATTTTGAAATAGACACAAACAAAAGCGATCCCAAAATTCACAATCAAAATAATTAATATGGGATAAGATAAGATTAAGTCTCTATTGTTAAAATAAGAAAAAAAGATATTTTTTTATTTTTGAAGTTATCCTTGAGATTGAAACCCTCGTACTAGGAAATTATTTCCATTTGCTTACCATGATGTTCGGGTATTGCTCGCGTAGGGGGTTTCTCAGGATTACCCATTTTGCATGAGGGACCCATATGACACCAAAGTGCATTACCTTCTTTATGCATTGGTCTACCACAATGCCCCGGAAGAGGTTCCTCATAGTCACATTCAACACATTTCAACTTACTCATGTTTTATTACCTCCATTTTATTTTATATCATTCTCCTACCAAAATTTCATTTCTTTCTTATTTTAAAAAAGATTATTTAATTGATTTTTTTACATTTCTTTTACCGCGCCACTGACTAAATATTTTTCGGGTTCAAGTTTGAAATCCTCGACACAGGATTGGGCACAAAAATAATATTTTTTTCCTTTATATTCGTGCTCTATACTATAACTCGGATAAACCTCCATTTTACATACCGGATCTACCACAAACTCCTCTTCAGATGACACCTTATGCATAAGTTTTGGGTCAGAATGTTCGTAGTCTTTATATTTCTCGGGATCCGATTTGAATTCATGTTCACATGAAACACTGCAGAAGTAAAATTTCTCGTCCTTGTATTCATACTCGATCGATCTGCTAGGTACAATTTCCATCCCGCACACCGGATCTTGTGTTTTCTCCTCGATTAATAATTTCTCTTCTTCTATTTGTTGCGGCGTCCTTGGTTCATATCTTTTAAGTAAAAGAGCATTTAAGACCACAGATACGCTAGATGTTGCCATAAATACAGCTGCTAAGTAAGGTGGCAGGAAAAAGCCTTCTCCAGTTATCAATAAAAAGACCCCATATAAAACCCCTGCTGCAATAGGAATCCCTATTACATTATAAATGAATGCCCAGAATAGATTAGTGATCATCTTTTTATATGTTTTCTTAGATAAATTAATTGCTGATACCACATTTCTGATATCTCCTCTCATTAGTACAATATCTGCAGTTTCAATAGCGACATCCGTTCCAGAGCCAATAGCAATTCCTACATCTGCTTGAGCTAATGCAGGTGCATCATTAATACCATCTCCTACCATGCCAACAACTACATCATCACCCGAATTTTGGAGCTTCTGAACATTTAATGCTTTGTCATTTGGCAAAACTTCTGCAAGAATGTGTTTTTCATCTATTTTTAACTGCTTTCCTATTGTTAGAGCTGTTTGCATGTTATCACCCGTTATCATATAAATTTCTATATCCATCTCTCTCAGTTTATCTAACGCATATGGGGCTTGATCCTTCATCTTATCGGAAATTCCTATTATTCCCCTGATGGCATTATCAATAGCTATTAATATTGTAGTGACTCCTTGTCGCTGAAATTCGTCAAATTTAGCCTCATAATCATCACTCGAAATGTTATTGTCAGTCATCAATTTTTCATTGCCTATAAGAACAATTTTTCTATTTATTGTGGTTTTAATTCCTTTCCCGGGGATTGCATCGAAATCTGCTGGTGAATCGAGTTTTAAGGTTCTCTGATTTGCTTCTTCGATAATTGATCTTCCAAGTGGATGTTCTGAACCCATTTCTGCGCTTCCGGCATAAAATAAAAGATCATTTTCATCATACCCTGACCCAGTTAAAGTTTTCTCTGTAAAGATTAGTGAAACTTTGGGCTTCCCAACCGTTAATGTGCCTGTTTTATCAAAAACGATAGTATTTATAGTGCTAACAGATTCTAAAGAATCACCACCCTTAATTAATAAGCCAGTTTCAGCGCCTATACCTGTGCCTACCATGACGGCAGTCGGAATTGCTAACCCTAAAGCACAAGGACAAGCAATAACTACAACTGAAGTAAAGACAAGTAAAGAAGTTTCAAATTTTGTTTCTTGAAGTTCAGGATATATTCCTGCTCCAATGAAGAACCAGAAGAGAAACGCCATGATAGCTATTATTATAACTGCGGGTACGAATTTTTTGCTAATCGCGTCAGCTAATTCCTGTTTAGCAGCTTTTCTACCTTGTGCTTGCTTAACAAAATCAATAATTTGAAATAATAGAGTATCCTTTCCAATTTTCTCAGTCATTATATGTATAAGGCCTGTTTGGTTAACAGTTGCGCCAATAACTCCACTATCAATTTCCTTCTTAACATATTTACTCTCTCCAGTAATCATTGATTCATCTATTTTGGTTGTCCCTTGAACTACTTTTCCATCAACAGGTATTTTTTCACCAGGGCGTACAACTAATACATCTCCAACTTCAATTTCTTCTATTGGAATCTCAATTTCTTCTCCATCCTTTATAATTGTTGCTGTCTTTGGTTGTAATCCAATCAATTTTTTAATTGCTTCTGATGTTTGTCCTTTAGTCTTATGTTCAAGATATTTTCCCATTAATAGAAAGGATATTATCATACTCATCGCTTCATAAAATGTATTCCCCGTAGCAAGAGAGAAAGTAATATATATAGAGTAAATGAGTGCAGTGGAAGTACCTAAAGCAATTAAAACATCCATATTTGTAGATTTGTTCTTCAAGGCTTTATATGCGCCAATTAAGAAAAACGACCCACAAATAGCAAAATTTGCTATAGCAAAAAAGAAAAGAAGGAGGTTTCTCTCAAAAGAATCTGGAATAAACCAACTAATTGGTGCAATTATCAATGAAAATACTATTGAAATGGACAGAATACGCAACCTATAACGCATTTCCTTCTTATGTTGTATAATTTCCATGTCCATTGCTCCTGCGCTTATACTAATTTCAATATTTAAGGGTGCACCTACCTTCTTTATTTTGGAAAATAATCTAGTTTCATCGACTTCTGATTCGTTGAATTCAATAAACATCTTGGATGCTTTATAATTCTCTCTTATATCATAGATTCCTTCGATTTCTTTGACTTGATTAACAAAATTATTAAAATTTCCCTCTGTAAGTTCAGTTTCTACTTTTAAATCAATTTTGGCTAAAGATGCTTTATATCCTAAATCACGTATAGCTTCTTTAAACTTATTAAATCCTGTTGTATTAGGATTATATTCAACACTAGCTTCTTCATTGGCAAAATTGACAACAGCAGTACCAACACCGTCAAGATTATTTAACTTAGTTTCGATCTTTAAAGCGCAATTCGCACAAGTCATTCCCCCTAGTTTTAAATTCATTTGTTTATTAGTTTCTGTCATTTTAACTCACTATTTATATTTTTTTATCTAAAGTTATATACATATTACTTTGTAGTATATACAGAAAAATATATTTAACTTTTATGATTTAGATGTATAAATTCGACGATAATAACGTTTAAGTATATACCCATCCATAAATATTACAAGGTAATAAGATTATTTCAACATATATCGAGTTGCTTAGATCTACTTCTTGGTCGTTAATAAAAAGCTATGAAAAAGAAACGCTATAACGATGCACGACGAGGGCATTAATCCAAAACGCAAAACTAATAATAATTAACGAATAGATCTAAATTTTTTATTTCTTATTTCTTTAACTTTAGAAACCTGGCATTAATGGCAACGATAACTGTACTTAGAGACATAAAAATTGCCCCAATCGCAGGAGTAATTAATACTCCTAGACTTAATAGCGCCCCTGCTGCAAGCGGAATTGCAAAAACATTATAACCTGTTGCCCATATAAGATTTTGAATCATTTTCTTATAGGTTGCTTTTCCAAATCCTATAAGAGAAGTTACATCTTTAGGATTACTATTTACAAGTATGATGTCAGCAGTTTCAGCTGCAACATCAGTGCCAGATCCAATTGCAATTCCTACATCTGCTTGAGCTAAGGCAGGTGCATCATTAATTCCATCACCAGTCATTGCTACAAATTCACCTTTAGATTGTAACTCTTTAACCTTTTCTAATTTTTCATGAGGAAGTACTTCGGCATAATATCCATCAAGATTTAATTCCTCTGAGACGGTTTTGGCAGTTTTTTCATTATCACCTGTTAGCATCCAGCATTTTATTCCCATAGATTTTAAGCTCTTAATCGCATCGTAAGATTCTTCACGGACTTGATCAGAAAGACTTATCGCTCCGATTAAATTGCTTTCACCCAGAAGTACAAACACGACTGTATCTATTGGTCCTCTCCTCAAATTTTCTGGGATAGGGATGTCTTGTTCCTTCAAATAATTTGGACTGATAATACTAACCAGTTCTCCGTTAATAGTTCCTTCAATACCTTTTCCCTTGATTGCTTTAAAATCCGAAGTTTGTTGTAGGCTAAGATTCATTTTATGTGCTTTTTCAACAATTCCCTTTGCGATGGGATGCTCAGAATTTTGTTCTAACGAAGCTGCTATTTGAATGATTTTCTGTTCATTATAATCATTATCAAAAGATTGAATGACATTTACACCAAAAGCACCCTCTGTTAAAGTTCCAGTTTTATCAAATACAATGGTTGAAATTTTTCTAGAAGCTTCAAAAGCTGTTCGATTTCTAATCAGTAAACCACTTTTTGCAGAGAGGGCAGTCGAGATTGCAGCTACCAGAGGTATCGCTAATCCAAGAGCATGTGGACAAGTAATAACCATTACTGTTGCCATTCTCTCAATTGAAAAACTAAAAGACTCTCCAATGGACAGCCAGATAAATAACGTAGTGAATCCAACAGTTAAGGCTATAATAGTGAGCCAAAAAGCAGCTCTATCGGCAAGTCGTTGAGTTTTTGATTTGGTGGCTTGTGCATCTCTTACTAAATTAATAACTTTTGATAAATATGAATCTTCCCCTGTATTTTTTACTTGAATTTCAAGAGAACCATCACCATTAACAGACCCCCCGATAACCAAGTCTCCACTTTCCTTATCAACTGGTACTGACTCTCCTGTTAACATGGATTCATCAATATAGCTCGAACCTTTTATAATTATTCCATCGGATGGTATTTTTTCACCAGGTTTTATTAAGACATTGTCTCCTTTTTTTAATTCATTAAGCTCTATATCAACGATATTTCCATCTCTTATTAAATGAGCTGTTGATGGCATTAGCTCTACTAATTTCTCTAAAGCTCTAGACGCTCCTAAAATTGATTTCATTTCGATCCAATGCCCTAAGAGCATAATATCAATTAAAGTTGCTAATTCCTAAAAAAATGGATTTCCTTTTAATCCCAAAATAGTTGCGGTACTATAAAAATATGCAACAGAAATAGCTACCGCGATCAATGTCATCATCCCAGGAGTTTTTTTCCTAAACTCGTTCACTAGGCCTTTAAGAAATGGCCACCCTCCATAAAAAAAAATAAAAGAGGCCATACTCAGTAATACATAATCTAAACCAGGAAATGCGATACTCACTCCTAACCATCCTTGTATAGTGGGAGATAATATAAGTATAGGAATAGTAACAATTAATGAGACATAAAATCTTCGCCGAAAATCTTTTATCATCATTTTATGGTGAGCAGATTGATCCATGTGTCCTTTATGCCCCGTCTTATTCGAATTCTGAGTATCATGAGAATTTAATTCATTCATTTCTTTATCTAATAATACGCCGGGTGTATTTTGTTTTGTTTTTCTATCTATATTATTATTTTTCATCTTTTCCCATCGCTTCTTTTTCTATCCAATATTTATTATTATGTTTTATAAATTTTGTATTTATATCTTAAATGATTCTTGATTGTAAGAGTTTCTTTTAAACCTGAAGAGAGCTTATTATTAATGTCTTTTACGATATAGAAGATCAAATTGAATATGAAAATTCACAATGGATTTGAAAATAATTATACTATTAAACTAATAGACAAATGAAATGATTAAAATTGTGTGCGGAGAAATAGGAGCAAAAGCAATTAAAGATAAGGAGGTTGTCATAATTGTTGTTGATCTCCTTAGGGCAAGCTCTACAATTATAAATGGATTAGAAAATGGTGCAAAAATGTATATTCCATCATTAACAGTTGAAGACGCATGGGAAAATCTGAAAAAGGTTCCAGATGCACTATTAGCAGGTGAACGTGGTGGTATCAAAATACCTAAATTTCATTTGGGAAATTCTCCAATCGAACATACATCAGAGATTGTAAATGGAAAAAAGATTATTTTCACAAGCTCTAATTGCACAAGAATTATTAATATTGTTCTGAAGAACCCAATTGTGCTCTTAGGAGCATTAATAAATCTCGAGTCCATCAAAAAAGTCGTTAACAATTTCCAAGAAAAGAATAAAATACCAACCTATTTAATTGCTGTTGGCAAAAAAGATGAAATAGGTATTGAAGATATAGTTACTGCCGAAATTATCAAACAGACGTTATTGGGAAAAGAATTAATCAATATAAACGAAATCCAACATAAAATATTGGAATCGCCCCATGCAAAACTATTGAAAATCCTTGGATTTGAAGATGATCTAAAATTTTGCACTCAGTTAAATACCCATCAGACAGTTCCCATCTTTTCTAATAAAGGTTTTATAAAATATTAAACTTATTTGTCTCCTGAATTTAAAGCAATACTCCATTAATTATAATTATAAAGGATTAATATTAAAAAATTTAGTTCTTACTTTTTATTAAGAGATTACATAATGTATCATTATTTGAGGATGTTAAATTGAAATGTCCTAATTGTGGAGCAATATTAACGGATGTTGATTATCAATTTTGTGAAGTTTGTGGTATAGAATTATCTTTTAAGAGAGAAACAAATAAGCTTAACTCCAAAAAGACCTTAAAATCACCAACTAGAAGAAAACATTGTTGTTGATCCTGTCCATGTTTTTGATGAGTTTATGAATACTAGCGAAAATATAAGGCGGCAAGGGATATAATAGGAGAACCAATGCTCGAAACTTTTGCCGCTAGAAAAGGGATGGTTGGAGCACCTAATACTTTAACAAAATTTATACTCTTTTACTCCATTAAATGGATTGAATAATTTAATATTGCTAATTGGGATACCACCACTAAGTTAAATAAATAAAAATACCTTGAATTTATTCTATTATGCCTATAAGTTTACCGTGACGCTTGATAACCTACTTCTTGAATAGCAGCTTGGAAGTTATTAAATCCTGTCTTATTTGGATCATAGCCAACTTTCGCTTCTCCTTTCCTGAGATTAACGGAGACTTTATTTACACCGTCAAGATTTTTTAGGCTCTTCTCGACCTTTGAGACGCAATTTCCACAATGCATTCCAGTAACTTTAATTTTCATTTTTTCTCCCATTGATAATCACTTTTTCTATTTTTTGATTTATTTTTTTTAGGAATAACTATATTTAAGTATATATGAAAAGATATATATTTAAATGTTCCCTTTTTATAAAAAAGGTTTTATGCTACATCATTAGAAACCTGAAATTGGTAGAGAATTCTCTTTAAATTCAAGATTTTAAGAGTTATTTATGGTTTTCTATTTGTTTTTAATCTTTGCTATTAATGACGCCGGTATTGTATTCATTACTAATAGATAAAGGATTTTTATCCTAAGTTTACTAATAATCAAATTATACACCTTTTCTCATAAACTAGTAAAGATTTTGAATATTTACGCGATATTCGCATTTATTCATAAATAACTCAGTTTTTAAATAGTTTTAACTTAGATACTATTGTAACCAAATTACGTAGTTAATCATGGTAGGTATTTTCAATGAATTTACTTATTCTGATGGTTCAGATCATGACAATATCAATAAAATTAAAAAATAAAAAGTGAAAAAGAAGTTATTTTTCTAATAAATCTAGTATTTTCTTTACAATAGACTTAAATGCTTTGGAGCTTGCGCTTTCTGGATAGGTTATTACAAAGGGTAACCCTTGATCTCCTTGTTGGCCGATTTCAAGTTCGAAGGGAATTTTACCTAAATAATCTATATTGAAATCATTTGCTGCTTTTTTCCCTCCTCCAGGAGGATATAAATCTATATAATTATCACAGTGAGGACATTTAAAACCTGACATATTCTCAATAATTCCAAGTATATTCCTTTTCATAGTCTTTGTCATTGCGATTGTTTTACGAGCATCCATCATAGCTACTTCTTGGGGGGTTGAAACAATGACTACTTGTTCATCAGGTATTAATTGAAGTATATCTATGGTTTCATCAGAGGTTCCTGGAGGAAGATCGACGATTAAGTAATCGAGGTCACCCCAGAAGACATCACCTAAGAATTGTCTCACAGCTGACATCTTCATTGGTCCCCGCCATATTATTGGAGTATCCGAGTCCTGAAGAAGGGATGCCATGCTTACCACCTTCAGATTGAGAGGTCCATCTAATGGATAGAATCTCTTAGCTTCAGGATCAACTCGCAGTCTGACTTTTGGACTAATCCCTAACATTTTATTTACGTTAGGGCCTGTAATATCCACATCTAAAATTCCAACTCTTAATCCAACACTCGCTAAACCCATAGCTAGATTAACGGCTACGGTGGTTTTACCTACACCACCCTTCCCGGAGATAATCACAATCTTATTTTTAATTCTAGCCAAATTTTCTTCGATACTTTTGGTTTGTTCATGTATTGCTTCTTGTTGAGCTTCTCTCATAGTTTCTTTTAAGTCAATATCAGGAATTTCGCTATTAGCCATATTTCTCATCTCTTTCATATATAATAATTTTACAATTGAATCTATGATTATATTTTATTTGGAAAAGATAACTCCTAAAAATGAAAATTTAAGGAGTTTAATCTATCTCTAATCTATATACAGATAAATATATATTTAAATGTCACTATTCTAAAATATTTACATTCTTTTAATTACCCTACAGGGACCTAAACTAAGAAGAGTTAAAATACCTATTTGAACTAACTTTGGAATATCCTATCTTCTTTACCTAATTTAAAGATACCAACAAGATATCATCTCATGGGGGATACGTTAAATTAGTATTAATCTACGTTTTTCAACAAGAGGAAATAAAAAGAAATAAGAAAAAAAAGTAGTTTATATATAAAGTTGACAAATCCACGCATCTTGATTAACAACAAGAAATTCTCTCTCTAATTTGATCTTTTCTACTTCTTTAAAATAGTCTGGATTTAATTGAAGCGTTTCTTTTAGCTCTTTTAAGCTTTTCTTGCTTCTTTTCGGATTAAAAATATCAAATAAGGACAATTTTTTAATCACCTTTTTTATTAGTTTTTTATATTATCAAAATATTACCTATGGATATGTACGTGAGAATATATATTTAAATGTTGTGATTATAAAAAAAAGCTTTAATACATAACTAGCATCAAAAATTATTAAAAAAAAATTTAAGAAATATCTTCATAGATTAGAATTCAATTCTAGTTACATACCAAAATTATTTGGTTATTTATCATATGAAAAAGCTATCTCACATGAAGTACAACAAAAATAAATTTTATGATTGTCTATATTTTTATATCGAAATTCCCCGACGACTATTTTTTTACAAATTTGGCATTTAATAGAAACATCAAGATCTTTTATTAATACTCCCAAATCTTCATCAAAATTAATAAAAGGTATAATATCTCCAGAAAAAAATTTTAATTCTTCACTATATTTTTCCAAAAATATTATTTTGACTTCTCTTAGCAAATTCTGAATTAAGATATCGTTGTCATGTTCATTAGTGCTAATTACGATGATTAAATCATCCCCAATTATATAATTAAATTTATGATCTCTCATACTAATATTTTTGATTTCTTCCTTGGTGATTTCTCTAATAAAGATATCGACGGCGGTGAAAAAACCTGCTATTATATCATCAGGTTTACTTAGCTTAACAAAATTTTTACTAAACAGTAAGATCCCTTCCTTTGTCAATATCCAGAGATTCTCAATCATTCTTCAATCATCCCCATTTAAACTTTAAATAATTCTTTATCACTACGTTTTAGGCCTTTTGTATTTTTTATGATTTGTTTTCGAAATTAATAGGGATCTTACTTATAATATTACATACCTTTCATACTACCCTTCATCTCACTACAAAGTATTTGACTGTTGGTCGGAGTGAATTTTTTAATTAGTAAAGGTACATTCAGGTTTCTTTGATCTCTTGCCATTCGACATTGGAATGTAATTTCACTGCCTTTTACAAATCTGTGAGCTTTTCCATTAATGCGAATGTAACCTTTCATCTTTGCACTGTATACCGTTGGGTGTGGAGATACCCACCAATAAGCCCCTTTCTCTTTAATAATACTTTGGTTTAGTAATCTCTTGATTTCTGCCATATATTCTAATTCAGTATTTTCCCAAACCCCACCACGCATTACACTAGATTTTATGTCGTGTCTTAATTCTTCTAACTTTTTATGTTCTTCGTAATATTTAATAGCTTCTGGATCAGTAAACAGCCATATATTCTCTGAGTCAAACTTACCTGTTTGTGTTATATCTTCTACATTTAAGGTATAATTATCTCCCTCTTGAATTGAAATTTCTACTCCACAATAGGGACAGATTTTTAAGTTTAAATCTCTTAGAAGCTCATTACAATTAGGACAGAGAAGTCCATCTTCATTAAGAGACAAATTTTACCCTCCTTTTTCTTCGTAGTATTTAATTTTTTATTTTCAGATAATCTCGGTTTTAAAAATTGAAAGACATCTATTACAACAGAAATAAAGAATTTTTCCAAAATGATTTTTGAACACTGGCACCATTAAATGCTCAGAGATACCCATACCACATACAGCACAATACCTATGAATAGTCGCATCAGATCTCACGATTTCACTACAAATAGGACATAATTTCTCATTCGAGAGTATTTTATTTCACCTATACTTTGGATTCTTTAATATAAAAAAAAATTTGAAAAAAAAATCATATTTAAAAATTTACGGTTAAACCACATTTTATTAGTTAAAATTTTTTAACCTTTTACATTTATTTGTAGCTTGGATGTATATCTGACCTGCGAAGCATATTCGCATTAGAAACTACTGTTATTGAACTTGTAGCCATGGCAACTTCTGCAATTAACGGGTGAGCTAATCCAAATATCGCAAGTGGTATTGCAATTACATTATAAAAGAATGCCCAAAAAAGATTTTGCTTGATTTTTTTGAAAGTATTTCGGGATAGCTTTACAGCTGTCACTACTCCAGATATATGTCCGCTAACTAATGTAATATCTGCTGATTCAATGGCGATATCCGTCCCCGTACCTATGGCAATTCCTACATTTGCAGCTGTTAATGCAGGGGCATCATTAATCCCATCACCTACCATTGCAACTAATTTTCCATTTTCCTGCAATCTTAGGATTTCATCAACCTTTTCATCAGGTAATACCTCTGCTAAGACTTTTGAGATACCGATTTTTTTCGCAATCGCTTCGGCAGTCCGTTTGTTATCACCTGTTAGCATCACAGTTTTAATTCCCAAACTTTCCAACTCTTTTATCGCGAGAATAGAATCTTCTTTAATCGCATCTGCAATTGCTAAAATTCCGGCTATTTTCCCATCAACAGCTAGTATAATAACAGTTTTTGCTTCTTCTTCGAGAGATACAATATCAGCTTCTAAGTCGTCATTATAGCCTATACCATTTTCTTTCATCAATTTCCTACTTCCTACCAGAATTAATTTTTCAGGGCTTGCTTTAACTTTTGCTTTTACTCCCTTCCCAGTTATTGACTCGAACTCAAATAAATTGTATAGTTCAATACCTTCTTCTTTTGATTTTTTAATAATAGCATCTGCCAGGGGATGTTCTGAACCAGCTTCAATACTCGCTGCAAATCGAAGGACTTCATGTCTAGTAAAACCCTCAGCAACATGAATGTCAGTTACTTCAGGTGTTCCCCTAGTTATTGTCCCTGTTTTGTCAAAAACAACCGTTTCAATGTTTTTAAGGGTTTGGATTGCCTCACCATGTCTTATCAGGACGCCATTCTCCGCTCCCATGCCACTACCTACCATTAGTGCAGTCGGAGTTGCAAGTCCTAGAGCACAAGGACATGCTATTATTAATGTGGCTATTAATGCAAGTAAAGCTAATGTTACAGCTGAGAGACTTGGATCTACCCATGGTAAATTCATTAAACCGGGCAAAAACATCCATAATATAAATGCGACTGTTGCTAAAACTAAAACAGTAGGTACAAAGTAACTAACGATTCTATCAGCAAATTTTTGTATTGGAACCTTGGTACCTTGGCATTCCTCGACCATTTTGACGACTTGGGATAAAAAGGTGTCTTTTCCTACCTTAGTTGCTTTAACTTTTAACAGACCCCGTTGATTGATTGTAGCACCAATTACCTCATCTCCCACCTTCTTCTTAACAGGCATTGATTCACCGGTAGCCATGGATTCATCTACCGCGCTTTGTCCTTCGATGATAAGCCCATCAGTTGGGATTTTTTCTCCTGGTTTCACTAACATTACGTCGTTTTCTTTAAGTTGTTCAATTGGGATTTCTTTTTCCTCTCCATCTACTATAATTCGAGCACTTTTCGCTCCCAACTCTAGTAATTTTCTAATAGCTTGTGAAGCCCTTCCCTTTGCTTTAGTTTCAATATACCTTCCGGTTAAATGAAATGACATTATCATTGCCGCAACTCCAGCGTAATTAAGAACTGGCCAAAAAAAGTATAATGGTCCCGTTATAAATGCAGATAATGTTCCTAAAGCGATTAACACATCCATGTTCGCGCTACCATGCCTAACAGCTTTAAATGCAGTAAAATAGGTCGAATATCCTGCCCAGAAAAGTGGAGGTATTGCTAATATTATCATACCCAAGTTATAAATTAATGCATTTGGCCACATAATTCCTCCAAGCATTTCTACAAGCATCCAAATAGTAATTGGACCTGTGAATAACCACGAGATAAACATCCTATTTTTAGCTGTTTTGAACTTCCTTTCTTCATTCTCAATTTCTTGATCATACTTTGACGTTATCGACTCTAATTCTTCCTTTCCTAGTGCGGAATAACCGGTGTCGTCTATTATCTTTGCTAGATCATCATAATCTAACTCACTTGCATCATAAGTAATAGCTGCTTTTTCAGTTGCTAAGTTTACGATAGCTTCAGTTATACCTTCGGCCTTATTAAGTGCCTTTTCAACCGTTTGAACACAAGCAGCGCAACTCATGCCTCCTATTTTAATCATAATTTTGGTAGTCTCCAGGGTTGCCCCATAACCTGTCTTTGCAACAATATCTAAAAGTTCTCTTTTCTTAATTTTTTTAGGATCATAAGTGAGATATGCTTTTTCAGTTGTTAAGTTCACATTAGCTTCAATTATACCTTCAGCCTTATTAAGTGCCTTTTCAACCGTTTGAACACAAGCAGCGCAACTCATTCCTTGAATATTTAGAATGGTGTCTATTCCTTTTATGCTCTTTTTTATCATTTTTCCTTGACTTCTTTTTTATTGATTTTTTTTTAAATTGTATAAATATATTACTTTATAATATATATATGTAAGTATATATTTAAATGTTATTCCTCTCGGACTTGAATATGGTCTTCAGAAAGTAACTATCATTACTTCATTCATAGCGGGATTCGGGATCGGAAAAGCTGTTACAAATTCAATAGTAAGTAAACTGGCAGATTTTTTTGGGGAATTTACGGTTCTCATCATCGGATGGCTATTCGACATTACCGTACCCTTAATGCTACCGGATGCAAGTGATTGGACAATAATAATTATTGCAAATATACTACTCGGGATAAATCAAGGAATTTACTGGGATAATGACATTGTTTATGAAAATTAATCTCTGCGGTCCTAATAAACGAGGATTTAGCATATAGTTTTGGATTAGAAATTCATGAGGTCTTTTAATGTATCTTTACTCTGCAAAATATCTTTAGCATTCGAAATTAGAACTAGCATAGATAATACCATCGCACCAATCCATATAACTATTCGATAGTTTTCTTGAGCACTTTAATGGAAGCGATCAGAAAGATGATAAAATACAAAATTTGAACTCCCAAATCGATAAAAAAGATTTGAATATTTAAAGGACTATTCATTGCTTGGCGGAACGCATCTACTGAATAAGTAAGTGGTAAGAAATATGCAACAGTTTGTAGAGTTATCGGCATAGTCTCTACTGGTGTAAACACACCAGACAAAAAGACCACTGCGATACGTACAACAGTTGCAGGTGGCATAGCCTGAGGAATATCTCGGAAAGGTACAGATAGCAATAGTCCAAATGCAGAAAATAATAGCGAAGAGATTAGAATTCCAAGGAAATACAGAGGTAAATGTGGTAATGTCGAAAAAGGTATTATGATAGCAGAATAGATTAGAGATAGAATAATCCCATAAAAGAAACCTGCCAAAATCTTGCCGAGAATTATCGTGGATATTTTTATAGGTGCTGTGAGAAGCATTTTAAATGTTCCTGTTCTTCTCTCTAAAGGAAGTGAAACTGATTGAATAGCTCCTGCTCCAAAAAATATTGCCATCGCAACTAAGCCGGGTATAATTGAGGTTAGTTCTACGGTTCTGTCTATGGCAAAGGCCAAATAAAGGACCATGGGGAGGAAGATTCCGAATATTAAATTTGGTGCTTTAAAAAAATATATTTTAAGATCTTTCTCTGCGATATAGATGGCTTTCTTTACATCTTCAATCAATACATTAACCATTGTTCTAACCTCAAACTGGTTTTACGTGCTCCTTTTCGATAGCCATATCTTTAGTATATAAGCCTGTGAGCTTAACAAAAGCATCTTCTAAAGTTGGCTTTAATGTGTTAATTGATATAATCTTCAAGTGGTTTTTTCTAGCAAAATCGAAAATTAAATTTAAGGTTAATGACGGCTCTTCTACATACAACCTAAACTTCTCTTCAACCATAATCACATCTCTCACATGATCTAACATCTTAAGCTTGTTGCGTATCTTCTCAGTATGATCAAAAGAAACTTCAATTAAATGTTCTACCTGAGTCATAGCCTTAAGGTTTTTAGGAGTATCTATCATAACTATTTCACCTTCCTTAATGATGGCAATACGATGACATAATTGATCTGCCTCCTCAATATAGTGGGTTGTGAGAAAAACTGTTGTACCATTTCTATTCAGATTTTTTATTATATCTCGAATCTGCCTTGAGCTTTGAACATCCAGCCCTGTGGTCGGTTCATCCAAAAAGAGTATCTTAGGCTTATGGATCAAAGCTGTAGCGATCATTATACGCCTCTTCATTCCTCTCGAAAAAGTACTAATACGGTCTTTGCGTCTTTCATACAAGCCGAAATATTCGAGAAGCTCTCTTGCTAAATTCGATCTTTTTTCTTTTGGTACGCTGTGGAGTTTGGCACTGAAAATAAGATTATCCCAAGCACTCATTTCTTCATAAAGAAACGAAACTTCAGGTACTACTCCAACTAGTTCTTTTGCCTTGATAGGCTTATGGGTAACATCAAAACCCGAAATCACAGCTGTACCCGATGTAGGTCTAATTATACCCGTAAGCATATGAATCGTTGTGGTTTTACCTGCTCCGTTGGGACCGAGAAAGCCGAAAATTTCACCTCTCTTTATATAAAAGCTAATATGATCAACTGCTAACAATTTTCCATAATATTTTGTTAAATTTAAGACTTCGATAGCGTTTTCTGAATGCAAAATTTGTTTCATTATTTATATATGATAATTTATATACTCTAACAAAATTTATAAAATCCTACTGATAATTTGTATAATCCTTCATTATAAGGTTTAAAATGATTTAGATGGAATTTAACGTCCTAAATAAATCTCCTGACTTTTTTACAATATTCATCGTATTCTTCTTTGAACTGTTTTTTTAACCATGGTTCTTCAGTAAAAGGGGTCAGAATGTTCCATAGAATCCCTAAAGAACCCGTAATAAATGTCAAAAGCGAATTAGATATTATTATAATTCCAATAAATAATAAAATATCACCTAAATATTGAGGATTTCTTGAATATTTATAAATTCCTTGAGTAACTAATGTCCCCTTTAATCCAAGGGAAGAATGTACGCTTAAAGTCTTTACGCCCCAAATAGCAATTATAAAACCTATTATTATGAAAATATAGCCAATTGGGTATCGAGACCAATGAGATAAAACAAAATTATTCCAATCCAAAATACTTAACAAAATTATCCCTAAGTAAGAAATTATTGAAAAAATCCATACGGTCCAAAATTGCCATGAATTTTTGCTAGGTGGAGGCCATATTCTATACTTTGGTTTAATTATAGTTATGATAAGACCTCCAATTATTAGAATGTTAGCAAAAACGGTTATAACGTTGATTATTATAGTTATATTTTCCATATATTTTCACTTCTCGTTGTTTTATAAATATTTATAATCAAGATTTTTAGTCAATAATCGGTTACATCTTGAGCAAATTTTGATTAGTTTTAACTATCTCTAATAAAAATAGTACTAGTTTAAATTTTAATTGAATTCATGTCATTTTCATAAATCGAAAGACATCTAATACAGCAGAAATATAAGATTTTTTCACTCCGGTTTGAGATTTTTGCTACAGATGAAGATACATGGATTCCCATACCACATAAAGTGCAAAATGTATCTACTTTCGCATCAGATCTCACGACTTTCCTACAAATTTGGCACAATTTCTCATTTTTAAAAATATTCTTCCGCCTATATTTTGGAATTTTTATAAATAAAAATAAAAATTTGGAAAAATTATTGTTTAAAATGTTTAAAAATTAGTTAAACTACATTCATTGGTTGACTACAATGTTCAGGGATTTGTTTCCCCTTGTCATTTCCACACCCACATTGATCACCCTTATGACAAAAGAGTTTATCTCCTTCCTTATGCATGGGTTGACCACAACACATTGGTAATTTCATTTCATTTCCACATTTTTCACATTTTAATGCTGCCATTTTTTTTTACCTTTTCTTTTAATTTTTTACTCTACCTTATTTTTATTGAATAAATAAGGTTATTATCTTAGAATATATATAGAAAGGTATATATTTAAATATTACTATTATTAATGGAGAAAAAAGAATGTTACTTTAGAGTATGCATGTTCCTGTAATACCTAAATATTACTTTGGAAGGTTTGGAAACCTATTGTTTAAAAGCCGTCTGTTAAGAAGATGTTATTATTATCAATGAAAATGAATAATA